>JACXTT010009445.1_pt1 | contig 13318 bp, 14 predicted proteins | sample 9270951 | NCBI WGS metagenome assembly JACXTT01 (sample SAMN15532306, study PRJNA645909) | rock metagenome | isolation source: weathered quartz diorite | place: Puerto Rico | collected 2017-06-21
CACCCCACCAACCGTGGTCGGGCCGCATGACCACCATTCCCACGTCGTGCAGCAGGCAGGCCAGAACCGTTTCCTCGTCCACGCCCGCTTTCAGCGCCAGTGTTGCGCATTGCACGCAATGCGATCCGGCCGCGAACGGCATTCCGAACTTGGGTTTGTCCATCCGCAGCCTGAATATATCCGCCAGCGCGGCCCGTGCCGGCATGTCTGCCAGTATCTCGGAGGCCTTGGACGCAGCGGTACCGGTGCCGATCTCTCTCAGGGTTTGCAGGCGGTCATTTTTCATGTCTGGGCGCCGGCGTTATGCAGTCCGCAACCATCCTCCCTATTCCGGATCGGAATTGTCGTCCGACCACCGGCGCTGCGGCCCGCCGTGGGAATCTTCCTCCGGGATCGCCGGTATATCCTCATCGTCGTCGGCGGAGTCGTATTTCTCCATCTCCCGGATCAGCGATTGCAACCGCTTTTCCGCGGCGGATTCCCGGTCCGATTGGTTGACGATGGTCCTGACGACGGAAACCGCGCCTTTGAAGTCTCGCTCGGTCTTGATCGGACGGGCATGTCCGTTGGGTTTCATTGGACTGATTCGCGACATGTGTGGCTCCCCTGAAAATCCAGCCTTCCGATGCCTCCGTCAGAAACACGCTTTGACGACCCCGCCATCCACGCGCAATGCGGCGCCGTTGGTGGCCGAGGAAAGCGGGCTGCAGAGATAGGCAACCAGGCTGGCGACTTCCTCGGGAGTAGCATAACGCTTTAGCAGGGAAGTCGGGCGATGGACCTGAAAGAACTCCTTCTCCACCTCGGCCAGAGCTTTGCCCGGCGCCCGCCTGGCAATGGCGGCCTTGTTGCCGTGGGTGAGTGTCGGTCCGGGCAGCACGGCATTTACCGTGACCGCGGTACCGGCGCAGGTCTCGGCGAGCCCGCGCGAGACGGCAAGTTGCGCGGTCTTGGTCATGCCGTAGTGGATCATGTCCGGCGGAATCTGGATGCCGCTTTCGCTGCTGACGAACACGATCCGCCCCCAGTTGCGCGCCTTCATTCCGGGAAGGTAGGCTCGTGACAGCCGCACGCCGCTCATCACGTTGATGTCGAAGAACCGCTGCCAGTCCTCGTCGGCAATCTGCTCGAAAGGCTTGCGCTCGAAAATGCCGAGGTTGTTCACCAGGATGTCGATGGCCGGAAAGCGGCGGACCAGCTCGGCGGCCGGCCCCGGCGCCGACAGGTCTCCGGCGAATCCGTCGAGCTTCGCCTTCGGGCCTGTGCCGCGGATCTCCGCCATTGCCTCGCTCACCGCAGCTTCCGTGCGGCCGTTGACGATGACTCGCGCACCCTCGGCGGCAAGCACTGTGGCGACCGCGAGGCCGATGCCCTTTGTTGAACCCGAGACCAGCGCCGATTTGTCCTGCAGCTTGAGATCCATTTTCTTGATTTCTCCCAATCGCAGCGCTATCAGTTCGTTTCGAGGCACTGTCCGACGGACTTCTTGAACTGCCGCAGGCTGCGGCCCTCGGCCAGCATTTGCGACAGCCGGATGCGTTCATCCTCGTGGCTGACGCCGACGTAGTCCTTGTACCCCATGCGCATGGCCGCGCCGTCGATCTGCTTCAGCGAGTCCAGAAAGGGCTCCCTCCTCTGCGGGTCCCCTGCCTCGGCGTCGTAGGGCGTCAGGCAGGCCGTGAATTTCGATTCTTCCAGCCTGTCGTCAGGAAACAGGTCGCGCGCGAACTTCAAAAGCGTCTTGCCTTGCGCCGGCGTGAGGTTCTTGAGGCCTGCCGCCCAGGCATCGGCGGCCCCAGCGCCCAGAACTGGCCTGACGGAGACCGGGAGCAGAAGCGCCGAGCATGCTGCGGCGAGGATAACGCGTGTGCGAATGCAGTGCATGGGGTATTGGTGGGAGGAGGGAATTCGGGTCGCCTTCGAGAACGCGGTGGATATTGTCAACCACATTTCACGCCGCCGCCACTGCGACGGCCCGCGTTCGCTGCGGAGCCGCCGCGATGACGGGTAATCAGAATCCCACCGCTTGTCCGTCTCTGCGCCCCTCCGATCCCGCCACGTACCCACCTTCGACGCGATAGATGAGTTGCGCGGCTCCGTAGCTGCCGATTTCGACTTCCCCTTTTTTGGAGACGCGCGCACGATGGCCGCGATCACGCAAACCCTCGACAACATCCGACGCGACGGAGGGCTCGAAAAGCACTTCGCCGCTCTTGCTGACTTTCCAGCGCGGCGCATCGGCAGCCGCCTGCGGATTCTGGCCGTAGTCGAGAATACGTACGATCATCTGCAGATGACCTTGAGGCTGCATGTCCCCTCCCATGACGCCGAAGCTCATCACGGGTTTCCCTTCTCGCGTAAGGAATGCGGGAATGATGGTGTGGAAGGGACGTTTGCCTGCGCCGACCAGATTGGGATGGCCCGGCTGCAGCGTGAAGCACGCGCCGCGATTTTGCAGGCCGATGCCGGTTCCCGAAACGACGACGCCTGAACCGAAGCCCATGTAGTTGGATTGAATGTAGGAGACCATCATGCCGCCGGCGTCCGCGGCAGTGAGATAGACGGTGTCCGAACTGGTGAGCGTTCCGGCGCCAAAGTCGGTGGCGCGCCTCGGGTTGATCAGATGGGCGCGTTGACGCAGGTAATCAGGGTTCAAAAGATCGCTCGATTTCACCGTCATGGCGGCGGGATCGGACACGTAGCGGTAAACGTCGGCAAAGGCCAGCTTCATCGCCTCGATCTGCAGATGAAGGCTGTCGACCGAGTCCACCGGGTAATCCGCCAGGTTCCAATCGCGCAAGATGCCCAGCGCCATCAATGCCGCGATGCCTTGTCCATTGGGCGGGATTTCGTGCAGATTGTGGCCCTGATAGGCGGCATTGATGGGCTCCACCCAGTCTGCCCCATGGGCGGCAAGATCCGCGGCGGTCATTGCGCCCCCTTGAGACGCGCTGGCCGCCGCGATCTTTTCGGCGAGGTCTCCGCGATAAAACGCTTCGCCTTTGGTTTGAGCGATACGGCTCAGCGTTTTTCCCTGATACGGGAAGCGGAACAGCTCACCCGGCCCGGGTGTGCGGCCGCCCGGCATGAAGGCCTCGCGGAAAGTCGGCTGACCGCGGAGCCGGTCGGTCGCATCGGCCCATTGCCTCGCGATCACGGGGGAAACAAGGTAACCCCGTTCCGCGTATTCGATCGCCGGCTCGAACAGGTCCGCGAATGGCAATCGCCCGAAACGTTGCGACAGCGCAACCCAGCCGGAGACCGCACCAGGCACGGTTACCGCGTCCCAGCCTTCCGTGGGCATCTGGTCGCGCCCGGCAAACCGTGCCGGAGACCAGGCGGCCGGAGCGCGGCCGGAAGCGTTCAGCCCGTGCAGCTTGCCTTCGGCCCATACCAGCGCAAAGGCGTCGCTGCCGATGCCGTTCATCGTGGGTTCCACCACCGTGAGCGTGATCGCTGTGGCAACGGCGGCGTCGACCGCGTTGCCTCCTTTGAGCAGCATGCGCAACCCCGCCTGCGCCGCCAAAGGCTGAGAGGTCGCGACGACGTTTCTCGCCAGTAATGGGCTGCGTTGCGAAGGGTAGGGCAGATCCCAACTGAAAGTCATTTATCCAAGTCTCCTGGCAGGCACTGATCGAACCCGGATTATAGTGGCGGAATTGGGAACGACGAAAAGCATGATCGCGTGCGCATCCGGGTCGACTGGAACTAAAATCGCACTGCGCGCACATCGCCTTGGGCTTGCGGGACCTGTGCGCCGAATGCACTCGCTAGCAGCTCAACGATCACGGGGGAGACTCATGAAGCGCAGATCATTTCTCGGGAAAGCAGCCGCAGGTGTGGCGGCGGGGGTCATTGCCGCACCGGCCATTGCCCAGTCGCAACCGGCCATCCAGTGGCGCATGGCGGCGAGCTGGCCGAAGAGCCTCGACACGCTGTATGGCGGCGCGGAGCTGGTTGCAAAACGCGTTGCGGAAATCACTGACGGCAAGTTCCAGATTCGCACCTTCGCCGCAGGCGAAATCGTGCCGGCGACGCAGGTGCTCGATGCCGTCCAGGCGGGCACGGTGGAGCTGGGACACACAGCCCTGTATTACTACTTCGGCAAGGATCCCGCGCTCGCGCTTGCTTGTTCGGTATGCTTCGGACCGAATACGCGCCAGGCGAACGCCTGGTGGTTCCATGGCGGCGGCGAACAGATCGTCGAGCCACTGCTGCAGGAATATGGAATCAGGGCCATCCTCGCCGGCAGCACCGGCTGCCAGATGGGCGGCTGGTTCCGCAAGGAGATCAAATCGGTCGACGATCTCAGGGGACTGAAGTTCCGCATCGGTGGCATGGCGGGCCTGGTGCTGGCGAAGCTCGGCGCCGTGCCTCAGATGATCGGCGGACCGGACATCTATCCCGCGCTCGAGAAAGGCACGATCGACGGCGCCGAGTGGGTGGGGCCGTACGACGACGAGAAGCTAGGATTCAACAAGGTCGCGAAGTACTACTACTATCCCGGTTTCTGGGAGGGCGGCCCGATGCTCCATACACTGGTCAACGTGAAGAAATGGAACGAATTGCCGAAGACGTATCAGGCCGCGCTATTGGCGGCATGCGGCGAAGCAACCAGCTGGATGCCGGCCAAGTACGATGCGCAGAATCCGGAGGCGCTGCGGCGCCTGATCGCCAGCGGTACAAAGCTGCGGCCGTTTCCGAAGACCGTGATGGAAGCGGCCGAGAAGGCGGCGTACGAGCTGTATGCCGAACTCGGTGCGAAAAGCGCGCACTGGAAACGCATCTATCCTGCCTGGAAGAAATTCCGCGACGAGCAGTTCCTGTGGTTCCGTGTCGCCGAATCTACGTACGACAACTATGCGTTCTACTCGAAGCTCGGGGCCGGGAAATAAGCGGGGCATCGGGCCCAGACCGATTCAAGGCTCACCAGGGAGCAAACTCCGCTTCGGCGGGGTTTGCCTTTATTCGGGTGAGGCGGCCGACTCTATTTCGACTGCTTGAACAGCTTCTCCAAATCGCCTCCCTGATCGGCCCCGGAGCGCTCCTTGCCCTCTTTCGGTGCGCCGAAGTCGGGCGCCGTATCGGCACCATCCAACCGCTCGCGTTCGTAGTCCGGGGTTGGGACCTGCATCTCGATCCTCGACGGATCGACGACGTTTCTGTGCAGTGAACCAGTGACCAGACCCGGGAACGCGATCACGACTCCGACCATGACGATCTGGATGAGGACGAAGGGCACGGCACCCCAGTAGATCTGGCCGGTGGTGACCGCGGCGATCAGCTTGCCGCTGATCTTGTCCAGATAGGCCTGAGCCGGGGCCACGCTGCGCAGATAGAACAGGGCGAATCCGAAGGGTGGGTGCATGAAAGACGTCTGCATGTTCACCCCGAGCAGAACGCCGAACCAGATGAGGTCGATTCCAAGCTTGTCCGCCACCGGCGCCAATAGTGGAACGATGATGAAGGCGAGCTCGAAGAAGTCGAGAAAGAAGGCGAGGACGAATACTAGCGCGTTGACCACGATCAGAAAACCGATCGGGCCACCGGGAAGACCGGTAAGCAGATGCTCGACCCACAGATCGCCGTTCACGCCGCGGAACGTGAGGCTGAAGACGGTCGAGCCCACCAGGATGAAAATGACGAAGGAGGTAAGCTTTGCCGTCGAGTTCATCGCCTGTTTGAGCAGGGACCAGCTCAGGCGCCGGTTGATGAGCGCGAGGATCAGCGCACCCGTGGCGCCCATGGCCCCGCCTTCGGTAGGTGTGGCGATGCCGAGGAAGATCGTTCCCAGCACCAGGAAAATCAGCGCGAGCGGCGGAATCAAAACAAATACGACCCGGCGCAGCAGCTTGAGGCCGCGCAGCTTGCGTGCTTCGGCGGGCAGCGCAGGGGCCGCCATGGGGGTGACCAAAGATCTGCCCAGCACGTAGATCAGATAGAGGCCTGTCAACGCGAGGCCGGGAAGTATGGCGCCCTGATACATGTCGCCCACGGAGCGGCCAAGCTGGTCGGCCAGTACGATGAGCACCAGCGACGGCGGGATGATCTGCGCGAGTGTTCCCGACGCCGCGATCACGCCGGTAGCGAGGCGCCGGTCATAGCCGTAGCGCAGCATGATGGGCAGCGAAATCAGCCCCATCGAGATCACCGACGCGGCTACCACACCGGTGGTCGCGGCCAGCAATGCGCCGCCGAACACGACGGCATAGGCTAGGCCGCCGCGGACCGGACCGAACAACTGGCCGACGGTGTCGAGCAGGTCCTCGGCCATGCCGCTGCGTTCAAGGATGAGCCCCATGAAGGTGAAGAACGGCACCGCGAGCAGCGTGTCGTTGGCCATGATGCCGAATATGCGCTCGGGCAATGCCTGGAACAGTGCGGGATGCAGCAGGCCGAGGTGCACTCCGAGAAAGCCGAAAGACAAGCCGACAGCCCCGAGCGCAAACGCCACCGGGTAGCCCAGCAGCAGGAACACCACCAGCGCAGCGAACATCAGCGGCCCGATGTTGGCGATGGCGAACGCCGTCATTTCGCCGCACCGTCGTCTGCGCGCAGTTGCTCGATGGCCGGATCGGCGTGCCTTTCCATCGGATCCGGGATCAGGCCCTTCAGGAAGGCGATGCGCTTGATCAGCTCGGAAACGCCTTGCAGGCTCAGCAGAAAGAAGCCCGCCGGAACGAGCAGCCTTGCCGGCCAGCGAATGAGGCCGCCGGCGTTACTCGACATCTCGCCGCCGACCCAGGCGTTGACGAAGATCGGCCATGCCAGGCACATGATGTAGAGCGCTACGGGCAGCAGGAAGAAGAGGGTGCCGAAGACGTCGATCCAGGCTTGGGTCCGGCGGGTAAGCCGCGACGATACGACGTCGATGCGGATGTGATCGTTGTGCAGCAGCGTGTACCCGGCACATAGAAGGAATACGGCTGCGAACAGATACCACTGCAGCTCGAGCCAGGCATTCGAGCTCAGGTTGAACAGGTAGCGGAAGGCGGCATTGCCTGCGCTCACCAGCGCCATGACGAGCACCAGCCAGAACAGCGCTTGTCCGATCCTTCCATTCAGCGCGTCGATCGCGCGCGAGATCCTCAACAGGGTATGCACGGTCAGCGCCCCTTTAGCCGATTGTTGAAATTATCAGAGAACGCCGAGAGATAGAGAGAAAGAGTGAACACGAAGGCACCAGGGAACGCAATGGGGAACCTGAAAACTTTGTCAGTGTTTCTTGGTGCCTTTGTGTCTTGGTGAAGCCGGCACCAAGCGCCGAGCGCATGCAGGCGGCGCAGCCGGGATTCTCGCCGATCACACGCCCGCGCGCAAAATCCTGCCGGACTCCCGTCGCAACCCGCACGGGATTAAGATGTGTCCTCGACAAATATTTTTATTCACTCCCATGTTCGAAACGACCATCGCTGGCAGCTTGCCTAAGCCGTCCTGGCTTGCCGAGCCCGGAAAACTGTGGCCGCAGTGGAAGCTGGCGGGCGAGGCGCTGGACGAAGCCAAGCGCGACGCGACCTTGGTTTGGCTCAAGGCGCAGGAAGACGCCGGGATCGACGTCGTCAGCGACGGCGAGCAGTCGCGGCAGCACTTCGTGCACGGATTCCTCGAATCGGTGGAGGGTCTCGATTTCCAGCACAAGGTGAAGATGGGCATTCGCGACAACCGCTACGAGGCCATGGTGCCGGTGGTCGTCGGGGCGGTACGGTTGCGCGGCCGTGTTCACCAAACGGAAGCACAGGTTGCGCGGGCGCACACCACCAGGAAACTCAAGATCACCATGCCCGGGCCGATGACCATGGTCGACACCGTCGCCGACTCGCACTACCGCGACAAGGCAAAGCTGGCGATGGCGCTGGCCGAGCTTCTCAACCAGGAGGCACACGCGCTCCAAGCGCAGGGCGTGGACGTGATCCAGTTCGACGAGCCGGCTTTCAACGTCTACATGGACGACGTGAAACGCTGGGGGATCGGGGCACTGCACCGGGCGATCGAGGGCCTGAAGTGCCGGACCGCCGTTCACATCTGCTACGGCTACGGCATCCAGGCCAACATCGACTGGAAAAACTCGCTCGGCAGCCAGTGGCGGCAGTACGAGGAGATTTTTCCGGCGCTGGCGAAAAGCCGCCTCGACCAGGTCTCCGTCGAGTGCATGCATTCGCGTGTGCCGATGAGCCTGCTGAAACTGCTGGGTGGCAAAGACGTGCTGGTCGGAGCGATCGACGTGGCCACTGATCGCGTCGAAACGCCAGAGGAGATCGCCGGCCTGATTGCCGAGGCGACCAAGTACGTGCCCAGAGAGCACCTATTCGCCTGCACCAACTGCGGCATGGCGCCGATGAAACGCGAAGTCGCGGTCGCGAAACTCCGGGCGCTGAGTGCCGGGGCTGCGCTGGCGCGCGAGCGCCTGGCTTGACGTATGCAGTTCGACGTGACGGGTTGGCTAGGGTCGCTTGGGAATTACGCACGTCGACCAGTCTGGCGTGCCTGTGGCAGAGCCAGGGCAAACGCAAAGAAGCCTACGACCTTCTCGCCCCCGTCTACAACTGGTTCACCGAAGGCTTCGACACCAAGGATTTGAAAGAGGCTAGGGCGCTGCTCGCTCAGCTTGAGCAGTCGTAGGCGCGATGCGGGGAGACGCTGTCAAGCGTGGCTCTTTTCGAGGCGGGTCGTCCCCATAACGCATTTTGACGGGACCTTTCGCCTGTATTACAATCCGTATGACAAGTCATTCCTGGAGGACACCAGTGACCACACGGACGGTGCGTTTGGACGAGGATGCGGAGCAAGCTCTTGCAAGGCTGCGAAAAATGACGCGTCTGTCGATTTCAGAAGTCCTCAAGCGCGGGCTGGTAGCCTACGAAAAACTGGTTTCCGGCGAGGGGCACGTCAAACCCTACGATCTTTATGCTCAATTGAACCTCGGTAAAGGAGGGTGGTCGCTCGGCGCCGCGCGCGATGCGAAAGAAGCGGTAAGAGCGGCAGTGCGCCGCAAGCACCGGCGATGATCCTTGTCGATACCGGCCCATTGGTCGCACTGTTTGATCCGGCCGACAATTCGCACGCAAGATGTGTTCGGGTTCTGCGCCGGATAGAGGAACCCCTGTGCACGACTCTGCCTGTGCTTACGGAGGCGTTTCACCTGTTAACGCCCGATAGCATCGGTGCGCAGCGTCTCATGGAATATGTTGCCGACCGTGGACTTGCCGTGTGGTTTGCCAGCGAGCAATACCTGGAACGCGCCTTTGAATTGATGCTTCAGTACGCGAATTTGCCGATGGATTTCGCCGATGCTTCGCTGGTCGCTGCGGCCGAAGCGCTTGGTACTCGCAAGATATTTACCATCGATCGAAGAGACTTCACGGTTTACCGCGTCCGCCGTGGCCATCGACAGCTGGCGTTAGCAATGGTCGAGTAATTTGATCTTCTTTGAGATTCGTCAGGCTTTCCGGTGGGTATCCGGGCAGCGAGTCGGTCTACAGGACAAACATTTACCGCAGAGGAAACTGAGGACGCAGAGGAAAACCAGAAACTAGGGAAGCCATGCAGAGGTTAACAGCACCGAAATGTCCTCCGATGGCAGGTATTTCACTCACGACAATTCTTTATCTGTTCTTGCTTTTCCTCTGCGTCCTTCGCGTCCTCTGCGGTGAGGGCTTTTGTTCTCGCCCCGTTTTGCTCGACGCCGTCGGCATGTCACCCATGAGTCTTGCGGCTGTCCTCGGGCGCGCCGGCGCGCTCGTTCATTCCGTAGTCGCGCATCACCGAGGCTACGCGCAGCCGGTAGTCGGCAAACACCCCGCTGCGCCCTCTTGCCTGCGCCGTTCGATGTGCCGTGAGATTGCGCCATCGGCGAACCGCCTCTTCGTCGCGCCAGAACGATAGTGACAGATACTTGCCCCGTGTGGTCAGGCTCTCGAAGCGCTCGACCGATATGAATCCATCGATCTTCTCCAGGTCGGCCTTGAGGGCAGCCGCGAGATCGAAATACTCTGCGGCACGTCTTTCTGCCGGCCACACCTCAAAGATCACCGCGATCACGGGCGTTTCCTCATGTTCATCTTGCGTGTCCGTTCCAGCGGAGTCGGGCAGGGATTGAGCCACATCCCGCTGCGGCAGTTATCGGGTTTCGCGCAGGACGCAGATTGCGGGTCCACGCCCGGTCTTGTTCGCAGATCCGCGTCGTGCGGCAGGTGTCGTTCATGAATCCTGAGCTGGTGGCGGCCCCGTTCGTTCCTGCTATTCCTCGGAGTGCGGCGGCGAGCGCCGCAACAGACTCAGGTTTCTTTCTTTGGCAACCTTGGTCGCGAACGGGAGGCTGTTATAGATCGTTTCAATGTAGAAGTTCCGCCCGCCGAAGTGGGTCTCGGCGTAGCGATACACGCCGCCGAGCTGATCGTTTAGCCGGGCCATCGCGGTCTTGTAAAAGCCCGGCGTTTTCACCACAAGGTCCTCCGCCGATTTGAATTTCACGCTTGCCCGGTGGTCGGCCTTGTCTCGGGCGGCCAGCCCGCCTTCGACGAACTCCAGAAACAGACGGTCGCGACACTTCTCCAGATAACAGCGGTCCGCCATCTGGGCGATGATGTCCGCGGTGCCCAGCATGTTGCCGAGCAGGCGGAAGGTGGGATTGGGCACCCGGATCTTGTGCGCGGGCCGCTCGTAGCCGGTAAAGTGGATGACTCGGGCAGCCCCCGTGGCGAGGTTTGCCAGGCCCAGCCTGCCGAGGTACTCCTCGAGAAATCTGGCGCCGCGAGTCACGTGCTTGAGCGTGTATTCCGCGCCATTTCTGTGCCGCGTATCAGTGGTGCGGCGCAGGTAGCCGACATCGTGAAATAACGCCGTGACGACCCCGAATCCGAACAGTCTGGGACCTAGGGCGTCGGCACGATCGCGTGAGCGTTCGTAGCCGTCCATCAGCCGCGCCATCGCCAGGGTAACGTCGAGCGTGTGCTGCAGGTTATGGTAGCCGGTGTCGCTGGCCCGGTAGCCCGGATACTCGCCGAGGTGCAGGCGGACGAGATCCTTGAAGGCGCGGTTGAGAACCCGGGTGGAAGCCTTTGGGTAGAGTGCGACGAAGATGCGGTTGACTTCGCCGTTGACCGCCGCCGGATTGGTGGTGTCGACGCGGTTGCTTACATCGTAGTTGTTTCGGCGTTCCATTTTTTGGCGTGGCTCCTGAATTTGCAGGCGGTGCTTCGATCCATGTTACCCCTGACGCACTCCTCAACCATCCAACTCACCCGTGCTGCATCCCCTGCGGCAGCCTTGAAGGGTGAACATGGGTTACTTTTGGTCCTCCGGAAACAGCGCCGCCCAACAGCGCTGATCCCCCGCAAGCAGGCCGAGTCCTTCCCGCGCGGGTCTTGCACACGGTTCTGCTGCAAAGATTCGTGCGACTTCGGCCGCGGCGGGAGAAAAGTAGGCCGTGACTTCGCAATGGAGATGACCCTCCGAATCATGGCGGGTGAATACTGCCATATCTGCCGGGTTTCCCGAACCCGTAAATAGTTTCCGGAACGCCTCCTCGATCTGTGCGGACGGCAGATGAGCCACTATCCCGTCACCGAGCACTTTCGAATACCAGTCGCCCATGACGATATTGAAACGCAATGTGATCCATACGGCAATCGCGCCGAATATGCCGGCTTGACCCCATTTCTTCACAGACCCCATGGGCTCACATGTCTGACCAGTTGGCGCCGTTCGTCCAATTCCAACCTATTGATCCGGTATGCATTATGCTTGCATAACTGGCGTGATGATCGGCATCCCCGTCGCGCCAAGCGGTACGACTGCCACGCCTTCAGGCGCTTAGATGCTCAAAGCTGCTAGGAAGCCAACGAGGAGCGCAGTTTGCCCATTTCTGACGTATTGAGTCGGATATCTTTGTCTGTCCCCGTGAGCAAACGCCTATTGCTCATTGTTTGGCCATTCCTTGCAATCGTCGTTTTTCTGGTACTGCTGGCGATGGGTGCCGTCGATATTCTTTCGGCCGGACGTGCGTATGTCGGCGGCGAGAGTTTGTGGTCGAAGGCGCAGAAGGATGCCGTCTATTACCTTACGCAATACGCTCAGAATAAGGACGAAGAGGAGTATCTAAGGTTTCGTCGGGCGATCGCGGTGCCACTTGGAGATAGAAAAGCAAGGATCGAGCTCGACAAACGAGATCCGGATATCAAAGTTGCTCGCAACGGCTTGCTGGAAGGACGAACCCATCCGGATGACCTGCCTGGCGTAATCCGCTTGTTTCGCACCATGCGGGATGTGAGCTATATGGCGCGCGTCGTTGAGCTATGGGAGCAAGGAGATACATACGTAGTCGAATTGGACCGGCTTGGCGAGGCAATCCACGACCGCATCGCTAGCGGCAATGGCTCGGCAGCAAATCTACGGCCGCTCTTGACCCGGCTGCACCAGATCAACGAACGTATCACACCCCTATCCGATGAATTCTCTTACACCTTGGGGGAGGCGAATCGCGCGTTACGCACCCGGCTCCTTGTAATCATTCTCGTGGCTGCACTGTTCTTGGTCCCGGTGGGAATCGGTCTTTCACGCAGGATGCTCAGACGCAGCGAGGCGTTCGAGCATGCGCTCCGGAACAGCGAGGAGCGGTTCAAACTCGCGGTGAGCGGCACCAACGACGGTGTTTGGGACTGGAACATGCTCACAGACGAGATTTATTACTCACCGCGTTTCAGGCAGCTCCTCGGGTTCGGCCTGGACGAGACCATTAGCAGCATCACCGAGCTCCTCTCGCGCCTGCACCCTGAGGATCAGACACAGGCTCAGGCGGTACTGCAATCACACCTGAGGAAGGGAACCCCGTTCGACGTCGAATTGAGACTGCTGACCAAGGCGGGGGTATACAAGTGGTTTCGCTCCCGCGGGCAATCGGTGCGCAGGACGGACGGCAAGGCGATTCGCTTGGCCGGTGCGATAGCGGACATCACCGATAAGAAGCTCGCCGATGCACAGTTGTTTGCCGAGAAGGAGCAGGCTCAGGTCACGCTCGCGTCTATTGGCGATGCCGTTATTACAACCGACAGCTCGGGAGTGGTCGATTATTTCAACCCTGTGGCGGAGGAACTGACCGGCTGGCCGAGCGCAGAGGCAAAAGGCCAGAGAATCGAGTCCGTATTCAAGGTTATCGACGAAGCCACCCGTGAAGAATCGTTTGACGCGATTGAAATGGTGCTACGCACGGGCCGCGCTGTATCAATGTCCTCCAACATCATGCTGGTACGCCGCGACGGAACAGAGATATCGATCAACCAGTCCGCTGCCCCAATCCGTGATCGTTCGGGACAGGTAACCG
>JACXTT010009446.1_pt1 | contig 13318 bp, 12 predicted proteins | sample 9270951 | NCBI WGS metagenome assembly JACXTT01 (sample SAMN15532306, study PRJNA645909) | rock metagenome | isolation source: weathered quartz diorite | place: Puerto Rico | collected 2017-06-21
CCAGGAGCTCGCCGGCCAGGGCCGCCGTCACGGTGTGGAGCCGCTCGTCGCGCGGCCGGCCGGTCAGCACGCCGATCGCCTCGCGGACCTCGAGGGCGTTGCCGACGTGGCCACCGAGCACCTGGCTCATGTCGGTCAAGAGCGCCGACGCGCGAAGGCCGGCGCCCTCGGCGACGGCGAGCAGGCTCTCGGTCAGATCGATCGCGGCCTCGACCGAAGTCGCGAACGCGCCCGAGCCGACCTTGACGTCCATGACCAGTGCGTCGAGCCCGGCCGCGAGCTTCTTCGAGAGGATCGACGCGGTGATCAGCGGGATGGAGTCGACGGTGGCCGTCACATCGCGGATGGCGTAGAGCCGACGGTCGGCCGGGGCCAGGTCCGCGGTCTGACCCACGATGGCGCAGCCGGCCTCGCTCACCGCGGCGCGAAAGCGTGCGAGGTCCGGCGTGGCGTCGTAGCCCGGAATGCTGGCGAGCTTGTCGAGCGTGCCGCCGGTGTGGCCGAGGCCGCGGCCGGAGATCATCGGGACCAGACCGCCGCACGCCGCCACGATCGGGGCGAGGATCAGGCTGACCTTGTCGCCCACGCCGCCGGTCGAGTGCTTGTCGAGGATCGGGCCGCGCGCGCCCGGCCACTCGAGGACCGAGCCCGAGCGCGTCATCGCGCGGGTGAGCGACGCGCACTCGGCGCGCGTCATGCCGCGGAAGTAGACGGCCATCGCGAACGCAGCGATCTGGGCGTCGCTCACCGAGCCGTCGACGATGCCGGCGACCAGGTCCGCGATCGCCTGGTCGCCGAGGAGCGCGCCGTCTCGCTTCCGGCGGATCAGCTCCGCCGCGCTGCCGCGAGCCGTCACACGCCCTCGAACACGTCCGACCATTCCTCCAGCATCTCCGGATAGCCGTGGCGAACCGTCAGCCCCACGTGGTCGAAGCCGACCCGGCCCAGCTCGCGGATGCGCTTGCGCAGCTCGGGCTTTCGCGCGGTGAAGGTGGTGGCGCGGATCAGCTCGGCGGTGCAGACCGCCTGCTCCTCGGGGCGCAGGAACATCAGGTGCCCGCGATGATTGCTCAGATAGCGCGCGTCCTCCGGCTGGTAGCCGAGGTAGATCTTCCGGTACTGCTCGAGCAGCGGGGCGAGGCTCGGCGGCAGCGGCCGCCCGAGATCGCCGAACTGGTCGCGCTCGACCAGGTTGTGGAGCGCGATCGTCGCGGTCGGTCCGGCGTGCGCCTTGGCCCGAGGGCTGTCGGCGGCCTCGCCGTCGGCCAGAACGCAGCCGGCGATCGCGGCCGTGGCGGTGAGCCGCGTCGGCTCGCGGCCGGCGTCGCGCCAGGCGGCCTGCATGTCGGCGATCGCCGCGGCGGCGTGGTTCGCGCTCGAGGTCGCGTGGATGAATCCCGCGCCGAGCTTGGCCGTGAGCCGGCGCGCGCGCGGCCCCATCGCCGAGACGTGCACGGCGATCGGATCGGCGATGTTGACGACGCCGAGCTCGGGATTGAGGAAGCGGATCTTCCGGCGCTTGTCCTCGAACGTCCACTCGAGCGTCTGCCCGGCGAGCAGGCCGGACACGACGCGGACGTACTCCTCCATGTCCGCGAGCTTCACGGGGCGCAGCCCCAGGGTGCGGCGCGCGGTGAACCCGGTCGAGATACCGAAATCGATCCGGCCGGGAGCCAGCGCGTTGAGGGTGGCCAGCCCGCTGGCGGCCACCGGCGCGATGCGGTTGGACGGGATCAGCACGCCGGTGCCGAGGCGGATCTTCGTCGTCTGCACCGCCGCGGCCGCCATCGAGGCGAAGAGCTCGGCGTTGAGGAGCTGCGTGTCGTAGAACCAGGCGCGGCGGAAGCCCAGCGCCTCGGCGCGCTTGACGACCTTCCACGAGTCGGCGGCGGGGGCCAGGAAGATGTCGAAGTCCATCGCTTTCTCCGGGAATGGTCCGGACGGCGCTACGTCGGACGGTTGAGCGTGTGGGGCCCGAACGCCATCGGCAGGAGCTCGCCCAGGGTCGCGGTGAGCCGGACGCCCTCGAGCCCGCACAGGTGCACGCGCGTCGTCGCGGCCGCGAACTCGGCGAGCTGCTGGCGGCAGCGGCCGCACGGCGGGCAGGGCTCGGCGCCTTCGGTCACGATCACGACCTCGACGATCTGACGCTCGCCCGCGGCGACCATCGCGCCGATCGCCGTCGCCTCCGCGCACTGGGTCACCGGGTACGACGCGTTCTCGACGTTGCAGCCCGCGTAGAGCTGGCCCGTGCCGGAGCGAACGCAGGCGCCGATCCGGAAGCGCGAGTACGGGGCGTGGGCGTTGGCGAGCGCCTGCCGCGCGAGGTCCAGCATGGGCTCGAGGGGCTCGGGGCTCATCGCTCTTTCAGGTACGGCACGCCGATCGCCCGAGGCGCCACCGCGCGCCCGACGAAGCCGGCCAGCAGGAGCACCGTCAGGACGTAGGGGATGGCCTGGATGAGCTGGACGGGCACCACGCCCACGAGCGGCAGCGGCGTGCCTTGCAGCCGCGCCTGCACGACGTCGGCGAAGGCGAAGAGCAGGCACGCGCCGAGCGTCGGCACTGGGCGCCACTGGCCGAAGATCAGCGCCGCGAGTGCCAGATAGCCCTTGCCGGCGGACATGTCGCGGATGAACGACGCGTTGTGGGCGATCGAGAGATAGGCGCCCGAGAGGCCGCAGAGCACGCCGCTCGCGGCCAGGGCCCGATACCGCACGGCCGCTACCGAGACGCCGGCGGTGTCGACAGCGCCCGGGCTCTCGCCGACGGCGCGCAGGCGCAGTCCAAAGCGCGTCCGGTAGACGATCCAGGCGACGGCGGGCACGGCCACGGCGGCAATGTACACGAGGAGGTTGTGGCCGCTCAGGACTTCTCGATAGACGAGCCCGAGCCCCGGCACGGCGCCGAGCGTCGAGACCCCCGGCAGCTCGATCGGCGCGAAGCGCGCGCCCGGGCCGAGCAGCGGCGTCTGACCGCCCTCGTGAAACCACGCGTAGCCGAGCACGACCGTCAGTCCCGAGATGGTGATGTTCAGCGCCATCCCGGACACGACCTGGTTGCCGTGGTGCGTGATGCAGGCGAACCCGTGCACGAGCCCCACGAGCACCGCCGCGGCGATCCCGGCGGCGAGGCCCGCCCACGCCGAGCCGGTCACCGCCGCCGTCGCCGCGGCGGCGAACGCCGAGGCCAGCATCTTGCCCTCGAGGCCGATGTCGACGATGCCGGAGCGCTCCGCGAAGAGCCCGCCGAGCGCTGCCAGCACCAGCGGCACCGCGCCGCGCGCCGTGGCCGCGGCGAGGAGCGCCAGGACGAGGAGGCTCTCGCTCATGCGGCCGCGCTCATCAGCTCCCGCCGCCGGCCCGCGCCGGCCGGCTCAAGAGCGCATCGAGCGGGGCGCGCAGCGCGTGCTCGAGCGCGCCGCAGACCAGGATGATCAGGCCCTGGATCACCACGACCATGTCGCGCGTGAGCTTGGGCATGTCGAACGAGAGCTCCGAGCCGCCCTGATAGAGCGCGCCGAACAACACCGCGGCGATGACGATGCCGGCGGGATGATTGCGCCCCATCAGCGCCACGGCGATGCCGACGTAGCCGGCGCCGCCGGGAAAGTTCAGCAGGAGACGATGCTGCACCCCCATGACCTCGTTGAGGCTCATCAGCCCGGCGAGCGCGCCGGAGACCGACATGGCCACGATCACCGTGCGCGCGGGCTGGATGCCGCCGTAGATCGCGGCCGTCTCGTTGTGCCCGAGCGCGCGCAGCTCGTAGCCCCAGCGCGTGTGCCAGAGATAGAGCCAGACAAGGCCGCCGGCGACCAGCGCCAGCAGCAGCGACAGATTGACCGGCGAGCGGCCGATCTCCCAGCCGAGCGATCGGGCCAGATCGTGCAGCTGCGGCATCCACGTGCTCGGCGCGAACTCGCGCGTCTCGGGCGATTGCTGGCCCGGCTTGATCAGGACGTTGACGAGCAGATGCGTCATCAGCGCCGAGGCGATGAAATTGAACATGATCGTCGTGATCACGACGTGGCTCCCGCGCTTGGCCTGGAGCCACGCGGGCACGAACGCCCAGGCGGCGCCACCGGCCGCGGCCGCGACGACCGCGGCGGCGAGGACCAGCACGGTCGGCCAGCCGCCGGCGCCGAGGCAGAGCAGCGCCACCACGAGGCCGCCGATGTACGCCTGGCCCTCGGCGCCGATGTTGAAGAGGCCGCCGTGGAAGGCGACGGCGACGGCCAGTCCGGTGAAGATGAAGTTGGTCGCGTAGTAGAGCGTGTAGCCGAGCGCTTCGGCGTTGCCGACCGCGCCCGCGGCCAGGAGCCGGAGCGCGCGCGTGGGGCTCTCGCCGATCAGCAGCACGACCACCGCGGACAGGAGCAGCGCCAGGGCCAGGTTGATCGCCGGCAACAGCGCCGGAACGATCCAGCCGAGCCGCGCACGCCCCGAGACCGCCGCCGGCATCCCGGGATTATCAACTACCTTCAGCACCAATGTCGACGCCGACCCGGCGGCCCCCGGCCACGCGGGGGCGCGCTAGTCTTCGAACTCGCGGATCCGGCGGAGGTCGGGAAAGAGCCGCATCCACAGGACGGCGATCGCGATCGTGCCGAGCCCGCCCAGCAGGACGGCCGGCACGGCGCCGACGAGGGCCGCCACCACTCCGGCTTCGAACGCGCCGAGCTGGTTCGAGGTGCCGGTGAACAGCGAGTGCACGGCGCTCACGCGGCCCAGCATCTCGCGGGGCGTCCGGATCTGCACGAGCGAAGCGCGGATCACGACGCTCACGACGTCGGCCGCGCCCAGCACCGCGAGCGCGGCCAACGAGACGGCGAAGCTGGACGACACGCTGAACGCCACGGTAGCCGCGCCGAAGACGATGACCGCGCGGAAGAGCGTGCGCCCGATGCGCCACTGTAGCGGACGGTAGGCGAGGAGGATCGACGTCGCGAGCGCGCCGACCGCCGGCGCCGAGCGCAGGAACCCGAGCCCGGCCGGGCCCGTACTGAGAATGTCTCGCGCGTAGATCGGGAGCAGCGCCGTGGCGCCGCCGCCGAGGAGCACCGCGAACATGTCGAGCGACATCACCCCGAGCAGCACGCGCTGGTTACGGATGAAGACGATGCCCGAGAGCACGCTCTCCAGCACGACCGGCTCCGACATTCGCGAGGCGCGCCGCGCCCGGATGACCGCCGCGCACGCGCTCGCGCCCAGGAACAGGGCCCCGGCGGTCGCGTAGGTCGTCCCCGGGCCGACCACGTAGAGAAAGCCGCCGAGCGCCGGCCCGACGATCCGGGCCGTCTGGGTCGCCGACATCAGCCAGGCCATCGCGCTCGAGATGAGGGGCCGCGGCACGACGTCCGACACCAGCGCCGTCGAGGTTGGGCCTTCGAACGCGCGGGCGGCGCCGACCAGCGCGACCGTCGCGAAGATGCCCGCGCTGGCGAGCCGACCGGAGACGGTGCCGGCCACGAGCCCGGCGGCGGCCGCCGCCTGGACGAGCTGACAGATCGAGGCGATCAGGCGGCGGTCGTAGCGGTCCGCGACCTGGCCGACGATCAAGGTGAGCAGCACGATCGGCGCGAACTGCGCGAGGCCGACCAGCCCGAGGTCCAGCGCGCTGCCGGTCAGGTCGTAGAGCTGCCAGCCGACCGCGACCCCCAGCATGTTGAACGCGAGGTTGGAGAGCACCCGCGAGCACCAGAGCAGGGCGAACGCGGGATGAGCGAACAGCACCGCGGAATCGTAGCAGAACCGCAGTGCGCGCCGCCGGCGGTCGCGCGTGATAGTGTCTCGGCAACGGAGGGCGCCATGAGACAGGGCTTTCGCGTGATCGACTCGGACACCCACGTGAATCCGTCCCTGGATGTGCTGCTGCGCTACGCCGACCGCGAGCTCCGAGAGCGGCTCGACGATCTCACGCCCTATCGGCGCACGGTCAAGACGGCGGCGGGCCGGGGCGACGCCGAGGACGTCGGCAGCGCGACGATCCTCTCGGTCAGGCCGGTCCGCCTGCAACGGGTGGCCGGAGAGAAAGCCAAGCCCGCGGCCGGCGCCGAGGGCGATCGCGGGTTTCTCTCGGGGCGCACCCAGATGGTCACGCGGCAGCCGATCACGCCGCGCGTCGCCGAGGACAACGGGCGGGGTCGCCTCGCCGACATGGATCTCGAGGGCCGCGACATCGACTTCATCATTCCGGGCCCCTGGGCGTACGGCGCCCCGGCGCTGGCGCCGCACCTGGCGCACGGTCTCTATCGCGCGTACCACCGCTACATGGCGGACTACTGCTCCGCAGATTCGCGCCGGCTCAAGAGCATGGTCCTGGCGCTCGCGACCGATCCGGCCTGGAGTGCCCGGACGATCAAGGAGCACGCGCGGGAGGATTGGGTCGCCGCGGTGTGGCCGCTCTTGCCCGAGGGCATGCCGATCGACGATCCGGATCTGGAGCCCATCTGGGCCGCAGCGGACGAGGCCGACCTGCCGATCATGTACCACGCGTTCACGATCGAGACGCCGTACTTCCCGGGCTATCGCGACATCTGGGACAACCCCGCGATGGGACGCTGCGCCGGCCAGACCTGGGGCGGTGCGCGGTTCCTGTCGTTCATGCTGATGGGCGGCATGCTCGACCGCTACCCGCGGCTCCGGATCGGCGCGCTCGAGAGCGGACACGGCTGGCTGCCGCACTGGCTCGTGCGGCTGACGCGGCAGATCGACTACGTACGCGGCTCGGTGTCGCCGGCGCTCAAGCACACGCCGCTCGAGTACGCGCAGATGGGGCGCGTCTTCATCAGCATCGATCTGTCAGAAGGCGTGGCGCTGACGAAGGCCGCGATCGACCTGCTGGGCGACCACGTGCTGATGTTCGCGTCGGACTACCCGCACCCCGAGACGATCTTTCCCGACCACGCCGACTCGGTGATCGCGTGGCGCAAGGAGCTCGGCGAGGAGGCGATGCGCAAGCTGATGTGGGAGAACGCGAGCCGCTTCCTGCGCCTGACGTCGACGCCGTGGGCGTCTACTTAGCCGGGTCTCACCCTCTTCTCGCATCTTCCTCTTGCTCAAGGATGTGGACGTGACAGATATATCGCGGTCGCCTGTCCGCGGGCTCAAAGGATCGCCCTTCCAAGACCGCCAGATCCCACTCGACCAAAGTCCAGCGTGTTGGATGCGCACTATCGCTGATATAGTCCACGCGGATACGGGTACCTTGAGGAGGGACACGTGACGCGAAACTTCGATCCTCACCGCTGGCGTCCCGTGGGCTGGCTGCTCCTGCTGGCGGCTCTGCTAATCCCGCTTGGCTGCTCGTTCTCAAAGAGCTCCTCGGACTCCTCCGCGAGCAGCTCGGGCTCGTCGAGTCCGGGTGACACCGCGTACTTCGATGACGTCCGAAGCACCACCGAGGCCTACGCCAAGTCGGGCGGCCCCTTCGACGCATATCAGAAGAAGCTCGGCGATCTCGCCAAGGAGCGCGGGGTGACGAACTGGGAGGAGAACCTCGGCACCTACGCCGCCATCGGCGAGGGGCTCGGGCAAGCGAAGGCGAGCCAGGGGCTGGTGGACACGTTCAAGGAGCGTCTCGCTCCTGCCGGCAGTGCCAACAGCGCCGACAAGCAGAGCGCGATCCAGAAAGGGTACGACTCCAAGAAGTGAGACGGCCGGCATTCGGGCTGCTCGGCTTCGCTGTCTTTCTGGCGATGTCGAGCGGCTCGGCGGCGGCCGGGCCGCCGCGCTTCCTCGACTACCTCTACATCAACGCGAGCGAGGGCAGCGCCAGCGGGGGGCACGTGGCCCTCCGCTTCGGCGATCAGGTCTTCCACTTCGAGCACCGCCCTCCCGGCCTCCTCGTCTTGGCGCGCGCTCAGTTCGAGCACTTCCGCCATCTCTACGGCGATCTGGAGAACCGCACCATCCAGATGAGCCGCATCCAGGTCAGCGAGGAGACCTACGACCTCCTGCTCGCTCAGTTCTCGCGCCGTCATCTCGCCCAGCGTCAGCGTCTCGAGGTCCTGGCCGCGATGCACGAGGATCGCAAGCTCCTCGAGGCCCTGCGCGAGCAGCGCGTCGTCGCGGTCGATGGTCTGGGCCTCTTCGTCGACGTGGCAAACACCGCGGCGGACAGGGCCGAGCGCGCACACGCCCTCGACGCGCTGCGTGCGCGTGTCGTCGCGCGCTTCGGGCCCGAGTTCATCGCCGATCGCATCGCGGAGCTGACGGCGCGGCTGGCCGCGCTGGAGCCGGAGGGTCCGTCGTCGACGGTCGCGACCGACGAGGAGATCGGGCCGCCGTCCTACGCCTTCTCGGCGCGGTTCAACGACACGAGTCAGGCCCTGGCCGCGCTCGATGTGCTGGATGGCGCTCGGCACCTTCGACCGGACGCGATCCGGTCCGGTTCCGCCGAGCTGCCGCTGAAGCCCGCGGAGGCCGCCCGCGTGACGAGGCTGGCCGATGCGCTCGAGGACAGCCTCGTGCGGCTCATGGATACGACGCGGCCCGACTGGGGGTTGTCCATGCTGGTGGGCATGGCCCGGCTGATCGCGTTGCGCGAGACGGTCGAGACTGCACACTGGCGGTTTCTCGACTCGTTCCCGGTCGACACGGCTGTGCTCCCGCCGATCCACACGTCGGGCCGCCGCATCCACCTGACGACGATCCGTGAGAACAACCGGCTCCAGCTCGAGAGAGCGCGCAAGTCGCTCCTTGACGCGATGGACATCGCGGCTGAATTCCCCGAGATCGAGTATGCCCGACTCGAATCGATGGCCAATCGCTGGCTCGAGGTGAGCCAAGCCCTCGACGAGGGACAACCGCTTCGCGTGCATGCGGGCGTGCTGCTGCCCGCTCGACCTGGTCGGCCCGCGGCGACGCGCCTGCCGTCGTACCCCGCGGTCAGCCTCACGCGGGCCGTGCAGGCCGCGGCTCGTGAGGAAGCCCGACTCGCGGCCGCGCTCGAGCGCGACTACCCCTACAACGTGGTCACCCGCAACTGCGTGTCGGAGATCTTCCGCGAGCTGGACGCCGCCCTGGCCCGCGCGGTGCACACGGAGAACGGGGCGGTGATCCGCGAGGAATCAATCCGCCGGTTGGGCGGCCACGTCGCGATGGTGGGCTCGCTCAATTTCGTCCCTCAGATCTCGGCGCTGGTGGTGGAGGGCACCTACGCAGTGGCCGATCGGCTCGACTTCGCTTCGTATCGTCGGCGGCGGCTGGCCGAGATGCAGCGAGGCGAGAATCCGGTGTGGGTGTTCCTGCGCGAGTCGAACGTCGTCACCTCGACGTTCTATCGTATGCAGCCGCGAGACTCGATCTTCCTGTTCTTCACCGACGATCTCGTGGCTCCGCGCCCGCTGTTCGGCGCGATGAATCTAATCACCGGCCTCGCCGCGGGCGCGGTCGGGCTCACGATGTTGCCGGTCGACGGTGGGGAGACCCTCTGGGCGGGAATCCGAGGGGCAGTGTTCAGCTTGCCGGAGCTCGTGTTCCAGAACATCCGCAAGGGATCGTTCGAGCCGCCCGTCGACCCCTGAGCGGACGCGGGCCTCACCCCGAGTCCACGCGGTCCACCAGCCAGCGGCATCCGTCCGTGCCCAGCCTTCCGGGCGGCCCTGCGGCTCGCACAGTAACCCGGCGGCGGCCAGCCCGGGCGCAGTGCGGCCGATACGATAGCGCCGGGCCGCTGGATCACGCTAGCCGGCCTTTCGAAAGGTCAGGTTGAAGCGGTGATGGCCGGTGAGCGGATGCTCGCCGTCGGGCAGGGGCGCGACGCCGTGGAAGGCCAGCCGGGTGGGGCCGCCCCACACGACGACGTCGCCGCACTCGAGCCGGACCCGGCGCGGCCGATCCTGGCGTCGCGCGCCGCCGAAGAGGAACACCGCCGGCAGCCCGAGCGAGACCGAGACGATCGGCGCGGAGAAGTCGCGCTCGTTGCGGTCCTGGTGCATCGAGAGCCGTGTGCCCGGCTCGTAGCGATTGACCAGGCAGGCGTCGGGCTCGAAGCCTGCGAACCCGGCCGCGGTGGCCGCGCTCACCGCCACGTCGTGGAACACGGTGGGCAGCGACGGCCAGGGGCGATCCGTCATCGGATCGATCGTCGTGTAGCGATAGCCGCTGCGATCGGTCACCCAGCCGAGGTCGCCGCAGTTCGTCATCGCGATCGACATGGTGTAGCCGCCCGGCGTAACCATGCGGCGGAAGGGCGCCATCACGGTCATGCGCTCGATCGCCTCGACGAGCGCCGGCGCGGCCTCTTCGGCGAACCGCCTGAGGATCGTGGCGCCCGGAGCGAGCGGCTCCGCTCCCGCGGCGGCCTGCGGGGCGCTGCCGAACAGATCGCCGGTGGCCGAGCCGCGCCGGCCCTTCATCGCGCGTCGTGAAAGATGATGCCCAGCGTGTGCCGGTGGCCCGAGCGCAGCCGGCTCACGCCGTGGCGCATGGTGACGCGATAGCTGCCGCGCGCGCCTTGCACGGGCCGGTGCCGAACCGGAAAGACGACGCAGTCGCCCCGCTCGAGCGGCACGACCTCGACGCGCGACTGCATGCGCGGCCGCTGCTCGGCCAGCACGAATTCGCCGCCCGTGAAGTCGTGGCCGGGCTCGGCCAGGAGCACCGTGGCCTGGATCGGAAACAGGTGCTCGCCGTAGACGTCCTGGTGCAGGCAGTTGTAGTCGCCCTCGGCGTAGCGCAGGACGAGCGGCGTCGGCCGGGTCTGGCCGGCCCGATGACAGCGGTCGAGAAACTCGGCGAGCGTGTCCGGGTAGCGCACGCCGATGCCCAGCGCCGCGTTCCAGCGGTTGGCGATGGACGCTAGCGGCGGGTACATCGCCGCGCGGAGCTCGTCGACCACCGGCGGCAGCGGGTAGGCGAAATACTTGTACTCGCCGCGCCCGAAGCCGTGCCGCGCCATCACGACGCGCGAGCGGAACGCGTCGTCCACGTCGTAGCTTGCGGCGAGCCCGGCGCACGCCTCCGGCGTGATCAGGCCGTTCACGACGGCGCAGCCGTGCGCATCGAGGGCGGCGGCGAGGCCGCGCCAGTCGAGCGCCGCGAGGCGCTCGGTCACGGTCGTCATCGGAGCTATGATCCCACCTCTCGATAGTTATACGCGCCACGGGCGCGAAAGGGTGCCATAGTGCTGGGCTGAAAAGGGGAGGGAGGTCCATGGCCAAGAGACGAGTCGTGATCACCGGCGCGGCCGGGTATGTCGGCCAGCGGATGTTCAAGGAGCTCGCCGAGCGCTGGGACGTGGTGCCGATCGACGTCAGCGCCACGGCCAGGGGCGGCGAGAAGGTGCCGGGCCTGGTCGTCGCCGACCTGACGAACCCCGACCGGAACCAGTATCGCCAGCATTTCCGCGGCGCCGACGCCGTCATTCACCTGGGCTACGTGCGCGCGGCCGGCATGGACGCCACGACGTGGCAGGAGAACAACGACGCGAAGTTCTGGGCCGAGCACCAGAACGTCGCCCTCGCCTACAACGTCTACCGCGTCGCCCTCGAGGAAGGCGTGCGCCGCGTGGTGGTGGCCAGCTCCAACCACGCCGCCGACTACTACGAGCGCCTGGTCTGGGACGGCCGGGTCGACATGGTCACGCCCGAGATGCCGCCGCGCTCCGACAACTGGTACGGCTGGGCCAAGGCGGCCTACGAGCTGCTCGGCTTCGTCTTCGCGACGGGGAAGGTCGACGGCAAGAAGCTCGAGGTCGTGCAGTGGCGCATCGGCGGCCCGCGCGACGACGACATCGAGCACGTGAAACCCGGCGACATCAAGGTGATGCACCGAGCGCTCGGCGCCTATCTCTCGCGGCGCGACCAGATCCAGCAGGCCATTCGCATGGTCGAGACCCCGGACATCACCGACGAGCACGGCGTGCCGTTCCTGATCGTCTACGGGATCAGCGGCAACACGCACCGCTTCTGGAGCCTGGCCAGCGCCAAGACGAAGATCGGCTACGAGCCGCAGGACGACAGCCAGGTGAACTTCGCCGACGCGATTGCGGCGATCGCGCGCAAGGCGCCCAAGGCCTAGCACCGGAGGTGGGATGACGCGTCTCGGCCGACGGGCGTTCGTGGCCGTCGTGGCCTTGGGCGCTCTGGGCGCTCCCCGGGTGGCCCGCGCCCAGGCGCGCAAGGTCGCGCGGCTCGGTATCCTCTCGCCGTTCGCGCCCTCCGACGGTCCGGCGCCGTCGTTCCAGTTCTTCCACGATCGGCTCCGCGAGCTCGGCTACGTCGAGGGTCAGAACATCGTCTTCGAGTACCGCTGGGCCGAGGGGAAATACGATCGCCTGCCGGCGATGGCCGCGGAGCTCGTCCAGGCCAAGGTGGACGTCGTGCTCACGGCCTGGAGCACGCCGGCGGCCATGGCCGCGAAGCGCGCGACGACGACCATCCCCATCGTTTTCATCGGCGTCGGCGACGCGGTCGGCGTCCGGCTCGTGGGCGGGCTCGCGCGGCCCGGCGGCAACATCACCGGGTCCACGTTCCAGTCCGAGGAGACCGTCGGCAAGCTCTTGCAGCTCCTCAAGGAGGTCGTGCCGAAGCTCACCCGCCTGGCGACCGTGTCCAACCCCGCGAACCCGGTCTACGAGCCGGTGCTGAAGGACGTCGAAGCGATGGGCAAGACGCTCGGGCTGCAGGTGCTGCGTCTGGGCGTCACGGGGCCGGGCGACGTCGAGGCGGCCTTCGACTCGGCCCGTCGGGAGCAAGTGGACGGCCTCGTGGTGATGCGCGATTTCGTGCTGATCTCGCAGCGCGACCGCATCGTGACCCTCGCGGCGAAGAACCGACTGCCGGTCATGTACGGCATGCGGGAGTTCGTCGCCGCCGGCGGCCTCATGTCGTTCGAGCCGAGCCTGCCCGAGCTCCACCGGCGGGCGGCCGACCTCGTCGACAAGATCCTCAAGGGCGCCCGGCCCGCCGAGCTGCCGGTCGAGCAGTCGAGCCGATTCGAGCTGGTTATCAACCTCAAGACCGCTCGAGCGCTCGGCCTGACCGTTCCGCCGCTGGTGCGGCTCCGGGCCGATCAGGTGATAGAGTGACGCAGGAAGGATGACGCGATGAAACTCACCTCGGCGCAGCTCGAGCAGTTCGACCGCGACGGCTATCTGTTCTTCCCCGAGACGTTCTCGCCCGAGGAGATCAAGGTTCTGACCGACGAGGTGCCGCGGCTCTACGCGCGAGAGCGGCCCGAGAACGTGCGCGAGAAGGGCAGCGACGCGGTCCGCACGAACTTCGCCGCCCACATGTACAGCGCGCCCTTCGCGCGGCTGGCGCGTCATCCCCGGATGGTCGAGCCCGTGGTGCAGGTCTTCGGCGAGCCGG
>JACXTT010009447.1_pt1 | contig 13315 bp, 18 predicted proteins | sample 9270951 | NCBI WGS metagenome assembly JACXTT01 (sample SAMN15532306, study PRJNA645909) | rock metagenome | isolation source: weathered quartz diorite | place: Puerto Rico | collected 2017-06-21
AAAGACGAACAGAAGCGGTTGATCACAATCGTGCCGGTTAGTCTGCTCATTATTCTCTTCCTTCTCTATACCACGTTTAATTCGCTCAAGAATGCGTTGTTGGTATTGGCTACGGTGCCCTTTGCGTTGCTGGGCGGCGTACTCGCGCTGGCCACGACCCACACCCATTTCAGTATTTCGGCGGCTGTGGGAGTCATTTCGACCTTAGGCGTGGCGATCTTGGGCGGCGTACTGCTCATCGCGCGGATCGAGGACTTTCGGCGGACCGGCCTTAGCTTGCGCGAGGCGGTCATCAAGGGGGCCGACGTGCAGATGCGGCCGATTCTCATGGCGACGCTCGCGGCGGCGATCGGTCTCTTGCCTGCCGCCATTGCCACAGGGATCGGATCGCAAGCGCAGAAACCGTTGGCTCGGGTGGTGGTCGGCGGCATGCTCACGGCAGCCATCTTGATTTTGGTAGTCCTCCCGGTGTTGTATGAAATGGTGCATCGCCGAAGTTCGAACGGGTCACAGACGGAACCTATGGAAAGGGGATAATGGTGCAAGAAAGCTCGTGGTGTCGAAGCATGATCGCGGGACTCGCGATCGCCATCCTTCTCGCCCTGCCTGTGCGGGCTGAACCGACCGAATCGATTTGGGCCCTGCGCGTGCAGATGCCGTACGAACCGCCGCCGAAATCGCAAGAGGCGCCAGCCGTATCGGTCCCTCAGAACACCAAGCCGCTTAGCTCCGAAGAGATTCAGCGTGCCGAAGCGCTCCTCCCGCTCCTCGAAGGCAAACAGGAGTTTTGGGCGATGGGCGAATTCGTCCACCTCGGCGAGCCGGTCGTTCCGGTGTTGGTGAAGGCCCTCACGATGCCCGGGCCGCGTATGCGCTACAACGCGATTGAAACGCTTTCGATGTTGAAAGCGGCGTCGGCGGTGCCTGCCTTAGTCACCGCCGCGAAGGAGCCGAATGAGATCCCGCGTGTGCGTGAACATGCGTTACGTGTCGCCATTCGCCTCGATCCGAGCCAAGCGCCTGAGGCGATTCACGTGATGGCGAAAGATCCGATCTCGTCGATCCGCAAAGCCGCGGCGTTTGAGGCGCGTTATGTGAGGGAGAAGGCCGTCGTGCCGATCTTGATCGGCATGATTTCCGATGAGGAACGATTTGTCGGTCTGTCGGCGGTCCAATCGCTCTGGATTCTGACGCGTCACGAAACCGAGTTTCACGACTGGGAAGCGTCGAGCAAGCAGGACCGGCAGGAATGGGCGGCCGAATGGCTTGACTGGTGGAACGTGCAGAAGGACAGCTTCGAAATGCCCGATTCCAAGAGGCCGGCGAAGGGGCGTTCATAGGCTATGGGGTGTCTTGCGGCCGTGAAAAACGCTGTGCTAAGGTTTTGCAGTCCGTTCTATGTTGGTGAGTGAATCGTACGAGGCCTTTCGATGGCAGTGCTCCCGATTGCAAAACTGGGCAATCCGATCCTTCGACAAATCGCGGCACCGCTCGATCTGCGCGAGATCCGAAGCAAGGATGTGCAGCAGTTGATCGATGATATGTTCGAGACGATGCTGGACGAGCCGGGAATCGGCCTGGCCGCGCCGCAAGTCTCACGATCGATTCAGCTGGCGGTCATGGGGTGCGAAGGCGATGGCGGTTTTCCGATGACGGTCCTTATCAACCCCTCGATCGTCTATTATGGTCCCGAGCAGGTGGAGAATTGGGAAGGCTGCCTCAGCGTCGACGGCCTCAGGGGGAAGGTGACTCGTCCCTCGTCGATCAGGGTGGCCGCTCTGGATCGAAAGGGGAAGCCGTTGGATTTTGAAGCGACCGGACTCTATGCCGTCTGTATTCAGCATGAAATAGACCATTTGATGGGAAAGGTCTTCTTGGACCGCATGACGAACCTCTCGACCTTGACGCAACTGACCGAGTTCGACCGATACTGGAAAAAAGAACCTGCCGCGGTCATCTAACATCCCTGGATGTAGCCTCTTTCCGTGAAAACGCTGCTGCGAGTACTTCAATATCTTCGTCCTTACCGCCTGCTGGTATGTGGGACGTTTCTCTCCGCCGGCTTGACCACCGCGTTCGAACTGATTCCTCCGTGGCTCATCAAAGTACTCATCGATGACGTGATTCAGGCCGGCCGAACGGAATTGCTGGGTTGGGTGTTTCTCGCCCTGGGAGCGGCGTACCTATTCCGCAATCTGTCCGCCTCGATGCGGATCAGGATGAATAACGGTTTGGAACAGCAAGTCGTGCACGATCTCCATGTGCAGGTCTTTGGGGCGCTACAGCGGCTCTCAATCAGTTTTTTTGAGAATCGCCCAACCGGCGAAGTGATGTCACGGGTCTTGAACGACACGGAACACATGCAGCGGATCTTCGTCGACGGGCTGGAAGAAATCGTGACGGCAGGCCTCACCCTGGTGGGCATCATGGGTGTGTTGTTCTGGCTCAACTGGAAACTGGCCCTGTTGGCACTGCTTCCTATTCCCCTGTTGGTCGTCGGAGCCCTGGCCTTCACCAAACGAGTCCATGGGCACTATCGACAAATCCGAAAAGGGGCTGCCGAATTGAACGCGCTGCTGCAAGATGCACTGGCGGGCATTCGGGAGACCATGGGATTCAATCGTCAGCCTTTTGAGGAGAATCGTTTCGCTCAAAAGAGCGACCGCTGCCGGCAGGAAACGCTCAAGGCGATGTATCTCTGGTCGTACTATTCGCCGGGCATGATGCTGATCGGTAGCCTGGGTGGCGCACTCGTCCTGTGGTTTGGGACACAGGAGGTGCTGCAGAGGCATCTCTCGGTCGGTGAACTTGTCATGTTCGTGTCGTACCTCGCACTCTTCTATGTGCCGATCAATCAAATTCACTCCGTGAATCATATGCTCCAGCACGCATTGGCGGCGAGCGAACGGGTGTTTGAAATTCTGGACATCGTTCCCGATGTCACGGACCGTCCCGGCGCGCGCGCGCCGGTGACGCGGCTGAGCGGTGAGATCGCCTGTCACCATGTGGGATTTTATTATCGTCCGGACGCGCCGATCCTTACGGACGTTACGGTGTCGGTGAGAGCGGGGGAACGTGTGGCGTTGGTCGGCCCCAGCGGGGCGGGGAAAAGCACGATCCTCAAACTGTTGCTGCGATTTTACGACGTCACGCAGGGGGCGATCACGATCGATGGGTATGACATTCGTCGCATGCCGCTGGCGTTCCTTCGCAGCCAGATTGGGCTGGTTCAGCAAGAGCCGTTCCTGTTCAACGGCACCGTGCGGGAGAATATCCTCTATGGCGACTTGTCGGCCGGACAGAAGGCGATCGAAACTGCGGCCAAGGCGGCCCGCGCCCATGAATTTATCGCCGCCCTTCCCGAAGGCTATGAAACGTGGATCGGCGAGCGGGGCGTTAAATTGTCGGTGGGGCAGCGACAGCGGATCTCGATCGCCCGGGTGTTGCTCAAAGATCCCCCGATCGTCATGTTCGATGAAGCCACGTCCAATATCGACACCGAAACGGAAGTGAAAATTCGTGAGGCCTTGGACGAACTGACAAAGGGGCGGACGACCATTATCATCGCCCATCGGCTTTCGACCATTCACCACGTGGATCGCATCATTGTCGTGGAACATGGGCGCATCGTCGAAGACGGCACGCATGAAGTATTGATGGCGCGGGGCGGGGTCTATGCTGGCTTATATGACGCACAGTTCCAGATCTAGCAGGGTGTTGAAAAAGTCCGCCAGCTTTGTTCTCGCATCGCTCAGAGGCTCAACGTACGGCACAAAGTACGCTTCGCCTCATCGCTCGCTGCGGCCGCGCTGGACGGCCTTTTTGAACACCCTGCGGGGTATTTCGACGTCGTCTGCGACGGCTTGCCATGGTGTTCTTCAGGAGTGTTCAAATGGTTTTTCAACAGCCTGCTAGGCAAGGAAACGCCTCGTTGCCACTGCGCCGCCGGGGTCGGTATACTGACACTGGTAATCGGGGATGCCGCGGATGGTATTGATCTACGAAAGCGATCCACTCGACGACGAGCACGCGCGGGGCAGCTTCTATCACGTGTGCCGAGGCCAGATCGATCGCACGGCGTTGCCGGTTCCACCGCCGGAGCAGCCTTATGAATGTCCTCAGTGCGGACTGGATCTCGAAGCGGATGATTTTTGGATGGCGATGCAGAAAGGGTCGGTGTAGGGCACATGGGAGGGAGCGCAGGACGAAAAACGGTGTCGGTGTCGCGCGGGCTGATGATGCTCTGCGAAACCTGCTACGACCAAGTACTTGCCGACAAGCTGCCTGATGCGAGAAATTTTGTGTCCAACCATGAACTGCTGTTCGATACCATCTGCCTCGGCTGCACCGACATCAACCGCCCCCTCATCGACGACATGCTTGGCAGCTCCGAATGAGAAGGTGAAGGCTCAGGTCCCTACTTGCAGACCTTCCCGTCGAAATACATACAAGTCGATTCTCCCGATTTCACCTTCCAGGTCTTAATCAAGGGTGCCTGTTCATCCCCTCGCATCTCCACAAGAAAATCCACCAGCCCTGAGATCGGTAGCTTCTCCATGTGTGGCTGTGCGGCTTCAGGCACTTCGATATAAAACACCGATCCGAGCGTCGATATCAGGATGCGATGAGCTTCCTTGTCGATGAGAATGACCGGACTGTAAAAGCTCTTGTCCTCGGCCAAGGCCATGGGGATTGAACTCAGGAAGAGGACTGCCATGAAACTGGCCAACATGAGTGCGGAACGCGTGTGGGTCATGGGAATGACTCCTCCGCCAAGATGAAATAACACGTCATTATCGCATTGCCGACGAACGAAGGGAATATGGAAAATGAGGACGGGTCGCCGGACGAAATCAGTGGGATATGATGACAGCGGGAGTGACGGTGCCGCTTTTGATCCAATAGGTGCGCACGTCGGGTTTGGCGTTGTCCATCAGTGAGATCAGGAGGTAGGCAGGAATCGGCAAGTTGATTTTCGGCCAGATCTCTTCATAGTCGGAGGCGATCTTGATGTCCGTGATCGAGGGGCGAGCCGGATCGTGGGGGTGCGAATGATAGACGACTTGCAAATCGAGGCCCCTGTTCCGGATGTCTTTCTTTGCGGCTGAAAAGTCCTGCATGTCCATCACGAATGCGATCTCGGCGCGTTCCTGAGGCGACAACCGCTCCAAGTGAGCGACTTTGGCCGGGTCGAACGACGACAGCTTCTCCGCGCCCTCCAGCGCGACAACGTTCTTGATGCGATACAGGTGTGTGGCAACCCGATTCGTGCCGGCGAGGAGTCCGCAGCACTCGTAGGGAGCCAATTCACGGGCATGGGCGATCATGTCGTCGACGATCCGTTGAGGAATGACAAGATCTGCCACGGTCGCTAGATGGTGCAGGTGACGGTGTAGTCACTGCTCAAGTCTGTGATGGTGGGGTTGGGTCCGCAGAGACGGCAGTGGGGGTCTTTGGGCCGTCCGACTTTCCTGAACTTCATGTCGAGGGCATCGTAAATCAGCAAGCGATCGGCGATCGTCTCTCCGATGCCTAGAATTTCTTTGATAGCTTCGGAGGCCTGAAGAATGCCCATGGTGCCGGCGAGGACCCCGAGCACGCCGGCTTCCTGGCAATTCGGGACGAGCCCTGCGGGTGGCGGCTCTGGGTACAGGCATCGGTAGCAGGGATACCCTACGTGCGGCTTGATCGTCGTGAGCTGTCCCTCGAATCGGAACATGCTGGCCGAGACGAGCGTCTTCTTGGCGAAGAAACAGGCATCGTTGACCAGGAAGCGCGTCGTGAAATTATCCGATCCGTCCAACACGACGTCGTAGGCCGATACCAGGCTCATGATGTTATCGGCGTCGACGTTCATATGGTGCGCGTTGATCGTAATGTCCGGGTTGATGGCCGCGAGCGTTTTCCGGCCTGATTCCACTTTAGGCTGGCCCACTGTGGCGGTTGAATGCAGAATCTGCCGTTGCAAGTTGGACAGATCGACCACATCGCCGTCGACCAACCCGATCGTGCCGATGCCGGCGGCAGCGAGATACAAGGCAGCCGGAGAACCAAGACCGCCGGCGCCGATCAGGAGGACTTTGGCCTTGGCCAGTTTGAGCTGACCCTTACCACCGACATCCTGAAGGATGATGTGCCGGCTGTAGCGTTGGATTTGTTGCTCGGTGAGTTCCATGTTTTGTGAGCGGCCGGGAGTTAGCTGTCAGCTTGAGATGCTTTCTGAACCGATGGCTGTTGGCTGACGGCTGCGTTTCTCATTCCACCACGTTCAATTCGATCGGGTCGACGACGCAGCCCTTCTTTCGCAGCCCGTCGAGGGCACGCTCAATTTCAGCGGTTTCGCCCGACAGTTCCACGTCGACCCAACCGGTCGTTTCACGGACGTCGGCACGGCGGACGTTGGTCACAATGTTATATTCCCGGCCGATCTGATAGATGATCGGCTCCTTGACCTTGTCTTCCGGAAAGCGGACATGAAAACGCAAGTGCGACATGGTCAACCTCCTGCAATTGCCGGGACGATGGAGACTTCGTCGCCATCCTTGAGGGACGTCTCTTTCCCTTTGAGGAAGCGGATGTCTTCTTCGTTGACGTAGATGTTGACGAAGCGGCGCAATTCGCCGGTGTCGTCGCAGAGACGATCTTTGATGCCGGGATGTGCGCTGTTCAGCGTCTCGATCATTTCGTGAATGCTGCTGGCTGTGGCTTCGACTTCTCCTTGACCCTTCGTCAGCGGACGAAGGGGAGTCGGGATACGAATTTTAATCATGCGTCACCGCCACCGTTTTTTCCCATTTTGAACGTTTTCTCGAAGCTCACCAGACTTGGTTGGATGCGGACCGGCCGGCCCACGGCATCGACCACGGCTTCCTGGGTCTTCAAGCCGTTGCCGGTGATATAGGCGACCGTGACATCGCTCTTCTTGATCGTCCCCTGTTTCACCAGCTTCTTCAGCACGCCGATCGTGACGCCGCCGGCCGTCTCCGCGAAGATCCCTTCGGTCTGCGCCAGCAGCTTGATGCCTTCCACCACTTCGTCGTCGGTCACCATGTCCATCGAGCCGCTGCTCTCCGCCGTGGCCTTCAGAGCGTAGTAGCCGTCTGCGGGATTGCCGATCGCCAGCGATTTGGCGATGGTTTTAGGTTTCACCGGCTTGAAGAAATCGCGGCCGGCCTTGAAGGCGGTCGCAATCGGCGAGCAGCCTTCTGCCTGTGCGCCGTTGATCTTCGTGCGAACCTCATTCACGAGGCCCACGGACTTCATCTCATGCAACCCCTTCCATATCTTGGTGAGGAGCGATCCGGAGGCCATGGGGACCACGACTTGATCCGGTGTGCGCCAGCCCAATTGCTCCACCGTTTCGAACGCCAGCGTCTTCGATCCTTCGGCATAGTAGGGACGGATGTTGATATTCACAAAGGCCCAGCCATGTTCCCCCGCAATTTCGCTGCAGAGGCGATTGACGTCGTCATAATTGCCCTCTACCTCGACGACGTTCGGCTTGTAGATCAGGTTCCCAAGCACTTTCGCGGCTTCCAAGTCGCCGGGAATGAACACGTAGCAGCGCATGCCTGCCGCTGCCGCATGGGCTGCCACGGAGTTGGCGAGGTTCCCGGTCGAGGCGCAGGCCACCGTTTCAAAGCCGAGCTCGCGCGCCCGCGTCAAGGCGACGGCCACGACACGATCCTTGAACGACAGCGTGGGATGATTCACGGTGTCGTTCTTGATGTAGAGCTCGTCCAATCCGAGGTAGGCGCCGAGGTTTTTGGCGCGAACCAACGGCGTGAGTCCCGCATGCGGTCCGAGAAACGTCGGTCCTTCGACAGGCAAGAGATCGGCATAGCGCCACATGCTGCGCGGCCCCTCTTCGATTGCCTTGCGCGAGATCGACTTCTTAATGTCCTCATAGTTGTACTTTACCTCAAGAGGGCCGAAGCACATCTCGCAGACGTGGATCGCTTTCGTCGGATACTCTTTCCCGCACTCGCGGCAGACCAGCGCTTTCATTTTTGTCATCGTGACACCACCTTGAAAAAGCTGTAATTAGGGATGGACCGCACAGCCAGCATACGGATCTCCATCGTCGAACAATTCGGTAATCGTCGGATGCTCGCCGCAGAGCGCACAATGGGGATTGCGGCGGACCTTGATCTCACGGAATTGGGTTTTGCGCGCATCGAAGTCGAGCATGCGATTCGTAAGCGGCTGGCCGATGCCCAGCACGAGTTTCAAGGCCTCCGTCGCTTGAATCGTGCCGATGATGCCGGCCAGCACGCCGATGACGCCGGCTTCCTGACAGGACGCGACAAGTCCCTGAGGCGGCGGGGTCTTGAACACGCAGCGATAGCAGGCAGACTTCTTAGGAATAATCGTGGTTACCCGACCGTCGAAACGAAGAATCCCGCCGTGAACCAACGGCTTGTCGGCGAAAAAACAGGCGTCGTTGATCAAAAACTTGGCGGTAAAGTTGTCCACGCCGTCGATGACCACGTCGTACTCATTGAAGATCTTGAGCGCATTGCCTGCTGTCAGCCGTTCCTCATACATGGAGACCTGGACGTCCGGGTTGAGCGCCTGAATCTTCTCTTTCCCGGAGACGACTTTGGGGCGGCCCACATCCGGCGTGTGGTGCAAAATTTGGCGTTGGAGATTCGTCAGATCCACGACATCACTGTCGATCAGCCCGATCCTGCCGACGCCTGCCGCGGCCAGGTACAACGCCGCGGGCGAGCCAAGTCCGCCGGCGCCGACCAAGAGAATTTTGGCCTTCGCAATCTTTTTTTGCCCCTTTCCACCGACTTCGGGCAGAAGAATGTGCCGGCTGTAACGGCTTATTTGCTCTTCGGTAAATTCCACGTCGTCGCTCGTCTACCTAGATATTAAAGTACTTCTCGATACTGATATACCGCTCTCCTGTATCGCACAGGATGGTCACGACATTCTTGCCGGGTCCCAATTCGTCCGCGACTTTCTGCGCGGCGAAGACGTTCGCGCCGGCCGAGATTCCCACCAGAAGCCCTTCCTTCTTCGAGAGCTGCTTGGCCGTTTGATAGGCTTCATCGTCGGTCACGGTCATCACTCGGTCAACGATTTTGCGATTCAGCACTTTCGGGATAAAGCCCGCGCCGATCCCTTGGATCTTGTGCGGCCCTGGTTCGCCGCCAGACAATACGGGCGATCCGGCCGGCTCTACGGCGATCACCTTTACATTCGGATTGTGTTCCTTGAACACTTCGCCGCAGCCGGTAATGGTACCGCCGGTCCCGACTGCCGCCACGAACGCGTCGATTTTGCCGTCCAGCGCCTCCAGGATTTCCGGAGCCGTGGTCATCCGGTGCATCGCCGGATTGGCTGGATTGGAAAATTGGTCCGGCATGAAATACGACGGATTCTGTCCGATAATGCTCTCGGCTTCGCGAATCGATCCCTTCATCCCTTCCCAGGCCGGGGTCAAGACAAGCTGTGCGCCGTAAGACGACAAGAGGCTGGCCCGCTCCATGCTCATGCTTTCCGGCATGACAAGAATCAATTTATAGCCTCGCACGGCCGCAACTAAGGCCAGTCCGATCCCGGTATTGCCGCTGGTGGGCTCGACGATGGTCCCACCCGGCTTCAGCTTCCCCTGGCGCTCCGCCTCGTTGATCATGTTGAGGCAGATACGGTCTTTCACACTGCCGCCCGGGTTGAAAAACTCGACCTTGCCGTAGATTGTCGCGCTCCCTGGTTTCGTCAATCGGTTGAGACGGACGAGCGGAGTCTTTCCAATAAGTTCGGTAATCTCCTTGTGCAGCGGCATCGTCACCGGCCACCGCCCATGTAGAACAGGAATTCGACTTGGTCGCCGTCCTGTAACTGGGTGGTGGAAAGGTGGTCGCGCTCCAGCATCGTGTCGTTGACTTCGACGGCGACCATCTGGGGCTCGATGTTTTTGACCTTCAATAAGTCCAAGATGCTGCCCCCCTGGATCTCCTCTGCTTTCCCGTTCACTTTGACCTGCATGCCCACTCCCAAGTTGGCCTAGAGATTAAGGAATTTCAAGAAGTTATCAAACTGGCTTCTCGATTGTCAAGGTAACGGAGATGCCATGTCTCGGCTTGACTTTCATCCTAGTCCGCCGCCACTATGCCCGCTCGCTGGAGGAGCCGCGATGTGGAAGCAGAATTTCATGTTTCGCGCCGGTGAGGCGACACCGCTGAAGGAGTCCGAACAGGAACTCTTTCACGAGACCGACCCGGCCATGGATAGCGCCGGCTTACAGTTAGAGAAGTTTCTGTCGGTTTGGATTCAAGGGGAGGGGGAAGACCAGAAACCCTCGGCCTATACGAACATCTATGTTCGCACGGCGACGTTGGATTTTCGCAAACGGGTCGGATTCCTGCAACCGCTCCAGGGCCGGTCCCATCAAATCAAGGCGCTCCTGACACCGGGCCAGAAAGAGTTTCTCCGCGGCTGGCTCAGCAGCGAGGCGCCGCAAGCCTGGAGCGGCTCGGACGATCAGTTCAAGATGCTCTTCGATCTCGAATGACCCGGTCTTCCCGCCCACAATCGATCGCTCACCGATTCTCATGGATTGCCGTCGGCCTGTTGTGGGCGATGGCAGTAGGCCCTATCGGTTCGGCTTGGAGTGCGACCATCGAGGTCTACTATGCGCCCGAGGATCTGCCCCTCGATCATGTGGTCGCGCTGTATAATCGAGCGCATCGGTACATCTATGCGGCGGTGTATGCGCTGACGTCGCCGAAGGTCGTCGAGTCATTGATCGCCGCCAAGAAACGAGGAATCGACGTCCGTCTGATTACGGATCGCGAACGGCTGAACGATCCTAAACAACGAACCGCTGTGAGTACATTGCAGCTGGCGGGTGTGCCGATTAAGGTCAATCGGCACGAGAACCTCATGCATCTCAAGCAGGTGGTCATGGACGATGAGGTGAATGTCTCCGGCTCGATGAACCACACCACTAGCGGCAATCGGTACAACGACGAACGACTGGATGTGATTACCGATGCGGCGATTACGACAAAGGCTCGGGAGAAATTTCTGACTATGTGGAACGACCACGAGCGGTTTCAGCTCTGGGCGGAGGTGCGCTAGGTGACCGCGCAACAGGAACAAGCCGATGTCGTCGTGGTCGGCGCCGGTGGTGGTGGTGCAGTCCTGGCCCTTGCGCTTGCGCAGAAAGGACTTCGTACTGTCGTGTTGGAACAGGCTCCTGGTCCGCCGACCGGTTTGCGTGGCGAAATTCTCCAGCCGAACGGCCAACAGGTCCTCGATCGTCTCGGTATTTTACAATCGTTGCCGGCTGCCTCCACGAACTCAGTTCGGCATTTTCATTTTCTCCGAGCAGGCGGGCAACGACTCTGCAGCGTCGACTATGGCGATCTCCCTCCGCCTTACAACCGTGCCATCGTCACGTTGCCGAACGTGGCCCATCATGCCATTGTCGGCGCCGTACAACGGCAGCCGTCGGTGAGTCTCCGATATGGAACGACCTTCACCGGCTTGCTGCGTGACGGCACGTGCGTGACCGGTGTGACGGCGCAGGAGAAGGGCGAGCCACTGACGGTACGGGCGAAGGTGGTGGTGGGCGCCGACGGTGCCTTTTCAAAAGTCCGCGAGGCGCTCACGATCCCCGCCGATCTTCATCTGTATCCTGACGGTTATCTGATTGCGATCTTGGAATGTACCGATCCTCCGACGGACTCTTTCTACTACGTCGGCCATCGCAAGATTCTTGGAATGTTCCCTGCGGCGGGCAACAAGGTCTATCTCTTCTACATGATCAAGAGCGGGTCGATGGAGGCGATCAAAGCACGAGGAATTTCTGCGCTGCAGCGTGAATGGAGAGAAATCGATCCTCAATTCGAGGCGGTTTACGGGAGTCTCGAAGATTGGAGTCAGACGGCCTACATGCCGACCGGCCGTGTGCGCACGCCGACTTGGGTGGTCGACGGCGCCGTGCTGATCGGTGATGCGGCCCATGCGATGAATCCCCATGCCTCGCAGGGGCGCATGCAGGCGATGGTCGATGCGATGACCTTGGCCGATCTGCTGCCAGGCTGTCTGGCTGACAGGGATTGTTCCGCCGCGCGCTTGAAAGCGTACGAGCATATCCGTCGGCCGCACGTCACGATGTTGCAGCGCTTGGCCGACCAACAAGTGTTTTATTGGAATACGGGCAATCCCGTCGTCGCGTTCTTGCGCGATCGCGTGTTCCGAACCTTGGATCGTAATGCCCGCTTGCGGTACCAAGTGCTCTCGACGACGGCCGGGTTACGAACGACTGCCCCGTTTAGTGTGATCGATCGTGTGATCGTGGCGGGATTTCTTCCGGATCTGCATGCCGACGAGCGAGCGCCACATCCCATGTCATGATGAGGAGCCATGGCCACGACTGAACGGATCATCGAAGGATTGCCGGACGAGACGCAAAAGCTGTTGCATATCTATGTGAAAGAGGTGAAGGCGCTCTTCGGTGAGCAGTTGGAAGGTGTGTTGCTCTATGGCAGTGCCGTGCGCGGCGAGTTTTTAGAGGGCAGATCAAACCTCAATCTACTGATGCTTGTCTCTTCCTACAACGAGGCGTTGCTGAAAAGCTATAGCGGAATCCATCGCCGATGGAGCAAGGAACAGATCGTGGCGCCGTTGTTCCTCACGGACGAGGAGTTGCGCTCGTCGGCTTCTGTCTTTCCGCTCGAATATCTGGAAATCCAAGAGCAGCATCGTGTCTTGGGCGGGCGGGATCCCTTCGTCGGCTTTCGTGTGGAAACGGGTCGCTTGGCTGCAGAAGTGAGGCAGGGACTCACAGGATCGTTGTTCCGGTTACGGCAGCGATTCGTTGAGGGGCAGGCGACGGACGAAGCGGCCTTGATCCTCGTGCCATTGTCGATGACCGGCCTCTTGCCGTTACTGCGGGGAGTTCAGCGCATGCAAGGCCGTCCTGTCATCTATCAGTCCGACGCATTGATTCACGATACCGCTGCACAGTTGAGCCTCGATCTACGGGGTCTACTGGATGCGCTCTTGCTCAAGCGCGGGCAGATCACGCCGGGGCATAAAGAAATTCCACGTTTATTCGAGCGCTATCTGCAGGCGGTGACGGCGCTGGCCAATAAGGTGACCGGTCTCGCGCAAGAGGCTGCTCGATGAAGGCGTGGTTCACGTTCCTCATCGTGGTCTTGTCGGCTGGGAACGCCGCCGCAGTCCCCTACGATCGGCCCAAAATCCAGTTACCGGAACCGCGCGGGTATGTCAGCGACCACGCGCAAGTGCTCGATGGAGATTGGAAAGAACGGATCCGTTCCGTCTGTCAAGA
>JACXTT010009448.1_pt1 | contig 13315 bp, 14 predicted proteins | sample 9270951 | NCBI WGS metagenome assembly JACXTT01 (sample SAMN15532306, study PRJNA645909) | rock metagenome | isolation source: weathered quartz diorite | place: Puerto Rico | collected 2017-06-21
ACCTCAAAAATCTTTAGCTATGCTCTATAATTCTGTCTTTTGTACCCTTCCATAATCTCATACAGAAAGAACACCGTTTGACGGCCAGTTTTCCTAACCGGAGAACTCCCGTTCGATACCAAGCTATAGACTGGGCGAACTTCGACACGCAGCATTTCCGCCAGTTCTTCAACAGTTAGGAAAGAGGGTTTCTGCGTTGAACCCCGCGTCAGTGGTTGGCTCATATTCGACTCGCCTTCACGGGATGCTTCGACAACCTGCGTTCCTTTGGTAGCCAATGGAAATACTTGAACAATGAGAAACCACTAGGAACCGTCGTGTACGTTCCGTTCGGGCGCTGACTCGCAAGACGCTTATTGACTGGCATCTGGAAGAATGGAGGGGTCGAAAAATGTACCCCTTGGGGTACAAAATTAGACCCGCAGGGGTACAAAAATAGACCCGGTTTGAGCAGGGCTACGCTGGGTTGCGGGCTGCTTTCTGACCGAGTCATAAGGTTGTGTTGCCCTGCCGGGTAGTTAAAAGGCGCTCTACGTTTTGCGCATCGATGCGGTCACACAAAAACCGGCAGATTGAGAGTTGCTGGCTGCCGCTCAGCCGACGCTCATCATCTACCGCGTGAGTAACTATCCCGGTCTGAGCGGTCGGTCTTGGTAGTGTTTGAATCAGAGCGAGACGGTTCTCTGCTCTGAAGGCCTGACAGCTCCGGCGTTCGCATCTGTTGAGCTTCCCGTGCGGCCTCAGCCTCTCTCCGCTGAAGTCCCTGCTCAGCCATACTTGCGGCTTCTCTGAATTCTTTCCTATCAAAGCTCAGATAAGGCAACGATTCGGCATATGCTCTCAAGTCAGCAATCTGATCGCGATTCAACTCCGGCTCTACCTGACTATCTCGAAGTCCCGCTGCTCGGCAGTAGTCTCGCGCTATTGCATCTCTAACAACGCTCCAATCCCGTGCCTTAGTTGACTGTTCCTGAGCCTTCCTGAGTTGACTGGCCAGGCCATCGGCGACAGCCTGGCGCTCGCGCTTTTGCTCCGCCGTGTCGGTGAAGTGCCTGACGATGAACTCCAGCGCGCTCTTTGGCTCAACCTCTCTGAGGCTCTTGGTGTAGTCCCAACCCTCGACGTTTTTGATTGGAAGCTGCCTGAACTCGCCGAACTCGATCGCCGCTTTGAGTCGTTCTGCTTGCTTCAGCATCTCCATTCGCGCCATCACCGCCTTACCTTTGACGCTTGAGAGGGTTTCATGATGAGGATTGGCCAGCAACCGATCTTTGACTTGATTGTACATATAGCCGAGCAGCTGCGCGTCTTTGTTGCGGTTCGCGATGTCGCTCATCTTTATCAAGTCCTCTCGGTCGAAGACGGGCAAGGGTATTGACTTGCCCTGCGCAGCTCGCGCCTTTTCCGCGTCGGCGACCAGCTTAGAAGCAACGTCATACTTGATCCTGGCCGCGCCGAAGTTCTTATCAATATTATGGCCCGCGGTGGCGAGGAGCGTTTGTATGTCCTTCTTGACCTCCTGGAAGTAGTCTACGGTTCGCTGAATTGACTCTCTCTTGCTCGGCCTGAGGAAGTTGTAAAGCTTGAACTTCTCCTCGGTGTGCTGCTTGATTTTCGCCTCGGCTTCCCTCAAAGACATCTTCCCCCAGCCCTCCACGTCAAACTTCCAGAAGTGTCTTGAGGTCTCGAATGCTTCGCCTTTAGCTTGGGCTTCACTCAACTCGGCGCCCGCCATGATCCTTGTCGCTTGAAGCCGCGCCGCCGCCCGGTCATCTTTCACAGCGAGATCACGGCTGTGAGCATATTCTTTGAGTTGCTTCCACTCTTCGGTGGTGTACACAATCTGGGGCAGCTCTTCCTTGCCCATCTGCTTCCTCGCAGTAAGCGTCTTCTCCAGCGCGACGGAGTAGTCGTGCGCGGTTTTGGCCGCCCATTTGACCTGAGCGTCCGGCGCTTCTGTTCGGATAAGATGTGCGAGTTCCTCGCGAGCTACTTGTTCCTTGGCTAGCAATCGGCTGGTTTCTTTCTCCGATCCGGGCCGCATCACTGGTTCAGCCGCTGGACGCGGGTCTAGCTGTTTGCCCCGGTCCCTTGCGTGAGACCGCTGCGCTGACAATCTTTGCTCGGCCAATCTCTCCCTGCGGTCGTTGTCTCTTTCGGGCTTAGGCGGGATCGGTTCGCCCTTTCGATACGCTTCGGCGGCTGCGATCTTCCACTGTTCGGTTTCTTCCTTCTTACGCAGGTGCTCAACGTACACGCTTCGCTCCCCGGCGAACTCCGAGTAAATCTTCGCCCACTTCTCATCTATCGATGCGTACTCCTGACGCGACAGATAGATCTTCTTGCCGTCAACCTGGCGGGCGTGCAGGAAGAGATGAACGTGAGGATGCTCGGTATCGCGGTGAATTGCCCCGAACGCAATAGCCTTTGGGAACGTCTCTTCGAGGAACCGATTTGCGAGATCGCGAATCTGTGAGTTTGTAGCAGGAACATCGAACGACAGGATTACGCGGTAGTGAGTTCGCCCTCCCTTCGCCTTCTCAAACTGTTCTTTGGAGCCGAAGAATGCGCGGACGTTGGCGACCTTTTCTCTGAGTCGTCTTCGTGCTTTTGGCGATGTAATCGGCGCCATCATCTTCTCGGTCAGTAGGGCGTCCTGCGGCGTGACATCTCTGGGCGCTCGAGAGGGCCTTGATTCGTCGCTCCCGTAGTCGTCTCCTGTTAAGAAGCCCGGTGCATTCCAAGTCCAAACAGGATCAGCATCAGGTTCCGATTGGTCGTCAAAGGTGCGTTCATTTAGGTGGTCATCGAGCACGCCGGCGACGCTGTTGTCCTCACGGCTCGGCTCCAATTCTGTCTCACGAGCGCGTTGTCTGTCGGGTTCCAAAGCCGATGAGCGAGTGATGTAAGACGCGTGACTCGACCCCGCTCCCGGTGTTCCAACTCTGAACTTAGCAAATGCGGCTGCCATTTCTACCTACCGATTCGCCCCCCATGCTCCAACCGCTGACGCAATTCGCACAGAACTTCATAGGTCGCGCCGAGCACTTGTTCTATTCTCCGCGTACTGATCGTGCCTCTCTGGGAGTTCAGTTGCCGCGCAATTTGGTTGAGGTTATTGCCCACTCTGATCAATTGAGTGATCGCCCAATCGCGCTGCTCTAACAGCTTATCGGTGCGCTCTTTCTGATCGCTGCTAACCGCTTTGTCGGCAAGCGTGCTTTCGACAAGAAGGCGCGAAAGCGAGACACCGGACTGCTTGGCGCGTTGGCTTACGTGCCGATACTCGTCATTGGTAAGTCGTACAAGAGCAGCTTTCTGATATCGTTTTTGCCTGCCCATCGATTCTTTGCTCGACCGTTCTGAAGTCGCTTTTGGTTCCCTTGCATTTGCGATATCGCAAATGCGTATCCCGCCTTCTTCCCTGAATTGATCCGTCAGATTCAAGCTCGATTAATCACAGTTCTCTCGCTCCCGTTAATATTCTCTCCACGCGGAATGAAACTACCGAAAGTCGTAGGGGTCGCGGGCAGGTTTGTGCAAAACGAGGGCCACTTGATCGGGCTGCACGACTGAGGTTCGATCAGGAAAACAGAAGCCGGCCGGTAGTCCCTCCTAGAAAGAATCGAATGAGAATGGGTGTGTCCGGGCTGCGATTCTTAGACTTCTGGTCACCGCTTTAGTGCGCCCGTCTATGCACCAGCCCCGGTCTAAGGCATAACGATAAGTGTCCTTCATCGTCGTCGGCGCGCCCGACGTCGGGCAGCTCAGACGGAAATCGCGGCTTATTCTGGCCACGTTGGTAAGTAGCAGATTAAGATTCGAGGCAACTAGGTTGGAGGAGCAGGGCGGGAAAGGCGGAATGGTTGGATTCGTCGGTGTGTAAGGCACCCATGAAGGCGGCCGAAACATGCACCAACCACTACGGTGAAAATCGGACTATTCTAATCTCTTTAAACGTTCTGCCTTCGCGCCTCTTCCAATTCAGCGGACCGTTCGCGCTTGCACCAACGTACGACCACCGCTCCGGGTAATGGAGCTCGATGCGCTTGAAACTCAAAGCGCTAACACAGATGATGACTTGCCCACGGTTGATCAAGAACGGACGTATGCGATGCGCGCTATTTAGCTTATTCTTCTGGTTCCGACGTGGGGGCGGGTGAAGTAGCTCACTACGCGTGATCTTTTTTCGCCAGATAAGCTTGGCCAGAATCGAAGCAGCAATTGCATACCCTGAACCATAAAGAAGGGAATAGTAAAGCGGGTCGGCCAAAGTAGCTCCTTGACCGTACACGACAAGGAACTCGAGGATGTAACAGGTTATGAATGCGGTCTTGAAGACTGAGTTGCTTGTAAGCTGTTTTCCCCCCAAAGGATTGCCAGCACGATAATAATGTGAAGCATTAGTACGTCCTCTACTTTGGTGCCTTTAACTCTGCTCTCGTCTTATCTGAGTTATACCAACGGCTCCACTTAAGTCCGAACTCGTTGGCTTTCTCAAAATCAGTTTCATTGTGTTCCGGTCCCTCAAGAAACCGTATTGCTAGAACAAGGCATTGCTGATATTCCTCTTTGAAATGCTTCTTTAAGTCTGGATGGACCTTATCAAGTACATTGTCGGTAACTGCTCGCGCCTCCGAAAGCGCGGTTCTTCTGAGATTCAGCACCTGCTCAATATCGCCCTTCGTTATGGTGGACTTATTTTTGGAATAAAGAATATCTGTAGCGGCAACATCTGCATGTAGTGAAGCGGAAAAGTGATTTAGGGTTTCCTTTTCTGCAGCGCTGAAATCTACATAGTTACCCTTATCAATGAAAACAAAGTAAGGCCAAACATACGCCTTCGCAGTTGGAACGATCTCGCCAAACACCAGCCACTTCGCAAAGCCATTTTCTCTTGCGTACTGCCAGTTGTAGTAGGGCGCAAAGATCAGACTAGAAACCCAGAAATAAATGGCAAAGACAAAATAGACAACCTGACCCACAGCGGGACCTTTTGGCGGCGGGGTCTTCGCTGGTTGAGGCTCCAATTCGCCATTCACTTCCAGGCTCGTAAGGTCATCGGTCATCGCGAGGCATTCCTTGACGACGATTAGCCCGGCTTATACCACATCAAATGGAGCAATACAATTGGGCAGATTGAAAGCAGAGCAGCCAGGCGCAACCGTCGAGCTTCTTTTGAAGGGTGAGGTTGGTTTCCACAGGTGTTAGCGTGGAGCCAATTGTTCATCGCTTATACTACCCTCTGGAACGCTGGCTTGCCCTTTCCCATTGAATGAAAGATCTGCGCGTACAAGTAACCATTACGAGCGAGTTGTTCAAGATTGTTATCCTGGTTGGCGAAACAATACCATTGTTCTCCGGGCTCCAATACATGCGGCAATCTACCGGGCAACGGATTGGGAACCAAGAATCCCTCCGTCGGTGCTGGCTTAGTTAGTTTCCTGTTTGGCTTTGTAGGGAAGTGTCTAAACGCCAGTTGTCAGGTGGCCGGACAGCGCCCGCACTATCATCTGCACACAATCTAGGCTGGTTTATACTGCAACGCTCTAAAAGCAGTCCTTTGTGAATTGTCCGATGCGGCCTCATTCGAGAGCCGCTCTCTAAAAGCTGAGGTCAAACTTAATTCTTAAATGCGGATTAGCACGTTGCCTGTTTTCGAATCGTGCTTGTGTCGTTTTAACTTCTTAATTTCGTCTTGCAAATCCTTGATTGCTTCCCAAGCAGACGGCAAAGATTCGTCCCATTCTTCGTTCAATAGTTCGGTAAAAGGCTCTCGTTCTCGCAGTACGTCCATAATCTGTTGGTAGCTCCCGCCCGATTTGTAATCATCCTTGTCTTCACTTAGTTTTGACAATAAATCGATTAGCTCTGTGGTTGTCTTGTTCTCCATGGAGTCTCCTTTCTTATTGACCCCAGTTTTCAAAGAGCAATAGAAAAACCCCGCCGCCGACAAAGGAAGCGAGGTTCTTCAAGTTTGTCGGCTTTTGTTATCTTTGTTCAGTTTGAAAATGAAACCCGAGTTCGAGTCTCGGATGAGCGGTTCCGAATGGGCCGCAATAGAGTCGAGATACAATCGACCTTATGGGCTTGCCTCCCTATATCTCTTAGCAAGTGTAGTCAGTATGGCATTCCCAGAACAAAACAAGACCCTAAAACTGAGGCTGTGGATAAGTTGGGGATTAAGTTATTTCCGACGATTCTTCATTCGGTAATCGGGGATCTTATTGATAGCATCTGCTCCCGCGATGAAAAGCGAGAATAACGCACCCCAACTAGCAGCGTTTCTGGTTTGAGGCAAGACATTTGGCGAGGTCGCTACAGTAGCGAGAGATGAATACAACTTGTAGCCATCAGGTGAACCAAGCTTAATGAGAGCCAATAGTGGATTCGTTTCCGCGGTGATTCCGGGCTGATAGGTATTCATGTTGCACTCCAAAAATGGCCGTTTTGACTCACTTGCCACGTGATTTCCTCACGTGCATGAAAATCTTTTTTTAAAAGACGTTGGCGGTTATGAGCATAAAGGCGACGAGAAAGCTCGAACAGAATGCTAGCGATTAACGATGTAGCAATGCCGGTTATGATGGCTATCGGGTCCATCTTGACCGCAGTGTAGCATAAGGCTAGCGAAAAGGTCTACGGAGCCTTGTCTACTACATCAAATGAGTGCCTTTGAGCATCTTTAACGTGGTCATCGCAAACGCTTTTTTCGACAAGCATAGGAACAATAAAACCGCGTTCATTCATTATTGTTCCGTCCTTTTGTTCTTGGTCGGTAGCCATTCGCTGGACCACTTTCGTAGCGTTATCTGTGCATTCACCCCATTGACACTTAGCCATAAAGTTCTCCAGTCAATATCAAATTGTTTATTGATCCCATTTTGAACCGGCCCACAGCTTTTTGTGGGCATCGTCCAGAGAGCCCGCCAGCATTCTGCGCAAAAGAATTGGATGGCTCATGTAAGTATCACCCGTAATAGTTTTAGCAGAATGATTATAACCATCAAAAGCGGATGCTCTACCGACATCGGTCCATTGAGCAACTGGCTGTGCAAGTAGGTGGGGATTTCCCCGTCTCTCGTACCAGATATCAACTAAGCGTTCACAGACCGCTTCTTCCAGATCTCTGCAACTGATAAATATGCCTTGCATTGTTACCTCGGCATCTTCACTCAGTATGATCTCGCTATTAAGTACCATTGCTTCGTTTTCGGACTTATCTGGGTGTTTGGGTAAGTGGAGAGTCGTGGTGAATCGTGGAATCAGTTGTTCTTGTGCATCGTAAAGTTCGAGTCCAGTGTCAACAATCTGGTTACGGATGCTTCGTCGCCCGCGATGCACGTACATATTACGATATTGAGTTGCCCAGTACAGCCAATCTTCTGGTCCGACTCCCTGTTTAACGTCTTCAAGAAAATCCCGAAAGTCCACTTGAATCTGTGTGCCGGCGCTTGAAGCGGTTATTTTGTTTAGTGAACGCTTGGCCGTATCAAGATCACTTCGGCGTAACGAAGTCGGCAGCGCGAGAACGCCAACTATCGCCCCGCCCAAGCAATCTAACGAAGAACCTATCGCGCGGAAAAAACCGGCGATGTGTAGCTCCTCAAGTTTCTTATATAAATCATCAATGGGTGCGTTGGACCGTGGGAACTTTGGCCCAACTCGACCATACTCATCTCTTGAAACGATATCTGCGAGCCGTCTATTCTCTTTTTGCTGCGCATCCAACCATTCAAGGTAATGAAGTCGAGCTTCGGCTAAGTTGGTCTCGATACTGTCGGCGCACTGGTACAAGTAATCGCTTATTAGTATCCGTTCCTGATCTGGTAGCGAGCCCCACCAACTTATACCGAACGATGTCGTATTGAGGTCGTCGAAAATCTCTGCCGCTAACCTACTTGCGCTTGGGATGTCGGCTCCAATCGAATTATCGAATCTACGGTCCCGTTCAAGGGTTCTTGGTTCGGAATACGGTTCGTTTAGGGGTTCCAGGTCTTCTCTACGCATCTCTCACCTCGCATATGAGATTTCCGTAATTGTGGATAACTTATTTGACCTATTCTACTGGCTTGGTATGCTGAAATAAAGGTCGAATTTAACTTCCTTCAAATTCGATGAACAAGCCTATCAATGAGAGATTTGTTTTCATCTCAACCAAACAGCTCAAAGTTCCTTTCGATATTACTCAAGACGACGACGTTGAAATGACGCTCTCTTACAAAGGACAAATCAAGCACTACATTCTTAACGCGGTCTCGCAGAAGTTCAATTCGAACCAAGATGGAACGGATGACAAAATCTCTACCCTTAAGAGTTTAGAGGAATAATTAACTAACGCTCGCGAATGCGGCGCACAATTCTATGTCAGATTTACAAAACGCTATGGTCGGAAGCCAAACCAAAGTTTGGATTAGTCAGAAAGATAAAAGGCCGGAACATAGACACTGGCCGGCTCAACACCTATTCCGTTACCAGACTAAAGTAGACGGTGGAGAATCAGCGGCCTGGGTACAGCTCTCAAGCTTGCAACTTGGCGACTACATTCAAGTGGGCTTTGTCGAGCAACCTGGGACACTCCAGGACGGCACATCCTTCACTAAGCGGATTATCCGCAATTTTGACAAGGACGTTGGAAACGGCCACGCACAGTACCTCAAGCAGGCAGAGGCTACGCAGAAACCGGCTCCGGGGCAATCGCCTCGTAGGCGGCCCAAATTTTAGCTCTCAGAGGGGTTCTAACGATGCCTTCGGGCAGAGATTAGCCTTGCACGGAATGGTTAACGGGATGCTAGCAAGCGGGAAGTCGCCGGCAGAGGTCGAGGGAAGCCTGGGCGAACTGCTTAAGCTCGAAGACGCTATTGAACGTGCCTTGAAGTCTCCAAGCGATTTTATTGACGATGACCTCTCTACGATAGATCAGGAAATGGATGTTGAAGATCTACCCTACTAAAGGTCTGAGGATTAAATAGCCCTCTCGGAAACGGGAGGGTTTTAGTTTTCCACTTTATCCCTTAAGTGGTAATAGAAATAGAGGTCATGGCTTTGCGCCTCTTTTTGTTTCTTAAATCGATTCTTAAATTCATCCCACAATGAGATGGCGGTTGGGATTCCATAACCGAGTGCAGTCGCAACATACTTCGGCAACGTCGAATGTTGATCAATTAGAAAACCTATTCCACCGCCGCTTAGAGATTTGTTATTGAAAGCGCCTCGTACAATGCATTCGAGAATCGAAGGCGTGGATGCAATTATCTCATCTATTTCAATGACGCCAGGTTTCACTTGTTGTATGAAGATCTCATCGGCTTCGGCAGCAAAATCTTCATCCCAGGGGGCCGATTGAATATCTTTTGCGTAAGTCGAAATGCCGCTTCGAAAACGGTCCAGCGAAGGCCGAAGCTCACCGCGTAGATCCAGCAATTCATCAATTGGCGTTTCGCTGAAGTCCGGCAATCGTCGAAACAAGTTGTCAGCTAACGCAGTATGGTTAGCCTGTCGACGCCGGATAGCAGAGAGTGAGACAGCGCCATCTCTTATAGCAAGCTTCGCGAGTTCACCGCTCGTATTGTCAAAGAGTGGATAGGTCGTTCTGTTCGCTACTGCATCAGCAATCAGATTGACAAATTCATCAACGACATCGGAAGCGTCTCCAGTATCTTCTCCCGCGAAGTGTTTCTCGGCGAGCCCTCTAAAATTGAGCGATTTGAACGTATAGAGTTCGAGTAAATTCGTCTTGATTGCAGTCTGAATTCCTTTTATATCGGATTCCTTATTTAGTGCGGGATATTGCTGCCGCATTTCCTGCTTAGTTCGGTCCAAGTCTCTTTGAATCCTCATCTTGGTGAGCAAATTATCTCTGCTCAGATGTTTCTTCTTAGCAATGGCTCGATAGGATTCAATTCCTCTCACCAACTTCTCTCGTTGCTGTTGGTCCGGAATAATTCCGACAATATTCTCTTCGCCCCAAGTAACAAAATTGTCTAGTGGATTGCTCCACACGCTGAATAAAAACAGCACCCCAGTAGTTGTATGGCTACATAGTTTTACTTGGTCTCCATAGATAAGCGCACTCCTTAGCATTCGAAGGTCGTTGTCGATACCACCTTTGCCGGCGGCGGCAACGGTGATATGAAACGGTCTGCTTTGATGTTGTTGAAGTTCTTCTTTCACTGATTTGTCTCCAATAAAGAAAGACCCAATCCGGCGGATAAGCTATCGCTTAGTATCGGATGGGTCTTTGAGTTTGTGAAGGCGTCTTAGGTGGCCTTAGGCCGCTTGTACCTCGTCGGGTAAAGTCGGCGGCGGGTTTCTTTCGGAACCTCAAGTTTTGCGCGGTGCTGCTTCTTCATTTCTGAATAACGGCTGTGTGTGCACATACTGCCTCGAGTAATCGGCCAGACCGCACTTGTCCCGCGTGTCGGAATTGTGGTTGCGATACATTGGCGGCGGAAAGACCTGATAGGACAACGGACACTTCGTCTCGGGTTGGAAATTTGTTGTCGTAGCTGTTTTCAATGCCTCAGTTTCAGTCGTGTTCGGTGTCTACGAATAAGTAAGTGTCCTCTTGATCATGAAAGAAATTCGTGGCATCTTTTCTTTCAAGATGGCAGGGCGCAAACAAATAAATTCTATTGATTCACAGTTACTTAGCCGCATCAGGAGCAAGGGGCCGGGCTGGGTCTTCACTCCCGCCGATTTCAACGACCTTGGTAGTCGGACTGCTATTGACCTGGCACTGCTGCGCCACAAGCGCGCTGGTACCATCAGACAACTTGCACGAGGGATTTACGACCTGCCAAGACACCATCCGCGCCTCGGCCTCCTTTCTCCTTCCGTTGACGCAATAGCCCGGGCGGTGGCCGGCCGCGAGGCCAGTCGCCTGCAGCCATCGGGCGCATATGCAGCCAATCTCCTAGGGCTCTCCGACCAGGTGCCGATGAAGGTTGTATTCCTAACCGACGGCCCTTCGCGAAGGGTTCAAATCGGCAAGCAGGAAATAATCCTAAAACGCACCACCCCTCGGAACATGGCCGCCAGCGAAAGAACCAGTGGGCTTGTGATTCAAGCGTTACGCCACCTCGGAAGGCGGCACGTTGACGACTCCGTGGTGCACGCGTTGCAGAGACGACTTACCGACGATGAGAAGAAACAACTGCTGAGCGACCTATCCTACGCTCCGGCGTGGATCGCGGCGATCATGCGACAAATCGCCGAATCGCGATAGGTATGAATTATGGATACCTTCATAAGGTTCTCCGAAGACGAGCGTAGGACCTACTGCAACGAGGCTCAAGCGGTACTCGGACTTCCGCCGGCCAGCGTCGAGAAGGATTTCTGGGTTTGCTGGACTTTAAGGGAACTCTTCGACCTTCCCGAGATTGGCTCGCATCTGACATTCAAGGGTGGCACTTCTTTATCTAAAGCTTGGAAGCTGATAAGTCGCTTTTCCGAAGACATTGACATCGTGATCGATCGCGAAGTTCTCGGCTTCGGCGGCGATGCAAGCCCGGATCGAGCCTCAAGCCGCAAGCAACTAAACAAACGCCTGTCAGCTCTGAAGGACGCCTGCCGTAAGTTGGTTCAAGGAGAGATTCTGACTGCCCTACGTGGGCGCATCGAGTCAGAGCTCGGCGACTCTGGAGAATGGTCTCTGGAGATTGATCCCGACGCCGAGGACGGACAATGTTTGCTGTTTTCTTATCCAGGCGTATTCCCCGCCGGCTACATTCGGCCGGTAGTCAAGCTCGAGCTCGGAGCCCGTTCGGACACCGAGCCGTCCGAGGTTGTTTCGATTCAGCCGTACTTGTCGGATGCCTTCCCGGACATCTTCACATCAGGCTCCTTTTCAGTTCTTACTGTTTCATCGAGACGAACGTTTTGGGAGAAGGCCATGCTCTTGCACGAAGAGACCTACCGCCCGGCCGACAAGCCCCGGAAGGCTCGTCTCGCACGACACTACTACGATCTGTGGAGTTTGATAAAGAAGGGCGTGGCAGAGACAGCCATTGCAGATGCTGAGTTGTTCGAGCGAGTAGCTGCGCACCGCGCCATGTATTTCCGAATTAGCTGGGTTGACTACTCGACACTTCGACGTGGGTCACTTCGACTGATACCGCCCGAGAATCAAATTGCGGACTGGCGCGCCGATTACAAGGCGATGAGCACCGAGCTGTCCTTCGAACCTCCTCCAGACTTTGACGAAATCCTTGCGGTGGTCGGGAATTTCGAGCGCGAATTCAATCGCGATAAGGAGCCGTAGGCGTGGGGCGGCTGGGCGCGATGCTAGGGCTCTGTCCCGAAGTTCCGCAGTGTTGCTGGATGTAAAGCCAAGACAAAGCTTGAAGGTGAAGATGCTTCTGACAATAACTAACAACTCCTCACCGGCCACGGATCTGGGATATTTGCTGCATAAGAATCCCTCGAGGGTCCAGTCATTCGAGCTTTCGTTTGGAAAGGCTCATGTCTTCTACCCTGAGGCCTCTAACGAAAGATGCACGGCCGCTCTACTTCTCGATGTTGATCCTGTCGGGCTCGTTAGAAGGCGGCGAGGGCCCGCCGGAGAAGGTGGCACGCTGGAGCAGTACGTTAATGACCGTCCCTACGTGGCGTCGTCTTTCTTGAGCGTGGCGATCGCCCAAGTGTTTGGAAGCGCGCTGGCAGGTCGCAGCAAGGGTCGCACTGAACTTGCAGAGACGCAGTTGCCGCTCGAAGCCAGTATCTCTGTGCTGCCCTGTCGGGGCGGTGAACAGTTCCTACGTAAGCTATTTGAACCGCTCGGATATGCAGTGGCGGCTGAGCGCTATCTTCTTGATGAACGATTTCCAGAATGGGGGGACAGCCCTTACTACACAGTTACGCTAAGCGGCAAAGTACGACTTCGAGAGCTGCTCACTCATATCTATGTCCTCATACCGGTGCTCGACAACGAGAAGCACTACTGGGTCGGCGACGACGAAGTCGAGAAACTCTTACGTCATGGAGAGGGTTGGCTGGCTCAGCACCCGGAGAAGGAGGCAATTGCTACGAGATACCTGAAGTATCGGCGCAGCTTGGCTCGTGAGGCGCTAGCTCGGTTGATTGAAGAGGAGCTTACCGATCCAGATGTGACTGAAGTGACGCGCGACAACGAAGAGGAGGCCATTGAAAGGCAGATAAGCCTGAATGAGCAGCGCGTCAGGGCAGTTATTGCCGCTTTGAAGAGCCACGATTCGAAGCGAGTAATTGTGCTCGGATGCGTTGAAGGCAAGCTAAGTCGTGATCTTCTCGAATATAGTGGGTTCGAGGTGATAGCCGGACGTGCCGTGGACACACG
>JACXTT010009449.1_pt1 | contig 13315 bp, 18 predicted proteins | sample 9270951 | NCBI WGS metagenome assembly JACXTT01 (sample SAMN15532306, study PRJNA645909) | rock metagenome | isolation source: weathered quartz diorite | place: Puerto Rico | collected 2017-06-21
GCCAACGGTAGAGGTGTGTGGCGCGAGGCCGAAGGGGACATGCGGGTGGTGCTGCGCGGCCCGTGCCGGGAACGAATGACCATTCAAGAGTATTTGGGATGCGTAAATCGCTTCCCGGCAGGCGGCGCCAGATTCAACCCGAAGTGCAAGAATCACTATCACTGCTATTTTGGGTCCGACACCGCGGAGAAGCGGTAGCGCTTCTATTTCGATTCAAGAATAGGCACAGCAAAGAACAGAACGGACTAGCCGGCAGAGGAGCCGATGCTATGCTGGCCAGACAGCAGCGAAAATCGACACGTTTTAAGGGCCCGGTTACTGGTAAGCGGAGCGCGGCGGCGTGATAGAAACTGAAAATTCAGGAGCGGCGGCCGGAGCGCGGTCTGCTATTCCACGATGGGTCGCGGCGGCTCTAATGCTCGCGGTGATCCTGCTTATTGCCGGCATTCGCTGGCGGCTGCGGGAAACGCCCCTTGAGCGCGACGAAGGCGAATATGCCTACGCCGGACAGCTAATCCTGCAAGGAATTCCTCCTTACCAGCTTGCTTACAACATGAAGCTGCCGGGAACCTATGTGGCCTACGCGGCGGCGATGCGGATCTTTGGTGAGACGGCCGCGGGGATTCACATTGCCGTGCTGCTGCTGAATGCGTCGACCACGCTGCTGCTCTATTTTGTGGGGCGGCGCTTGCATGGACGCCTGGGAGGCGTGGCCGCGGCGGCGGGCTATGCGCTGCTTTCATCGGGAACCGCAGTGCTGGGGTTCTGCGGGCACGCGACGCATTTCGTGGCGCTGATGGCGGTGCCGGGAATTTTGTTGCTGCTGATGGCGCGGAAGTCAGGAGATTGGAAGACGTATCTGGCGTCCGGCGTGTGCATGGGACTGGCATTTGTGATGAAGCAGCCCGGAGCGGTGTTTGTTGCGTTTGGCGCGCAGGAGATTTTGCGGAGTGCGTGGCGCGAAAAGACAGAGAAAAGCAAGATTGTCGCGCGACTGGCAGCGTACGGCGCCGGAGCCGCGATCCCCTACGCCTTGACCTGCGCCTGGCTTTATCGTGCGGGCGTGTTCAGTAAATTCTGGTTCTGGACGGTGTCCTACGCGAGCCAGTACGCGGTTTCGACCGGAGCGCGAGAGGGTTGGAAAAACTTTACCGACATGGTGCCACAGCTGTTCTGGGCTTCGCCGCTGATCTGGGTGCTGGCTGCCGCAGGGGTATGGATCGCGCTGCGAACGGAAGGCGCGAAGGCGCTCGTGGGATTCGAATGCAGCCTGCTGGCCTGGTCGTTTCTTGGCGCGAGCGCGGGGCTCTATTACCGCGATCACTACTTCATCGTGATGTTGCCCGCAGTGTGCCTGCTGGCCGCAAAAGCGCTGACCTGGATTACGGACGAACTTGCCAGGCGTGAGAAAGCATCGATTGCGATTCCCTCGATCGTTTTTGTTCTGGCGTTCGGACTTGCCCTGTTCGCGCAGCGCAAAGTCTTCTTTGAACTGAGCCCGGAGGGCCTGATGCGCTTTCAGTACGGCGGAAATCCTTTTCCGGAGGCGATCGAGTTCGGCAAATATATCCGGGAGCATTCCGATGCGGACGCCCAGATTGGGATTCTGGGCTCAGAACCGGAGCTCTGTTTCTACGCCGGGCGGCACTCGGCGACGGGCCAGATCTACATGTACCCACTGATGGAAGAGCAGAAATACGCCGGACAGATGCAGCAGGAAATGATCGACGAAATTGAAAACAACCGGCCGGAGTACATGGTCAAGGTGCTGGTGCCGGCCTCGTGGCTGCGCAAGCCGAATTCTGACTTGCGGATTCTGGAGTGGGGCGACAAATATCTGGACGACAACTATCGCCTGGTGGGAGTCGCGGACATCAACTACCAAACCACGTACAAGTGGGACCTGGATGCCGTGGGCTATGCGCCGCGGTCGCGCTACAGCATGTATTTGTACAAGCGGAAGATTTGAGCCCTTCAATCGGCTCTGGAGATGACCAGGCGAATGGCTGCGGATTTAGCTGTTGTGAGCGGCGCTGCCGAGATCAGAGTCGGCGAGGCTTTGGGCGGAGCTCAGATAGGTATGCGAGATTCGGTCGTGCCAAGTGAGTTCATCCTCATCCCATTGTGACCACAGGAAGCCGAGGAAAAACGTTCCTGCGGAGAGCATGTAACCGACTGCGCGCATCGCAAGCTGGCGCGGCGAAGGTTCTTCACCGGAGAAATCGACAACGCGCAGACCGCGCAGCATCATGCCGGGAGTAGTGCCGCCGAAAACGGTGAACAGTGCGAAGTACTGCACGTAGATCAAGGCGAACGACGCGAGGTAAATGGCCGCGCTAAGCTTGCTGAACGCGAAGTGACCGCCGATCGAGCCGAACAGCGCCAGGAAACCTCCCCAGGGAAAAAGCAGGCACGCAGCATCAATCAGGCCGGCGATGCGGCGCTCTTCGATCGAAGCGACCGGATACAAACCTGTGTGTTGTGAAATAGCGGATTCGGTTTCCTCCGGAGGCAGTGCCGTTTCCGGGTTTTCCGCTCCAGGAGGCAGAGAGACGTCGATGTACATCTGCGTGTCGTCGGATTTGCGGTTGGCCGTGCGTCCGATGGCGATGCTAAATGAGAAATCATCGTCCTGCGCGGCGGGCTCGGGAAGCGGCGATTCGGCCACAGCCACCGACGAAAGATCCGGAGCAACAGGATCGCGGCGTTCGAACGGCAGTTCCGGCTGGCCGTCGGAAGATTTGCGTTTGCGCGCGCGATAAGAGGCGAGGCGCTGGGAGACTTCGTCGCGCCAAACTGGTTCCGCGTGCGATTCGGACGCGCGGGTTCCGTTCGAAGTGTACGTCGAGATCTCGGCCGATTGGGCGGGAGAGTCGGTACTGCAAAAACTACAAGCCCGCGCTCCCAGAGGGAGTATCGAGCCACACTGCAAGCATGTTTTATTCACCGGTGGTTTTGCGCTGCGGACGCTTCCACTCCGGCGAGGAGTGAATCAGACTCTAAGCTTAGCACCGCGCGAAAAAAGCAAGCAGGAATTGTGCGTCGGGAGCGGCGAAAGCGAAAAGGGGAAGTTCTGGCAGGGTGCTTCAGGCCCGCGAATCGATTGCAGTCACAACCAAGAGTGGCTGTGCCAGCCTAGCTAGTGCAGCATCTGCTGGGCCAGGAGGTCCCGGCTGAAGGCGATGCGGCGGCCGAGGACAACGGCCGCGTAGTAAGAACAGTGCGCACGCTCCGCATCAGCCCAACTCTTAAGCGAGGGGGCCAGGCCTGCAACCGTCGTGCGGACAAAACGCAAGAATTGGTAGTAAATGCTGATGGCGCGCATCTGCCCGCGTTCTTCCGGGCGATCCGGGCAAAGATTGAGCAGCTGCACGACGCGGGTGAAATCGTCCGGAGAAGCCGTGTTGGAGATGCCGGTCACATCCTTCACTTCCTGGGGCAAGGACTCCTTGGCCGACGCCGCGATTAGCGAGCGGCAGTAGGAAAAAAAGAACAGCATCAAAGATGCCAGCGAACAGACGAGTATGACCGAGGCCATCATCGATGCAGTACCGCCAGTCTGGAAGGCGCCAAGCGGGCTTCCTTGGGTACGCGCCAAAAGGTGCAGGCCCAGGCCAGAGGCAGGAGGCATCCGATCAGCGGATCAAGGGCCTGCGCTATCGAAATTGCCGAGGGATACAGGTTGCGCAATGCGTAGTTGGCTGCAAACAGACTGAAATAGACGCCGAGCGCTAGCACCAGCTGAATCAACTGGGTACGCGTCTCACGGAGCTTCAGCATAGCACCCCAAAGAATGTAAGTAAGGACGAGGCCAACAAAGTAGAGATTTTGCGAGAGTTCCACGACGAACGGGCCAAGAAGCCGCGCGGAAGATTGAGCAACGACCAGGTAGGAGAAAAGCGCTGTGGCCGCGAGGAGGAACGAGGCGCCGAAGATGACATAGTTGTCGGCCTTCATTTCCTTGAAGACGTGGACAAACAAGCTGATCAGTGCGAGGTACAGAGCGATGGTCAGCAGCGCGTCGGAGTAATAGTAGAAATAGAAGTACTCGCGAGAGGTGTAACCGTAGTGATAGAGATATCGGAAGCGCAGAATATCACCGGCCGCGGAAGCCATCACGTAGAGAGTGAGAGGGAGGTAACGGACAAAGACTTTGGCGCGGATTGCGCACACCACCACGCCTACTTCGAGGACGAAGCAAGTACACCAAATGAAGAATTCAAGCGGACCAGGCACGTCTAATCCTCTATCACGCCCCGGCCGTTGTTTCAGCCTAAGCAGCTGATTCTAAATCAGCTACTAAAAGGGCGAGGGAGGTGTCGGTGCCCCGCCATTCCTAAACGGGCTGGGAGGTGTTGGTGCTCCCCCATTCCGAAAAGGACTTGGCGGAGTTGGTGCTCCACCGTTCGCCATCGCAACCGTGCCACCGTGATCGGAAGTAGCAGCGGTCTTCAGTGTCATTGCGCACGCGAGGACAGCCATCGCGAGCGCGATCACGCCGAGTTTCTTCGACATTGGGCCTCCGAGGTACCCACCTAAAGCGCAGGTATCGTACCTTTTTGGACACCAATGTCAAGTAGTCCGCGAGGCGGACCACTACTTTTCGTGCTGAACAGAACTTATCGGGCTGGCCGACCTAGGGCAAAATGCCCCAGCGGGCTCCGAGTTCTGTACAGCATGGGAAGGATGAGGCAAGGGGGCGCGTTCGACAACGGTACTGTGGTACTAGAACCAAGTCTGGCTGCGGCGTTCCAAGGCTTCCCGGAATTCGAACGTCACGCTTTCTAGGCAACGAACCGCTGCGACTGGCCAGGATGCTTGACGGGGGCGGAAGGGACTTCGTAGGATAAAAGACTGCTTTTCGCCGGCGTAGCTCAGTGGTAGAGCGAGGGTCTCATAATCCCTAGGCCGTGGGTTCGATTCCCCCCGCCGGCACCATCCTTTCGCCTTGATTTGAAAGGAATTACACGCCTGCGTTTCTCCGTGTACCCGCCGTGTACCCTTCGTTGCCGTTCAGGAGTCTCCCATGTGCGCCGGAAATCGGCTTCCAATTGTTCTTGCCGTGCGCGAACCCAGGGCGCGTAGTGCTTCTCCGTGATCCGCACACTTTGATGTCCTAGCAGAATCGAGACGCGTTCAATTGGAACGCCAGCAAGGAGCAATTCCACAGAAAACGTATCGCGGAATCGATGCGCGTGGCCGTCAGGAACTCCGGCCAAGATCATGTGGATACCGAGCAAGCGGGGGAAAAACTCGTGAACCGCCGCCGCTTGGCGTATGTGGCGGTGTCGCGCGGACGCTACGACGCGCAAATCTACCCGGACGACAAAAGCCATCTAACGGAACGACTCTCGCGCGATGTGTCGCACCGACCCGCGACGGAACCAGAACGCGCGCAGCAGCAGTCAGCAGCACAGAAGATCGAATCATCCGTGGCGAGCCAGACACAAGCTATGGCCGCGCAAACACAGAGTATCGGGCATTAGCTCCGCTGCTTCGTGGTGCGTTGCGTGAGAGCGACTTTCGCCCGTACCGCTACCTCAGAATCGGCCTCATGTATTCTCGAATCATCTCGAAATTGCCGGTCTTGAAGTCACAGAAGTCAGCCCCAACAACGAACATGTCGCAGGCATAACGCAGTGAAAAGTCTGTTTTGTCGGTGAAGCGGACAGTTAAATACAACATTCCGTCTTCGATAGAATTGGTTATGAAATCCACGACCTTGCCGTGAACTTCGGGATATTTTCTGCGAATCCGCGCGTACTTCTTCTTGATCGCCTTGTCGATCCTTCTGCGTTCTCTTGCGGTGATGGGGTTTACGCGTGAACCCCCGACCCGCACAGCCTCGCGCTTCTTACTCATGAGCGGCCTCTGGCACTCCGTTCTTGACGACCGTATCCGGTGTTGGCGCACCATTTGGTTTGCGGCTGGAGTGGACCGCTCCGTTTTCTCTTCGTGTTTTCTTTGAGCGTTTGCGTGGGGTGAGAAACTGAACCAACGGAGGTTTGCCCTCCAGTTTTCGCTCGCGTTCGACTGTACGCATCTTACAGATTTCGTCATTGGTTAGGGGTTCGTCGGAGAGCCAGACGTTATATTCTTCCTCGAAACGGGGCTCATCGTCTTCTTCCAGTTTGCGCATTTCGAGCATGAATTGCAGGTTGATTATGGAACGACGCCGTTCGAGACCAGCTATTGACTTGTGATAAGTCTCCATAAAGAGTTTGGGCGATTTCTTCAGGCGTAGCGCTCCCCGAACAGCTTCGTCGATACCGCGATTCACCAGATACAGCGCTTCATAGAGATTTGCTTTCTCCATGACCAAGCATCCTTTCTGCGGCTAGGCCGCGTGTTCGGCGGTTAATATGGCGGTCGGGACACACGACGGCCAACAGTGTCGCTTACCGACCCGGAGGAAAAATCACGTGGGACGAAGTTCAGCTAGGGGGAATGAACAGATGGGGCGGGTTGCACGCCAAAGGGGAACCCGCTACCTTTTCTGGCAGCCATCGTTGCCTCCTTACTCGAGGTGATGTTGGTGAGGAGCGCGTCGGTGTTAGTAGCACTGACGCGTTCCGCCTATCTCACTTTTTTTTCGTTTTCTTCTTGTAGCGGAGCTTCCTGCCGTTCTTGAGCTTCGGCAACAGCTTCCGAACCCTTTCAATGTCGCTGTCGGTCCAGATGTGAACGGTGATACCACCAGTCGTGACGGTCTTGGGTGCAGGGAGCTTTTTCATCACGATGTACCGACTGAGAGTAGCGACATGCAAGCCCAATTTTTTAGCCGCCTGACGTGTGGAGAAGCTCTTCATTCTAAGACAGTGTCTTAAATAGCTCGGGAAATGTCAAGTCCGATCTGAGAGAGTTCCCTTCGCTGTCGCCGCTGTAAAGGGGCAGGCCCGCTAACTGCGGCTCCCTACGGTCGCGCTTGAGTGCAGCTTCGCTGCGGGAATGTCCTGGCCATGAGAGGTATGGACCTCTCTGTTCCAGTTCTCTCGACGCGGAGACTCAGTACAGCGTTACGGTTTCCGTGTCACGATGTCAGCGCGAATCACTTCGAGGTACTAGCGGGCGGATTCGACAGCTTGCTCAGCATCGTGGTGAGAAACAAATCCGGTGTCGTCATAAAGAGCTAGGTTTCGCTTCCGCCGGAGACGATCAAAGACTGTCAGTAAAGCGGAATGCTTCTTGTCGATGCGTCCCCGAACAAAATCGATAATTGCGATATGGTGCCCTGGTTGTCTTCTGGCACGAAAACCATAACTGAACATGAATCCCAAGGAAGCCTTGAGCATCGCTTCATAGGCTTGTTGAAGACAGGCTTCCTCATCAAAGGCGAGAATTTTGTGGGCCGAGGCGAGCTTCTTATCCGCGCTCGCAAGGAAACGATCAATTTGCGCCCAGTCAACGTTGTGCGGCTTGAGTTTTTTCATTCGGACCTATGAGCGAAACGCGTTTATTGTGCCAGACGTTTTCGAGGAAAGCATCTTTGCGAGCGCGGCGTGAGTCCACTTCCTTGCGCGTCAGAATTGTATAGCTAACTTCGCGTCCGAGTTGCCGCTCGATTTTTCCCATCGCTTCCGCCAGCACTTCGCTGCGAGGAGTGCCGATCACGATCACGTCTATGTCACTGGCGGCATCCTGCTGATTGCTTGCGAACGATCCGTACAGGTAGGCTTCCTCGATTCCTTCAATTTTCTTGAGGGATTGTGCAATCAAGGACGGCGCTCCGATGGTCTTTGACACTATGCTGCGAACTTCGGCAAACAGCGGATATTCTCGGTTGAGTTGGAAATATTTCTGGCGACCACTTACTTCCGACCGAAACAATCCTTCGGTTTCCAAACGGCGCAACTCCTTCGATAAATTGGCCGGGTCAATGGCCAACCGTTGCGCCAAATCTCGAAGATGGAGCCGCGCCGTAGGATTGGCAAAATAGTAGGCCAGGAGCCGTTGGCGTGCCCTTGAGCGCAAGTCAATCATGGTCACATTCTACCACAAATGTGGTAAAAGCTAACCACGATAAAGAGTGGGAACGTCCGACATGCGGCTGGCAAAGCGGCCTGTCCAGAACGGGCAAGCCCTTGACTACGTTCTCATGCGCATTCACAAAGACACATGAATAGGTATACTTAGTGATTGTATATGAGAATCCAGAATCAAGTCATTTGCACACACATGCAGGAAGACACATAAATGGTGAGCCTTAAGCAATCTATATGAGAGAAACAAATCCCAGGGTCTCGCTAACCCAATTTGCCCAGTCCTCACCTCTCTTTACGCTAGAGGAGTTGGGCCATCGCTACGGCAAAAAAGAGCCAAGCCGCTCAGTTCGCAATATGCTTTACCGGCTCAAACGTGAGGGCCGAGTCCGACAGTTGACGAAGGGAGTTTATGCCGGGGCTCTTGCCACTGCATCTGTGAACAGGTATAGCGTGCCGAGCAAACTGCGCCAAGACGCTGTTGTTGCATTTCATTCTGCCCTTGAATTCCACGGCGTAGCGAACCAAGTGTTCCAGACTGTCTACTATCTCTCGGTTCGTCCACGGAGGGACGTGACCTTTGACGGTGTGACTTACCATTGTGTTGCACCGCCGCGCCAACTCATGCGCACGCATGGGTTGGATTTTCAAGTCGAGTTGAGCCGCGACAAAGTCCGCGTCACAGGCAGAGAACGATCCATAGTTGATTGTCTTGCCTTCCTTGAGTACAGCGGCGGAGTTGATGAGCTAAATCGTTCGCTCGCAATGCTTCCTTCCTTCAATTTCGACGTTGCTCTCGAATATCTCAAGCTTCTTCGCATGCCTTGGCTTTACGCACGACTAGGCTTCCTCTTGGACCGACACGCCGAGAAACTATTTTTCAAGGGCAAATCGCGGGATGCTTTTCTAAAGAGGCTTCCACGAGGAGTCGCGTATCTAGACCAGAAGCGCCCAGGCAATCGCTGGGTTACCACCTGGAATCTCATGGTGCCTGAAACGCTCGCCACATCAGGCGACCAGGTGGTACGCACGTGAAATTAGACGCGGCCTACGTCAAGCGAATCGCGGACGCCACTGGTTTCGACGCTGTGCAACTGGAAAAGGTGATCCGTCTGAGGCAACTAACAAGACCGAAACTTTTCTCGGGCAATCGGCGATATTTTGAACGACTTGGAACATCCACCCCAGGCTTTTGTGTTCGGTGAATTGTCATGCCCTTTCCGCGATGCTTGCGAATCGGAGATAGCCGAGACAACAAAGGCGCGATCCCTAGAGAGACCGCGCCTTGTTCTTCCTGAAATTGCTTACGCGCTTATAGCCCTTGCCGTGGCCATGGCCATGACCGGCTCGTATATCTTGATCTCCGGGCGCATGTCCAGGGCTTCCGCGTAATTGACCAACGCCTCCAAGCTGAACTTGGCGATCTTTCCTCTCAGGAGGTCGCTGACTCTCGGCTGTGGCTCCCGCAAGATTTTTACCAACTGTGCTTGCGAGTAGTTACGGTTCTTCGCGTACCGGATGATCTTCCGGTGTAGGGCCGACTTCATTCCCAGAGCTGTCGCCTCTTTTCGGGAGAATCCGAGTTGATCGAACACATTTTCCTCTCGACGCTTACGCACTTTTCTGCTCCTTTCCTGCTGGGGCATCCTTTCTCGCCTTGATCGCTTGCATCCTTTTCTTCGCTATTTCAATGTCCGCCTGCGAAGTCTCGTTTGTCTTCTTCTTGAAGCAGTGGAGAACGTAAATCCATCCGACGTGCAACCAGTACATAAGCCTATACCAAACGCCCTTGTGTTCATCGCGCAGCTCCTGGACACCAGGGAGGACCTTGCCCATCCACTTGCTGTCCAAAGGCTCCTCGTGATGTTCAAGGCGCTCTAGCTCGCCGCCGAAGTTCTCCTTAACCTCGTCGGGCCATGACTTGATTTCTTCGAGGGAATTACCTTCCCATTTGATTCTGCCCTTTGAACCCGGTCTTGTCATAGCTACTTTTATATAAGTTTTTATATGAAGTGTCAAGCCCTATTCTTAGGCCCTGTTTTCGTGGGTTGGCGCTTAGCCTTAGAGGCGTGACATCAGTTTCGGGGATGGTTGACGCCAGAATTCGCTATGGCATGTCATATTTCGCATACTGCGGTCTTCAGGAACACGATGCCGCCAGCGGCACAGGTTATCTTCGCCAACAGAAATCGGCGACCAGTTTGACGAAGCGTCTCCTTCCGTGTACCCCGCGTGTACCTCACTTTGGCAAATTCGGTGTTTTTGGCGTTTCTCGCGTTTAGTAGAATCAATAAGTTACGGCGGGTCAATGAGGCTCCGAATTCCGATTCCCCCCGCCGGCACCATCCTCCCGAAGAACGAAGTCCCAGACGCAAAAAAAGAGCGCGGGCCGGTAAGTACGTTTTCCTGAGTCGAAGCCTGGCGCCGCGCGGAGGGTCACTAACAACTAGAGAGCAGAAGTCGTGCATCGTTGTTAAGCGGCTTTTTGCGAGAATGAGTTATGGACTCGGAGGCAATTGCCCCGCGCACGCTTGCGTTGTCAGCCGGTGCGCTTTACCCAACCGGCGAATCACCGGATGAAGCGTTGCTTCTGTCTTTCTGAATCCAATTTCTGTCTCTGACTTAGTTATGTATTGACACGAGTTAACGCTGAGGCTATAAAGTGTCCCATTTAGAAAGCATGAGAGGGTCGCCTATGTTTCGTCCCAGAGTCCTGCCTTTAATAATTATGGTCACAGCTGTTGGTTCTTTCGCCGTGCTTGCTCGCCAGACAATCCAACGAGCGATCAGTCCGACAGTTTCGCCTTCGATCATGTTGCAGAATTCCCTCGGAGCACTGGTTGGGAACGCCCCCGTATCCGACGTTACGCTCACAGGGACTGTGCGCCGCATAGCAGGCTCCGATGATGACACTGGGACCGCATCCCTGATTGCTGTTCCAAATGGCTCAGCGAGAATGGATTTCTCGTTCTCTTCGAGTGGATATAGCGAGATTTCGAATCTCGCGTCGGACCCCAAAGGCGTATGGTCCGGACCTGATAGAACAGCGCACAAGATCGCCTACCACAATCTTTTGACCGAACAAGCTTGGTTTTTTCCTGCTTTTTCAATCGCCCGGAGGCTCGCATCATCAACGTACACTGCTACTTTTGTCGGACAGGAAACTCTCGATGGGCATGTGGTCGAGCATCTATCCATTTCTCAGGCAGCCCCTCTTCCCAACACACCGGGAGATGTCACCTACGAGCATCTCTCACAGGTCGAATTTTACTTGGATCGCTCCACCCTTTTACCTGCCGCAATCGCGTTCAACATTCATCCTGACAACAATGCGCTGCTTTACATCCCCATAGAGATTAAATTTTCCGATTACAAATCAGCTTCAGGGGTTCAATTTCCTTCGCATGTACAGAAATACATCAACAACACCCTCTACCTCGACATAGAAGTCCAAAGCGTTTCAGTGAACACGGGCGTTTCTACAAGTACATTCGGAATTCAATAAATCTTGGGACCAAGCTGAGGAGCCTGTGATGCCATACTCACTTCGGAAGCTTGAAACGCATGTTTTGTTCGGTATCCTCGCGGCTTTAATTCTCAACGTTTCTGCCTACGCGCAGGTCCAAACCGGTACTCCTCAGTTCGGGTCTTTCGGTGGCGGCCCAGAAGCCATCAATCTAGCAAATCTCAATGCCCATTGGTCCATTCCCGTGCTTCACAAGCCCGGCCGCGGCACAAACTTTACTTACGATCTTAATTATGACTCCTCCATCTGGCACAAGGTCATTTCTGGGAGCACAACGTCTTGGCAACCAGTCCTCAATTTTGGTTGGCGAGGAGTGACAGAAATTACCGTCGGCTATGTTAGCTTTCACACTTGGAATGGTAACTGCATCGACTCCGACACCGGCCAGCTCCGTCCTTTTACGACTTACGATACGTGGGCATATCATGATGCCTTCGGCGTAGTGCACTATTTTGAGAACGCAATTCTGTACGGGGGATCATACCTTCGTTGTGGACTAACGAAAGTAACGACGGATACAGCCAACGACGGCTCCGGCTATCAGATCACCGCATCATTGACGGCTCCCACCATATCCAGTCCGAACGGCGGTATTTTCCATCCTCCTGTGAATAACACCACAGTCGCAGGTAGTTTCGTCGACCGCAACGGCAATCAAATCACCGTCAACTCTAGCGGTCAGTTCTTCGACACGTTGAGCACCACGACACCCGTAATCACGGTCGCTGGGTCAAGCCCAGTAACTTACACCTACACGACGTCGACCGGTGGCCAAGCCGCATATACGATGCATTACACAGCGAAGAACATTAAAACCAATTTTGGCTGTAGTGGGATTACCGAATACTCAGCAAATAGCGTCAATCTGGTCAGCGATGTAACTCTCCCTGACGGCTCGCAATATACGTTTACTTACGAGGGCACACCCGGATTCAGCGGTTACGTAACAGGTCGCATCGCGAGCGTAACCCTGCCGACCGGCGGCACAATTTCGTATGCATATTCGGGGGGAAACAACGGCATCTTATGCGCCGACGGTTCTACGGCTACACTTACTCGCACGACACCGGACGGCACTTGGACCTATGCCCAAGCAAAAGGTAGTGGCGCTGCTTCGACGACCACGGTCAGTGCACCAAAGCTTCCATACGATTCCGTCGGCAATCAAACCGTAATTCAATTCCAAGGGATTTACGAAACTCAGCGACAAATCTATCAAGGCGCTACCGGGGGCACAATTCTTTCAACGGTGAACACCTGTTATAACAACGCTGCATCCCCATGTCCGACCACAGCCATCGCACTTCCCATCACGCAACGCAATGTAATCGCTACGATCCCTGGACCAGGGGGGCTCCAATCTCAGCACACGGACAAGTTTAATTCTCTCGGATTGCCGACTGAATCCGATGACTACGATTTCGCAACAGGTCCGCCCTTTCCCCTCATTCGCAAGACTTTGACCACTTATGCGACTTTGGGGGGCGGCCTTTCGTCCTTTCCTCAAACGCTCGTCGTATGTAACGCCACGGGCAACAATTCCATGTGTGGAGGCTCTGGTACGCCTGTGTCGCGAGTGGACACGAGCTACGACCAGTACACTTCATTTACGGGGACTAATTGCATCACGGGGGCAGCAAACCACAATGACACTAGTTACGGCTGCTCATTTATCGTTCGGGGAAACGCAACAGCAACGACCACATACACCGACCCTGTCACCCCAAGCGGGGCAATCACAAAGAACTTTACGTACGACTCTCTGGGAAATCTCCGCACTGCCCAACTCAATTGCTGCCAACTAAGAACG
>JACXTT010009450.1_pt1 | contig 13314 bp, 12 predicted proteins | sample 9270951 | NCBI WGS metagenome assembly JACXTT01 (sample SAMN15532306, study PRJNA645909) | rock metagenome | isolation source: weathered quartz diorite | place: Puerto Rico | collected 2017-06-21
ACGCTGACCGCGGCCGCGGCGCCTCGCCCCCTCCCGCGGCGGGGTTGCGCCCGCGAACCGCGCGGTTCGGTCTGGGAGCGAACATGACCTCAGCGCCACGCACCCTGGTCGCGCTCAACGGCAGCCCGGTACGCGGCAGCAGCGTCGACCTGCTGCTCGGCGCCGTGCTCGAGGGCGCCGAGCGCGCGGGAGGGAGGGGCGTCCACTTCCGCTGTCACGACCTGGTCGTGCGCCCGTGCGAGGCGTGCGGACCCGAGCCCACGACCGGGTACTGTATCTTCCACGACGCGATGGACGAGGTGTACGCCGCGCTCGAGTCGGCCCACGCGATCGCCGTCGGCTCGCCGATCTACTTCGACGCCGTCAGCGCCCCGCTCAAGCTCGTCATGGATCGTTGCAACTGCATCACGATGCTCGTCCGCTTGCCCGGCGGCGGCGAAGGCTTCCGGCCCCAGTGGCAGCGCACGCGGCGTGGGGTGTTCATCACGGCGTGCGGCGAGCGCTATCGCTATGACCTGGCGGAGCGCAGCGTCCGCGGCTTCCTCAAGTGGGTCGGCGCGAAGTGGGAGGAAACGCTCGCCTACCCCCACCGCGATAACGAGACCGGGAGCGTGGCGCGTCATCCCGAGCTGCTCGAGCGGGCGCACGCGCTCGGACGGCGTCTGATCGAGAGCCCCCCGCTCGATCCGGCGTAGCGGCGAACGGTCGTTCCGCGCGCGGGCCGTCGACCGACGCGCGCTCGCACGGCCGCGCGTCGAGGTGCGGGACCCGGCCCCGGTGCGGTAGTCTCGAATCCGCTTCCCTGTTGTTCGGGCGCGCCGAGCGGTCCGCCGGCGTCACGGCCCCACCCATCGGAGTACCGATGCTGTTCCTGAAGGAAGAACATCTCCAGGTGCGCGACATGGCGCGCCGTTTCGCCGACGAAGTCGTCGCCCCCCGCGCGCGCGACCTCGACGAGCGCGAGGAATTCCCCCACGACATCGTGAAGCAGATGGGCGAGCTGGGGTTCATGGGCCTGCCGTTCCCGGAGAAGTACGGCGGGGCCGGCCTCGACACGCTGTGCTACGCGATCGCCGTCGAGGAGATCGCGCGCGCCTGCGGTTCCACGGCCATCACGCTCGCCGCGCACGTGTCGCTCGGGTGCGGGCCGGTGTCCGCCGTCGGCACCGAGGACCAGAAGCAGCGCTTCCTCACGCCGATGGCGAAGGGCGAGGCGATCGGGGCGTTCGGGCTCACCGAGCCCGAAGCCGGCTCCGATGCCGCGGGCACGAAGACCCGGGCGGAACGCGTGAACGGCGGCTGGCGCGTCAACGGTTCGAAGATCTACATCACGAACGGCAGCGTGGCGAAGTACATCACGTTCACGGCTCGCACCGACGCGAGCAAGGGGACCAAGGGCATCAGCGCGTTCATCATGGACACGGCGACGAGCGGGTTCCGCGTGGGCAAGCGCGAGAAGAAGATGGGCCTGCACGCCTCGGACACCGTGGAAGTCGTGTTCCAGGACTGCTTCGTTCCCGAGGACGGCCTGCTGGGTGATCCGACCGGGGGATTCTCGGCGTTCATGAAGACGCTGACCGGCGGCCGCATCTCGATCGGCGCGCTGGCACTGGGCCTGGCCCAGGGGTCGTACGAGCACGCGGTGCGCTATTCGAAGATCCGCAAGCAATTCGGCCAGCCGATCGCGGGCTTCCAAGCGGTGCAGTTCATGCTCGCCGAGATGGCGACGCGCATCGAAGCGGCGCGCCTGCTCGTTTACCATGCCGCGATGCTGCGCGACGCCGGCCGCGAATACACCAAGGAAGCATCGATGGCGAAATTGTTCGCAAGCGAGGCCGGCAACTGGGTGACCGACAAGGCGATCCAGATCCACGGCGGCATTGGTTACTGCCGAGACATACCGGTCGAGCGCATGCACCGTGACGCCAAGCTCATGGAGATCGGCGAGGGAACGAGCGAGATCCAGAAGCTCGTCATCGCCCGCGAAATCCTGCAGAGCGTGGGTTGAGGCTCGCGTTGCGCCCGGGACCCTTGGAGTGAGTCCGCCCGGCGTGCCGCCGCTCATGCGCTGGGCTTCCGCCTTCAGCGCCGACGCCGACACGGTCGCCGCCGCGCGCGCGACCGGCGCGAAGCTGGCGCACGATCTCGACGGCGCCCGGGCCGATCTCGTGGCGTGCTTCTTCGACGCCGCTCACCTCGCCGGGGTGGGCGACCTGGCGCAGACGCTGCGCGACGCACTCGCACCCGGCTGCCTGATCGGCGCCAGCGCGCACGGGGTGATCTCCAGCGACCACGAGGTCGAGACGAGCCCCGCGCTCACGGTGATCGCGGCGTCCCTGCCGGGCGTCGAAGTGCGTCCGTTCGTGATGGTCAACGCCGCGTGGGTGGCGGCGCTCGACGATGTACAGGAATTCGCACGCTGCACGCCGCATCTCGACGGCGCCGAGCTGGTGATGCTGCTCGCCGATCCGTTCACGTTCGACATCGAGCGCTGCCTCGCGTCGTTCAACCGACACGCGCCCGGCACGCGGGTCGTCGGCGGCATGGCGAGCGCCGGCGCGCGCCCCGGCGCGAATGCGCTGCTGCTCAACGATTGGATCGCCCACGAAGGCGGCGTCGGATTGGCGCTCACGGGCGCGCTGCGGGTGGACGTCGTCGTCTCGCAGGGCTGCCGGCCGGTGGGGCCGGCGCTCGAGGTCACGCGCGCCGAAGGCAACGTCGTGTTCGAGCTCGACGGCCAGCCGGCGATCGAGCGCGCCGAGGAGGTGTTGCGGGAGCTGCCGAAGCAGGAGCAGGAGCTGCTCCGAAACGGGCTCTACGTGGGCCGACCGGCCAAGCGCGGGGCGAGCGGCCAGGGCGATTACCTGATCCGTAACCTGCTCGGAGCCGATCGCCAGCGCGGCGCGCTCGCGGTGGGCGACGTGATGGCGGAGCGCGAGCGCATCCGGCTGCACGTGCGCGACGCGAACACCGCGGCGCAGGACCTCGAGATGCTGCTGTCGCCGCAAGAATTCGATTCGCGTGCGAAGGCGGCGCTGCTGTTCGCATGCAACGGCCGTGGCAAGGGGTTGTTCGGCACCGCCGATCGTGACGTCTCGACGCTGCAGGCCGCGCTGGGTGGCTCGGTGCCGGTCGGAGGCATGTTCTGCGCCGGCGAGATCGGTCCGGTGGGTGAGCGCAATCTGCTGCACGGGCACACCGCGAGCATCGCGATCGTCCGCGCCAAGGAGGGAGCATCATGAGCACGGGACGTCGGTGGTTCGATCGGTCGTCGTCGGCGCTGCTGTGGCTCGGCGTCGCCGTCGCTGGCTGCGCCGCGGGCCCATCCGAGGACGCCCGCAGCTGGTGGTCCCACGTCCAAGTGCTCGCCGCGGACTCGCTGCGCGGACGCTTCACCGGAACCTCGGACTACCTCGCCGCCGCGCATTACGTGGCCGCGCAGTTCCGGCTTCAAGGAGTCAGACCGGGCGGCGCGATCGCGGCGCGTTCACCCGACGCCGCCGACGCCTACTTCCAGCCGGTGCCGTTCGTGTGGCGAAAGATCCGCGAGCCCGAGTGTGCCCTGTCCCTGGTCCACGACGGCTTGGCGAGTCCTCTCGAGTTGGGACGCGACGCCAATCTCGGCGTGGGAATCGAGGCGGCCGACAGCGTCGAGGCGCCGATGGTGTTCGTCGGCTACGGGTTGTCCGTGCCCGAAGCGGGCTACGACGACCTGAAGGGGCTCGACCTCAAAGGAAAGGTGGCCGTGTACGTTCGCAGCGGTCCGGAGGCGCTCCCCGGTCCGCTGCGCGCGCACGCCCAGGCCACCGACGTTCGGTGGGCCGGGCTGCGCGCCGCCGGCGCGATCGGGGCGGCGAGCGTCGGCACGCCGCGGCGGCGCGAGATTCCCTGGGAGCGTTACACCGGGACGCGGCTGCAGCCGAGCCTGACCCTCGACGACGCGCCGCTGAATCAAACGCCGGACATGAAGCTGTCGATCCGCATTAACTCGAACCACTTCGCGAGCTTCCTCGAGGGCTCGGGGCACACGCCGGAGGAGTTGTTCGCGCTCGCCGACACGGGCCAGCGCATGCCGGTGTTCCCGCTCGCGCGATCGGTCCGCGCACGCGTGCGTTATGACCGGAAGACCGTGCAGTCGCCGAACGTCGTGGGCATCATCCGCGGCAGCGACCCCAAGCTGCGCGACGAATACGTCGTCGTGTCGGCCCACCTGGACCACCTGGGCGTCGGCACGCCCGTCCGAGGCGACTCGATCTACAACGGCGCGATGGACAACGGGTCCGGCGTCGCGAGCCTGATCGAGTTCGCGCGCTTCGCCCGGGCCGCGGGGGCGCCGTTCCGGCGCTCGGTCGTGTTGCTCGCCGTAACGGGTGAGGAAGAGGGACTCCTGGGATCGCGATGGTTCGCCGCGCACCCCACGGTGCCCCTGTCCGCGATCGTCGCGGACGTCAACCTCGACATGTTCCTCCCAATCATTCCTCTCCGGGTCGTGACCGTCTACGGCCTCAAGGAATCCGATCTCGGCGAGCGTTTCGCCGCCGTGGCCAAGACGGCCGGAGTGACGGTTCAGGACGATCTGGAGCCGCGGCGGAACCACTTCATTCGCAGCGACCAGTACAGCTTCATTCGCCGGGGGGTCCCGTCGCTGTTCTTCGAGTTCGGCGCCCCGCCCGGCTCGCCCGAGGCTCGGACGCTGACGGTGTGGAACCGCAGCCATTATCATCAACCGTCCGACGACGTGTCGCAGCCGGTGGACCTCGAGGCCGCCGCGGCGTCCACTCGACTCTTGTACGACTTCACCCGCGACGTCGCGAACGCCGACCCGCGCCCCCGGTGGAAGCCGGAGAGCTTCTTCCGCCGGTTCGCGGCGCCGGCGAGTGCGGCGGCGAACGGCGGCGGTCGCGCAGACCAAGCCAAACCGGCGGCCGCTTCGGGGCCCCGCTGAGTTCCGTGTGCATCCTCGGCATCGACCCGAGTCCGAGCCACGATCGCTCGCGTCCACACCTCATTTCGAGTCCAGCGCCGGCCGATAACTCGAAAACGGGACTCGCGCCCTCGTCCTCGGAGGTCGAAGCATGTGGAACGACGCGCAGACGGAAGTCCAGCCGTTCCTCGACGGCGGTGAGAGCCTGTTGTGGAGCGGTCGCCCGCGCACCGGCGTACGGCTGCAGGCGGGTGACGCGGTGATGATTCCGTTCAGTCTGATGTGGGGCGGATTCGCGGTGTTCTGGGAGGTGATGGTCATCCGCTCGCACGCGCCGTTGGTCATGGCGCTGTTCGGCGTGCCGTTCGTCGGCGTCGGCCTGTTCATGATCGTCGGCCGTTTCTTCGCCGATGCCGCCCGGCGCGCGAACACCCTGTACGCGGTGACGAGCCAGCGGGTGATGATCATCACGCGGCGCGGCAAGACCATTTCGTCGTACCCGCTCGCACAGCTTCCCGCGGTCACGACGACCGAAGGATCCGACGGCTTCGGCAACGTGATGCTCGCCTCGGCGTCCCCGCTCGTGGCTCAAATGGGACCGATGCTGGCGGCGGCGGGGGGCCGCAGCGGCGCCGCGGCGGTGCTCGAGATGATCGAGAGCCCGCGGCTCGTCGCCGACACGATCGCGCGCGCCCAGCGCGAAGCCGCCGAGCGCAGCCGGATCTGAGCCCCTCGGGGCCGCCCCCCCGGTCGCCATGGGTTTTCGGACATGGGCCGGCCGCGCGTCCCGCGCCTCGGCGCCCGCCACGTGATCCGCACGGGCTCACCGGTGGGTTTCGCGCGGCGCGCGCACGCGGCGGACGTGCCGCAGAAGCGCCGATCGTGTAGTATTGCGGCCGTTTTCCCGTCACCCGGCCCCGCGTATTCGCTGCAAGAGAAGGATCCTTCCATGAGCACCTATCCCGATGTCTTCATCGTGGGCGCCGCCCGCACGCCCATCGGCAAGTTCTTGGGCGGCTTGAGCACCCTCAAGGCCTCCGATCTCGGCGCCGTCGCGATCCGGGAGGCGCTCGTGCGCTCGAGGATCACGGGCAACGACGTCGACGAGGTGCTCATGGGTCACGTCGTTCAGGGCGGGCAAGGCCAGGCGCCGGCGCGCCAAGCGCAGATCAAGGCCGGGATCAACCCGGTCGTCGGCGCGGTCACGATCAACAAGGTGTGCGGCTCCGGCCTCAAGGCGGTGATGCTGGGCGCCCAGGCGATCAAGGCGGGGGACGCGCACTGCATTGTCGCCGGCGGGCAGGAGAGCATGAGCACGGCGCCCCATTACTTCTTCGCGGGACGCACCGGGACGAAGCTGGGGGACGCGACGCTGCGCGACGGCGCTGTCTACGACGGGCTGTGGTGCTCGTTCAACGATTGCCACATGATCGAGCTGGCTCAATACACCGCCGAGAAGGCGGCGCTCAATCGCCGTGAGCTCGACGACTTCTCGGCGAACAGCCACCGCAAAGCGGCCGCGGCGTGGGCGGAATGCCGGTTCTCGAAGGAGGTCGTGGCGGTGACGATCCCGCAGCGCAAGGGCGACCCGATCGTGATCGCGAAGGACGAGTCGATCCGGCCCGAGACCACGACGGATGCGCTCGCCAAGCTGCCCGCGGTGACGCGGGACAAAGGCGGCATGATCACCGCGGGCAACGCACCGGGCCTGAACGACGGCGGCGCCGCACTGGTGCTGATGAGCGCCGAGCGCGTGCAGCAGACGGGGGCGAAGCCGCTGGCCCGCGTGGTCGCTTATGCGACCGGCGGCGGCGAGCCGAAGGACCTGTTCTTCGCGCCCATCGACGCCGTGCAGAAGCTGATGAAGAAGATGGCCGTCGCGATCGGACACTTCGACTTGATCGAGGCCAACGAGGCGTTCGCGGCGCAGGCCGTGGCGGACGGCAAGGCGCTCGACTGGGACTGGAATCGAGTCAACGTCAACGGCGGCGCGGTCGCGCTCGGCCACCCGATTGGCGCCTCGGGCGCGCGGGTCCTGGTGACGCTGCTCTTCGCCCTCGAGCAGCGTCAGTTGAAGACCGGGCTCGCGACGCTGTGCCTCGGCGGCGGCAACGCCGTCGCCCTGGCGGTCGAGCGCGCCTGACGCCGCGCGGCCGCCTCACGAACTCGTTCACGCCGGGCCGGCCGCCGGTGCCGGCTGAAGGAGCACGACGATGAGCACGATCCTGCAGGCCGTCACGGGGGGGCCGTCGGCCGCGATCAAGAAGGTCGCCGTGATCGGCGGTGGCGTCATGGGCAACGGCATCGCCCAGGCGTTCGCCACCTCGGGGTTCGGCGTCGAGCTCGTGGACGCGAAGCCGGAGTTCGTGGATCGCGCGCTCGCGAACATCACGAAGAGCCTCGAGCGCGTGGCCAAGAAGCAGAACTGGACGTCCGATCAGGCGCACGCGATCCTCAAGCGCATCGAAGGCGGCGTGAGTCTCGACGTGGCGAAGTCCTGCGAGCTGGTCGTCGAGGCGGTGAGCGAGGACTTCGCGCTCAAGCGCCAGATCTTCGAACAGCTCGACCGCGTGGCGCCGCCGAAGACGATTCTCGCGACGAACACCTCGAGCATTTCGATCACCGAGATCGCCGCCGTGACCCAGCGCCCCGACCGCGTGATCGGCATGCACTTCATGAACCCGGTGCCGGTCATGCCGCTGGTCGAGATCATTCGCGGTCTGGCGACGAGCGACGCCACGTACTCCGTGACGGAGGATCTGGCGAAGCGACTCGGCAAGACGCCGGTCGAAGTCAACGACTACCCGGGGTTCGTCTCGAATCGCATCCTGATGCCTATGATCAACGAGGCCTGCTTCGTCCTCATGGAGGGCGTGGCGACGAAGGAAGCGATCGACGCCGTCATGAAGTTGGGGATGAACCATCCGCTCGGGCCGCTGGCGTTGGCGGACCTCATCGGACTGGACACGTGCCTGAGCATCATGGAGGTGCTGCACCAAGGGCTCGGGGATTCGAAGTACCGTCCGTGCCCGCTGCTCAGGAAGATGGTCAAGGCCGGCCATCTGGGCCGCAAGAGCGGCCGCGGCTTCTATGAGTATCCGGCAACCTGACGCGGGCTCGGCGGCGGCGCGCCCGCGGGGCGCCTAAGCCCGGGGCCGCACTCGAGCGAGGAGCGAATGCGATGAGTTCGACGACGGCGCCGGCGATCGCCGGTTGGTCCTTCGATCTAAGCGAGGACCAGAGGGCCGTCCGTGAGATGGTGCGCGACTTCGCCGAGAGAGAGATCCGCCCGATCGCCGCCGCGATCGACGAGTCCCACGAATTCCCGACGGAGACCGTCCGGAAGATGGCCGAGCTCGGGCTGCTCGGCATGTTCGTGCCGGAGCACTACGGCGGCGCGGGCATGGACTTCCTGTCCTACGTGATCGCGGTCGAGGAGCTGTCGCGCGTGTGCGCGAGCCACGGCGTCATCTGCTCGGTCAACAACTCGTTGGTGTGCTACCCGATTCTCGCGTACGGCAACGAGGCGCAGAAACAGGAGTACCTGGTGCCGCTCGCGAAGGGCGAGCGGCTCGGCTGCTACTGCCTGACCGAGCCGAACGCCGGCAGCAACGCCGCGAACCAGCAAACCACCGCCGTCCTCGACGGCGATCATTACGTGCTGAACGGCACGAAGTTGTTCATCACGACCGCGGGGCCGGCCGACGTGCTCGTCGTCTACACCGCGACCGACCGCTCGCTCGGGCCGAAGGGCATCTCGGCCTTCATCGTCGACGCCGACACTCCCGGCGTTCGCAAGGGCAAGCGAGAGAAGAAGCTCGGCATCCACGCCTCGGACACGCGCGAGATCTCGTTCCAGAACGCGCGTGTGCCGAAGGAGAACCTGCTCGGCGAGTACAACAAGGGATACTCGGTCGCGCTGGCGACCTTGGGTGGCGGGCGCATCGGCATTGCGGCACAGGCGCTCGGCATCGCGCAAGCGTCCGTCGAGGCGGCGGTCAAGTACGCCAACGAGCGGGAGCAGTTCGATCGCAAGATCGGCGAGTTCGACGCCGTTCGGCACATGCTCGCCGATTCCACGGTCGAGCTCGAGACCTCTCGCCTGCTCGTCTATCAGGCGGCGTGGCTGCGCGACCAGGGACGTCCGCACGTCAAGGAGGCCTCGCTCGCGAAGTGGCACGCTTCGGAGGCGGCGACGCGGTGTGCGAACTGGGCGATCCAGGTGCACGGAGGCTACGGCTACCTGACCGAGTTCCAGGTGGAGCGCTACTGGCGCGACGCCCGCATCACGGAGCTGTACGAAGGCACGACCGAAGTTCAGAAGATGGTGGTCGCGGCGCAAGTGCTCAAGGAGCACGCGCTCGCGATCTGAGTCCGGACCAGGAACCCTACGTCCTATCGTGGAGGAACGCATGAAGCGGCCCGTGCGCCCCGTGGCGCTCGTGATCCTGACCGTGTGCATGATCTACCCCGGCGTCACGACGCTGTATCAGGGGCTCTACCCGTTCGTGGCCGGCGAGTACTTCAACATCGTCGCGCAACACGGACCTTGGATGGATCTCGCCATGCGGCTGGGCATCCCGCCGCTGGTGGTCTTGCTGGCGCAGACCGGTCTGGGGACGGCGTGGGTCGCCGGAGTGCTGGGGCTGTGGGCCGGCGACGGACGCGCCTATCCGTTGGCGCTGCTGGCGGCCGCGGGTTCGCTGCTCGCCCCCTACGGACCCACGGTGATGGGCATCATCGGGCTCGTTTGCCTGCTGCTGTTCCGCGAAGACGAGAAGTTCCTTCCCGCGTAGGCGCTCGCGAACACCCGGCTCGAAAGGCCCATGAACCTCGATCTCACCGAAGACCAGATCCTGATCCGCGACGCGGTGCGCGAGCTCTGCCAAAAGGAATTCGCGGCGCTGGCGGCGCGCTGGGATCGCGAGGGCGAGGTCCCGCGCGGCGCGCTGGCCAAGCTCGCGGAACAGGGCTACCTCGGCATGTCGATTCCTGAGGCTTGGGGCGGCCTCGGCTACGACGCGCGCACCGTCGCGATCGTGGTCGAGGAGATCGCCCGAGTGTCGGCGGCTCTCGCGATCATGATCGCCGTGCACACCTCGGTCGGGGCCTACCCGATCTACCACTACGGCTCCGACGAACAGCGCCGGCGCTGGATGCCGAGGCTCGTGTCGACGGACCTGGCGGCGTTCTCGCTGTCGGAGCCCGGCGCAGGATCGGACGTCTCGGCGATCGAGTCCACCGCAGTGCGCCGCGACGGCCACTACGTGCTGAACGGAACCAAGAACTGGGTGACGAACGGCCTGCAAGCGGGCGTCTACCTGATCTTCGCGCTTACCGATCGTTCGGCGGGCCGTAAGGGCTTGAGCGCGTTCATCGTCGAGCGCGACACACCCGGCCTCGTCATCGGCAAGTCCGAGGACAAGATGGGGCTGCGGGGCTCGGATACGGTGTCGCTGTCGCTTCAAGACCTGAAGCTGCCCGTCGACCAGCGTTTGGGTGGCGAGGGCGACGGCATCAAGATCGCCCTGAGCATGCTCGATTCCGGCCGCATCGGAGTGGCGGTGCAGGCGCTCGGCGTCATGCGGGCCGCGTTCGAGGAGGCGGCGAGGTACGCGCAACAGCGCCGCGCCTTCGGCGGGCCGATTTCGAAGATTCAGGCGATCCAGTTCAAGCTCGCGGAGATGGAGCGCCGCGTTCAGAACGCGCGACTGCTGATTCGCAAGGCCACGTGGTTGAAGGATGCGGGTCGACCGTTCACTCGCGAGGCGAGCATGGCCAAGCTCTACACCACCGAGGCCGCGACGTGGGTCACGCACCAGGCGATCCAGGTGCACGGCGGCTACGGCTACGTGAAGGAGTACGCCGTCGAGCGGTACTATCGCGACGCCCGCGTGATGGAGCTCTACGAAGGCACGTCCGAGATCCAGCGCTTGGTGATCGCGCGGAGCGTGCTGAGGGACGGCGTTCGGGCATAGGGCCTGCGGGTAATAGGTCGACGAACCAGCGCCTCCCGCTCCAGCGCCCGCGTCCCGCCTGGGGGCGAGGCTCGACCGATCCCGGGCAAAAGCCCGCAGAAACCGCCCGGCAACTCGGATGGCCTTCGCGGCATCTGATAGAATCGCCGGTTGCCTCTTAGGCTACGGCTCCACGCTCGCTCCGATCCCGAGGGCTCTCATGTCGAAAGTCGCCGTACTTCGTACTTCACCCGACACCGTCGTCCAGGACTACGCCCGCCTCATGGATCTCGCGGGCTATCGGCTGGCGATCCCGTTCAGCGCCCCCACCTGCCTGCGCATCAACATCTCCTGGCACGTCTACATGCCCGCGTGCTCGACCACGCCGTGGCAAATGCACGGGGTGATCCAGAAGCTGAAGACCGACGGATACGACGTCTCCCGCGACCTGATCGCCGCGCAGAACGACACGGTGGTGGTGAGCTGCCGCGAGGGCACGGTGAAGAACCACCTGGGCCCGGTGCTCGAGCACTACCGGGTTCCGATCCAGTATCTCAGCGAGCCACCGACGGAATGGGTCACGTACCAGCCGAAGTCGAAGCTGCTCGTGCTGGACCGGGTGTTCGAAAAGCAGGGCATCCAGATTCCGAAGCTGCTGATCGGCAAGAACGTTATCCACCTGCCGACCGTCAAGACTCACGTGTTCACCGGCACTACGGGGTCGATGAAGAATGCCTTCGGTGGATTGCTCAATCTGAATCGTCATTGGACGCATTCGGTAATCCACGAAACCCTCGTGGACCTGTTGCGAATTCAAAAAGAAATCCATCCCGGCATCTTCGCGGTCATGGACGGCACGATCGCCGGCGAAGGCCCCGGTCCGCGGGCGATGCGCCCGCATGTCAAGAACTACATCCTCGCCTCGAGCGACTGCGTCGCCATCGATTCGATCGCTGCGAAGATGATGGGCTTCGACCCGATGACCGATCTCAAGTTCATCCGCCTCGCACACGAGAACGGCCTGGGCGTGGGGCGCCCGGAGGAGATCGAGATCGTCGGCGATGACATCAAGGGCGTGAACTTCGGCTTCCGCGGCTCGCTCAGCGAGAACACGTTCGCCTCGTGGGGCCAGAAGCTGATCTACTGGGGCCCGCTCAAGCCGCTCGAGAACCTGCTGCTGCGCTCGCCGATCGTGCCTTGGAGCTACTTTGCCTCGCGGCTCTATCACGACGGCTACTGGTACCCGGTGAACGGCAAGCCCCGGGTGCGCGGCATCCTCGCCACCGGTTGGGGCAAGCTGTTCAACGCCTACGGCGATTCGAGCGCGTTGCAGCGGGCGTAGGGGTCGGCGAGGCGGTCGCTCTAGAGAATCATGAGGCCGTCCGCGAAGCCCGACCCTCACACCCAGGCCAGCACCCCCGCGTGATTGTGCCCATAGGGAAACAGAGGGCAGCTCCACAGCTCGAGGAAGCGCTCCGGCGGCACGGGTGCGTCGAGCCCGGCGTTTCCGATCCACAGCCCATCGCTCTCGGCGCGAGTGACGATTCCCCAGTGCCCGCCTCCTGCGGGGCCGCCCAGCCTCCCGAGATCGATGCACACCGGCACCGGGTCGCCGGCGCGTGCGTGTTCGACGACTCGCTCCAGCGCACGAGTGGTGCGGCGCCCGAACCAGCCCGAGTGCACGTGCTCGGCGGCGAGTCCCAGCGACCGCAGCGCGTGCGCGAGTCGATAGGCCGACGTTCCGAGCCCGAGTGGCAGGTCGCCCGGGAAGTCGCGCTTCACCCAATCGATCGCATCGCCGTCACTCACGAATCCGCCAGCGGCAAACGGCCCGAGGCGCGTGTGGGCGAGCACGGTGGCGATCGCGGCCTGGCCGCAGGTGTTCCAGTCGACGCCGGGGCGCGTGTTGCACACGACTCGGGGGCGGCCGGGAACGATGCGCGGCGGCGCGCTCAGCGCTTCGGGGAGTTGCTCTGACACAGCTCGACCAGTACACCGCCAAGGGTCTTCGGGTGCAGGAACGCGACCTCGGTGCCGTGAGCGCCGGCTCGCGGCGATTCGTCGATCGGCTGGATCCCCGCGGCGCGGCAACGTGCGAGCGCATCGCGCAGATCGCCGACCTCGAGGCTCACGTGGTGGAGACCCGGGCCGCGCGTCTCGAGGAACTTCGCGACGGTATGATCCGCGGCGCGCGGCTCGAGCAGCTCGAACGTCACGGTGCCCAGCCGCACGAACACGACGCGCAGCGAGCCGCCGTCCAGGAGCTCCTCGCCGGCGAGCTTCCCGCCGAGGCCGGTCGTGAGCGTCGCAACCAGCGGGTCGGCCTCGCGCACTGCAATCGCGACGTGCGACAGCGCGGTGACGGGCGCATCGCGGCCTGGAAGCGGCGCAACGCCTTCGGGGTCAGGCGTGCCGCCTCGGCTCACGATCTGC
>JACXTT010009451.1_pt1 | contig 13314 bp, 9 predicted proteins | sample 9270951 | NCBI WGS metagenome assembly JACXTT01 (sample SAMN15532306, study PRJNA645909) | rock metagenome | isolation source: weathered quartz diorite | place: Puerto Rico | collected 2017-06-21
GTGGGTAATTCTTCAAATGCTGGTACTGTGGCGTGGAACTAGGTAGCAATCTTGTGAATAACATATCCATGTCCTGTGAGTAATTGTGGACAGTTTGTGCATGATACCGGGTCGCGGGGATTCTACAAACGTCATACACAGACTTATCACCAAAAAAGATTTAAGTTGTCAGAATTCTTATGAGGTTCCCATAATCTTCATCCATTCTGGAATCTTTGGTTTTCAGCTCAGAAACTTTACGGCATGCATGTAGCACGGTGGTGTGATCACGCCCCCCAAACGCATCTCCGATTTCCGGCAAACTGTGATCTGTAAGTTCTTTGGCCAGTGCCATAGCTACCTGACGTGGACGTACAACCTGCCTAGCCCGACTCTTGGAATGCAGATCAGAGATTCGTATCTTGAAATATTCCGCGACCGTTTTTTGTATGTTATTAATGGTAACCAGCCGCTCTTGGAACGAGATGAGATCTTTCAGGCTGTCGCCGACGAGAGAAACGTCAATCTGTCTCCCGGTGAAATAGGCGCTCGCTAAGATACGTCGCAAGGCACCCTCAAGTTCTCGTACATTGGAGCGAACACGCTTGGCTACGAAGAAAGCCACATCCTCTGGTAATTCAACGCCCTCCTGCTTGGCTTTTTTAATCAGAATCGCAACCCGCGTCTCTAATTCCGGTGGATCAATCGAGACAATCAACCCCGACCCAAAACGCGATATCAAGCGCTCTTCCACACCGGTTAGTTCCTTCGGGAAACGGTCTGCGGTAATGATAACTTGACGCTTCGATTCTTGTAATGCATTGAAAGTATGGAATAATTCTTCCTGAGACCGCTCCTTGCCGACGAAGAACTGAATATCATCAATCAAGAGAGCATCCAAGTTACGGTAAAGCTTCTTGAAATCATTGATTGCGTTATGTTGCAGGGCCTTGACCATATCGGCTACAAAACGCTCTGAATGCACATAAGCAATATTGGCGATGGGGCGGTGTTTCAGAATGAGGTTTCCAGCTGCTTGCATGAGGTGGGTCTTACCCAACCCCACGCCCCCGTAGATAAACAGAGGGTTGTAGGCTCCGCCGGGGTTTTCACCGACCTGTTTTGCCGCTGCGCGAGCCAGTTGGTTCGATTTCCCCTCGACATGTGTCTCAAAAGTGAATGCTGGATCGAGACGGCCAATAATAGATGGGGTTCTAGGCGAAATGGCTGGTGCAGTGACTGTCATAACCTTAGGTGTCGCTGTTGAAAGCCGGGATTGGCTTCCGACTTCAACCTGAACCTTTAGAGCACCGCCGCTATATTCACCGATTAACTCGGCAATCCGCCCGAAAAAACGCTCCCGTACCCAGTCCATGACAAACCGGTTAGGTGCCAGCAGACGCAACACCTGTGTATCCTCGACGGCATGCAGAGGACGCAGCCAAGTGTTGAATTGCTGAGCCGATAGCTCCTCTTCAAGTCGTTCCAGGCATTTTTTCCAGATCGATGACTGCATTGTTTGATTCACATGACGAACGAAAAAGAGGGACCGGAAGTCTAGCCATTTAATATCGAGTTATCCACAGATGAAAACCGTGTTCAGTATTTACAGTTATTTAGCGCAATTATGTGTTGACAAACCTCGACACGAGGCAGTAAGTTTGCCGCCCTTTTGCAGCATCATCGCGCTGCCGACACTAACCAAGATCGAACTGAAATGAAACGCACATATCAGCCCAGCGTAGTCAAACGCAAGCGTACCCACGGGTTCCGCGCTCGCATGAAAACAAAAGGCGGCCGTCGCGTACTGGCATCGCGCCGCGCCAAGGGTCGCCGCCGGCTGGGCGTCTGATTTTGGCGCACGCCCGCTTCGGGCTGCCCAAGTCGTACCGGCTTCTGAAGCCGGCGCAATACAAGTCAACCCTTAAAAGCGGTTCGTGTTGGCGAGACGATTATTTCGGTGTTTACGCGGCACCAAATCTTCGTCCCTACGGGCGTTTGGGCATAGTGGTTTCCCGGAAGACATCGCCCCGGGCAGTGACTCGAAACCGCGTTAAACGCCAGATACGCGAATCGTTTCGTTACCGTAAGGAAAAAATCAGCGGACTGGATATCGTGGTAATGGCGAGCCCGCGTGCTGGCGCGGCAACATCGGATTCACTACGAGCATCGTTGCAGCTGATGTGGGATAAGGTCGAAAAACTGTGCAACAAATCCTGATATCCATAATCCGCGCCTACCGCTTCCTGCTGAGTCCTTGGCTGGCCCAGAGTTGCCGCTTTCATCCCAGCTGTTCGCATTACGCGGTTGAATCTCTGGAAAATCATGGCGCCCTCCGCGGTTCATGGCTGTCATTGCGCCGCTTGCTACGCTGCCATCCATGGCACCCCGGTGGCTACGACCCGGTTCCACCCGTGAAACGGACACATACTGTCTCGAATCCACGACATGGATAATCAACGGCTGTTTCTCTTCTTTGCGCTGGCTTTGGTGCTGATGCTCATCTGGCAAGCCTGGGAACAGGAAAATGTGCGCCATCCTGAAACCACGACTGTTACAGCCAAACCCGATGGTCAGGTGACAGCGCCAAGCGTGCCCGAGGCCCCCGCGGTGCCCGCGACTGTTCCCGCCCCCAAGGCCGCCGAGGCGTTATCGCGCGGCAGCCGGATACAGGTTCGTACCGATCTGGTGGAAGCCGTCATTGATACCGAAGGCGGAGATCTGCGCCAACTGGCGCTGCGTCATTATCCAGTTGCCGCAGACAAACCGGAGCAACCATTTCCGTTGATGCAGGACGAAGGCAACGATTTTTTCATCGCCCAATCCGGACTGATCGGTCTCGAGGGACAGTATCCGAACCATAAAACCCGCTTTTCGGCCGAGGCGTCGAGTTACTCGCTGGCGGAGGGGCGGAACGAACTGCGCGTGCCGATGACGTTTCGCGCACCGGACGGCGTGCAGTACACCAAAACCTATGTCTTCCATCGCGGCAGCTATGTGGTGGATGTCGAGTTCGAGGTGAAAAACACCACCCAACACGAGTGGTCTGGCTATTTCTACGGCCAGTTCCAGCGAGCCCACACGGCCACGGGCGGGTTCCTCAACGTGACGCCGAGCTACGTCGGCGGCGCGATTTACACGCCGGAGAACAAGTACGAAAAGATCCCCCTCGACAAGATGGCCGAGAAGCCGCTCAAGCGCCAGGTTACTGGCGGCTGGGTGGCAATGTTACAACACTACTTTGTCGGTTCGTGGATGCTGTCCAAAGACGAGCGCAACGAGTTCTACAGCGATGTGCTCGACAGCGCGCGCCACGTACTCGGTTTCAAGAACGTCAATCCGACCAAAGTCGCGCCCGGCGCCAGCGGCGTGATCCGGGCGTCGCTCTACGCCGGTCCCAAGGAACACAAGATTCTCAAGACGCTGCCCGAAGGCATGGATCTCACCGTGGACTACGGTTGGCTTACGGTCATTTCGGCCCCGCTGTTCTGGTTGCTGTCGGCGATCCACCGCCTGCTCGGCAACTGGGGCTGGGCGATCATTGTGCTCACCATCCTCATCAAAGCCGTGTTCTATCCGCTGTCGGCGACGAGCTACAAATCCATGGCGCACATGCGCAAGATGCAGCCCAAGATGGCGGCGCTCAAGGAACGTTACGGCGATGACCGCCAGAAACTGAATCAGGCGATGATGGAGTTGTACAAGACCGAGAAGATCAACCCGCTCGGCGGCTGTCTGCCGATCCTGATCCAGATCCCGGTGTTCCTGGCGCTCTACTGGGTGCTGCTCGAAAGCGTGGAGATGCGCCAGGCGCCGTGGATCGGCTGGATCAAGGACCTCTCGGCGCAGGACCCGTATTACATTCTGCCGATCATCATGGGCGTGTCGATGTTCGTGCAGCAGAAACTGAATCCGCAGCCGGTGGACCCGGTGCAGCAGAAAGTGTTCATGATCATGCCGGTGATGTTCACCGCCATGTTCCTGTTCTTCCCCGCGGGCCTGGTGCTGTACTGGACGGTGAACAACATCCTTTCCATCGCGCAGCAGTGGCGGATCACGCGCGTCGTCGAGGGCAAGAAATAACGCCCACGCCGGCCGTGATTACCGCCGCCACCATCGCCGCCATCGCCACGCCGCCCGGACGTGGCGGTATCGGCATTGTGCGTATCTCCGGTCCAGCGACACGACTCATTGCCGAGTGCATGCTTGGCAAGCTCCCCAGTCCGCGTCACGCGTGCTTCGCGAATTATCTGGATGCGGCAAGCCAGCCCATCGATCAGGGCCTGGCTATATTTTTTCCCGCGCCACATTCCTTTACCGGTGAAGACGTGCTCGAACTGCACGGCCACGGCGGGCCGGTGGTGCTCGACATGCTGCTCAAGCGCGCGCTCGAACTCGGCGCGTGCCTCGCACGTCCCGGTGAATTTTCCGAACGCGCCTTCCTGAACGGCAAAATCGATCTGGCCCAGGCCGAAGCGGTGGCCGATCTCATCGAGGCCGGTTCGGAGACAGCGGCGCGGTCGGCGCTGCGCTCGCTCGAGGGCGAGTTTTCACAACGCGTCCATGCGCTGGTTGAAGGTCTCACGCGTCTGCGAATGTATGTCGAGGCCGCTATCGATTTTCCGGAGGAAGAGATAGATTTTCTGGCGGACGAACGCGTGACGAAGGAGCTCGATCTGCTCACGCAGGATATCGGAAAGCTTCTGGCATCCACGCAGCAAGGCGTATTGCTGCACGACGGCATGACGGTGGTATTGGCCGGCGCGCCGAACGCCGGAAAGTCGAGTCTGTTGAACGCCTTGGCGCAATCCGAAACCGCCATCGTCAGCCCGACCCCCGGCACCACGCGTGACGTGCTGCGTGAGCGGATACACATCGACGGCATGCCGTTGCACATCATCGACACCGCCGGCCTGCGCGAGTCGCGCGACGCGATCGAATCCGAAGGCATCCGCCGCGCGCGCGAGCAGATGGCGCGCGCAGATCGTATTCTGCTCGTTAGCGACGATTCCGTCACAGACGAACGCACGACGCAGGAAGCCACGATGCTGTTGCCGGTGAATGTGCCACGCACGCGCATACGCAACAAGATCGACCTCACTGGACGCGCGCCTGGCGTAACCCGAACCGGCGAGGGCACCGAAATCGCGCTGTCGGTAAAAACCGGGGCCGGAGTGGATGATCTGCGACAACATCTGAAGGCATGCGTGGGTTTCCAGCCCGCCGGTGAAGGCGCGTTCATGGCGCGCCGGCGCCATCTCGACGCCATCCACCGTGCACACGAACATCTGGTTCAGGGAAAGGCACAGCTCAGACAATCGCGCGCCGGAGAGCTGCTGGCGGAGGAGCTGCGTTTGGCCCAGCAGACGCTCGGTGAAATCACCGGCGATTTCACCCCCGACGATCTGCTCGGGCGCATCTTCTCCAGTTTTTGCATCGGCAAGTGAGTGGATGCGCGAGCGGACGATCGCTTCGGCCTATGCCTTGAATAACGATACCTCGCGTCGCAAGATGCGTAATTCTTCCGTGTTGCGATGATTGCCGTAGCGGCAACGAACATATCGCCCCGTGATGTCATCAAGCCGGTTCTTGAGATCCGGTCGCTGGCGCGCACAGCGGCGCGCGAAATCCAGCGCGCCCTCGTGCGGTGTGCGTGCAAGACCGACACGCGCAAGTTCGCGACAGAAGCGAAGATAAGCGGCTTGCGCCGGATCGATGGATTTTTTCCGGCGCAACAGAATCAGCGCATAAGCCAGAGTCAGTACCAGCGCAGCCACCAACAGCAGGCTTACCAGACGGCCCCAGGAAATTTCATCCAGACCGAGAGTGGCGAGGAACCGTTCCTGGCGTTCCTTGCCGTAATCCACCACCCAGCGATACCACGCCATGTTGGTCAGGTCCCAGTACCAGCGCGCGTGCAATCCCACATACTCGAACCAGCCGAGTTCCAGGGCGCGCAACACGGCGTCGGCCGGCAGGCTGCCGAGCGCCACGCCCTGCTGTTCCAGCCGGCGCACGGCGTCCAGGCCGAGCTCGATGCGCTCGGGAGCGATGGCGCCCGTCGGATCCACGCGCACCCAGCCTCGTTCCGGTGTCCAGATTTCCGCCCACGCGTGGGCGTCGGACTGGCGCACGATCAGATAATTGCCTGCGGTGTTGAGCTCACCACCGAGATAGCCGAGGACGATGCGGCTCGGAATGCCCGCGGCGCGCATCAATGTGACGAAGGTCGCGGCGTAGTGCTCGCAGAAACCGCGGCGCGTGCCGAACAGGAACTCATCCACCGGATCGTTACCGAGCAGCGGCGGGTTGAGCGTGTAAACGAAATTCTCGCGATGAAAATAATCGAGCGCCGCCTGCGCCACCCGCAACGGATCGTTGTTTTCCCGACGCCATCCTTCGGCCAGCGCACGCACCCGTGCGCTGGTATTCCGCGGCAGGCGTAGTGCCGCGGCACGCTCGACGCGATCCGGCTCGCCGGTGGTACGGTAACGGGTGTATGAAGACAGCGAATAGGTCAAACGCTCGCGTATCGGTTCGTTATGTTTCAGAGTGAAGTCCGATTGCACGTGCGCCCCCTTGGGCCGGGCGGCCGGCAGGTCGAGCGCCGGCATCCACGGTTTGTTGCTCGGTTCGAGCGTTATCTGGTAACTCACTGGCGCGCTCAACGGCGTGAACGAGATTTTGTCCGTCGCTATCGGCTGGGCGCGACTCCAGCCGCGCCCGTCGGTTTCCGTGAGCACCAACCCGCGCCAGTACAGTTCGCGCGCTGGCGGTGACGCGCCGTCGAAGCTGACGCGAAACGCGATTTCGGAGGATTCGCTCAGGCTGCGAATGCTGCCAGGCTGCATCGTGTCGGACATGCCCGTGAGTCCGCGGTGGGCGTCGTCCGGCAGGCCCCATAGCGTGCCGCTGATACGCGGGAACAGCAGATAGACCACGACCATCAACGGCAGCGCCTTGGCGATCATCATCCCCGACAACCGCAGCCGGCGTCGCAGGTCGATGCCGGTGGGTTGCATCAAATGCATCAGGGCCGCGGTGCAGGCGGTGACGGCAAGCAGTGCCCAGGCGCCGAGCCACAGCGACTGCGAATACAGAAAACTGCCGAGAATAACCAGATAGAACACGAGCAGGCTGACCACGAAATCACGCTGCGTTTTGAGCTCAAGAAACTTCAGACCCAGCAGCGTGATCAGCAACGCCATTCCCGGATCGCGTCCGAGCAGCGTGCCGTATTGCCGGAACACTGCTACGAGGATGAGCAGCATGAGCGCCAGTCGCGCGAAGCGTCCCGGGCGGTACCACTGAAAAGTCTCGCAGGCATAACGCCACGCGGCGCCGATGACGAACACCGCGATGATCCACAATGGTAGCTCCAGGATGTGTGGTGCGACAGCACAGGCGCCGGCCGCCAGCAGGCTGTGCAGCACCGGCCTGTGCGCGATGCCTGTGCTCACGGCTTCAGCCCGAACAGCGCCAGTGCCCGCAGACATTCCTGCTGGTGCTGCTCGCCGTTGGCCGGTGGAAAGGATTTTTCCGGCAGACGCAAACCGTAGAGCATGCCGTCACGTTCCGCTTCCAGCACCCAGCGCGTGAGAACGCTCAGGCGCTGCTCCACGCCGAATCCTTCGAGCGCGTCCCAGTCGAGCCACAACGTGGCCTGATATCCGCCACCGAATTGTTTGACGTGCCAGGTTTCGCCGCGCGCCACCGCCTTCCAGTCCACGTGGTGCGGCGAATCGCCGGGATGAAATTCGCGCACGCCAATGTAATCGTCGCCGCCGGCTTTCAGGCCCTGCGCAGGCTCGGGGGTTTTATCCTCGCGGGTTTGTCGCGGCACGGGTTCGGCCGGGCGCGGATAGACCAGGCACGACTGCCCCAGCCCGATCCGGCGTGACCAGGAATAGAGCAGCCCGAGCGGAAAACGCGTGGTCAGTGTCACCGGCGGCATCGTCAGATAACCGCGCTTCACGGAGGCCAGCGGTATCTCGACGTCCGCGGAACCGTGCGCGGGAATATCCACGTTGGCGACTTCTTTTTTATCATGCAACACCGCGACGCCGAAGCGCGGCGTGGAATCATCGTTGGCCAAATGAACCCGGAACACAGCGGTTTCGCCCGCGAACACCGGCACGCAGACGCCGGCGCTGAGGCGCAGCCGGAACAGATTCCGGTGTGTATATAGCATCGACACCACTGCGAGCGAGCCGAGCAGGAAAGTCAGCGCATACGCCAGGCCGTTGCCGTAATTAATCGCGGTCAGAAGTTGTACCACGAGCAGCAGGGCGAATATCAGCCCGAAGCGGGTCGGCAGCATGAACAGCTGCCGGCGTCCCAGCACCACGTCCCCGGGCGCGGGCACGGCGGACATCAGGGGATGGGCACGGACTCGAGCAGGCGTGCGACGGAAACGGCGCGCCCGCCGCTCACGGGGCGCAGCCGGTGGCCGATCACGGACGGCGCGACCGTCTGTACGTCTTCCGGCAGTACCATGTCGCGTCCCGCCAGCAAGGCCCAGGCACGGGACGCGGCGAGCAGTGACAGGCCCGCGCGCGGCGACAGGCCTTCGGCGAATTCGCCGGCGCGCCGTGTTGCGTCGAGCAGGTTCTGTACATAGTCGAGTAGCGGATCGGCAACGTGCACATGCGCCACGTGCCGCTGCAAACCGGCGAGCTTTTCGGCGCTGATAACCGGCTGCAACGATTCGACCAGCTCGCGCCGGTCGCGGCCCTTGAGCAGCGCGCGCTCGGCGGCGCGATCCGGGTAGCCCATCTCGATGCGCATGAGAAAACGGTCGAGCTGCGACTCGGGCAGCGGGAAAGTGCCGATCAGGTGATGCGGATTCTGCGTGGCGATAACGAAGAACGGTTCCGGCAGTTTGTGTGTCACGCCGTCGGTCGTGACCTGGCGCTCTTCCATGGCCTCGAGCAGCGCGCTCTGGGTCTTGGGAGTGGCGCGGTTGATCTCGTCCGCGAGCACCAGCTGCGCGAACAGCGGACCGGGATGAAAAACGAAATTCTTGTTCTCAGGCTGATAGATCGAAACGCCGAGTATGTCGGCCGGAAGCAAGTCGGCGGTGAACTGAATGCGCTTGAACTGCAGCCCCAGCACCCCGGCGAGCACGTGCGCCAGCGTGGTTTTGCCCACGCCGGGGAGATCCTCGATCAGCAGATGGCCGCGCGCCAGCAGGCAGGCGAGCGCGAGCCGCGACTGGCGCTCCTTGCCGAGCACGATGTGGCCGATGCGCTGGATGACGGCATCGAGCAGGTGACGGGCCGGTGGGACGGTTTTTTCCGTGGCGAGAGCCATAACGTATGACAGGGATTTCACATATGACCGGTTGATCCTCTCAATGTTATAGCCGAGGCTGGCCCGAAGGTGAAATTCACGCGTCCGTGGCTTATGATCGTCCGCCCCGACAATTTTGCCGGGAGCAAGATTGGTCGCGCTTCAGTGCGCCCGCAGGGCGCGCAACAAATTGCCTTGTTCACCCAGAGAGTTAGATGCAACACCCCGTACATTACGATGTCATCGTCATCGGCGGCGGCCATGCCGGTACCGAGGCTGCGTCCGCGTCCGCGCGTCTGGGCGCAAACACCCTGCTGCTCACGCAGAACATCGAAACCATCGGCCAGATGTCGTGCAACCCGGCGATCGGCGGTATCGGCAAAGGACATCTGGTGAAGGAGATCGATGCGCTCGGCGGCGTGATGGCCATCGCCGCCGACCGCGCCGGCATCCAGTTCCGCATCCTCAACGCGCGCAAGGGTCCGGCGGTGCGCGCCACGCGCGCCCAGGCCGACCGCGTGCGGTACAAGGCGGTGGTGCGCGCGTTGCTGGAGAATCAGCAGCATCTCACGATCTTCCAGCAGAGCGTCGACGATCTTATCGTCGAAAACGGGCGCATCGCCGGTGTCGTGACCGCAATGGGAATCAAATTCCGCGCGCGCGCCGTGGTGCTCACCACCGGCACTTTCCTCGGCGGGCGGATCCACATCGGCCTCACCAATTATCAGGGCGGGCGCGCGGGCGATCCGCCGTCGAACGCGCTGGCGGCGCGGCTGCGCGAACTGCCGTTCCATGTCGGCCGCCTCAAGACCGGCACGCCGCCGCGCCTCGACGGACGCACGATCGATTATTCAACGCTGCCGGCGCAGCCGGGCGACGAACCGACGCCGGTATTTTCGTTCATGGGCTCGCGCGCCGAACATCCGCGCCAGGTCGCGTGCCACATCACCTACACCAACGAGCGCACGCATGAGATCATCCGCGCCGGGCTCGACCGTTCGCCGATGTATACCGGCGTGATCGAAGGCGTCGGACCGCGCTACTGTCCCTCGGTCGAGGACAAGGTAATGCGCTTCGCCGACAAGGACCGGCACCAGATTTTCGTCGAGCCGGAAGGGCTCGACACGCACGAGGTTTATCCCAATGGTATTTCGACGAGCCTGCCGTTCGACGTGCAATGGGATCTGGTGCGCTCGATCCGCGGCTTCGAGAGCGCCGTCATCACGCGCCCGGGTTACGCCATCGAGTACGATTATTTCGATCCGCGCGACCTGCGGCCGACGCTCGAAACCAAGTCCCTGCCGGGGTTGTTCTTCGCCGGCCAGATCAACGGCACCACCGGTTACGAAGAGGCCGCGGCGCAGGGACTGATCGCCGGCATCAATGCCGCGCGCCAGGCGCAGGAAAAAGAATCGTGGTGGCCACGGCGCGACCAGGCCTATCTCGGCGTGATGATCGACGACCTCATCACGCGCGGCGTCACCGAGCCGTACCGCATGTTCACTTCGCGCGCCGAGTACCGGCTGACGTTGCGCGAGGACAACGCCGACCTGCGTCTGACCGAAACCGGCCGCCACCTCAGACTGGTGGACGAGACGCGCTGGGTCCACTTCAATCGAAAACGCGATTCGATCGCGCGCGAGCAGGAACGCCTGGATAAAACCTGGCTGCGGCCGGAATCGGTCACGGAGCAGGACGCGGTCCGTGTGTTCGGCCAGCCATTGGCGCGCGCCGCCAGCCTGATGGAACTGCTGCGCCGTTCAGAGGTTACTTACGAAGCGCTCATGTCACTGCCTCAAGCAGGCGCGGCGGTCGCTGATGCCGAGGTGGCCGAACAGGTCGAGATCCAGGCCAAGTACGCCGGTTATATCGAGCGCCAGCACGAGGAAATCGAGCTGCACCGGCGCCATGAGGAAACCACGCTGCCGCCGGATTTCGACTATCACGTGGTACGCGGGCTCTCGGTCGAGGTGCGTCAGAAGCTCGTGGCGCATCGGCCCGCCACCCTCGGCCAGGCGGGACGTCTCGCGGGCGTCACGCCCGCGGCCATTTCACTGCTGCTGGTGCACCTGCGTCGCAAGCGTGCTTGACTCCACCGCGGCCATTTCCAGCGGCTAAAATGGAAGAATCGGCGGCGCAGTCGCCGGCAAGCGCACAGGAGGCGACACGTGTCGATCACCCCGGGTAGCACGTTGTATTACCTGATCCTGTTTCTGATTTTCGGCAACCTGTTCGCGTTTATTATCGGCGTGACGATGATCATGGCGCCGGGCTGGCTGGGCAATCTGTTCAGGCTGTCCAATCGCTGGATTTCCACGCGCCGCATGACCAAGCCGCTCGAGAAGCCGCGCCGGGTCGAGCCGACCCTGTTGCGCTATCCGCGTGTGCTCGGCGCGGTCATGTTGGCGAGCGCGGCACTGATCCTGGTCAAAGGAACGATCTTCATTTCCGGCTTGGGCGCCGCGGACGGTGGCCGGTTGCTGGCGCGTCTGTACAACGGTGTCAACCTGTCGGCCGGCGCGTGGGAATTTCTGTGGCTGGCCCTGATCACGATTATTCTGCTTGGCGCGATTCTGGCCATCGCGGTAGGCATGATGTCGTTGTTCACGCTCGGCAAACTCAGGCGCTGGGCCGAGTCCGTCAATCACTGGGTTTCTACGCGCCAGCTGACCAAGCCGCTCGACATTCCTCATTATCACTTGGATCAACTGGTGCAGGCGCAGCCCCGCCTCTGGGGCGGCGTGATCACGGCGCTCGCCTTGTTTTCCGCACTCGTTCTATGGTGGTTTGTCCTCGGACGCTGAATCGCGCCCCGTCCGTTACTCAGCGTGCCGGTTGTGCCGCGGCACCTCTCTCGGGTTTTTTCATATAGGTAAAAGTGTTCACGCTGAGTGTGCCGCCGGCGGCATCGACCACGGATACCTTCCATTCGCCGAGCCAAGCGGGATCGAGCTTCTTGCTGGAATAGGCCCGCCAGTGCGAGGAACCCACCTCGAGCCTTTTTTCGAGCACGACTTTGCCATTGTATTCCCACCGATGGGCAATGGTCTGCCCGGCCATGCCGACGATCTCCGTGAAATAGGTAACGCGGGTAATGTCATTGGTGAGAACCGAAACGTTATCCACCGGTTCGAGATCTTTCACGTGGCGCGTGAACAAGGCGCGTGTCACCTGCCCGGCGATGGCCACCGCGGGTTTGGCATCGGCGGGCTGGGACCGCGCCGCCTGCGCGTCGGACGCCGGCGACTGGCTGCTGTACGCCGCCTGTGCATAGAATGTCACCCACAGTCCGCCCAGAAAGAGGACCGGAATCGAGATTTTCATGGACCATTCCTTTTTTGACCCGTTTCTGGCCAGCTTAGACCACGGTCCGGACCGGGGACAGTGCGCAGGGGGATGAAGGGCTTATCGAGGCGGTCGGAAGGATTGTCCGGAGGCAGAGCACGGGCCGGAAATCCGGCGAATAAACCAGTGACGCGAGCGGGAGGAACATGAAACTCGAAAAACGGCTGCAGCAAGGCCTGCATGACATGGGGCTCGATCTCGCCGCGCCGGCGCCGCAAAAGCTGCTCGTCTTTCTGGAACTCCTCGAGAAGTGGAATCGTACCTACAACCTCACGGCGGTGCGCGATCCGGAGCAGATGGTGTCACGGCATCTGCTCGACAGTCTCAGCGTGCTGCCGTACCTGCAGGGGCCGCGGGTGCTGGATATCGGCACCGGCCCCGGCCTGCCCGGCATCCCACTGGCGCTGGCCCGCCCGGATCTCGAATTCACGCTGCTCGACAGCAACGCCAAGAAGACGCGCTTTGCCACGCAGGCGCTGCACGAGCTGGGCCTGAAAAACGTCGTCGTGGTGCAGGAGCGCGTCGAGAAATTCCATCCGGAGATAAAATTCGATACGCTGATTGCTCGCGCGTTCGCGTCCATTCCTGATATGCTGGCCGCGAGTCGCCACCTGTGCGCGACGCACGGCCGGTTCCTGGTCATGAAGGGCGTGTTCCCGCAGGAAGAGCTGGCGGCGGTCACGGCCGGTTACCGGTCGG
>JACXTT010009452.1_pt1 | contig 13313 bp, 11 predicted proteins | sample 9270951 | NCBI WGS metagenome assembly JACXTT01 (sample SAMN15532306, study PRJNA645909) | rock metagenome | isolation source: weathered quartz diorite | place: Puerto Rico | collected 2017-06-21
CGGTGAGGTGGATGGGAGCGCCGCCGACCCGGTCGAGAACCGCCTCGAGGTCGCGCACGAGCGCGTCGAGGGAGAAGTCCTCCACGTCGCGGTCGGACACCCCGAGCCCGCGGGGGTCGTAGCGGACGAACCGCCAGGACTGCGCCGTGTATTCGTAGATCGCGCGCGCCGCGGGTTGCTCCCACTCGCGTTGGATGTGAGACACCGGGAGCGATACGTTGAGCAGCACCGGCCCGTCGCCGAGCGTCCAGTAGGCGACGTTCACGCCGTCGCTCGTCCGGACGAACTGTACACGCGGCTCCATTCACGCCTCGCTGAGCACGCCGCCTCTTAACGCAATCCGGCCGAGGCGCGCCAATGCTCCGCCTGGAGCGCGCGAGCCTGACCCGGGCACGCTCCGCGGCGTCGGCGCCCCTCCCGTTCGCGTTCGTTCCTGTCCCGATCGCCGCTCGCGCGCCGCGTGGATCTCGCGCCGGCGGTGACGGCACGCCGCCTGCACCGCGGGGACGGGTCACCACTCCCATGTCGTCTCTGACCCGAACGGTCCGGACCCCGAGGAGGACGAGTAGAGGGCGCCCGATCAGTTCCGCGCGACGGCGTCGCGCGCGCACCGGAAGCCGATGTGCACGAGGCCGGTCTCCGGCGTCGAGTGACCCCGCGCCGACACGCGGAACCCGTGGCACACCTTCGGGTCGCAGAGGAAGGAGCCGCCCCGGATGACCCTGGCGCTCTGCGCGTCGGGAACGTACTTCGTGCCGCGCTCCGCGTAGGGACGGAACCAGTCGTCGCACCACTGCCAGACGTTCCCGCCCATGTCGGTCAGGCCCGACGCCGTCTTGCCGAAGAGCCCGACCGGAGACGTGTAGACCCAGCCGTCGGCGGCAGTGTTCCGGTGCGGGAACTCTCCCTGCCAGGTGTTCGCCATGTAGCGCCCGTCGATCACGAGCGCGTCCCCCCACGCGTAGTGGGGTCCGTTACTCCGTCCGCCGCGCGCCGCGTGCTCCCACTCGACCTCGGTGGGCAGCCGCTTGCCTGCCCAGCGACAGCAGGCGACCGCATCGTTCCACGACACCTGCGTGACGGGATGGTCGTCCGCGGCGGGCTCCGCTGCCGGTCCGCGCGGCCGGCGCCAGCTGGCGCCGTCGACGAGCCCCCACGTCCCGGTCCGTACATCGAAGACGCCGGAGCTCCCGAAGCGTTCGGACTGGGTCACGTAACCGGTCGCGTCGACGAAACGACGGAAGTCGGCCACCGTCACGGGATGCACGTCGAGCAGGAAGGGCGCCACGTCGGCGTAGAAGGTCGGCCGTTCCGTGGGTGGACCGTCCTCCGAGCCGATCCGCGTCCGGCCGCCGGGGATGTACACCATCCCGGACGGAACGGCGACGCCGGGCGGCGTGGCCGCGCGCCGGTGCGCGTCAACGGCGGCGCCGGCACCGAGGGCCAGGCCGGCCGCCGTCACGACCGAAAACACCGCTGACAGCCGCCGCGACATCCGAGACCGCTCGCGTGCCGCCGTGCCCTACGTGGTCGTCGTCGTCGTGGTCGTCGTAGTCGTCGTCGTGCTGGTCGACCAGTCGGGCCGCAGCTCGCGCAGCCGCGTCGCCATGCTCGACACCACGCTGGCGTTTCCGGGATCGGTGACCACGTTCGACAGCTCGAAGGGATCGGCGAGCTCGTCGTAGAGCTCGCTCTCGGCGGTGACGTACTCGTTGTACTTCCACTGCTCGCCCCGCACCTCCGCGTAGGTCGGGATCGATCCGACGTCCGTCTCGTCACCCGGGGTGGAGTCCCAGTGCTCCTCGAGGAAATCGGTCCGCCAGCTCGGCGCGGTGCCGTCGAGTAGACGGACGAGGCTCACTCCCTCGACACCCGCATCCGGGGTGGCGCCCGCCAGCTCCGAGATCGTCTCGCCGTGATCGATGTTCAGGCCGAAGCCGACCTCGGTGCGTGGCAGCGGCGCCAGGGGAGCGTAGCGCACGACGAGCGGGACCCGCATGCACTCCTCGTACGGGCACTGCTTCGGCTCCCAGCGATGCGAGCCCCACGAGTAGCCGTTGTCGGAGGCGAACACGATCATCGTGGTCTCCTCCTGGCCGATGTCGCGAAGAGCCTGGATCAGGGCAGCGACCGCCTCGTCGACAGCCTGAAGGCACTCGAGCTGCTTCTGGTTGAAGTTGTCGTGGTTCGTCTGCACGGTCGACGTCCACAGCGCGATCGCCTGGACCCACGCCGGCTTGTCGGAGACGTCGGCCTCGTTGTAGTTCGGCGGCCTCCACAGCGAGATGCCGTTGAAGCTTCCGACGTGCCGGGGGGCGGGCGTCGCCGGGGCGTGCGGCGCCTTCGGGGCGAAGTAGAGGAAGAAGGGCGGGCCGCCGGCCGAGTCGTGGATGAACTGCACCGCCTTGTCGCGCAGAACGTCGGTCGAGTAGTCGGTGTCCGCGCTGCCGAACATGTTCTGCGCCCCGTTCTCGACCAGGGTGTAGTTGAAGTAGGCCACGTCCTTGAAGACGTGCCATTCGTCCCATCCGGGGGCCTGGTAAGGAGCGTGCGACCCGTATCCGTTGATGTACTTCCCGTAGATGCCGGTGTGATACCCGGCGGCCTTCAGCCATACCGGCAGCGTCGACGAGTCGTCGAACGCGGCGAACCCGCCGTCGGTGCCGCCGTTGTCGTGCACGCCGGTCGTGTGCGCGTACTTCGCCGCGAGGAGGCTCGAGCGGCTCGGCGCGCAGAGATCGGTCGTCACGTAGCTGTTCTGGAACGTGACGCCCTTGTTCACGATCTCGTTCACGACCGTCGGCATGACCGGCGTCACGCTGTCGATCGAGTGCGTCAGGCCGACCGTGTCGAACCGCTGGTCGTCGGTCAGGATGAACACGATGTTCGGACGGAGCGGCTGCGGATTCGGCCCGACGCGGTCGACCCACGTCTCGAGGAGGGTGACGAGCGCGCCGGCGAGCGTCGGCGGCTGCACGGAGCTTCCCGCTCCGCCGACCGCGGCATCGAGCTGCCGTCCGACGTCGGGGAGGATCACGCCGCCCGCGTCCTGGGCGACGGTGACCGCGCATCGGTCGGGGATCTTGTCGATCGAGCGGCGCGCCTTCGCCTCGGCGTCGGCGCGCGTCCGGCCGGCGATCAGGTAGCGGAGCTTCTTGCCGATGAAGCTCACCACGCCCTTGCCGATCGCCCGCTGGCAGCGGAGCTGGGCGCGGAGCGCGACGTGGTCGACGGCCGCCGCGGGCGGATCGTTGGCACCGTAGGCGAGCGCGATCGCATCCGTCACGAGCGTCCCCGCGCACGCCGGCGGCGGGCTCGTCTGACACGAGACTCCCAGCCCGCCCCGGAGCCGGCGATCATTGCACTTCTCGAGGAGCTTGGCGCTCTTCGAGACCGCGCTCGCTTCGTTACGTGTCGTGCACTTGGCGCTCGACCGCGATGGTATCAGGAGGAGGCCGGTGAGCACGAGAAAGCAGCGCGCGGGCAGCGACGTCATGGGAGTTTCTCCCTTCGCTCTCTCGCGTAGGCGCCTCGGTCGTTCGTTGTCAATACGGTTTTGTGACGATCAGATCGAGAAGTCCTGCACGAACACGCGCACCTGCCGCGGCGCCACGTACACGGTCTCGCCGACCGAGAGACCGAGCTCGCGGCGCCGCTCGGGCGGCAGATCGACCGTGAGCAGCACGCCGAAATCCTCGTGTCGAATGGAAATTTCTTCTTGACACGAACGGACCGCGTACCCGATACTTCGGCGTCTGCAAGCCGCATCACCGTCGGGATGAAGGTGGGTGCTGTCATGTTCTCCCGTCACGTCGTCGCCGCCCTCGGTCTGGCCCTCCTTCCGTGTGGCGCGGTCGGTGATCCGGCCGTCGCCGCGACCTTCTCGGTCGACTCGACCGTCGACGCCCCGGATGCGGCCCCCGGGGACGGCGTCTGTGCCTCCGCGATCGACGGATGTACGCTGCGCGCCGCACTCGAGGAGACGAACGCCCTCGAGGGGCGCGATACCGTCCTGCTCCCGGCCGGCACGTACACGCTGAGCCATGGGACGCCGCCGAGCGGCGGCGTCCTGACCATCATGGATGACCTGGACCTGATCGGCGCGGGCGCGGCCGACACGACCATCGACGGCGGCGGCGTCTACCTGGTGCTCCACGTCTGGCTGAAGGCCAACATCGCCTCGTTGCCCCCCAGCCAGGTCCTCGTTCGCGGTCTGACCATCGCCAACGGGAACGGAGTCACCGGTCCAGACTCCGGCATCATTGCTGCCGGGATATGGAACCAGGCGATGCTCACCCTCGAGGACTGCGTCGTCCGCAACCACAATGGTCACATCGGCTCTGCGATCGTGAACGACGACACCTTCGATCCGACCCGCCATCCGCGCCTGACCATGCGGAACACGGAGGTCCGGGACAACGTGACCCAGACCAACGGCGCGGGCATGACCGTCGGTGAACGGGCTCGCGTGACGGTCGAGGGGTGCACCTTCTCGAACAACCACGCCGACGTCGGGTACGGGTACGGCGGCGCCGTGGCGACCGGCCGGCGGAGCAAGCTCTTCGTGACCGGCTCGCAGTTCACGGGCAACTCGGCCGGAAGCGGCGGCGGCGCGCTGTCGATCGCCGGATCCGCCGAGATCACCGACAGCCTCATCAACGGCAACACGACAGCCGGCAACGGCGGCGGCATCTTCCGTGCCCCGTCCGAGGACGAGCACGACCATTACTTTCCGCCCGGGCGGCTGAAGCTCGTCGACACGACGATCACGGGAAACCGGGCGGACAGTGACGACAGCGGGCGCAATTTCGGCGGAGGCGTCATGAGCGGCTCCCGCGGATTGCTCCGGATCGGCGGGACGATTTCCGGCAACTTCGGCACGGGCGGCGCTCCGGACGATTGCACCTGCTTCTACTAGGCTGCTGAAGAAGGGCGACGTGGTCGGGAGCCGAGGGTCCCCGAGCGCGGCTCGGGACCCCCTGCGGTCCGGACTCGCATGGCGCGGCCTCGGGTCGAGGCGGCCGTGGACCCCGCCCGAGTCCGCGCTCGGAGACCCCCGGCGCCCTCTGTTGTTTCGCCCCTTTTCGGTAGCCTGCGCTAGAGGCCTCGGCGACGAGGATGCTCGTCGCCGGCGAGCGCAGGGAAGTGGCGAGCGAGTGCGGTATGCGGTAGCGCCGTCGTTCGAGGCTCGCGATGGCCAAGATCCGGCGGCGTCACTCAGGGGGGCAGCCGGTCTCCGAGCCGGCGGCCGGCCACCGTTCGGGCGGCTGGCGTAAGTTGAATCCGGGTTGGTCCGCGTGGGTGGTGGCGGTACTGGCCCTCGTCTTGCGGCTGCTCTACGTCTCGCAGCTCTCGCGCACGCCCTACTACCAGCCCAGGTGGCTCGACCCTCACTTCTACTTCAATTGGGCCCGGGAGATCGCCGCGGGTAACTGGATCGGGGACCGGATCTTCGTTCAGAGTCCGCTCTACGCCTACGTGCTCGCCGCCTTCCTCGACACGTTCGGCGAGCGGATCCTTCCCATTCTGCTCGCCCAGGCGATCATGGGCGTCGGGACCTGCCTGCTGACGGCGCGAATCGCGCGCCAGCTGCTCGGCGAAGAGGAAGCATTCCTGGCGGGGATCCTGGCCGCCTCGTATGGCCCGTTCCTGTTCTTCGACGGGATGGTGATGAAGACATCGCTCTCGGTCTTTCTCACCGTCCTGCTGGTGGAACTCCTGCTCCGGTCCGAGGGAACACGCGCGAAGCTCCTGGTGCTCTCGGGTATCGTCTTTGCGCTGACCGCCCTGGTCCGCGACAATTTCATTCTCCTGTTCCCGCTTCTCCTGGCCGCGATCGCCTTGGGCGGCCTGGGCGGGCGCCAGCGGTTCCGCGCGTGCGTTCTGTTCACGATCGCCGCCGCGGCGACGATCGCCCCGGTGACGATCCGGAATTTGGCCGTCGGTCACGAGTTCGCATTGCTGACCACGGGCGGTGGGGAGGTCTTCTACATCGGCAACAACCCCGAGGCGATGGGCGCGTATGCGCCGCCCGCCTTCGTGCACGCAGATCCGATGAAGGAGCACGACGACTTCATCGCCAAGGCGAGCGAGCTGAGCGGCCGGAGATTGACCCCGGGGGAATCGTCGAGCTTCTGGCTGAAGCGGGGTCTCGGGTGGATCGCGAACCATCCGGCGGCCTGGGCGCGGCTCCTCCTGAGGAAGCTGATCATCTTCTGGAACTTCTACGAGCTGCCCGACAACTACAACTACTACGAGGTCCGCCAGGTTCTGCTGCGGCCCGTCGGCCCGATCGGGATACTGCTCTTCGTTCCTCTCTACCTCGTGACACTCGGTCTGATCGCTCCTCTCGGTCTGACCGGCATGCTGCTGACGGCAGCTCGATGGAGGTCACTTCTGCTGATCTACTTCGTGACCTTCGGTTACATGGGAACGGTGCTTCTCTTCTTCAACTTTGCGCGCTTTCGCGCTCCGATAGTGCCCTTCCTCTGCATCTTCGCCGGGGCATCGCTCGCGGGCTTGCACCGTGCGGCGGCGACCCGCTGGGACGTCCGGCGCCAGCGGGGGCTGCTCGCGGCACCGGCGTTCTTCGTCCTGGCCTGGATCATGGTGAACTACGCGGGAACGGAAGGAAGGGGCGTCTGGCCGGAGGTGCAGCTGTGCCTGCGTCTGGGCGACACCTATCGCGTCCAGCAGCGTTTCGAGGACGCCGAGAAACACTATCGGATGGGGCTACAGATGCTGGGCGACGAGCCGATCGATTCCGCGAGCCTCGGCTGGCTGGGGGGCGATGCGAACCGGGTCCGCCAGGAGATCGAAAGGGAGCGGAAAACGGAGTCGGTCAATTTCAACAGCGTCCGCGCGGGCCTCCATTTCGGGCTGGGTGCCCTCTGGATCGACGAGGGGAGGGAGACCCTGGAGAAGGACGCCGCGAAGGGCCAGGATCTGCTGCGCCGCGGAACCGACCAGGCCGAGCAGGCGGCGGCGATCGTCCCGCTCGCGGCGTTCATGCGGCGCTCGGCCCAAGGGTACTCGTTGCTGGGTCGCAAGCTCGAGGCGGAGAAGACCTACCGGGCCGCCATCGCGTTGGAACCGGATGATTTCGGCTGTCGTTACGATCTGGCGGGACTGCTGTACGAGACGCGCCGGTACGCCGAGGCACTCTCCGAGCTACAAGCGATCGTCCGATCGACTCGTAGACTCGACCCCGCGGAGCTCGCCGACTACCACTTCGGGATGAGCCTGGTCCGGCTGAACGGCTACCAGGACCGGGAGAGGGCGCTCTACCATCTCGAGAAAGCTCTCGAGGTGAGTCCGGATCACCCGAGGAAGGTCCGCATGCGCGAACTCGTCGACGAGTTCACCAAGTCGGGCGTGCACCCCGTTGCGGACGACTGACGGGGGCGGACCGCCGAGGATCCGCCCCCCTCCGGTCGCAACCTCAGCGGCGGCTAGTCGCCCTGATCGCCGCCGTCCTGTCCACCGCCATTGTCCCCGTTTCCTCCGCCACCACCACCTCCGCACGGATCCGCATCGCACGACGTGGCGCTGCTCGTCGTGCCGTGGGCAGCCGTACACTCGGCCGACGTCACGTGCTCGCACTCCGTCTCGGTCCCGTCGGGTACGCAGCAGATGACCAGCTGGGGCGGGGGAACGGGCTGACATGGGTTCGGATCACACGAGGTCGCCTGGACGACCATGCCGCCCTCGTTTGCGCACTCGGCCTGCGTGACGTCGTCCTCGCACTCGACCTCCGGATCGTCATCGACGAACGCCCCGCCGGCGCTGCTGCTCCGACAGCACACGACGTTCGGCGGCGGCGGGGTGGTCGCGCACGGATTGGGAAGACACGACGTCGCGGTGGTCGGCGTTCCGCCCTCGTTCGTGCACTCCGCTGCCGTCAGCTCCTCGCACTCGACGTCACCATCGTTATCCTCGCCGAGGCAGCACCCGATCGCGCTGTCCGGGTTGTTATCGTCGGACATGTCGCTGTCGAGATCATCGTCGCCGTTCTCGTCACGTATCTCGATGTGTGCGCCGCGCGGGTCGAATCCGAGCATCGTGGTGCGACCCTTCGGCGACGTGCTGAACTTCGCAACGCCGCTGCCTCCCCCGCCGGTGACGAGCGTACCCACCTTCACGCGGTTGACGACGACGTCGAAGGACTGTCCTTGGGAGAGCCCGCGCGCCTTGATGGTGAACGTTCCCTTCGACCCCTTCCGCAACACCAGCTTCGCGAGTCCGCTGGCATGCGGCGCGTGCACGGTCGCGTGCAGCGTTTCTCGGATCTTCGTCTTTGCCGTCGCGCTCGGACCCCACGCTGCGATCACGCCGACGGCGACGAGCACAGCCGTTCCCCAACCCAGCCATTTGCCCGATCGTTTCATCATTCGCGCCTCTCTCTCCCCCAGATTTGTCTGACCAGCATTCGAGTAGAATCGCCGAGACGATAGAATCGATCATGGGTGTTTCGCAATCCCGTCTCTGCATTGTTCTTGCGGACAGCCCACGCATTTGCACGTGGCGGCGCACTTCGCTCGGCGTCCGATACAGATCGGTCCGACAAGGATGCACTGCGGATCGGACCTTCGGCCGATTCGCAACGGCCCCGAGGTTGTAGGTGTGCGACCGCGCGCTTCCGCACGGTCGATCCCCTCAGCGGGGCGCACCCTCGAAGTACGAGTACTCGAACCCCGTGCCGAGCGGGAGCGTCGCCGACACGAAGCCGTTCCGCCCCGACTGCACGTACTCGACGTACGGTGCCAGCGTCCGGCGGAAGAGCTTGATGTTGTCTGCGAACACGACGGCTCCCGGACGGAGCTTCGGCTCGAGCAGGTGGAGGATCGGCAGGTAGAGGTCCTTCGCGCCGTCGAGGAGCACCAGGTCCACCGGCGCCGGCACGTCGCGCAGGGTCTCCATGGCGTCACCCAAACGGACGTCCGCGACATCCCGGAGTCCGGCCTCAGCGAGGTTCGCGACCGCGGTGCGATGCTTCTCGGGCTCGATCTCCGTACCGATCACCACGCCGCCGTCCACGTCCCGCACGGCGGCGGCGAGATAAATGGTGGAGATGCCGAAGGAGGTACCGAACTCGACCACCCGGCGGGCGCCGAGCGTACGCCCGACGAGGTGGAGGAGGCGCCCCTGTGCGGGGGAGACCGCGATGTAGACGTCACGCAGGAACCCGGTGTCCTCCCTCGTCTCGATCCCGCGGCCGCGGAGGAGGCGCGCCGCCATCGCCGGCGCCTTGGTGGCGAATCGCCAGAGATCCCGCCGGGCGTCGGCATGCAGCCGTTCGAGGACGGCGCGGACCTCCGGGCGCGCGAGACCGTCGCTCATCTCCCGTCTACAGCACGAGCGCCCCGGTCCGAACCAGCATCGCGAGCGTCTTCCGCTGATCGGGACGGAGCACCGCGTGCAGCCGCTCCAACGCCCGGACCGTCGCCTGCCGCATGCGCTCGGCGCTGTGCAGGCGCGTGGTCGCGGCCTCGCCCGCTGCGCCCGCGTCGAACGTGTCCGCGGCGAGAACGTCGGCCAGCGCCGCCGACATGCGGCGATGGTCGACCGCGGCCTGCGCGCGCTCGGTCTTCACGTCGTCCAGGATGCGCGCGACCTCGCGCACCTGCGTCTCGTCCAGGCCGAGGCGCATGGCGAAGAAGCGGAGCGGCCGGCGGACGCCGAAGCCGCCGGCGCCGAACGCCTCCCCCGCGTGCCAGGCGTACGCGCCCTCCCACGACCCACCGCGGTCCGACGGACCGCAGCCCCACCAGTACGTTCCTCGATGCATCATGGTCTGCTCTCCTCTCGCCGGGGCGGTCGCCGCCGGCGGGGTTTCGCGCGCGGGCCCCATGCCTCGCGCGGGATTGCCGTCATCGTGCTGCCACGGGCTCCGGCAGGATCATCGGAAGGAGCTTCCCATCGCGCACCCGCTTGAGCTCCTCGAGCTGCGCGCGGGCCGCGTTCTCGGCCTCGGCCTCGCGGATGCGGCCGAGGCGCTTCTCGAGCTCGCCGTCGCCGAGCTCGCGCGTCACCTGCGTCTCGGCGACGAGGCGGTTCACGTGGTCGCGGACCTCCTCGAGGGCCCGGATGTCGGCGTCCGGCGAGAGGCCGTTCAGCGTCTCCTGGAAGCGGAGCCGGGCCTTGGCGCTCGCGAGCCGCGCGAGCATGCGCACGCGCTCCTCGCGCAGACGGACGATCTCGTTCTGGAACGCGAGGAGATTCTGCTTCGCGCCCTCCGCCTCCTGGGTGAGCCCGGTCAGCTCCCCGGTGAGCCGATCGACCTCCGCGGCGAGGCCGTCGCGGCGAGCGATCAGCGCCAGCGCCGCCGGGTCGTCGTCCTGCTCGACGGCGAGGTCGAGCTGGCGCCGCACGCGGGCGAGGTCGGCGGACTGCCGCTCGAGCTCCTTCCCGAGCTTGCTGCGGAGGTAGATGATGCCGGCGGTCGCCTCGCGCAGCTTCGTGTACTGTGCCACGCGCTCCTGGATCGCGGCCTCGTACACCGCGTCCGGATGGCGGCGCTCGCGGCGGCGGATCCAGCCGGTGAGCACGCCGCGAACGAGGTTCCAGAGCCTCGAGAAGAGCTGCATGATCGTCTCCTTCACTTCGTGTCCTTGCCCGCGTCCTCGGCGCTGATTCCGAGCTCGCGCATCTTCTGCTGGAGGTTCTGGCGGTGCATGCCGAGCTCCTCGGCCGCGTGCGTGATGTTGCCGCCGTGGCGGCGGAGTGCCTGGCGGAGGAAATCGCGCTCGAAGCTCTCCACCACGCGCTCCTTCGCCTCACGGAAGGAGCCGGCGAGCGGGGCGGCGGGGGCCGACGGCACCTCCGCGGCGGACGCGCGTCCGAAGAGATCCGCGGACGTGATCTCCGGGCCGGGTGCCAGGAGGAGCGCCTGCTCGACCGCCGAGCGCAGCTCGCGCACGTTGCCCTTCCACTGCTGGGTGAGACACGCCTGCAGCGCCTCGCCGGTGAGCGCCTTCACGTCGCGCCCGAAGCGCTTCGCCGCGTCCTTCAGGAAGTGGTCGACGAGCAGCGGGATGTCCTCGCGGCGCTCGGCGAGGGCCGGGATGGCGAGCTCGACGACGCGCAGCCGGTAGTACAGGTCCTCGCGGAAGCGTCCCGCCTTCACGGCTGCCTCGAGATCCTGGTTGGTCGCGGCGATGAGGCGGACGTCGACCTTGATGGGTGCGTTGCCACCGACGCGCTCGAACTCCTTCTCCTGGAGCGCGCGGAGGAGCTTCGCCTGCGTCTCCAGCGGCATGTCCCCGACCTCGTCGAGGAAGAGCGTGCCACCGTCGGCCGCCTCGAACTTGCCTTCCCGCCGGGCGATCGCGCCGGTGAACGCGCCGCGCTCGTGGCCGAAGAGCTCGCTCTCGACCAGCTCCTGGCTGAGCGCCGCGCAGTTCATCTTGATGAAGGGCTTCGCCCGGCGCGGGCTCCGGTAGTGGAGCGCGTTCGCGACCAGCTCCTTGCCGGTCCCGCTCGCGCCCCGCACGAGCACGGTGACGTCGGTGTCCGCGATCCGGTCGATCGTCTCGAAGAGCCGGCGCATCGCCGCGCTCTGCCCGACGATGTGCTCGAAGCCGAACACGCCCTGGACCTGCTCGAGGAGCCGGCGGTGGTCCCGGCGGAGGAGCACGGTCTCCATCACGCGCCGGACGATGATCCGGAGCTCGTCGTTGTCGAACGGCTTCGGCACGTAGTCGGCGGCGCCGAGCTTCATCGCCTGCACGGCGATCTTCTCGGAGCCGTAGGCCGTGATCATCACGACGGCGACGTCGGGATCCACCCGCCGCGCGTGCTCGAGGACCTGCATCCCGCCGACGCCGTTCATGCTGAGATCCGTGATGACGACGTGGAAGTTGCCGGTCTCGATCTGGCGCAGGGCGTCCTCGCCGCTCGCGGTCGTCTCGACCTGATAGCCCTCCTTCGTGAGGAGACCCTTGAGCGCGACGAGCATCGCCTTCTCGTCGTCGACGACCAGCACGCGTCCCTGCATCGCGCTCACCCCGCGGCGCGCGCGACGAGCCGCCGGACGTCCCCCGGCAGGGTCGCCGCCGTCCACGCGAGGCCGCCGAGCGCCACCTGCACCTTGCCCCACGCGTCGGCGGGCGCGAAGAACGCCGGCGCGTTGCGCTCGAACACGGCGTGGCTGATCCAGTTGGCGGGGAAGGCCGCCAGGATCAGGAACGCAGCGAGTCCGGGATGGCCGCCGAAGAGCGCGAGCGCGGCGACGCCCACCCCGATGTGCGTCGCGTGGTGCACCCACCGATTGACGGGATTCCGATGCGCCGCCTCGTATGCGGTGAAGAAGTCGTGCCACGACGTGACGGGCATCGCGCGGGTGTCGGCGTTCATGTGAGCCTCCATCGTCAACGGGGCAAGGGCAGCGTGATGCGGAACTCGGTGCCGGTCCCCTGCTCGCTCGCGACCTCGATCGTTCCCTGATGCGCCTCGACGATCTTCCTGGAGATCGCCATCCCGAGCCCCGTGCCCTGCTGCTTGGTCGTGAAGAAGGGGTTGAAGATCCGGTCGATCTTGTCGGCGGGGATCCCGCAGCCGTTGTCGCGCACGCGGACGACCGCCCGGCGATCACCATTTTCGAGGAAGAGATCGATCCGGCGCGCCTCCGGGACGGTCGCGAGCGCATCGATCGCGTTGTCGAGGACGTTGACGAACACCTGCCGGAGCTTCTCGCCGTCGGCCTGCACGGTCGGGCCGGCGATGTAGTTGCGCGACACCGCGACCTTCGCGGAGTCGAGCTTCGCCCGCAGCTGCGTCAGGGCCGAGTCGACCACGCCGGCGAGGTTCACGAGCGCAAGCTGGTAGTCCTCCTCCTTGGCGTACTTGAGGAGGTGCGAGACGCGATGCTCGACGCGATCCAGCTCGGAGAGGGCGACCTTCGCGTACTCGACGTTCTCGACCGAGGTCGGGTCCTCGCCCATCTGCTGGACGAGGCTCTTCGCGGCCGCGATCGGGTTCCGGATCTCGTGCGCGATCGACGACGACAGCTCGTCGATGCTCGCCTGCTTCTCGGTCTGCATGCTCGCGCGCTCGCGCGACAGCTCGCGCTCGACCGCGGGATCGAAGAACCGCGCCTTGAGCGCGCGGCCGCCGAACACGCCCACCCAGTGCCAGAAGATGCCGATTCCCCAGCCGAAGGCCGGCCACAGAAACCAGAGCTCGAGGCGTCCCCACCGGTTGTGAATCCCGGTGAGGAGGTTGATGAACGCGAGAAGCCCGATGACGGACAGGTACGTCATGAAATGGCCGTAGAAGCCGGCTTCCGCCGCGGCGCGGCGGCGCGCGCGGCGAAG
>JACXTT010009453.1_pt1 | contig 13311 bp, 11 predicted proteins | sample 9270951 | NCBI WGS metagenome assembly JACXTT01 (sample SAMN15532306, study PRJNA645909) | rock metagenome | isolation source: weathered quartz diorite | place: Puerto Rico | collected 2017-06-21
ACCGCCGAAATCTGAGGGATCACACCGGAAGCCAGAGTGTTTCGCAAGAAGATGTCAGCATATCCTCCCAGGGAAACTACACCCTCCTGAATCCGCGCACCCCCTGAGTCGTTCAGCCCGATCACGGGCGCACCCATCTTCATGGCCAGATCCATGACCTTGCAAATCTTGGCCGCGTTCGTTTCGGAAAGGGATCCCCCAAAAACAGTGAAGTCTTGTGCGAAAACATAGACAAGTCTGCCGTCAATTCGGCCGAATCCGGCGATAACTCCGTCACCCAGGAATTGTTGCTCCTGCATTCCAAAGTCCAGGCAGCGATGGATCACGAACTTGTCCAGCTCTTCAAAACTACCACTATCCAACAAAAAATTGATGCGTTCACGCGCTGTCATTTTGCTTGCCCCGTGCTGCCGGGCAAGCCTCTCTGCCCCTCCTCCCGCTTCTGCGAGTTTGTTAAGCGTTTCGAGTCGTTCGAGAGGCCATTCTGTTTTCAGCGGTCCTTTTTTGTTGCGCAAGCTCTTCTGCTCCTCCATTCCTTCCGGCTGGCCACGGGGCTTTGAAGCCGACCGAATGCTGCGACGCATGCAACATCATTCGACTTTCTGGCTGACTTCCTCCGAGTTGTCACTCTCGTTCGCGCTCTTATCCAGAGCTCTTACCCGATAGAAATAGATCTTCCCTTTTTCAACGGAGGTGTCGTTGAAAGAAGCCATCATGATCAACGATGTCACTCGCTTGAAGTCTCGATCTACGCCAGCTCGGTAGACGTAATACCCAGCCAAATCAGGTTCTGAGTTGGGTAGCCAAACAAGGCTGATCGACTCTCCATCGCTGATGGCCGTTAATTCTTGAGGAGGATGGGGCGGATAGGTGTCCACGTTCTTGGCCTCATACTCCTTCGAGTCAAAGCTCTCGATGGGACCATCCGGAGAATCCATTACAGCTCGAACGGTGTAATAGTAGGTTTGTCCTAACATGAAGGTAGTGTCGCGATAATCCGTCTCAGGGATTGCGGCAGCGGTCAGGCGCTCTCGGACGCGGGCGGCAGGAACCGTGGTGCGGTAGACATTGTATCGTAATACCTCTGAGATGGAAGAACTGTCAATATTGAAAATCGGGGGCTGCCAAGTCAGTTTGATAAAGTGTTCCTCAAAAGAGAAACGAAGGGACTCAGGCGGGTTGGGTACGGCATAAAATCGCACAGAAGCCAGATTCGAGAATCCCGCGTCTTGCTTTTTTCTGTTCAATACCTTCACAGCATAAGTAAACCGGCTCTGAAGCATCTCGCCCATCTCTAAATTTGGCAGATGATCGGGCAAGACGATTTTGTCGCCTTCGCTATAGGCATCGAAATTAGCTCGATCGAGCACCATCCACTTCGTTGCATATCGAGCAAACTGGCTCGAATCGAGGGTCTCAGTAGGCTCAGCTTTACCTCTAAAGCGGTAGACCTCAAGCCGCGACAGAGTTACCGCGGCCGACCCATCTGTATTAAGTTTCGGCACTGTCCAGGACAGCTTAATGGCTTTGCCTGCCTGGATACCAGCGAGGTCAGAAACTCTCGCAGGGATCTGAACAAGAGGCGGAAGTGGATCTCCGACATAACCGCAAGCAATATTCAGCACCAAGCTGAAAAACAGAGCAGCATGTTCAACTCGGTGGGCTTTGCGGTCGAGATGAAGCAAGACAAAATGTGATCGGGAAATAAGAGAATCAGGTACCCAAGCCTAGAGTATATAGCGACTCAGATCTTGATTTTGAACGATCGCAGACAGCATGCTCTGAACATAGGGGGCATCAATGACGAAGTTTTTTTCTTTCAAATCGGGCCCTTCGAACGAGATTTCATCGAGCAGTTTCTCCATAATCGTATGCAGCCTTCTGGCACCGATGTTTTCGGTTCGTTCATTTACGAGTGCGGCAAAGTTGGCTATTTCCTCAACTGCGTCATCCGTAAAAGTGAGCTTGATCCCCTCCGTCTCCATTAATCCCACGTATTGCTTAATCAAGGCGCTTTTCGGCTCTTTCAGGATTCGGATGAAATCGATCGTTGTCAGAGGTTCCAATTCCACACGAATGGGAAACCTTCCCTGCAGCTCAGGAATCAAGTCCGAAGGTTTACTCACATGAAACGCGCCTGCTGCAATAAACAGAATATGATCTGTACGCACCATGCCGTAGCGGGTATTGACCGTCGTCCCTTCAACGATTGGGAGGATGTCTCTTTGTACACCTTCGCGACTCACGTCAGGGCCGTGACCACTTTCGCGGCCGGCAATCTTGTCTATTTCATCTAGGAAAATGATACCGTCCTGCTCGACCCGCTCGACGGAAACTCGAGTGACTTGGTCCATATCGATAAGTTTTTGTTCCTCTTCCTGAACGAGGTAATCAATGGCTTCGGATACCTTCATCTTTCGTTTCTTGGTTTTCTGCCCGAAGATGTTCGGGAGAATATCTTTCAGATTAATATCCATCTCCTCGACACCGGAGCTGGTGACTATCTCGAAGGACGGGAAGTTCCTTTCGCGAACTTCTACTTCCACAGAACGTTCATCCAGCTTTCCTTCTCGGAGTTGGCGTCGCAATTTTTCTCGAGTTTTCTGAAACGTTTCCTGAGACCGCTCTGCTTCTTCAGGTGACGCTGAACTCTTGCTACCTCCAGAAAGTGGCGGCAGAAGAAGATCCAGGATTCTTTCTTCAGTGTTTTGTTCAGCCTTTTCAGAGACAGCATCTAGCTTCTCTTCGCGAATCATATCGATGGCAATCTCGACCAAATCACGAATCATCGACTCGACATCGCGGCCCACATAACCGACTTCAGTGAATTTGGAAGCCTCGACCTTGAGAAACGGCGCATTGGCCAACTTAGAGAGGCGTCTGGCAATTTCGGTTTTGCCAACTCCCGTGGGTCCGATCATGATGATGTTTTTGGGCATTACATCTTCAGCCAAATCGGGAGAGAGTTTCTGCCGTCGCATCCTGTTCCGCAAAGCAATCGCCACCGAGCGTTTGGCCGCTGTCTGGCCAACAACGTACTTGTCTAATTCCTCCACGATCTGCCGTGGCGTCAGCTCATCGAGTGGATCACGCTCCTCGACGGCTCCAGGTAGGTATATGACCATATCTCCCCTTTTATGAGTTCCCATACGATTCGGAGTTCCCTCTCTGAGTTGAGACGAGAAAGGCTCAGATCTCTTCAACTGAGATTGCTTGGTTCGTGTAAATACAAATATTGGCAGCGATCGACATCGCTTCTCCGCATATTTCCTTCGCAGAGAGATTTGAATGTTTCAACAAGGCTCTAGCAGCAGCCAAGGCAAAAGGTCCTCCGGAACCGATGGCTGCAATGCCATCATCGGGTTCAATCAGGTCTCCGTTTCCACTTAGTAGAAAGGTCTTCTCCTTATCGGTCACTATCAGCAAAGCTTGGAGGTGACGAAGGGCTCTATCGGTGCGCCATTCCTTAGCGAGCTCGACGGCCGACCTCGCCAGATTGCCACGAAACTCTTCCAGTTTGTTCTCAAAGCGGGAGAAGAGGGCGAAAGCATCCGCCGTAGACCCAGCAAAACCCGCCAGGATTTGCCCATTATAAAGATGACGAATCTTTTTGGCTCCTTGTTTTACTACAATCTCTCCCAAGGTGACTTGCCCGTCTGCGGCCATAGCGACTTTCCCGTCTTTTCGAATCGAGATGACCGTTGTACTTCTCATCAAGAGTCCTCCCATAGAATGGCGGCGATTACTTTTTGGGAACAAAGAGGCTGTCGGGCAGGTCCGAATTTACTCGTGCAGATTCGAGGTGAGTCTCGCCCGATTTGAATCCATTGGAGAATCGGACGGTCTTAAAAGGTATTTGAACACCCGAGATTTGGTGATAATTGTAAAACAATCTTTGGTCCTCCGTCGACCATCTTTTCCCCAACGAGGGGGACTGATACTCAATTCTAACAGGCAGGAAATCGTTGGCATTGACAAAAATCTAAACCCGTTCGTTTTCCTGATCGATCAACTGAACCCCTTCCACTTCCTCCAAATCTATCTGGGTCCGGCCGAGATACCGGAACTTCATTCCTCTCTCATTCAAACGGAAGCGCAACACATAATCCAGGCTGTGGTTGATGCTCGCGCGAAAGTTTCTGATTTCTTCGGGCGATTGTTCTTTGACGACTTTATACTCAATCTTCCAACCCTGGTCACCGTTGTTGATGTTAACGATATGACCTTTCTCGAACTCAACCCGCTGTTTCAGCGGAAACTTATCGTAAGCCTGAAACTTGCCTACTCCCTGCAGATCGTCCTTTCGAAACTGAAAAATTCTTCCGCTTCGGGTAACATCCCGTGTGTTCTGAAAGGCTTGCCCGCCTAGCGCCTGAACAGATTTCTCAAGGACCTCCCGGGCTTTTTTCTCGGACTGCGCCAAATAGTCGCCCTGAGAGAGCGCCTCACGACAAGCGACGACTCCGGCACCGACAATAATTAGGAATCCAACGAGACCCAAAGTTCCTAATGGTTTCATGATGGTGATGACTCATCATCGCAGCTCGCATCGAAAGGCAATCAAAAAGTTTAGCGAAAGGCCAAAATTCAGTCAAACATTTGTTTCCCACCTTCACAGAGGCAGCACACCCAAGCCGAGACCAGCAATAAGCCCTCCTTGCGGGAAAGAAAGTTAGAACCGGGTAACAATTACCAACTGATCTCTCTGTATCGAGAGCGAATATCGTATCTGATTCGCCAAAGGGGCCCATCTTGACCCAGTGGTCAGTACCTTGCGTATGCTGGAGTGAAGGTGCTTTTCGGGCGTCGCATGAAACCAATTGGTGGTTTGAAGCGTCGAATTTATTCAGTTCTTGGCGTTCTCGACAAAGCAGAATGAAAGCAACGGCAAATCAATCAATTGAAAAGGAGGCGACATGGAGTTGAGAGAATGCAAGTTTTACTACGGGGGGCAGGAAATGAATTTTGCAGTTTTCTCCGATGATGCTTGCCGCACTAGGTACTTGGAGAGTATCCCGTTACCGATTGCTCAGACGAGAGTTGATGTTTATGAAATCGAGCCGGGAGCTAAGACCCAATGGATTGTAGTGAGGCAGAAAGATAGTGACAGAGACAATCTTAAGCTCTTCGTTAGGGAGGGAGACAGGTTTCTTGAGACAAAGGCCCAGATTGTTCCTAAGGAATTAAGGAAAAAGATAATTCAACGATTCCCGAAACTGATTACAGAATTCCAACCACTATTGGCTGCCTAAAGGCTGGACCGAAAAGTGAGTGGTCGGACACGAGTCGCCTCAAAGCCGTTTTTCGTGTTCCGACCACGCAGACTCCAGATCGTAAGTAGGTACTTTCCGCAGTCTTGCCGCATTTTAGTTCCGCTGATTCTTTGTACAATTTCCAACCTCTCAAGATATACTAAGGCCTTCTGAACTTCATTTCCTAAGGAGGAGCAGGAGCTATGAGGTCTCCTTTTTCGTTTTTGGCAAGTGTTCAGACTCTGTTGACTAGTCGTCGACGGTCTCTCAAGATCCTCAGTTTCGGAACAGCAGGTTTGCTCCTTGCTGCCGGTCGTTCTTTAAGAATCCTGGGCGAGAGCGCCAGGCCTGCAACAGGCTCAGTCCAGTTGCACATTTTTGTTGAAGTCAAGTCTGGAAAAGGCCCTGAACTGGAAAGACTCTATCATTCTACCTATGTGCCTGCAATCAAGGCCCAAGAGGGTTTCATCTGGTCGCGGCTGCTTCGACATTACGAATCCGAAAGCAAGTACGAGATCGACATTTCCTTTAACAGCGAAAAGCAGCGAGCCGCATGGGCTCAGTCCAAACAACACCAGGCTGCCTGGCCCAAAATCCAAAACGTAGGTGAGAAAATTACCTGGCAGGGATTCGATGTGCTAGCCTAAATTGCCGCCCCATGGAAAATCCGTCCCAGACAAAAGACTAAACTCTTTTTGACCTTTTTGGAAAGAGGTGACTCATATAGGAGGAAGCGCATACGCAAATTGAGTTTCGTGGCGATCCAAACCCTCCACAAGATGGCATTTTGTGCCATTCTTCTGATCTTGGCCGAACCTGCCCTTCTATCGCACCCTACCCCACGGCCCACAGCCATATCCACTGATCTTTTGTGGCAGCCTGTTGAGGCGCTTATCAATTCGGGTAGATTCGCTGAGGCCCGGGAAAAGCTGAACGAACGAGTTGCCAAGTCGGGTGTAACTCATAGATCCCTCTATCTTGAGGCATTAATCCTATTCAAAGAGAATCAGTTTGTAGCCTCGCTGGAAAAGCTGGAACGAAGTCTTAGCCTTGAGAAACGGGATCCAGATGTGCACAGGTTAGCTGGCTTAACTTGTGTGGTACTGGAAAGGTACGATCTGGCCAGAACCTTTCTTGAAGTGGCCGTTGAACTGTCGCCCAAGGACGCCATGGCTCATTACTACCTGGGTCGTCTCTATTACACCATTCAACGGTTTCCGCAGGCTGTTGCCGAATTTGAAGAAGTGATAAAGCTGAATCCATCCTTCGTCAAAGGTCACGACAATTTGGCTCTAGCACTGGAAGCCGTGGGAAATGAAGAAGGTGCGATGAGCTCTTACCAGAAGGCGATCGAACTTAACGAGCAACAGAAATTGCCCAACGAGTGGCCCTATCTTAATTTCGGGAAATTCCTGATCGCGCAGAACCGCTACTCAGAGAGCTTGCAGTTCGTGGAGAGAGCCGTGCAGATCAATTCCAAGTCTGCAGAGTGTTATTATGTTTTGGGAAAAGTCCTAAACAAACTCGGCAGGGATTCGGACGCATTGGAAGCACTCAAGAAGTCGACTTCCAATGATCCAGAGTATAGCGAGCCTCACTATCTCCTGGCCCGTCTATATCAGAAGCGTGGTGATACAAGTCAAGCTCAAAAAGAGATTGAGATCTTTCAGGGATTGAAACAAACCGCGAAAGCAAAAGGCTCCTCGAAGAGGTAATCCGCCTAGAGGAGGATCTTTGACGACACAAATCCAAAGCATGACAGCCGAGCGCGCTCCACACAGGCAGCAGAGTGCACGCAAAGCGAGCAGACGCGAGACGCTCTTTCGATAATCAATCGAATGGGATCCAAGGCTTCGCCCGCTAATCGACATGGGTGAACAAATAGAAAAAGATAACATGTCTAAGAGAACAAGCTTTCGAAATCCGCGATTAATCGTTCGAAGCTGGCACGAGCCAAATTGGCTGTGCAACTCTGTCTCTTTACAGCAACTCGATCAAAGGAGTAACGTCGGAATGAGAGCTGATCACCATTGGTTAGCACGATCTCGTAATAGTCTAATGTGGCCTCTGATCGGCGTGGCAGGTTGCTGCGAAGAATTATGGTCCTGCCATCGAGGTCATGTTCCACAAGGGTGAAGTCCTCTTCCAGGTAAGTGAGTCTTTCCCTTAATATCTCCGATTGCCTTAACAACGACAAGCGTGGAGAGCCTTTGGCCTTAACTTCCAAACCCAGCATCAAGACTCCAAGCTTGTCCAGGTCTTCGATTTCAAAGTCCCAGATCAACTGACCGGCCTCGAAAACCACCTTAAGGCGGTCTTCGTTCTTGTCACTCGCCTTCAAGGCGTAGATCTGGTCCAGGACAGAAGGCGTGGGCATGATTCCTCCAGCTATCGCAAACTGTGCAATTCCAGAATTCCACTTCGAACGTGTTACATTGCTTTGTCAGAGTGGTTTTCGCCGTCGTATTTGAAGATCCTGCCTCTACCTTCCACAACCGTTTCTAAATAAACAGGCCGAGACCAGATCTGTTGAATGTTCCTCAAGGCTTCCTTCGCATAGTCGATCTTCAAATCAATCCCTTCATGCCGATGATAAAGGTAGAGCTCACCGCGATTCTCGAAATTCGACTCTCGCACAAAGATGAAAGGCTGTCCAAAGTTGGTCAGAGAGAAGAGCAGTTGCTGTTTCACTGCTTTGAAATCCCTATCTGAAATAACATAGGCTCCCTGATCGGGATCGTACCGGTACACAAACAGTTTCTGTTCCCGACAAAACTCCTCAGTCAGGAATGTGTCGATGAACGTGACGTCATTATAAATTTTTCGGACCTCGAAAATCTTCTCACGACCAAGGCCCAGTTTTCTGTCCCAGTTTTTCTTTTCCTCGATGCTGTCGCATTCCTCGTAGTCCTTGCCGAATTTGCCTTTGTTCCAGCGATCCTCAATGTCCTTGAAGAGTTCTAGACCTAACTTGTAAGGATTCAGCCGGGACGATTGCGTGGCAACAGTGCCCGAGTGATGGTCGGCGTAGTCGATTAACTCTGAGTCCTGGAGTGCCCGCTCAGTCATAATCTTCGAATGCCAATAGGTCGCCCATCCTTCGTTCATGATCTTGGTTTGCCCCTGGGGCGCAAAGTAATAACTTTCCTCTCGGATGAGTTCAAGAATCTCGCGTTTCCAATTGTCGAGGGGGGCATTTTCAACCAGGAATAACAGAATATCTTTATCCGGCTCTTCCGGGTACGTGCGTTTCTTTAGCTTATCGTCTTCGATTCTGCGCTGCTGCAATTCTACGAAATCCGGTGGGTTGATATACTCTTCCATATAATCTTTGCTTTTGATCTTTTTTATTCCTTGCTCATCTTCGGTATCCCTGAGGCTGGAACTTGCTTTGCGGCTTCGTCGTTCGATGAATGGTGCATGCCGGTCAATCAGGTCATCAATTGAGAGGCAAATATCGATGAAGTTCTCGACCTCGTTGTAGCCGTGCTTGTCGATGTACTTCCGAACTTTAGTCGCATGATTAGCCATTTCATCCATCATTTTCCGGTTCGTCTTTGAAAACCAGAAATTGTTCTTGAAGAAGTCGCAATGACCGTACACATGCGCCATTACTATTTTTTGGTCCACGGCGTTGTTGCATTGAAGCAGATAGGCATAGCAAGGGTCGTTGTTGATGACCATTTCGTAGATTTTGTGTAGCCCGTACGCATAACTCTTGCTGAGGCGCTCGTACTCCATACCGAATCGCCAATGTGGAAAACGGTTAGGGAATCCCATGAAGCTTGCGACCTCATTGAGTTGTTTGAAATCGAGAATTTCGAAAATTGTTTCATAAAAATCCAGCTGGTATTGTCTCGCGTATGCTTCGATCTGTTCTTTGATATTATCTAAGTCTCGTGGCAGATTCATCTGTACCTAATTCCCGTGTAGGCCATGCTACTTGCCTTTGCTCAAAAATTTTTTGATCGAATTGTAAATATCTTCTTTATTTTCGATTCGGGAAGTGATCAGGTTTTCAGCAAACGCAAGGTCATCTTCCAATTCTCGAATGAATTCCCCACTTCCGTAGGTGCTCTCGACCTGACCATAACAGAAAAGGTTTACTTTTGGGAGCAGCTCCTTTTGCAAGAGCGTGACGCATTTGTCCGTGTCGCCACCCGACCAGTTGTCTCCGTCTGAAAAATGAAAACCATAAACGTTCCACTGTTCCAGATCGTATTCCTCGTCGATCATTTTGTTGAAGAGAGCGTAAGCGGACGAAATCATCGTCCCCCCACTCTCCCGGAGATGGTAGAACGTCTCTTCATTAACCTCTTTCGCTGTCGCATCATGAACGATGTAGCGAGTGACCAGCCCCTTGTATTGGGATCGGAGCCAGGTGTCAATCCAGAAAGTCTCGATGCGAACAATCTCTTTCTGTTCGTCGCCCATGGATCCTGAAACGTCCATCATATATACAATTAGAGCATTACATTCCGGTAGCGGTTTTGTTTTCCATGACAAGTAGCGTTTATCCTCGCGGATCGGAAGGATCAGAGGATTTTTTAAATTGTAGGCGCCGGACGTAATTTGGCGTTTCAGGGCCTCTTTATAAGTCCTCTTGAAATGACGTAAGGATTCAGGACCGGTTCGATGGATTGCGGTATATCGGTCCTTTTGTGTCTGGATCTTTTTTTGACCCTTGGGTTGAATTTGAGGAAGTTCCAATTCCTCTCCCAAGATCTGCGCCAGCTCCTCCAACGCTACGTCTACCTCGAGCAGGTGTTCCCCGGGGACATTGCCCGCTTCCCCACTTCCTTCATCTCCATCAACCGCGACTGGTGTGCCGGTCGTTCCATCACCTTGTCCAACGCCACCCTGGCTTCTTGGAGCAAAACGAAACGTCGGAATATCGATTTGGGGAATGGGAATACTGATGAGATCTTTGCCTTTGCGTCCAATTAATTCCTCATGAGAGATGTACTTCCTTAGATCAGATTTGATTTTATTTCGGACAATCTGACGAAAGCGGTTATGATCCTGTTCAATTTTGAGCGTCATGAGTTATTCTTTAGCGCTTAGAGTCTCCTCTCGCAAAAATGCTCGCGACGTAGTTCAGTACATCGGTCGCACAGATATCACAATAGCCGTAGTTCTTAATCATCCGACTCTTGACGACATCAATCTTTTCCTGAGTATCCTTATCAACGACGTTCGCGACCAAACTGGTTAGCTTAATGGAATCCTTTTGATCTTCGAAAAGTTTTAACTCTAACGCCTTAAATAAACGTTCATTGGTTTTGTAATTAAAGATGCGTCCTTCAATCGCCAGGGCCCCAATGTAATTCATAATCTCGCGCCGGAAGTCGTCTTTGCGACTCTCTGGGATTTCGATTTTCTCCTCGATCGACCGCATCAGTCTTTCATCCGGTTCTTCATCTTGCCCGGTGTACTTGTTCTTTACCTTTTCTTTTTGCGTGTAGGCCTTAATGTTGTCAATGTAATTACTGCAGAGGCGACTAATGGCCTCCTCATCGGCTGAAATGGCTCGCTGGACTTCGTTCTTAACGATATCCTCATATTCCTGTTTCACCACGGCCAGCAGTTCCCTATATTTCTTGCGCTGATCATCGCTCTTAATCAGGGAATGATGTTTCAAGCCGCTTTCCAATTCATTGAGCACCATGAACGGATTGACGCAACTGGTCAGTTCGTTACTGACCAGCGCATTCGAGATTTTATCCTGGATATATCTCGGGGAAATACCGTCCATCCCTTCGCGTACCGCCTCCTTGCGCAATTCCTTGATACTGTCTTCAGTGAAGCCCGTGAGGGTCTTTCCATCATAGAGCTTTAGTTTTTGAAGCAGCGTGAGGTTAGCTTTCTTGGGCTCTTCCAGACGCGTCAAAACTCCCCACATAGCTGCCATCTCAATAGTGTGAGGTGCGATATGTTTTCCTCGAATCCGGCTGGAGTTGAAGTCCTTTTCATAGATCTTGATTTCTTCCGTCAGCTTGGTGATATAGGGAATATCGATTTTGACAGTCCGGTCGCGCAACGCCTCCATGAACTCGTTGTTCTGTAACTTACGATACTCGGGCTCATTGGTGTGACCAATAATGACTTCATCAATGTCCGTCTGAGGGAATTTTTTGGGCTTGATCTTGTGCTCCTGGGAGGCTCCCAGCAGGTCGTACAGAAAGGCAACATCTAATTTGAGCACTTCAATAAATTCGATGATTCCCCGGTTAGCAACATTAAACTCACCGTCAAAATTAAACGCACGAGCATCCGAATCCGAGCCGTAGAGTGCAATTTTGCGGTAATTGATATCGCCCGTCAGTTCAGTCGAATCTTGGTTCTTTTCATCTTTGGGCTGGAAAGTACCAATTCCGATCCGATCCTTCTCGGACAGAATAAGGCGACGCACCTTGATGTGTGACATCACCTTATTCCAGTCGCCGTTGTATTTCTTGCTGAGTTCACGGTAGGTCTGGCGGCAAGCCGGGCAAAGGTCGCCTTCGACGGAGACTGCATACTGATGATCTGTGTTCTTGTTGAGCTCCGCCAAAACCGTGGACCTCAATTCTACCGGGATCAGGTGAAGTGGATCCTCATGCATAGGGCAGGGCATCTCATCGGAAGAGCGCAGGGTTTCCGAATCATCGTGAAGGTTGAGCTGCGTCCAGCCAAAAGTGTAGAGCGCGCCTTCCGGAGTCTTTGAATATTCTTCTAGCCCCTTCTTCAGTAGTCGTACTATGGTACTCTTAGAGCTCCCGACTGGCCCATGAAGGAGGAGAACGCGCCTTTCGGTGCCATACCTCTGAGCAGCAGCCTTAAAAATGTCCACCATCTTTGACAGGTGAATGTCCAGGCCATAAACGGCATCTTTGCCCTCATTGGGCAGATCCTTAAAGAAGTTGTAACGAATGATCTTCCTTTTATACTCAGCATATTCCTCTTTCCCGTATGAAAGAATCATGTCGTACACCCGCTGAAAGGCGCTTCGGGTGACTCTTGGATTTTGCTGCACAATTCCCAAGTAGTCTTCGAAACTTCCTTCCCAATTGAGTTCACGAAAGTACTGGGTGTTCTGATACTGGTTTATCAGTGTGAGAAGCTCATTATTTGAACCTGCCATAGCAGACTAATCCTCCATAGTTCAGGCAGTCAAGCGGCCCTATTCACTTAGATCGGAACGGATCAGGCTAAGTGTTACAAGGAGAGAAACAGGAGGCCGTGAGACTCAACAAAATCATTTGCGATTTCATTGACAAAGAACAGAATTCAGCTATTTGTACAAGTTTCAATTCTGTTCACATTATACTACAGTTTGATTAAAAAAAAGCGCGGCGGGATGCCCTGAGAGGCCCTGGAGAAAAGGGGCAGGTAATCAAGGCTGCGAGATCTTAACCGGGCGGGCTTCTTCGGATATTGGTTCGTGAACATAGAACCAGATGAGCAAGGTGGAAGCTGCTACTTGAGCTGCGGCAAAGAGCCCTACCGTGCGGTAGCCACCGTACGAGTAGAAATAGGATGAAACGAGCGTTGAAAGAGCGATACCTACTTGGGCTAAGGTACTGCGCAATGCCAACACGGTTCCCCGTTCCTCAGAGGAAACCAGCTCAGTAACAATCGAAAGAAGCGGCGCCATGCGAAAGGCAATGGAAAAACCAGCCAGTCCAAGCCAAGCCAGCAACCACATGCCCGGAAATAGCGTCGGTATCACAAGCAAACAACACGTCAGCACGAGTCCGCTGCCTAGCAGCAACACCTTTTTACCCAGACGATCTGAAAGGATGCCTGCTAGGGGAGCCCCGATCAACGACGCCAGTCCAGCCCAGAGAAACACAAGTCCAACTTGGTGGATTGGAACGTGCAGCTGCCTGTTTAGATAACTTCCCAAATACGTGATGAATCCAACAACGGCTCCCGAGGAGAGCATTGAGGCCACTAATAAAGCGCACGTTTCGGGTCTCTTCATAGTAACGCCTAGTGTCTTGGCGAGTTGGGAAGAGCTGAAACGGTAAAATGAACGTGACCTCAGAGGCCCATACCCGTGACCACTCGGGAAAAA
>JACXTT010009454.1_pt1 | contig 13310 bp, 12 predicted proteins | sample 9270951 | NCBI WGS metagenome assembly JACXTT01 (sample SAMN15532306, study PRJNA645909) | rock metagenome | isolation source: weathered quartz diorite | place: Puerto Rico | collected 2017-06-21
CATACCGAATTCTGGTCTCCGAGTATATGCTCCAGCAAACACGGGTCCAACAGGCCGCTCCCTATTACGTTCGATTCATCAGTCGATTTCCCACACTAGACGTGCTAGCTCGGGCGCGCCCGGCCTCGGTTCTAAAGGTCTGGGAGGGTCTCGGATACTATGCTCGCGCGCTGAATTTACAACGCGCTGCGCGTCGAATCATGAGGGAGTTCGGGGGCCGGATCCCCCGATCGTCAGAAGAACTCCGGCAGCTGCCCGGTTGCGGACCTTACACCGCCGCGGCCGTTGCAAGTATCGTTTTCGGTGTTCCAGAACCTGTCCTGGATGGCAACGTGGTGCGAGTGATCTCTCGGCTGTTCGGGCTTCACGATCAGCCGTTTCGTGCGGCGGGCAGGAAGGAACTACATCAGTTCGCGCGGCGGCTGCTATTCAAGTCGAGTCCGGCTTTATTTAATCAAGCAATGATGGAGCTGGGATCGACCGTTTGTACTCCCCGGAGGCCCAAATGCAGCAAATGCTGCTTCGCGAACCGTTGCGTTGCCTACCGCGGCCGCCAGGTTGCTCGGATTCCGGTTCGAGCCCCTCGGCGACGCCTTCCTGAGCGGGGAATTGCCGTAGGCGTCATCTGGCATCGGGGCAAGGTGCTTGTGGCGAAAAGACGGCCGAACGCTCTGCTCGGAGGGCTGTGGGAATTTCCTGGGGGAAAGCGAAGGACCAGAGAATCGTTCAGCGATTGTTGTTCGAGGGAAATATTTGAGGAAGTGGGGCTGAAAGTCGAGGTGATCCGTCGCATAGCGATACTGCGTTATGCCTACACGCATTTCAAAGTTCGATTACACGTCTTCGAATGTCTGGCAAAGTCCGATACGGTCCGCGCACTAGGCTGCGACAGAGTCGTCTGGGAGCGTCCCGAGCGCCTGTCAAGACTTGCATTTCCAGCCGCGAACAGGCCCCTCATTCTGGCTCTACAGGACGGCACTTTCGCTGATCCGGCCGCGCACTCCCATCGGCTCGCTCAGTAGGACTTTAGGACTACGATGGAGATGTCGTCTTGCTGGTCGTCAGTTGCACTGAATAGTTTTACTTCCTCAAGCAGCGAATCCGCCAATTCACCCGCTGTGCGGTCCGAGTGCTTGCGCAGGGTTTCCACGGCTCTCGACAGGCCGAATTCTTGATCCTCTGCGTTTCGGGCTTCAGTCAGGCCATCAGTATACATCATCAGGATGTCACCGGATTGGAGCTGTGTGCTTTGCCCTTCGTAGGATGCCCCGTCGAACAGTCCAAGCACCGTTCCACCGGCGCTCAGTAAGTCGATTTGGCCGTTCCTATGCATCAGCAGAGGGGGCGGGTGCCCGCCATTGGACCACCGGAGCATGCGCTCTTTCCATTCTAGGACGGCATAAAAGACGGTCAGATACATTGGGTCGATGAAGTCGCGCCGAAGCCCCCTATTGGATTTGGAGAGGACGATTGACGGCTCAACGTAGCCACGGGCGGCGAAATTTACCGTGCTTCGTGCAATCGCCATCAGCATAGCCGCGAAAACGCCCTTGCCGCTGACATCACCGATAATCAGGGCCGAACGATCCTGACCGAGAGGGAGGATTTCGTAGTAGTCTCCTGCCAAGTCGCGTGATGGTCGGAAAGTTGCGCTCAGGTCAAACCCAGGTGGAACGGAAAAGTTTCGGGGCATTAGGGCTCTTTGTACTTTAGCACCGAGACGAAATTCTCGCTCGAACTGCCGCTCCCGCTCGAGGATGGTCTCGAGCAGCCTGGCATTGGCAATGGAAATAGCGATATGGCTGGCGACGGCCGTCAGCACTTCCACGTGCTCTTCCTTGAAATAGTCGGCTTGAGTGTTTTGGAAGTCCAACACCCCGAGCACCCGTCCCCGGTAAATGAGGGGAATAACCAACTCGGAAAGAGCCTGTGAGTGAACGGGCAAGTAGCGACGATCTACTCTAACATCTCCTACGCGGACCGGCGCACCCAACCTTGCGGCGGTGCCGGTGAGACCTTCGCCCACGGGAATTCGCATCCGCCCGACGAGATTTTCTTGCTCAAATCCCTCCGCGGCCGCAAAGACAAGTTCATTCCGCGATTCATCGAGCAGCAGGAGCGCGAAGATCTGATAATCAATCACTTTTAATATCGACGTGGAGATCCGCTGGACCAACTCATCAATTGGTTTAAGATCGTTGAGCTCTTTACTCACTTCAACGATGACGCCAAGATTAAGGGCTTGCCTCCAACGCGCTTCGTATAATTGTGCGTTCTTTATCGCTTGCGCCACCTGGTTCGAAATTGTTTCCAGCATCACTACGTCTTCGGTATCGAATTCCCCCACACGCTCGCTCTCTATGTTGAGGAATCCGAGGGTCTCGTCCTCTAGGATGGTGGGTACCACTAGCTCTGATTGAATGCTTGGAACACCCACGAGATACCGCGCGTCCTTTGATACGTCATTGACCAACACAGACTCCCGGGTTCGGATCGCACAGCCGATCAAGCCTTGGCTTATGTGCTGTCGGTAGTCGTCGGGATATGCGTTGACGTGTAACCCACTGATCGCTCGAATCGAGACTTCTTGCCGGGGAGGGTCATAGAGTCCGACCATGACCGACTCGTAGCGCAGTTTCTCACGAATCGTGTCGACCACCAGTTGGAGCAGCTCGTTTAGCTGCAAACTCGAGTTTGCTGCTTTAGCTACTGCGTTGATGATCTCAAGCCGCGCTACGCGGCGTCGCAGTTTGCCGAGTCTTCGCTGGCGACGAAACTTGGTACTGGAAGCCGTAGTCGAAACGATGGTTCACCGTCCTTCACTCCCGATATCGAGGGTCCCAAGGATTAAGAGTCGTTTCACGAATTCGGGAGTGGCGAACTCAGCCTGTGAATCCAGCTCAGGTGTATAACCGCTAAATTCAATATTATACTCGTTCTCGCCATCCAGTCCACCGTTTGACATCACTCGCTACCGCTGGCTGCGAGTGTTCTGCCGAAGCGGGATAAAGTCTCGACTGACTTTAACTGTGCGATTTCAGGGGATAGGAGACGCAACGATGGGAACGACTTGCGGGCCCTTATGCGTGGCTTACCACGGGAGCGCACGTTATTCCCCGTCGTCTCGCCCAGCGACGACCACAGGTGCCTGCGATCCGGTGGGTCCGCAAATCGGCAGCATGACCAGATCAGGCCTCACGAGATCAGGTAATCGCAATCACTGGGACCTGCTGATGTGGAGTCTGCCTCCCATCCATTTCGTTGAGCATCAACCTTCTTCCCTCGTGAGGGTGACGTTGAGTAGGCAAAGCGTCCGGCGGGGGAGGAATCCTGCGAGGCCTAGCGAGATAGACGTATGATCGTCATGTGCCCCTCGCGTTCGCTCCGCCAAAGCAGAGGAAGTTACTCTTCGCCAGGCCACAGATCTCCCCCCACACGTCTTGCACCCGATCCCGAATAAAAGATATATCGGTTCGCGTCGTGCTGTTGACCGTGTAGTTCGATCATTTCGTTTCCCCGATACGTGTACATCTGTGTTACCAATTTCGGAACCAACGATGACCGGTCAATAAGGACCACGTTTAGGCTCCGGCTCTCGCCCTGCTTTAGTCGGAGTCGCTCGATGGCCACCATACTAAAGAGCACCGGGCCGAAGTCGACGTGGTAACCAGCGGACGGTAGGAGGTCCCACGTCTGTGGCGCACGTAACCCCAGCGTGACGCGGCCTTCGACCTTTTTTTCGCCAAATAGATATTCTCCGCGGACGCTCTCGCGACCGGAATCTACCCGAACAGAAAGCTGCCTCGGTTGGCCATCGGCTCCTACTCGGTATCTGAACCGACACACTTTCGGTTCCGGCTTCGTCATCCTGGTCTCGCCGCGAAATTCCACCACTGAATCCAGATTCGTTTTTCCCAGCCAGGACTCCGTTCCCGTCTCGTGCCCGTCCTCCAGAATGTCGAATCGGCGCGTTACCTGGTCACCACTTCCCGATTGGGGTGATCCGGTCCCCAATAGAAGCCAAGCTACCGGGGTAAGGACCAGCCCTAAGATGCCGCAGGCTCTCCTCATACTGATGTCACTGAGACTCATTCGCTCACTCTGAAACTTATGCCTCAAACAGCCAATCGCAAGGAAAGCTACCATCCCTGACCCGCGCGTGCATAGACCGCTGCCAGGGCAACCCACCGAAGGTCACCTGGCGAAAGCCTTCGGACCTGGGTAGACTCATTCAGCACCAGTTCTTAAGGCGGACACCTTTCATGTCTCAAGTGAGAGCCAAGGTGCCTGCGGTTGCCTTGAAATACTGCAGCGGGCACGCGCAAATCGTGGTCACATTCGGGTAACACTGTTCTAGGTCTCGATCCAGACCGCTTGCCGGGCGATGTCGAGTCGGGTCTCAATCGCGAACTGTCGGGTTGTTCTGGTTCGGGTTCGCAATCCGATGAACATAGGCGCTACGGCGCGTGCTATGATGAATTTTGGCCTGACCGACCTGGTTTTAGTCGGAGTTCACCCGCCGATCTGGGAAGAAGCTCGCTCTGCCATCGGGGCTTGGGATCTCCTGAGGGATGCCCGGAGTGTGATGATGCTGTCTGAAGCCGTAGCTGATTGCACGTTAGTTGTTGGAACGACTGCTGGCGTCCGACATCCTCGTGAATCCAAGCTGATTACGCCGGCGGAACTCTCCGCCGAGCTCATGAGCCGCGCATTAAACGGACGGATCGCCCTGCTCTTTGGATCTGAGAAAACTGGTCTCACTAACACAGAACTGAGTCATTGTCATCGGATTGTTCGGATCCCTACAGAGCGTGACTGTCCATCGATGAATCTCGGGCAGGCCGTTGCCATCTGCTGCTACGAGATCACCCGCCTCGGGGTTGGCGCCCTGACGCCTCTTCTGGCCGTGCCACAACTGGCTACAGCCGGTTCGGCCGAGGCCCTGCTACACGAAATCGCCTCACTGCTAAAATCGGTGGGATTTCTTGAGCCGCACGGTTCAGCGCGGAAGCTGACCAGACTTCGCAGGACGTTAATTCGTTTCGGCTTGACTGACGGGGAAATCGCATTCTTTCGCGCCGCGGTAAAACGCCTATCGCGCTCCGTAGCGGAGCGCCACCCTTGATTCGTATTGCTCGGGCCGACTCGACTCTTTGCCTGCCGGCGCCTTAGCGGTATAATTTCGTTGAGTTTTCCCTCGATCTGCAACATTTCCCGAGCGGAGACCGCGACCGATTGCAGCCCTCTTACTCGCTGTCCGGCCTATCGTCGGGAAATGGATCACCCCCGGCTCGGCCAACACTATCATGTCCACGCGGTCAGGCCCGAGAACTCATACCTTAGCCATCCAAGAGCGGTTTAATCCCCGGCTTATTCCTGCACTCTACAACAACTTTCGAAGCTCCTTGGAAGCATTGCTGGAGTTAATTGACAATGCGGTGGATGATCGCATTGACGGGCAGCCCTTGATCGTGGAGATCAATCACAGACGTGGAACTCTTACAGTGAACAATCACGGCGGTATGGGTATGGCTCTGCGTGAGCTTGAGGGATTCCTAGAATGGGGAGGGAGCGCCAAGAGAGGCAAGTTGGGGCGTTACGGCCAGGGCGGAAAGGCGGCGATAGGCTATCTCGGTCGGAGCTGGGAAATCTGGTGCAAACGAGAAGGGGAGAAGGAGGCCTTCCGCATCGTTGATAACGATTGGCATGATCGCCCTTGGGGTCTGAAGAGCTATACTCCTGAACGGCTTGAAACAGAAGAAAGCCAGGGCGTCGTTTCATTGCGCATCTGGAATCTTCACAGGAAGTTGAACCTCAATCAACTCGCTGTGAAACTGGGGGAGCTTTACAAACCTTGGGTGATCACGCGCAGGGTAATTTTTCGAATCAACGGGCGCGAAATAACGCCCGCGAATGTTCCGATCGCTGCCCACACCGCTATTCCAATCTTTGTTCCGATTAGACCGGCTTTTGACTGCCCGATCTGTGGACGAGAGGCGCATATGATTCGGAGCTCCCGCTGTTCCCAATGCGGAATGGTCTTTGTCGTGACTGGTTGGGTGGGCCGGCTGGAGCCCGATGCCACCATTCGCGGGGGCTTGCGGTGTTTCTCGTACGGTCGAATGATCGCAGCTGAAGAGTATTTCGGCCATCCTGATGCGCTGGAACGGCATTCCATGAGCTGCCTCTACGGTGAGGTGCTCTTTGATTTTGTTCCCATGATTCTCAATAAAACCGGATATCAGCGGGAGAGTCCGGCCTGGCGGGCGGTTTACGATGCGATCAGTCTCCAGATTGCGCCGGTTGTCAACGCCATCATCAATGGGGAAACGCGGCAGGAAGTGCCCGAGTTTGAGATGGAGGCGGCTGAACACGCTTCTCGTCTGATTCGGTCTGCCATGCGCTCGATCCAGGCCAAGAACCCGACAGCCGTCTACGATGGACGCCCATCGGCAGCGAGCAGTCACAATCCCCGAAGTGTAGCTCCGACAGCCACAGTGAAACCCCCAGGCCCCGTCCTTATAGACGCGGCGTCAACGCTCGGGCATACCCGATCCAAGGGGAATCTTCAAATCGAGCTGAACTCACTCGACCCAACACGACGTGCCGCAGTAATCAATCGCGGCTACCATCATGTTCTCATCATTAATCGCGATTTCCCTGCCTACAAGCTAGCCGGTGGAGGCTTGGCTTACTTGCTCGAGACGGCGTGTCTGGAACTCGTCAAGCTTGATGGAGCGGACGAACACACCGCCGCAGAACTGATCGACCGCGCGGCTTTATTGCTCAGTGAAAGTAGTTCCATCGCTCTCAAGCGCCAGAAGGGTCGGCGGAGGTTGAAGGGCAATCGATTGTCCAACTCAGCACCGATTGTTCACTCTCAGACGTCCGGAGTGAGGCGTTAATGAGTACGGGATGCTCCGACTACTTGAGAGGACTCTTTGATGGAGTCGACTCTGATCTTCAATGCGTACGAGGAGAGATCAATGGAGAGTCCGTCTTCGCGATGATACTGAAGCTGTCTGGGCCGCGCAACCTGGAGGTCACGGAGGATAGTTCCATCGAGTCAAGTTGGAATTGGTCATACGCAGATGACGAGGTTGAGCCCGGTTTGACTCTTAACGTGGAGCTAGTCGTTGACACTCGGTGGGCTAGGTCTGATTTGTATCGGTTCCGGGTAAACCAGTCCGAGGAGATGGCGATGTTGAATTGTTTGATGCGCCAGAACTGCCTGCCCTTGATACTTCTCAGCGATTGCTATACTGAGCTCGCGAAAGTGAGCTTCGAGTGGACGGCTGAGGATCGGGCCCAAATAGCGAGCCTCACAGCAACAGTGCTCGCTAATACCTACCAGCGTCGGGATCTCCAATTGGACGTTGGCGAGCAGCGGGCAACCGGCTGGAGCTTGAGCGGTTCTTCTCGACGGGGGTCGAAACCACTCTGGCGTAGGCACGGCTTGAACATCGCTTCTAGCACCCCACTTGACGGAGGTTTGGGCTCTGAATAAAATTACAGGATTTGGTGCGCCCCGCCCGTAATAGTAAGTAGCCGAATGGGTTAAGTTTGATCGAGGCATGCTGTAAATCACTGGAGGACCGGAGGAAGACTTGATCGAAGTCGAACATTTGACGAAGAACTATGGCAGTGCCCGGGCTGTCGACGATATTTCATTCACTGTCGGACGTGGGGAGATCCTTGGGTTTTTAGGCCCGAACGGGGCAGGGAAGACGACCACGATGCGCATCCTTGCCGGTTACCTCCCCGCGACCAGCGGCACGGCCCGCATCGCGGATTACGACGTCTTTGAACAGTCGATGGAGGTGCGCAAGCGCATCGGATATCTCCCCGAGAGTCCACCGCTGTACCCCGAGATGAGTGTCCATGCCTATCTAGAGTTCGTGGCCCGGATTAAAGGCGTGCCGTCCGATGAGATCTCAAAGCGCGTTGACGAATCCCTGCGGTTGGCGAATATCACGGACAAGCGCGATGAATTGATCAAGCGACTCTCCCGTGGTTACAAGCAACGCGTGGGCCTGGCTCAAACGTTTGTCCACAATCCGGCGGTAGTGATACTCGACGAGCCGACTGTGGGGCTCGACCCGAAACAGATCATCGAGGTGCGCAAGCTAATTAAGGGCTTGGCAGGCGAGCATACAATCATCTTGTCTACGCACATTCTCCCGGAAGCGAGCATGACATGTGACCGTGTTGTGATCATCAACAAAGGCCGGATAGCCGCGGTGGACACGCCGGAGAATTTGACGACGCAGCTCAAGGGTGGCGAGGTTGTTCGGATCGAGGTGAAGGCAGACCCCGCGGCCGTGCAGACGGCGCTCGGTCGGATAGAGGGCGTTCGCCGCGTGGAAGTTCAAGCCATGGAGGGTTCGGGCCATCTCTCGGTCACCGTGGAAGGTGCCTCGGGCCTCGACCTGAGGAGCACGATTGCCGCCTGCATTGTAGGCCAGGGGTTGGAGCTATATGAACTGCGGCCTGTCAGACTCAGCCTTGAGGACATCTTCTTGCAGTTGACGACGGAGGAGGTCTCACACGGGCAAGAACCGGTGGCGGCCGTCGCCTAAGGCAGTTCCTCGGCTATGGTTTGGGGCGCTTCGGACCAGGGCGACCCCACCCAGGAGCTACAAACTGAGAACCGAGACTCGCGAAGAGGACAGCAAGCTATGAGAGGAATCGTAGCCATTTATCGTCGGGAGATGGGTAGTTACTTCGTTTCACCCATCGCGTACGTGGTCGTTGGATTCTTCCTTTTTGTTGCGGGGTATTTCTTCTATGTCATTCTCGGTGCCCTGATCCAACGGTCGTTCATGGCTCAGATGCAAGCGCAACGTTTCGGCGCTCCGCCGGAGATGGATGTGCCTGGAGAGGTCTTTCGCAGCTTCATTGGCGTTGTGGGCACCATCATTCTCTTCTTGGTCCCCATGCTCACCATGGGCATTTACGCCGAAGAAAGGAAACGCGGTACCATGGAATTGCTCATGACTTCGCCCCTCAGGGAGTTCCAGATCGTTTTGGGTAAGTTTTTTGCGGCTTTTAGCCTCTTCCTCATCATGCTCTTGCCGACCTTCGTGTATCAGCTCCTCATGGGACATTACAGCGAGCCTGCGCCGCCGTGGCGTGTCATGCTGGTAGGTTATCTGGGTGTATTGCTTTTGGGCGCTGTGCTTGTAGCCATCGGATCATTTATTTCGTCGCTCACCGAGAGTCAGATCATTGCGGCGGTGATCACCTTTGCGGTCTTCATCCTACTGTGGGTTCTTGACGCGGGCGCCAGGTCGTCAACCACTGCGCTGGGTGAAGTGTTTCAATACCTGTCGATCCTACGACATTTTGATGATTTTACCCGGGGTGTTATTGATACCTCGAGCCTGGTCTTTTATCTCAGTTTGACGGCCCTTGGCGTCTTTCTCACCCTGCGCACGATCGACTCCATGAGGTGGAGAAGTGCATAGTCCAGTGTAAGCTCCGCCCCGAGCCAGCAAGGAGCGGGCGACTCGTGGAAAAATCCGTCGGCCAATGGGTCGCCTCCGTGGATCCATTTACAGCTCTGGATAGTCATGAAAATCAATCGAAAGGAATTCTTTAAGACAGTAGGCTACTTAGGCTTCGCGCTACTCGCCTCGGGCTACCTCCGATATTCCGTTCAGGAGATCATGACCAGAGTTAACAAAGGTCTTCTGATTGGGGGTGCCGCCCTCCTGCTAATCAGTGTCGTGTTCAATTTTCGTGCAATCGCGGAAGTTTTCAAGCAGCGCTCGACACGCCTGGGCGCCAATACGACAGTCGTGGCCCTCGCAGTCATTGCCATCCTCGGCATGGTTAACTTCCTGGGGTACCGGCACCACAAGAGACTCGATCTGACGACCGAGAGACTATACACTCTCTCTGATCAGTCGCGGAAAATTGCCGCGGGGGTTCAGAAAGATGTCAGCGTCATCAAGTTTGATAAGGCAGATGACCAGACTTTGACCGACCTCATGCAAGAGTATCGGGATTTGAATAGGCGGATCAGTTACCAACGGATCGATCCTCAAGCGAAACCGGAGCTCGCCAAACAGTACAACATTGGCCGCCTCGGTGAGGTTATCGTGAAGTCGGGAGATCGTACCGAGCGACCGCAAGAGACCAATGAGCAGACGCTCACCAACGCCCTTCTGAAGGTCACCCGCGATCGGCTCAAGAAGATATGCTTTGTTGAAGGACACGGTGAAAAACAACTCTCGTCAACAGAGCCCGAGGGCTACGGGACGATCGATCGATGGTTGAAGAACGAGAACTACGAAACCAAGACCATCAATTTGGTAGCCAGCAACCAAGTGCCTCCCGAGTGTGATGTACTAGTCGAGGCAGGCCCGAAGACGGGCCTCTTTCCGCAAGAGGCGACAATGGTTGGGAAGTATCTGGATGGTGGCGGCAAGGCGGTTCTGTTGATCGATCCTGATCCCGATCCTCAATTGAACGATGTCTTGAAGGCTTGGAATATCGTGACCGGGAACGACACGGTACTGGACGTGAGTGGCGTGGGCCGCCTGTTTGGCACTGGCCCTGCTGTTCCGCTTGCACGGACCTACGGAGCGCATCCGATTACAAAAGACTTTGCAGGCACGATGACGTTCTTTCCCTTTGCCCGCTCCGTGCATCAGGCCGACAAGTCGAAGTTTGAGCCAATGATTACCGATCTGCTCAAGACTTCTGAGGAGAGCTGGGCCGAGACGGAGCTGAAGGGAAATGAAGCGAAGTTCGATGAAGGCAAGGACACAAAAGGACCGATTACCATCGGTGTCGCGGCGAGCAAGAAAGTGGGTGAGAAGGATGCGCGCTTGGTGGTCATAGGCGACTCCGATTTCGCCTCTAATGGTTACTCACGCCTTCAGCGCAACGGCGATCTATTCATGAATACCATCAACTGGCTAGCTCAAGACGAGGACCTGATTTCAATCCGGCCCAAGGGGCCCACGGACCGGCGGGTAACGATGACTGCGAGCCAGCAGAACGTTCTCCTCTGGCTTACTCTTGTTGTAATGCCGGGCCTGGCCCTTGGTTCGGGCGCTTACATTTGGTGGAAACGGAGGTGACTATAAGGCGTCGCCACAGAGACAGTCGCTCGGCCGCTCGGGTGAACTTGCGAGCGCACGGCGGCCAAGATCATCGCGGCCTGCTTGCGGTGGGAGAAGAGGCCCTACCCTCTCTATGAAAAAGAGCACAATGGTTCTGACCCTCTTGGCTGTGGTCTTGGGCGCATTTGTCTATTTTTATGAGGTCAAGCATGGCAAGCCGAGGGATGAGGCGGTAGAAACGACCAAACAGGCCTTCGCTTTTAAGCGCGAAGACATTGCCGGGCTCACATTGACTCGAGCCGGCGAAACGGTCGTGATCGAAAGCTATGAAGGTAAGTGGGTGCTCAAACAACCTGTGAGCTCGGCGGCTGACGAATCGGCTGTTGGGGCGATCCTCAGTGATCTAACCAGCTCTCGAATTGAGCGTAACCTGGCCGCAACCGCTGAAGAATTGAAGTCCTTCGGACTCGCCAACCCAACAGTGACTCTAGAGATCAAGTTAAGGAGCGGCGAGAAGCACAGAGTTCAGCTGGGCTCCAAAGACTTCTCCGGCCTCTCGGTTTATGGACAGCTGGATCAAGCAAAAGACGCGGTACTGCTTCCCGCCTCGTTATTGACGAGCACAGACAAGTCGTTAGACGATCTTCGAGACCGGTCAGTCGTGGGTATCTCACAGTACGATCTTGGATCCCTTACTCTGACGAACGAAAACGGGCGCCTTGTGCTGGTGAAGCAGGACGCGAACTGGCTAATCAAGAGTCCGGTCGAAGGGCTCGCGGAAGAGGCCGAGGTCACGTCGCTGGTGAACGAAATCTCCTCTGCCAAGGCGTCGGGGTTCGTAAGCGAAGCGCCCGAGAGCCTCGCCAAATATGGGCTCGACAAGCCCAAGATTGTGCTCAGTGCACAGTTAAAAAGCGGCGGAGAACGGACGCTTAGCATCGGGTCGAAGACAGAGGACCGATACTTTGCTAAGAGTTCCGAACGGTCGCAGGTATTCAAAGTAGAGTCCTCGCTCTATACCAAACTAAATGCCAAGCTCTTCGACCTTCGTGATAAGCGCGTAGTTAAGCTCGACAAGGAAGAACTTACGCGGCTGCAGGTGAAGAACCCGAATGGTACTCTCGTGGCAGAGAAGGACAAAGACAGCAAGTGGATTACGAAGGAGCCAGCGGACAAGAAGGATAAAGAAGTTCAGAGCTGGAGGATCTTCGATCCGCTGGAGACCAACAAGGCAACGGAGATCATGGAGAGAGCATCGACCTCCATTGTCGCGAAGCTCCGCAAACCCGCGGTCGAAGTAAGGTTAACACGAAAGGATGGGAAGACCACGACCGTGATGATCTCGATTGCCGATGGAGATAGTGCTTATGTTCGGGTGGACGGGCGCGCGGAGGTATTTAAAGTCAGCAAGCAGCTGTTAGAAGGCTTGAGTTTTAAAGTGTCTGACGTCATCCTCTGAACCGGGCCGAAATTCACCTCTACCCACCACCCGAAATCAAGGCCTCGACACCGACGGATCTTCTCGAGCAGTCCTAGATCGTCCACCTGCAACACTTTCTCCTGGAAAGAGCCTCTGCTCATCGAAACCCGCGGTTAGGTGGAACAACTTATCCTAATTCAAGCGTGGTAACGACTGGTTGAAGTCCATCGGGGGGGTATCATCGGACCGGTTCCAGTCAAGGAGATTGAATTACGAGGTTAGGCGACTTTGCGCTTACCATTCTTCTGATTGATTTTCCAAATTTTCGCGAGTTTGTCCGCCTCACGTTCCAGATCCCGCTCGCTCAAGTCGGAAAACTGTTGCTCAGGCGCAACGTCTTGTTCATCATCCTTTCTGACTAGTCGTACTTTCAAAGTTGGTTTGTTCATGTTCCTGTTGGCTTTCGCTCTCCGATTCCTCCGTTTCAGAAACGCCTTGACCAGAGTACTTGTTCCCTTAACATCGGTTCACATCTCGTTAGGGTTAACGCCCGGTTAGACGCAGGGGTTTCACCCGGAGATGCACTGATTCGGGAGAATTTCGTTAAAAACTTATAATGGAACTTCAAAAACGCAGGGAGACTGAGACTCCTAAGCCGAAATCCTGAAGGACCCTTCTTTATAGAAAAGCCACGCTCGAGGTGAAGGCCTTCTGCGCAAGTCCGAATTATGCACAGATTACTGTCTATCGTCAACCACGGTTCTCGGTCTTAGGAAGTCGAGCCTGGAACGGGCAGTGGGGCCGCACCGGACGCTAAC
>JACXTT010009455.1_pt1 | contig 13310 bp, 12 predicted proteins | sample 9270951 | NCBI WGS metagenome assembly JACXTT01 (sample SAMN15532306, study PRJNA645909) | rock metagenome | isolation source: weathered quartz diorite | place: Puerto Rico | collected 2017-06-21
ACTGCGCTCTCGCTGTTGCAGCTGGTTCCGCGGCCCGCCGGGCATATCGTTTCCGGGTGCGCCCGGTTACGCGATCGCGACGTGCTGGCGCTGCCGGAACGCGACATGCGCGCTGTCCGCGGCAAACGCATCGCCATGATTTTCCAGGAACCGCAAACCTCGCTCAATCCGGTGCTGACCATCGGCCAGCAGATCAGCGAGGCGCTGCCTGATGTCGGCCGGCTGACGCGCCGGCAAACGCGGTCGAAAGTCGCGGAACTGCTGACGGCGGTCGGCATTGCCGACGCCGTGCGGCGCTACGACGAATACCCGCATCAGCTTTCCGGCGGCATGAAGCAGCGCGTCATGATCGCCATGGCGCTGGCGGGGCAGCCGGACCTGCTGATCGCCGACGAACCGACCACGGCGCTCGACGTGACCATCCAGGCGCAGATTCTCGGCCTGCTCAGGGATATTCAGAAAAAAACCGGCATGGCGATCCTGCTCATCACGCACGATCTCGGCGTGGTCGCGGAGATGGCCGACCGCGTGGCGGTCATGTACGCCGGGCAGATCGTCGAATCGGCCTCGCGCAAGCAGTTCTTTGCCTCGCCCAGGCATCCGTATTCGCGCAAGCTGTTCCGCTCCATTCCCGGGCGCATGCAGCGCGGCGCGGCGCTGGAGGTGATCGCCGGCAACGTGCCGTCGCTGCGCCAGGAATTCCGCGGTTGCCGTTTCGTCGATCGTTGCGATCAGGCCTGGGAACTGTGCCGCCGGAAAGTCCCCGGCTGGAGCGAACAGAACGGCCGGGGCGTGTTGTGCCATTTGTATGACGCCGATGTGTCCCCTCCTGCCTCGACGTCCAAGCCACGCCGCGCGACGAGAAGGGCGCCGAAAGCGGTTGCCGGCAAGGCGGGCGAAACGCTGTTGCGCGTGACTGATCTCAAGGTGCATTTCCCGATCGTCAAGGGTGTGTTCCAGCATGTCGTGGGCCAGGTGAAGGCGGTGGATGGCGTTTCCCTGGATATCGCCCGCGGTCGCACGCTGGCGCTGGTGGGCGAGTCCGGTTGCGGCAAGACCACCGTCGGCAAGGGCATCCTGCAACTGGTACCGCCCACGGCGGGCAGCGTGACGTACGACGGCCGGGAGCTCACGCAGCTGAAAGGAAACGAACTGCGGCCGTTGCGGCGCCATTTCCAGGTCATTTTCCAGGACCCCTACGCCTCGCTCGACCCGCGCATGCTGGTTGGCGAAATCCTGGAAGAGGGCATGCGCGCCCAGGGCATCGGGGCAAACCGCGTGGAGCGGCAGGCCCGGGTGGCGGAACTGCTGGAGCAGGTCGGATTACCGCCCGATGCGCGCCAGCGTTACCCGCACGAGTTCTCCGGCGGGCAGCGCCAGCGCATCAGCATCGCGCGGGCGCTGGCGGTCGAGCCGGAGCTGATCGTGTGCGACGAGCCCACCAGCGCGCTCGACGTTTCGGTGCAGGCGCAGGTGCTGAACCTGCTCCGGGGCCTGCAGGACGATCTCGGTCTGAGCTACCTGTTCATCACGCACAACCTGTCGGTGGTGGAGTATCTGGCGCACGAGGTGGCGGTCATGTATCTCGGGCGCATCGTGGAACGCGGGCACGTCGATGAAGTGCTGGAGCATCCGAGACATCCTTATTCCGAGGCGCTGCTGTCGGCGGTGCCGGTGATCGAAGCGAAGAACCGCCGCACCATCATCCGCCTGCAGGGCGACATGCCCTCGCCGAGCAAGCCGCCTTCCGGCTGTCATTTCCATCCGCGCTGCCCGCAGGCGATGGATATCTGCCGCCGGGAATATCCCGCGACGACGGAATTCAGCGGCACGCACACGGCGCGCTGCCATCTGTTTACGACCGGGAAAACTGGAAGAAAACCGGACGGCTAGCCGTTCGGCGAGGAGGTTTCGATCGAGGCGGTCGGGCCGCCGCCGGTCCAGATCTTGATTTTCTGTCCGAGACGCAGCACGTCGTCGAGCTGCAACAGATTCCATTTCGCCAGCTGGCTCACCATCACGTTGTAGCGGCGCGCGATGCTCGACAGGGTTTCGCCGCGGCGCACGCGGTGGATGACCGGTTCGCCGCGCGCGACGCGCGAGGAGGAGGCGCGGTAGGCGGTGCGAATCACTTCCGGCTTCAGCGGACGGGATGAAATCGGGATCAGCAGGTCCTGACCGTTGCGCAGCAGGTTGCTGCGCAGGTTGTTGGCGGTGCGAAGCGTTTCGGCGTTGAGCCCGTAGCGACGGCTGATCTGGCTCAATGTTTCTCCGCGTTTGACCGAATGATGCAGCCACTGGACTCTTTCTTCTTCCGGCAGGTTGCTCAGTCCCGCGATCAGGGCGTCTTTCTTGTCGGCCGGTACCAGCAACTGGTGCGGGCCGTTGGGATCGGTGGCCCAGCGCGTGTAGCCGGGGTTGATGTCGTGCAGATCGTCCACCGGCATGTCCACCAGTTTGGCCACGACGCCGAGGTCGATCTGCGAGCCGGTGTCGACGCGAGTGAAATAGGGCTCGTTGGGGATGCTGGCCAGCTTCACGCCGTATTTGTCCGGGTTGGCGACGATGGCGACCATGGCCATGAGCTTGGGCACGTAATGCTGCGTCTCGCGCTTGAGCTTCAGGTACTGGTAATCCGTGGATTTTCCCTTGCGCTCGTTGTATTTCATCATGCGCGCGATCTTGCCCTCGCCCGCGTTGTACGCGGCCAGCGCTAGGTGCCAGTCGCCGTCGAAATCGTTGTAGAGTTTCTCGAGATAATCGAGCGCCGCCTGCGTCGAGGCCTGCACGTCGCGACGGCCGTCATACCACCAGTTCGCTTTCAGGCCGTAGAGTTTTCCGGTGCGCGGCATGAACTGCCACAGGCCGACCGCGCGGGCGCGGGAGTAGGCGTGCGGCTTGTAGGCGCTCTCGATCGCGGGCAGCAGCGCGATTTCCATCGGCATGCCGCGTTTCTCGACCTCGTCGGCGATGTAATAAAGATACAGCTTGGCGCGATCCATCATGCGCTGCATGTATTCGGGATTGTTGACGAACCACTGAATTTCGCGGTCGACCTGCGGGCTGTCGAGCGGTTTCATGGTGAAACCCTTGCGCAGCCTGGCCCAGATATCGGAATCGTTGCTCGTGGCAACGACGTCAGGTTTGGTCTCGGCGGGCTTGTCGCTTTCGAACTGGATTTTCGTCTGCGCCGGCGTGGCGTCTTTGTCGGTCGCGTCAGCCGTCGCCTGGACCGGGGTCGGTTCAGCGGGTTTCTTGGCGGTCTCGGGGGAGGTTGTCGCGCATCCTGCCAGGGCCAGAAGCACAACGACGGACAGGACCTGTTTCTTGATTCTTAGCCAATCCATGCAAGCAAAATAGTAGGGTGAAGGTGGTGGAACGTCAACCGGTTGAAGAAACTTATTTAAGTAAATTCAATGTTCCGGGATTTGTCCAGGGAAGAATGACGAGTAGGGATTTTGCCTCGGAACAGGACAAAAAATCCGACCGCTCATCCCCTGAAACTGTCCTTCCATCGCCGCACGGCCGCGAACACCGCCACCGTGGAATCGAGCGTGTCCCCGGTTTGTTTTTCGGCCGCCGCGCGTACCGTCGCCTGCCCGGCACGCAGGAACGGATTGATGCGCCGCTCGAGGCCGATGGTCGAGGGCAGGGTAGGCAGGTCGTGGGAGCGTTGCGCGCGCGCCCAGTCGCGGTGCGCGCGGGCGTCGGCATTGTCCGGCTCGATCGTGAGCGCGAAGCGCAGGTTGGCCTCGGTGTATTCGTGCCCGCAATACATCCGGGTCGCTTCCGGCAGCGCGGCGAAGCGGGACAGCGAGGTGAGCATCTGTTCCGCCGTGCCCTCGAACAGGCGTCCGCAGCCGGCCGAGAACATCGTGTCGCCGCAGAACAGCAGGCCCGCACCGTAATAGGCGATGTGGCCGGCGGTATGTCCCGGGACGTCGAGCACGTCGAAGCCCAGGCCGACCCCGGGAAGATCGACGTGATCGCCGTCCTTGAGTTTACGGGTGACGGCCGGAATGCGCTCGCGCGCCGGGCCGTACACCGGCACCTTATAATGTTTGAGGATGTCCTCCACGCCGCCCACGTGGTCGCCGTGGTGGTGGGTGCAGAGGATGGCCGCGGGCGTCAGGCGCTGTTTTTCCAGCGCCGCCAGCACCGGGTCGGCGTCGCCGGGGTCGACGATGGCCACGCGATCCGGGGATTTCCCGCGGATCAGCCAGATGTAGTTGTCCTCGAAAGCGCAGACGTGTAAAACTTCGGTCATACGTCCAGTTTGAGAGCCGACAGGGAGAACGTCAATTATGACAGGACGAACGAAGTTGGGCTTCGTTTATGAGCCAGACAGATTCCTGTAGTATGCGGTGGCGCGAGTTGCGCGAGTGGTTCGATTCGCCGCTCGGCCGTTCGCTGCAAGCGCTGGAGGCGCACCACCTGCGCGCCGTGCTGCCGAATCTCTACGGCACGGTGGCGGCCCAGCTCGGCCAGATCGGCGAGCTCGACCTGATGGACGCCTGCATCGCGCCGACGCGCATCCTCCTCGATCATCACGCCTTGCCGGCCCGCTGCGTGGTGCGCGGGCAGCCCGAAGCGCTGCCGCTCGAAAGCAAAAGCGCCGATGTCCTGATCCTCCCGCACACGCTCGACTTCAGCCGCGACCCGCACCAGGTGTTGCGCGAAGTCAGCCGCGTGCTGCGTCCCGAGGGTCATGTCGTGATTCTCGGGTTCAACCCGATGAGCCTGTGGGGCCTGCGTCGGCTCGTCGCGCGCCGCCCGCGCGCGGCGCCGTGGTGCGGAAAGTTTTTCCGCCTGTCGCGCATCAAGGACTGGCTCGGACTGCTCGATTTCGAAACCACGCACGGCACGATGCTCTATTACCGCCCGCCGCTGCGCAACGAAGGCTTCATGCAGCGGCTGCACTTCCTCGACAGGATGGGCGACCGCTGGTGGCCGATGATGGCGGGGGTGTATCTCGTGGTCGCGAAGAAGCGCGTCGTCGGCGTCACGCCGCTGCCGGTCAGCTGGAAAACCAAGCGCGCCGTCGCTTCCGCCGCGACCCAGCCCGCCGCGCGCGGAATGATCCTGCCATTCCGCAAACAATAATAACTTCTCGCTACATCTCGCTTGGACAAAGTCACGATCTTCACTGACGGCGCTTGCCGCGGCAACCCCGGTCCCGGCGGCTGGGGCGCGATCCTGCGCAAGGACGACCACGAGAAGGAACTTTACGGCGCCGAGCGCGAGACCACCAACAATCGCATGGAACTCATGGCCGCGATCCAGGCGCTGGAAGCGCTCAAGCGCCCGTGCGAGATCACGATCACGACCGACTCCCAGTACGTGAAGAAAGGCATCACCGAGTGGCTCGACAACTGGAAGCGCCGCGGCTGGAAGACCGCGGACAAGAAGCCGGTGAAGAACCAGGATTTATGGCAGCGGCTCGACGAAGCCGTGCGCCGGCACAAGCACCACATTCACTGGAAATGGATCAAGGGGCACAGCGGGCACGAAGAGAACGAGCGCGCGGATCAACTTGCGAATCGGGCGATTGAGGAGATGTTGGCGTAAAGCTCCCTCTCCCGACGGGAGAGGGAAGGGGTGAGGGTGAAATTATTAAATGTAGCGTGCGCTGCGCGCACGACTCGAAAAGCTAATTGCGGGTGGCTCCGCCCCTGCACCCGGTCTTGCGTCGCCGCAGGCGACACCAATAAAACAACGAGTATAATGACCGCCCAATGCGCCAAATAATTCTCGACACGGAAACCACCGGTCTCGAACCTTCCGAAGGCCACCGGATCATCGAAATCGGCTGCGTGGAGCTGATCAACCGCCGGGCGAGCAATAACCGCTACCAGCAGTACATCAATCCCGGGCGCGAGATCGATGCCGGGGCGATGGAGGTGCACGGCATCACCAACGAGATGCTGGCAGACAAGCCGGCGTTCGCCGACATCGTGAAAGACCTGCTCGAATTCATCCACGGCGCGGAGCTGATCATCCACAACGCGCCGTTCGACATCGGCTTCCTCAATAACGAGCTGGCGCTGATGGCGAACTCCAAGACGCCGCAGCGCATCGAGGACATCTGCTCGGTGGTGGACACGCTCAAGCTCGCGCGTACCATGCACCCCGGCCAGAAGAACGACCTGGATTCGCTGTGCCGGCGCTACAGCGTGGACAATTCGCATCGCACGCTGCACGGCGCGCTGCTCGACGCCGAGATCCTGGCGGACGTGTATCTCGCCATGACCGGCGGCCAGACCGGCCTGTTCGAGGATACGCATAGTCATCTTAAAAATGCCACGACCAGCAACGTCGTCGCGCCCTCGGACATCCGCCGCCTCGACCCGAACCGCCCGAAGCTGCCGGTGATTTCACCGACCGACGAGGAACTGGCCGCGCATCAGCAGTGGCTGGAGGAGCTCGACAAGAAGAGCGGCGGGAAGTGCGTGTGGAAGAAAATCGAACTTGCTTCCTAGTTTTACGCCTCGCAATTAGGGTTAATTAAAAAACCCGTTCGCCCTGAGCCTGTCGAAGGGCGTTCATGGTTCGACAAGCTCACCACGAACGCCCGACGATATGCACGGACACATTATTAGTTAACCAGTTTCTTCCCCTTGAAAGTCAGGCTGGTGCCGGGCTGCATGACGCGGGCGCGGATGACCATCTTGCGAAGTTTTTCCGCGAAGCCCTTGGCGTCCGGCGTCAGCACCGGGAACGTGCCGTAGTGCTGCGGCACGACGACCTTGGCGTGCACCGCCTTGGCGGCGCGCGCCGCCATCGCCGGCTCCATACCGAAATGCCCGCCGATGTTGATCAGCGCGACGTCGATTTTTTGTTCGCCGATCAGCGCCATGTCGTTGAAGTAGGCAGTGTCGCCGCTGTGGTAGATGGTCGGACCGTTCCTGATCTTGATCACGAATCCCGCCGGGTTGCCGCCGTAGGCCACTTCCGGTTCCTTTTCGCCCGCGAGCGGATTACCCATGCCGCTGGAATGGACCGCCGGTACCATGTCGACCGTCACCTCGCCGTCGGCGATGATGATTTCCCCGCCGATGTTCATCAGCGTGTCGAAGCCCATCTGCTGCTTGGGATAGCCGAGCAGCTTGGCCATGTTGCTACCGAGTTCGTAATTGGTCACCAGCCGCGCGCCGGTTTTCTTGGCGATCTCGACGGCGTCGCCGACGTGGTCGAAGTGTCCGTGCGTGATCAGGATGTAATCCACCTTGGTAACCGCGGCCAGCGGGTCCTTGCCGTTCTTGGCGTCGGGATTCATCGGGTTCTTGAGCCACGGGTCGATCATCAGTACCTTGCCTTTCGGGGTGACGATTTCGAACGCGGCGTGCCCGTGCCAGGTGAGCGTGGTGTCGGCCGACCAGGCGGCGCCGCCGAGGGCGAGCAGCAGCAAAGCCGCGGCGATCCGGATGAATGAGTTTTTCATGTTGCGCTCCATTTTATTTGAGTGAGTTCCGTGGATGGTCAAGCGTCCGCCCGTCTTCATGACGTGCCGGACCTGTCTTCGCGGTGACAGCTTAAACCAGATGCCCCCGGTTTGATCAAGTACCGGTGCGCGCCGGAAGGAAATGTTTTCTCCGCTTCCGGGCTTGACAGGCTGACAAGCGCGCCACTTCGCGCTAATCTGTCCACTTCATGTCGCCTCCGGTCGTTTCCGTTTCCCGCATCAGCAAGCATTTCGACAGCGTTATCGCCGTCGATGACGTGAGCTTCGACGTCGCGGCGCATTCCACCACCGCGCTGCTCGGCGGCAACGGCGCGGGCAAGACCACGACGCTGTCCATGCTGCTCGGTCTGCTGCTGCCGACCTCCGGTAGCGTTTCCGTGTTCGGCGTGGACATGCTGCGCGAGCGCTATCGCGCGCTGCCGCGCCTGAACTTTTCCTCGCCGTACGTGGACCTGCCGCGCCGGCTCACGGTGCGCGAGAATCTCACGGTTTACGCGCGTCTCTACGGGATCATCGACATCCCCGCGCGGATTCACGCCTTGAGCGAGGAACTCCAGATCGGGCGTTTCCTGAACCGGCCCTACGGGCAGCTGTCGGCGGGGGAGAAGACGCGCGTGGTGCTGGCCAAGGCGCTGCTGAACGAGCCGGAACTGATGCTGCTTGACGAACCGACCGCTTCGCTCGACCCGGACACGGCGGATTACGTGCGCGGCATGCTCGAGGCCTACCGGAAGCGCACCGGCACCACGATTTTGCTGGCTTCGCACAACATGTCCGAGGTCGAGAGGCTGTGCGACGACGTCATCATGCTGCGCGCCGGCAAACTCGTGGACCGCGGTACGCCGGCGCAACTGCTGACGCGTTACGGGCGGCAGAACATGGAGGAAGTGTTCATCGACATCGCGCGCCAACGCCATCTCGAAATCACTCCGGGCAGCAGATCGGCGGTGAAGCCATGACCGTCATCGCGCGCGACCATACCGGCTTTGTTCCGTCGCTGCGGCGGATTTATGCGCTGGTGTTCCGGCATGTATACCTGCTGCGCAGTTCCGGCCCGCGCATTCTGGAGCTGGTGTACTGGCCCACGGTGCAGATGATCCTGTGGGGCTTCATCACGGTGTTCCTGGTCGGCCACAGCTCGTGGATCGCGCAGGCCTCGGGCGTGCTGCTGTCCGGGGTGCTGCTGTGGGACGTGCTGTTCCGCGGCCAGCTCGGCGTGTCGCTGGTGTTCATGGAGGAGATGTGGTCGCGCAACCTCGGGCATCTGTTCGTCAGTCCGTTGCGGCCGTTCGAGCTCGGCTGCGCGCTGATCGTCATGAGTCTGATCCGCACGCTGATCGGCGTCGGCGGCGCGGCGCTCATCGCCATTCCCTTGTTTCATTACTCCATCTTCAACATGGGGCTGCCGTTGCTAGCGTTCTTTCTCAATCTCATCATCATGGGCTGGTCCATCGGCTTACTGGTCTCGGGCATCGTGCTGCGCTACGGCCTCGGCGCTGAGAGCATGGCGTGGATCGCCATCTTCGCGGTGCAGCCCATCAGTGGCGTGTATTATCCGATCAGCACTTTGCCGACGTGGCTGCAATACGTCGCGGCGGTGCTGCCGTCGAGCCATGTTTTCGAGGGCATGCGCGCGGTGCTGTTTGACCACATCTTCCGCGTGGATTTGCTGCTGCATGCGGTGCTGCTCAACGCGGCGTATCTCACCGCCGGTTTCGTCTCGTTTCTCGCGTTTTTCAAGATCGCGCGCGTTCGCGGCCAGTTGCTGCACGTCGGCGAATGATGACAAGCGTTTGCGACCGGGGTAGCATTTCCCGGCTTTTAACACGACCGGACCATTCACCCCATGCCTTATTTTGTTTTCAAAATCGCGGCCGACAAAAAATTCGCTCTCGTCAAAGCCTGCGCGCAATACAAGGAAGCGAAGGATCTCTGCCGCGAACTGCGTATCGCCGAATCGCCGGATAATCCGAACGCGGTGCGCATGGCCTTCGCCGAGGACGAGCCCAAGGCCAGGCGCCTGCTGGCCGACAAGCGCCAGCCGAGTTCGCCGCTGGAGGAATGGGAGGCCTGATTCACCTGCCGAGCGGTCGTATTCCTGGAGCGTTCCTGTGCGTTAATAGTGTCTCTTGAGCATTAGGATTAAGGAGGCAACCATGCAAGGAAACATCACTACAGCTCTGTTAGGCGGCCTGTTCCTGATCATGGCGCTGGGCGTGCCGGTCTGGGCCCGGGCCAATTCCGATGAAGCACAGCTGGAATCCATAAAGAAGGACATCGACCGCGTCAGCACGTCTGCGACCACCGACAAGATTCAATCCCTCTCCAGCCAGTTCAACGTCGACCCACCCGTGGTGGAGAAATTACAAGCCACGAATCACGGTTGGGGCGAGACCACCATCGAACTGGCCATGGCCCGGCGTCTGACGTTGACCGACGCCACCAGCTATCCGACCATGACCGAGGCGCTGAATAAAATTGAAGCTCTGCGCAGCCAGAAAATGGGCTGGGGCAAGATCGCCAACAGTCTCGGCTTCAAGCTCGGTCCGGTGGTCAGCACTGCCATGCACGCACGCAACGAACTGCGGAAAGAATCGCGCGTGGAAAAATCGCCAGGCACCCTGAAACCCGAGAAGGCCGAGAAAGCGTCAAAAGCTGAGCGTATCGAGCGGCCCGAGTTTGCCGGACGACTGGAACGCCCCGCGCGTCCGGAACGTGTCGAACGCGTACACTGATACGGACAGTCAATCTGGAGTCGGAACAGGGCCCGGAAACGGGCCCTGTTTTTTCTGATGTCGGTGCGTGACGATGATTTCGCTGCCGGGATTAATTTCCTGCCTGTTTCGGACGACGCTGGTTTATTTCCGCGCATTCCATGGCGAACCAAGACGGACTGACGCGGTCTCAATGCCCGGCATCGAAAGGCTATGAAATGAAAGTTACGACGAAATCACTGGTATTCTTCATCGCCTCTGTATTAGGCGGGATTGCCCGGGCAGGCGGCGGCCCGCTGGGCATCGATCATCGGGTCAGGGAGGACGACCACGGCATCTGGCAGCGCCAATATCAGCGGGACTTGATGACGCTCATGATCGGCGGCGAAATCGCCGGCGCCATTTGGGAGGGCGGGGAAACACGTCTCGGCAGAACCTTCTGGCAATCGATCGATGCGTCGGTGATGGGAGGCGCGTCGGCGGAGGTGTTGAAAGTCGCGTTCTCCCGCGAACGTCCCTCCGAAACCGACAATCCCAACAAGTTTTTCCAGGGGAATGGTCACCGCAGTTTTCCGAGCGGCGAAGTCACCGCCGCCAGTGCCATCGTGACGCCATTCGTGATGGAATATCACGAGGACCATCCTTCGGTTTACGCGCTCGAAATTCTGCCGGCCTATGACATGGTGGCCCGGGTCAAGGTGAGAGGGCACTGGCAGAGTGACGTACTCGCGGGATTCGCGCTCGGCACCATGGCCGGCATGTATGCCCACTCCCGGTCGCAGCCGTTGGTCCTGAGCGCGTTGCCGCAGGGATTCATGGTTGGCCTGAAGAAGAAGTTCTAGCTGACACCGGCATGGAGAATGGTGGACGATGCAGGGTTCGAGCCTGCGACCCCTCCCGTGTGAATCAAATCTTGCCCACCTACGACAGCCTACTCCAGCTCACTCCAACTCTCATTTCGGCCCACAGTAGTAACGGTTTATCGGTATTGCCCCATGTTGGCTGGAGTGGGCTGGAATGAGCTGGAGAGTAGCTGTGTTGAGCACAAAATGAGCACAGCGACCACGCTCTAAACTGACTGGAACCGCCGTCGCTACCGAATTATCTCGGCTGTGACAATTGAGGGATCTTCTGCCTTCGTATAAGTCCCAACAGCCCTATCAACCCGGAACCGAACAGCCATACCGTGGCCGGGACCGGAACGGGTGCGTAGGCACTAAAGTTGGCGTTAAAGCCAGCGAACGGACCACCGGTCGCCATGGGGATACCCATGACTCCGTCGCCATTACCGTCTACCGAAGCGAGCCCCCACACTTTGGTGCCAGCTGGTTGGCCAGCGCTACCGTAATTTGGTCCGTCATATAGACAATTTGGCACAGAGGGCGGAGGATTATTAGCGGAGTAGCCACAATCAATGTTCGCACTGCTGGCAATACCGGAGCCGAACATGCTGTTCTGGGCGAGGACAACAAAAACATCAATATTGAAGTTGCCATTCCAGTCGACCAGCATGTGCATCCCCAGATCACCGGACGGAACGGTGGCATTCAGAAAACCTGTCTCAACGTTACCGCCGCCCAGCGTAACGTCAAACGAGTAGGAGCCCGGCATGAACATCTGAACGTCATGCGCGGTCCACAGGTAGCTGAAAAATGGTCTCGTGGAGGACATGGTCACGTTGGCGGCACTGCCTGGACCAGTGTAGTCGGTGCTGGAGGTGTAGGCCGTGCCGTTCCAGACCATGTGCACGTCGTTGGTGCCACCAACCATATAACCGTTTGAATCCAGCATCGTGAAATTGGCGCTGTCCGTCGTCGATGTGCAAAAGCCCGTTTCTGGGGTCCCGCAACCCGCAGGGCTGAAGGCAGTGCCGGTACTATAGAGAAGTGATGCTTGGGCGTTCGCTGTGGCAAGGGCCAGCGCCATGCTCGAGGCGATAATCGTCATCTTCGTCGTCGGTTTCATTTTTTTCTCCTCCATTGCGAAGTTGTGTTGAGTACCACTACGTTATCCTATCGCGCCTGATATCCAATCAACATCTCAGGAACCCTGGCACAGCCGTTGCAACATTTTCTGAGGAAAATCTGATAGTTGATTACCGAAGCTAGAGTGCCCGGTTAACTTGGGGTGGTGATATATCTCAACTTTCTGACAGGTTGGAGGGTGCATCATTAACCTGAAACATTTGCTTCCGAGGAATTGAGGATCTGCGACAGCGCTTTGTTTCTGGTGACGATGATAATGTGGAGAAAATCCGGGAGGAAATGACTGATCGGCTTGCTATCCCAGAAGAAACGGTTAGCTATGTGTGTAACGAGTTGAGGTCTGTGACAGCATTATTAAGACATGGCGCAGGAACCAAAGTTGACTGTGACTCTCGCAGCCCAGATGCTGCGTATAACTTGGGATCTCATTAGTCGATTTATTTCAGCAGATATTTCGGAGATAGAGGAAACTCGCCAAATATAAAAAACGGGATTAAAGACTGACAATCACAATCTCGGTCACAGCGCTGTGAGTGCGGCCAGCTTCTATTCGCTAGGTGTTTGAAAAAAGTTGGGCGATGCAGGGTTCGAACCTGTGACCCCTGCCGCGTGAAGCAATGCCAGGCTCCTTATAGCATCCTACATCCAGCTCACTCCTTCTTACTCCAGCCTAACAGCAGTAAGGATTTATCGATATTGCTTCATCTTGGCGGGAGTAGGCTGGAATGAGCTGGAAAGGGGAGATGTTGAGCACAAAATGAGCACAGTAACTTGGCTCGAGCTGAACCGCGTCGTCTCCGTAGAGATACCAAAGTATTCTTATTTCGATCGGTTACGAGTTCTTGCGAACCCGAACAATCCCATCAGCCCAGAACCGAACAACCAGACAGCCGCTGGAATCGGTACTACAGCCATATTGCCTTGTAGATTGAAGTTGAAGTTGAAGCCACCCACACCCTGAGTGTAGAACGGACCACCCTGAGCTACCGGTATACCCAAAGTGCCATCGCCGTCGTTGTCGGTTGAGGCGAACAGAAAAACGGTGCTGGCGTTGTTGCCCGCGGGATTGATCCCTTTGTCATACAGGCAGTTGGATGCTGCGGCAGGATCGATGCTACTGAATGTAGAGTAGTTGCAATTCGAAAAGGT
>JACXTT010009456.1_pt1 | contig 13309 bp, 12 predicted proteins | sample 9270951 | NCBI WGS metagenome assembly JACXTT01 (sample SAMN15532306, study PRJNA645909) | rock metagenome | isolation source: weathered quartz diorite | place: Puerto Rico | collected 2017-06-21
GGGCGGGGGGGGCGCATAGTGCCGTGCACCCGTCGAGGGGGGGCTGGACGGCCAGCCCACCGTCCTTTGGTGGTCGGGGAGCGCGGACGGGGCGACCTGGACGGAGGCCGCGCGGCTGCCGATCAACTCGGCGAGCGAGGACTACAACCCTCGCCTGGTCCGCGCCGAGGACGGCACGCTGTGGCTCTACTGGATCTCGACGCGACGGGGGCTCGGCTGGGAGCTGTGGGCCAGCTCCTCGCGCGACGGCCGCTCCTGGAGCGATCCCCAGCGGGTGCCCCTCGAGCAATTCGTGGCGCCCCCGGCGTCGTCCTCTCGCCCCGTCTCGCTCGGCCAGCGTCTGGCCGAGCAGCTTCCCGCGTCGGTCCGCGATCGCTGGCCGGTCAACCAGGTAGCGCAGCAGCTCGAGGACCGCGCGAGCAGCACGGCCGTCGCCCCGGCCCGTCCGATCACCGAGGTGCTCGAGTACGACGTCATCCAGGACCGCCGCGGCCGCTGGCTGGTCGGCTTCTACTCGCGTGACACGCGAGAGATGGTCTTCATCCAGTCGTCGGACGCCTCGCAGTGGACCCTGCTTTCGCGTATGCGGAGCGATGCGGTGATGGGCCCCGCGCTGGCCGAGGACCGCGGTGGCGTCTTCCGCATGGCCGCCCTCGGCCAGGGCGAGGCCGTCTACCTGTGGAGCTCGAAGGACGGCGCGATGTGGCGCCCCAAGTCCGTACCGATCGACTCCCCGTACGGGACGCCGGCGCCCGTTCACCGCACGTATCTGTTCCCGCTCCCGACCGGCGAGATGCTGCTGCTGGTCTCCGACACGGTCATGGGCCTGCAGTACGCGCGGTTCCAGCCCGACGGCGAGGCGCCGAAGCTCGACCGCGTCAGCCGCGCCGCGCTCGAGGCCTTCGCGGCAGCGCCGACCCGCTCCGGGAGCTACCTGGTGGCGCTCCGGCAGAGCGACGAGATCCTGGTTCGCGAGTATCGGGCGTTCAACACGACCGGGGTCGGGGTGAAGAAGTACGAGCGGGCCTGGCCGATCTACGTGGAGGAGGATCGCGACCGGGCCGAGAACCGGTGGCGGCGGATGTCGGCGCGGGCCCGCATGGTCGTTCCCGACGTCACCAGCGTCGGGGTGGAGCCGAACGGGCGGGTCTGGTGGGGCATCGAGAGCGGCATCATGGCCAAGACCGGCGAGGAGTTCTTCGCCACCGACGTGTCGCAGGGCTTCTTCTACCACTACGTCACCGCCATCAAGGGCTGCGGCGGGATCGTGTGGTTCGCGGCCGACCATCTCGACCGCGCGGTCGTCGGCTACGTGCGGACGGGCCCCGCCGCGTCGGGCTTCCAGCCACGATTCGTGACGCGGCCCATTCCCGGCGCCTCGGGCGCGGTCACCGCGGCGGAGTGCGGGCCGAATCCCGGCGAGCTCTACGTCGGCACGTCACGCGGCGACGTCGCGCGCGTGAGCGCGACCGCCGTGCCATCGCGCTGGTCCCTGGAGGGCGCCCCCCGGATCACCGCGCTCACCGTCGAGCCCCGCACCGGCACCGTATGGGTGGGCACCCGGGACCAGGGGCTCTTCCAGATCCAGGGCGAGACCGCGCGTCGAGTGAGCGCGAAGGCGGACGTGCTCGACCGGGAGATCACGGCGCTCGCGGTGGACTCCGGAGGCGGGCTCTGGGTCGCCCTCTACGAGAAAGGCCTGGCCCGTAAGATCGGCGATCAGTGGACCGCGTTCACTCCGAAGAACTCGTCGCTGCCCGACTGGTCGATCGGCCAGCTCGCCCCCGGCCTCGGCGGCGGCGTCTGGTACATCGCGCACACCGAGGCCCGATCTCGCGGGGTCGGCTTCTTCGACGGCACCCGAGGCCGCCTGCACAACCCACCCCACACGATCCTGGACCGCCCCAGCTCCATCGCGGTGGATCCCCAGGGGCACGTGTGGATCGGCACCTGGTTCGACGGGCTCTACGAGCTGGAGCCGGCCGGGGCAAAGAGATGAAGGCGGCCGTCAACGTGCTCGCGCTCGTGCTCGTCGCCGTCGCGCTGCCGCCCGGGCCGGCGGCCGGAGCCTCGGCGCCCCCGACCATGCTGTTGCTGCCCTTCGACAACGCGACCGGCGATCCCGCCCTCGCGGCGCTGGAGCGCGGCGTGCCGGATCTCCTCGGCGCGATGCTCTCCCGCCACCCCGGCCAGGTGCGGCTGATCGAGCGAGAGCGGCTCGACGAGATCGCCAGGGAGCGGAGCCTCACCTGGCAGCAGTACGTGTCGCAGACGTCGCTGAGCCGGATCGGCACGCTCTCGCAGGCGCGGTTCATCGCTCGCGGCAGCTTCACGCGAACCGGCAACCGCCTCCTCGTCCAGGCGCTGGTCTACGAGACCGAGACCGCCCGGCTCGTCACGTCCGCCCAGGGGGGCGGTGACGTTGGCGCGCTGGTCGCGGTGTGCGAGGAGCTGGCCGGCAAGATCGCCCGGGCGCTTCCCGCCGAGGGCGCCGCGGCCCTGCCGGCCGACGACGATCCCGAGCGGAGCCTGCTGATGATCGAGGGCCTCGGCTATTTCTACAGCGCACAGTTCAACAAGGCGGTTCCCGCGTTCATGAAGATCCTCGCCCGGCACCCCGACGACGGGTCGGCTCGGTACTGGCTGGCGCGGAGCTTCTCGGAAGCGGGGCTCCGCCAGCACGCGGTGATCGAGCTCCGCGCGTTCCTGCGGTCCTCGCCCGACCACGTCAAGGCGGCGGAGGCCCGCAGGCTGCTCGGCAAGCTCGAGGAAGGAGAACGGAGCAAATGAAGACGAAGATCGTGGTGTTGGCGCTGGTCTGGGTGGTGTTCCTCGGCGTAGTGGCGTGGCGCGTCGCCGGGTCGGGGACGATCGACTCCCTGGCCGCGGGCGTGAAGTGTGGCGCCGGGCAGTGCCCGCTACAGGTCGCGGCGGTGACACCGGCGCAGCCGGGTCGCATTCCCGCGATGTGGCCGCCGAGGGTCGGCGAGCCGTATCCCGATCTGGAACTGGTCGACCAGACCGGCCGGCTGGTTCGTCTCTCCTCCTTCAAGGCCTCGGTGCTCCTGATCGAGCCCGTCGGCATGAATTGTCCGGCCTGCCAGTCGTTCGCCGGCGCTCACCGTCTCGGCCCCTACGAGGGGATCCAGCCCCAGGGCGGGCTGCCTTCGATCGAGGAGCTCGTTCCCCAGTACGCCCGCGGCGTGTCGCTGTCCGACGACCGCATCGTGTTCGTGCAGCTCCTCCTCTACAGCATGACGATGGACGCCCCGACCCCGGAAGACGCCCGCAAGTGGGCCGAGCACTTCCGGGTCGATCGCGCCAAGAACCACATCGTGTTGGCGGGGACCAAGGAGTTCATCGGCCAGGCGAGCTACGACATGATTCCCGGCTTCCAGCTCGTGGACCGCAACTTCATCCTCCAGGTCGACGCCACCGGTCACCGGCCACGCCACAACCTGTTCACCGAGCTCCTGCCCGCGATTCCGCGGCTGGTGGAGGAGCGTCCCGCGAAGGTCTCCGCGGTCGAGAGCGCCCCGTCGGCGGACCGCGCCGCGGCGGTCGAGCGCGCCTACCGGATCATCCCCCATCGCCGGACCGTGTTCGACGCCGGGGCCGCCACGATGTCGCCGGACGAGCGCGCCTACCTGCGACAGATGTTCGAGTTGGTGGACCTCGGCATCGTGGAGCGGGTCGAGACGCTCGGGTGGCTCCGGTCGAGAGGCGGGAGCGAGCCCTCGGTGGAGAGCTACGACCAGGTCGTGAGCCAGCTCGGCGACCTCTCGGTCCCACCCCGGCTCGCGTCCGTCCATCGCCTCGTGTCCGAGGCGATGGTCGAGCAGCGCGCCGCCCTGGCCGAGTGGCGGAAGAGCGCCGTTCCGGCGAATCTGGCCGGGCACCCGCTGGTGGTGAGCTCGAGCGGCAAGCTGCGCCGGGCCTACGGGGAGCTGCTCGCCCTGTTCCCGCGGGAGAACGAGCACAACAAGGCGGCGTTCTTCGACTACCTCTGCGCGATGGACTTCATCTAGGACCGGTCAGGGGCTCGAAGACCGGTAGAAGTACCCGGGGAATCGCCGGACCGCCGCAACGTCCACGTCGGCGTACAGGATGCCCTCCTCCTCCCCGAGGGTCTGGATGAAGCCCTGCGCCGAGTTGGTGCCGCCGGGCTTGCTCCTGAACCACTCGGCGAGCTCGGCCAGGGAGGTGATCGGCGGCGGCACGCACACCGTGCTGTAGCCCCCGGCCCGGGGGAACCGCTCCGAGAGGCGGCCGTCCGCATCCTTCAGCAGAAGCGAGCAGGCCGCGATGTCCACGCCGATCACCGGCTTGCCGTACTGCATGTGCCGGCCGATCACGGTGCCGGGATAGGCCTCCCCGAGGGCGAACCACCACGACGGGTTGAACATGATGTCGACGCCCTCGCCCACGAGGGTGTCCGGTCCTTCGGCGCAGAAGGCGAAGTCCGCGCAGATCACGACGCCCAGCCGTCCGACGTCGGTCTCGATGACGGTGTAGCCCTTTCCGGCCACGACGCCGTTGTCGATCTCCCCCTGGGTCGGGAAGCACTTCGGCTGCCGGCCGAGCACGCGGCCGTCGGGACCGATGATCGTCGCGGTGTTGCGCCAGCGGGCCCGCGTCCCCTCGATGAGCCCGGCGACCACGAACACGCCGAGGCGCCGAGCCGCGGCGCGGATCTCGTCCTCGCCGACGCGCGGGTAGAGCTCGGGGAAGCAGGCGCAGGCGGCGCCCGCGCGGGCCGCGGCCTCAAGCAGCTCGACGGCGCGCTCGACGTCGCCGCCGTTCCACATGTCGTCGAACTGCTCGGACTGAGGCCGCGCCTGGATGGCCGCGATCCGCACGGATGCGCTCACGGGCGCCTCCCACGGGTTCCGAGCCGGCGCGGATCCAGGAGGTCGCGCTGGGCGTCGCCGAGCAAGTTGAAGCCGAGCACCGCGAGCATGATCGCCAGCCCCGGAGCCAGCACCAGCCACGGAGCGATGGTCATGTACTGGCGACCGCGGCTCAGCATGCCGCCCCAGCTCGGCGCGGGCGGCTGGGTGCCGAGCCCGAGGAAGCTGAGCGCCGCCTCCACGAGGATGACGATGGAGAGGCTCAGGCTCGTCTGCACGGCGAGAGTCGGCGTGATATTGGGCAGTACGTGCGCGCCGAGGATGCGCCGGTGGGAGGCCCCGAGGGCGCGCGCGGCCTGGACGAAATCCTGCGGCTTGAGGGCGAGGGTGGCGCTCCGGGCGAGCACCGCGAACTGCGGCAGCGTCAGCACCGCGATCGTGAGCACGAGGTTGACGGTGCTCGGGCCGAGCGCCGCGACCAGGGCGATGGCCAGCAGGATCGGGGGGAACGCGAAGAGCACGTCGAAGAGTCGCATCGCGAGCAGGTCCGACGCGCCCCCCCAGTAGCCGAGGCTCACGCCCAGCGTCGTTCCCGCCACCACCGCCAGCGCCACAGACGGGATCGCGACCCCGAGCGACACCCGGCTGCCGTAGAGGACCCGGCTCAGGATGTCGCGTCCCACCTCGTCCGTCCCGAGCAGGAAGCGGGGACCGGGAGGCCTGATCTCGGCACCCGGAAAGATCGCGGTCGGCGCGTACGGCGCGAGCCACGGGGCAGCCAGGGCGGCGACCAGGAGACCTGCGACGATGAGGCCGCCGACCAGCAACGATCCGCTGCGAAGCGCCCGGGGCACGACCCGGAAGCCCGCTCCTCGGCCGGGCTCGCGGCTCACGTGTACAGGATCCGCCGGTCGATCAGGCGGTACAGGAGATCCAGGGCCAGGTTCACGAGCACGGCTCCCGAGGTCAGCAGCAGCACCGCGCCCTGGATCGTCGTGTAGTCCCGCTGGTAGATCGCGTTGACGACCAGGCGCCCCATGCCGGGGAGCGCGAAGACCTCCTCGATGATCACGGCGCCCCCGATGAGGTACACGAACTGGGTGCCGGCCATGGCGACCACCGGGATCAGGGCGTTCCGGAGCGCGTGCTTGAAAACCACGGCGCGGTCGGCCACGCCCTTGGCGCGCGCGGTGCGGACGTAGTCCTGGCCGAGCACCTCGAGCATGCTGCTCCGCGTGAAGCGCGCGATGATCGCCGAGATGGCGAGGCCCAGCGAGGCCGCCGCGGGCAGCATGCCCACGAGGCTCCGGGCGGGGCTCTCGGCGAACGGCACGTGGCCGATCGTGGGGAGCCACGGCGCGTAGCGTGCTCCTCCGATGATCACCACCGTGCCGATGAAGAACGCGGGCGCCGAGATGAAGAGCAGCGAGAAGACCCGCGTCGAGGCGTCGAGGGCGCGCCCGGCCCGGGTGGCGGCCAGGACTCCCAGCGGGATGCCGACGGCGAGCGCGATGGCCATCGCCATCAGGGCGAGCTGGAGCGTCACCGGGTAGCTCCGCACCAGCTCGTCGCGCACCGAGAACCCGGTGACCAGCGAATGCCCGAGGTCGCCCCGCAGCACCTCGCCCAGCCACAGGAGATACTGCACGGCCAGGGGTCGGTCCAGGTGGAGCGCGTGGATCAGCACCTGGCGCGTCTGCTCGTTCTGGCTCGCGGTGATCCCGAGGAGGATGGTGACGAGGTCTCCGGGGATCAGGTGGATGATCAGGAAGCTGAGCACCGATACCCCGATTAGCGTCGGGAGCAGGAGCAGGAGCCGCTTGCCGACGTAGGCGGTCATTCGCTCACCGGCGGCCGGCGCCGCCCGTCAGCGGTCGAGCCACGTCTGCTTGAAGAAGTGCCGGCTGCGGCTTCCCGGCTGCGCCCCGGGGATCGAGATGTAGCCCTTCACCAGGTCGCGAAGCGCTTCGGTCGCGCCGGAAGCGTACGGGAAGATCAGGTACGCCTGGTCCGCCATGTGTCGCTGCAGATCGCGGTAGATCGCGATCCGCTTGTCCCGGTCCAGGGTCGTACGGCCCTGGTCGAGGAGCTGGTCGACCTGCGCGTCCTTGAACTTTCCGAGGTTGATGTTCGACCCGCTGTGGAAGATGTCGTAGACGTGGGCGTCGGGGTCGGGCTGCCACACCAGCGGGATCATGCTCATGCCCTCGTACTCGGTGCGGACGAAGTTCTTCAGCGCCGCCCCCCACTCCACCTGCTTGAGCGTCACGCGGATTCCCGCGGTTGCGAGCTGCTCCTTCATGACCTCGCCCGTCCGGACGGTCTGGGGGAAGCGGGGCGACACCTCGAGGGTCGTGTCCAGGCCGCCGGCGAGACCCGCCTCGGCGAGCAGGCGCTTGGCGAGCGCCGCGTCGGGGGCGTAATAGGGGAGGCCCTTGTCGTCGCCGCTGTAGCCGAACGGCGCGTCGCAAGGAGGGATCTTCGTCGTGATCGCGCCGTGGCCGCGCAGCACGCTCGCGATGATCTCCCGCCGATTGATCCCGACGCTGACCGCCCGCCGGACGCGCACATCGGTGAAGAGGGGCTTCGTCTGGTTGAACGCCATGCCGTGTTGAGCGCAGTAGCCGTCCGGCTCGCGGAGCACGACGCCGGGCGCGCCCTGGACCTGCCGGTCGATGAGGGGGTCGACCGACCAGAGGTAGTGCACGGTACCCGCGCGCAGCGCAGCCAGGCGGGCCGCCTCGTCCGGGATGATCCGGTACTCGAGGCCGTCGAGATAGGGGAGGCCCGGCTCGTAGTATTTCGGGTTCCGCTTGAGGACGACCGTGTTGTCGGGGACGAACCGCTCGAGCACGAACGGGCCGGTGCCGGAGGCCTCCTTCTGAAGGTCGCCGTTCTTCTCCACGATGTCGCGCGGGACGATGGCCGAGTAGTGGGGCGTGGCCAGGTACGAGAAGAAGGGGGCGAACGGCCGCTTGATGACGAAGCGCACGGTGGCCCGGTCCGGCGTCCCGATGCGGTCGATGATCTGCCAGTTCGAGCGCCAGGGCGAGGCGGTCTTCACGTCGAGCATCCGCTCGAACGAGTACTTCACGTCGTCGGCCACGAGGTCGCGGCCGTGGTGCCACGCCACACCCTTCCGGAGCTTGAAGACGAACGTCGTGTCGTTGACCACCTGCCAGGACTCGGCGAGGTCGCCGACGATGTTCATCTTCGGATCGCGGCGCAGCAAGTTCGAGTAGACGTGCTCGGCGATCATCCAGCTGTGGGCGGCCGCGGATTTCTGCGGGTCGAGCCCCGGCGGGCTGACGTCGGCGGCGACGATCAGGGTGCCGCCACGCTTCGGGGTCTGGGCGGCGGCCGGGCCGAGGAGCGGCGGCGCCGCGAGCCCCAGCAAGGCGAGCGCGCCCGCTTCGAGGAAGGCGCGCCGCGTGGGGTCGGGGTGCGAGTGGGTCGGGTGCTCGCTCTGGTCGGTCGTCATGCCCGCCTCCGGGTCCTCTACTGCCGGGGAGCTGCCGTGTGCGTCCCGCCATAGTCCTCCGCGGGCACGGTGACGTCAAGGGTCCGGCCCGCCCAGACCCGCGTTGACACGCGCGGCGGCTCGCCGTATGGTGCGGGGTCGGAGGCCACGCCCATGCTGCAGCGACAGGTCGGTGACATCACCATCAACCGGATCATCGAATCGGAACGACCGGACTTCGACGCCGGACAGTTCTTTCCGCAGATCACGCCCGAGCAATGGGCGCCCCATCGCCAGCGCCTCGCCGGCTGGGCCCTGGATCCGGCGTCGAACGCCCTGACTTTCCCGATGCAGTCGTTCCTGCTCCGCACGCGACACCACACCATCGTCGTCGACACGTGCGTGGGCGACCACAAGCAGCGGGCGCGCCCGAACTGGAACATGACGTCGAGCGGCGACTACCTCAAGCGGTTCGCGGAGACCGGGGTGCGGCCGGAGCAGGTGGACTACGTGATGTGCACCCACTTCCACACCGACCACGTCGGATGGAACACGCGCCTGGAGGGCGGGCGCTGGGTGCCGACCTTTCCCAACGCGCGCTACATCATGTCCGAGAAGGAGTGGACCTACTGGTCGGCCCTCCACAAGGAGACTCCCCAGAACCAGATCGCGGACAGCGTGATCCCGATCGTCGAGTCCGGCCGCGCTCAGATGGTGGAGAACGACTTCGCGGTCAATGACGAGGTCTGGTTCGAGTCGACCGGAGGTCACACCCCCGATCACGTGAGCGTGCGCGTCGCATCGAATGGCGCGCAGGCGGTGATCACGGGCGACCTCATCCACTCTCCGGTGCAGTGCCTGGAGACCGGGTGGGTGCCCCGGCCCGATTTCGACCCCAAGCAGGCCGCGGCCACCCGGCGCGCGTTCCTCGAGCGGTATTGCGAGCGCGACGTGCTGGTGTGCGCCTCCCACTTCCCGTCGCCCGCCTTCGGCCGCGTCGTGCGCGAGGGGAACGGGTTCTGGTTCGAGTACGCGAAGAGCTGAGGCGGAGCCGCCGATCATGACCGTTCTCCGGGCCATCCTGTCGACGTGCCTGCTCACCGCCGCGCTCGCGTGGCCGGCGTCCGCCGAGGAGCTGGTCGTCGCGACCTTCGGCGGCACCTTCGTCGACAACTCCAAGAAGTGCCACGCGGCCGCCTTCGAGAAGGCCACCGGGGCCAGCGTGAAGTACGTGCTCGGGAGCTCGGTGCAGACCGCGGCCAAGCTGCGCGCGGCGGGCGCCCGCGCGGAGCTCGACGTGGCGTACATGGACAGCCAGATCGTCAAGCAAATGAAGGCGGAGGGGCTGCTCCAGCCGCTCGAGCCCGCGAAGATCGAGCACTGGGGCGATCTCTACGAGGCGTCCCGCGACAAGGACGCCTACTGGGTCTCGATGATGTTCGCGGGCACCATCATCACCTACAACACCAACCTGGTGAAGACGCCGCCGACGTCGTGGGCCGACCTCTGGAAGCCGGAATGGAAGGGCAAGCTGGCGATCCCCGACATCTCGGGGACCTCCGGCCAGCAGTTCCTGATGGCGGCCGCGCGGCTCAACGGCGGCTCGATCGAGGCGATCGATCCCGGCTTCGAGGCGATCAAGAAGCTCAAGCCGAACGTCCAGATGATGTACACCCAGCCCGACCAGATCATCCCGCTGTTCGAGCGGGGCGACATCGCGCTGGCCGTGTGGTACACGGACCGCACCGGCGCCGCCGCCGTGAAGGGCGTGCCGGTGGCCGCGGCCTACCCGAAGGAGGGCGCGATCGGCATCGTGCCGACGGTCGCGGTCCCGAAGGCGAGCCCCAAGCGCGACCTGGCCCAGAAGTACATCGGCACGCTCCTCTCGCCCGAGGGGCAGCTGTGCTTCGCGCAGACCCAGTTCGCCGGGCCGAGCAACAAGAAGGTCAAGCTGCCGGCCGACCTGGCCAAGCTCGTGCCCTACGGGGACATCGTCCAGCACATGTACTTTCCGGACACCGACCTCGTGGCGAAGAAGTTCCCGGAGTGGTCGGAGCGCTGGGGGCGCGAGATCGCGCGTTGACGCCGGCTTCACCGGGCGCCCGTCGTCACCCGCGGTGAGCGACGCCAGCCCGGCGCTGAGCCTGCGTCGGCTCTGCAAATCGTTCGGCACCGTGGTGGCGGTGGACGAGGTATCCCTCGACGCCGCTCCCGGCGAGTTCCTTTCTCTCCTCGGGCCATCCGGCTGCGGCAAGAGTACCGTGCTGCGCATGGTGGCCGGGCTCGTCGAGCCCGACGCGGGCCAGGTGGTGCTGGCCGGCGAGGACATCACCCGGGTCGCCGTCCACCGGCGCAACCTCGGCCTGGTCTTCCAGTCCTACGCGCTCTTCCCGCACATGACCGTGTTCGACAACGTCGCCTTCGGTCTCAGGCGGCGCGGGGGCGCGGAAGCGGAGCTGCGCCCGCGCGTCGAGCGCATGCTCGAGCTGGTGCGGCTGGGCCCGCTCGGGGCCCGGCACCCGCGCGAGCTTTCGGGCGGCCAGCAGCAGCGGGTGGCCCTCGCGCGGGCGTTGGTCACCGAGCCCCGCGTGCTGCTCCTCGACGAGCCGCTCTCGAACCTCGACGCTCTCCTGCGCGACGAGATGCGGGTCGAGCTGAAGCGCCTGCAGGAGAAGCTCGGGACTACCATGATCTTCGTCACCCACGATCAGGCGGAAGCGCTGATCCTCTCCGACCGTGTGGTGGTGATGGAGTCGGGCCGCGTGGAGCAGATGGGGCGGCCGGAGGAGGTCTATCGCCGCCCGGCCACGCCCTTCGTCGCCCGATTCCTCGGCCGGGCGAACTTTCTGGCCGGCAAGGTGGCGGGGAGCGAAGCGCGTGGAGTCGTGGTCGCGATCGACGGCGGGCTCTCGGTCGTGGCGGGCGCACGACCGGGCCTGTCCCCGGGCCAGCCGGTGCAGGCGGTGATCCGCCAGGAGAGCATCCGTCTCGCTCCCGCGGGGACGCCGACCGGCCTCGCCAATCAGTTTCCGGTGACCGTGGTCTTCCACGCCTTCGCGGGGCAGGCCCATCACTACATCGTCCAGCTCCCGGACGGGCGCGAGCTGGGAGTCGTGGCGTCCGGCGCGGCGATGCCGCTCGCGCACCGGGCGCCCGCGCTCATCGAGTGGAGCGCGGAGGACGTGGTGCTGCTCGCCGGCGGTGAATCCGGCGGAGGAGGCCCGCGGTGACGAGCCCGCGCGGCTTCGGCCTGCTGCTGCCCGCGCTCCTGCTGCTCCTCCTGGCGTTCCTGCTGCCGGTGGGCATGATGGTGCCGACCAGCTTTCGCCCCTACGTCCCGCTGGTCGGCATCACGAGCGGCTTCACCGTCGGCTACTACACGAGGCTGGTCACCGATTCGTACTACCTGGAGATCATCGGCCGCACCCTCGCCCTCGGCCTGACCGTGACGAGCGCCACGCTGGTGATCGGCTACCCGATGGCGTTCTTCCTCGCGCGCACGCGCTCGCGATGGCGGAACTGGCTCACGATCCTCGTGGTGTTCCCGCTGCTCCTGAACCTGGTCGTTCGCACGTTCGGTTGGATCGCCCTGCTCGCCCAGAACGGGCTCGTGAACCAGGCGCTCCAGGCGGCGGGACTGACCCACGAGCCGGTCAAGCTCCTGTTCAACTTCGCGGGCCTCCTCATCGGGCTGACCCACATCTTCCTGCCTTTCATGGTGCTGGTCCTCATCGGAGCCGTCCAGAACATCCCGCGCGATGTCGAGGACGCCGCCCGCGTGCTCGGGGCTTCCTGGGGCAGCGCGTTCCTCCGCGTGACGCTGCCGCTCTCGGCCCCCGGCATCCTCTCGGGGTCGATCCTCGTGTTCGTCCTCACGATCAGCGCGCTGGTGACGCCGCGGCTCCTGGGCGGGCCGACCTATCAGGTGATGTCCACGCTCATCTACGACGAGTTCCTCCAGCGGCTCAACTGGCCGGCCGGCTCCGCCCAGGCCCTGCTGCTCACCGTGATGGTGCTGGTCCTGGTGGGCCTCTCCGGTCTCCTCGCCCGCCGGACGGGGGCGCGCGCGTGACGGCCGCGCGGCTCCGCGGGTGGCTGCTGCGGGCCTGGGTCACCCTCGCCTTCGCGTTCCTGATGCTGCCGGTGGTGGTGATCGCGCTCGCTTCGTTCAGCCGCACGTCGTATCTCACCGTTCCGCCCAAGGGGCTGACCCTGCGCTGGTTCGCCGCGGTGCTCGGCGATCCCGAGTACGTCCACGCCATCGGCTTCAGCCTGGTTCTCGCCCTGATCGCGACGGTGGGCTCGCTGGCCGCGGGCGTGGCGGCGTCGTACGCGCTGATCCGGCGACGCGTGCCCGGCGGCGCGCTGGTCTCGGCGCTGCTCAACGCGCCGCTGATCTTCCCCGGCGTGGTGGTGGGCGTGGCGCTGCTGCAGTTCTACGCGATGGTGCGGCTGAACGGGACGCTGGCCGCCCTGATCCTCGCCCACATGGTGATCACGGTGCCCTACGTGGTACGGGCGGTGATGGCCAGCCTCCAGGGCATCGACCCGGAGCTGGAGAGCGCGGCCCGCGTCCTGGGGGCGAGTGGCCCGGTGGCCTTCTTCACGGTGACGCTGCCCCTCATCCGGTCCGGGGTCGTCGCGGGCGCGCTCTTCTCGTTCATCGTGTCCTTCGACAACGTGCCGGTCTCGATCTTCCTGCTCGGGGCGGGCCAGATGACCCTGCCGGTGAAGATCTTCACCGCGATCGAGTACGGCGTGGATCCATCCATCGCGGCCATCTCCACCATGCTGATCGCGCTGACCGGTCTCGGCCTCGCCGCCGCCGAGCGCTGGATCGGCTTCCACCGCTTCGTCTGACCGGAGGCGCTCCATGGCGTCAGGAATCGAGGGTCGGCTCTCCGGGCGGATCGCCGTCGTCACCGGGGCGGCCAACGGCATCGGCCGCGCCAGCGCGCTGCGCCTCGCCCGGGAGGGCGCCGACCTCGTCCTCGTGGAC
>JACXTT010009457.1_pt1 | contig 13307 bp, 11 predicted proteins | sample 9270951 | NCBI WGS metagenome assembly JACXTT01 (sample SAMN15532306, study PRJNA645909) | rock metagenome | isolation source: weathered quartz diorite | place: Puerto Rico | collected 2017-06-21
AGCTTCGTCCAGAGGATCTTCATCTCATCCGGCCAGAACTGGAAGGTGACGCCGAACTCGCGCAATTTTTCGCCCGTCGACGCGAGCCTGCTCTCGCCCATCGAGGCGAGCGTAATCCGCGGGTTCATTCCTCGATGAACAATTTTCCCCGGCGCAGCTCGCTCCGATTCGATCCCGATGCTTCCGGGAACCACCCGGTCATGACCAAAGCGCGCCCTCAGCGGTGCGACGTGGTCGATTCCATTGAGCAAAGGGACCACTGCTCCCAACTGGTCGGGGCTCACAACAACGCTTCGCAGCGCTGCGTCGAGATGCGTGGCCTTCACCGTGACCCACAGCACGTCGAACGGCGCGACGACATTTGCCGCGCGCTCCACGGGCACGCTGAACGAGCCCAGGGGGCTCTCGAGCGACACTTCAGCGGGGTAGTCTTTCAGCGTTTCAGGCCGGAGAATCAAAGTGACTGATTCCCCTTGCTTGGCAAGCGCCGCGCCCACGAACCCCCCCACCCCACCCGCTCCCAGCATCGCATGACGCATCTTTTCCTCCCCAAGTCTCCTGCTTCGCTGGATTTTCGCTCGACAAAGCCGGCCCCATTGTACGCTGAGTTGCGAGTAGCACAGCCACTCTTGGCGGTGGGTTTTGCCGGCCGCACAGACATTACCGACTCAACTACAATTGCAAAACCCGCACAGGCAAGAGTGCCTGTGCTACTAGAACCAGGTAACGCCGCTTTTAACCCAATTCTTAATCCCATGTAACCAATGCAGATTACGAAACTGGCTTGACGTTCGACTACCCAATTCGGGACAACTCCGGTGCTATGATGCCTGCATGGTGACCGAAAAGAGCACGCCGAAGATCGCGTACTTCTGTATGGAGATCGCCTTGGATCCGGCGATTCCCACCTACGGAGGAGGTTTAGGCATTCTGGCGGGCGACATGCTTCGGTCGGCTGCCGACCTGGAATTGCCGATGATCGCGATTTCGCTGGCCCACCGGCACGGCTATTTCCGGCAGCACTTGGATGAAGACGGAAGGCAAGCCGAGGAGCCCGACCCCTGGCAGCCCGAAACGGTGCTTCCTTCCGTCGAGCTCACCTTCAGCGTTCGCATCGAGGATCGCGACGTGCAGGTTCGCGCGTGGCGCTACAGCGTTCACGGCTTGTCGGGCTTCATCGTGCCGGTCTATCTCCTGGACACTGACGTGCCTGAGAACTCGGACTACGACCGCACTCTGACGGACGTCCTATACGGCGGCGATCAACGTTACCGGCTTTGCCAGGAGGCCCTTCTCGGGATCGGCGGTGTTGCCCTGCTTCGGCACCTGGGCGTCTCGCATATTGGCAGCTATCACATGAACGAGGGGCATGCCGCGTTCCTCACTCTGGCGATGCTGGAGGAGCAGCTCAAAGTCCGCCGCTACACCGTGCCTGTCGAAGCGGACATTGAAGTCGTGCGCCGCCGCTGCGTCTTCACCACTCATACCCCGGTCGAGGCGGGCCATGACCGCTTTCCCTGGGACCTCGTGCTTCGCGTCCTCGGGGAGTACAGGACGTCCTTGTTGCAGCAATCCGGCTTTGCGAATGCAAATGCCCTCAACATGACCGACTTGGCCATTCACTTTTCCCGCTACGTGAATGGCGTGGCCATGCGCCACGGCGAAGTTTCCCAGAACATGTTTCCTCAATTTCCGATTCACGCGATTACCAACGGGGTGCATGCGGCCACGTGGGCGTCGCAGCCATTTCAGGAGCTATTCGATCGCGAGATTCCCGAGTGGCGTCGCGACAACGCTTACATGCGGTACGCCGTCGGCATCCCGCTCGAGGATATTCGCAAGGCTCATTGCCTGGCCAAGGCAGCGCTTTTCAGGGAGGTCCAAAAACGCACCGGAGTGCAATTGAGTGACTCGGTGCTGACGGTTGGCTTTGCGCGCCGCGCCGCTACCTACAAGCGCGCGGACCTGCTCTTCAAGGACATCGAGCGCCTGAAATGGATCACCAAGTCCGCGGGGCCTCTTCAGATTCTGTATAGCGGAAAAGCCCATCCCCATGACGCGGGAGGAAAAGAGTTGATCCACCGCGTGATCCAGGCCGCCAAGGGACTGAACGACAACATCAAAATCGTGTATCTCGAGAACTACAACATGGCGCTCGCAAAGCTAATCACGTCAGGCGTCGATCTTTGGCTGAACACGCCGCAGAGGCCGCAAGAAGCTTCCGGCACGAGCGGCATGAAGGCGGCGCTCAACGGCGTTCCCAGCCTGAGCGTCCTGGACGGCTGGTGGGTTGAAGGCTGCGTCGAAGGAGTGACCGGCTGGGCCATCGGATACGACAGCACGGCCGGCGGCGACGAATCCGCCGCCGATGTCGCCTCGCTCTACGACAAGCTCGAACACCACATCATTCCGATGTTCTACCGCGCATCGGAAGCCTACTCGCAAATGATGAGGTCGTGCATCGCCCTGAATGCCAGCTTCTTCAACACCCACCGCATGCTGAGCCAGTACAAAGCCAATGCCTACTCGCCCCGAGCGCTGATCAGAAAAGCCAAGGAAGTGTGAAGGAAGCCGCGGTCGTCGATGAAGCCAACACCCGCACCCTTCACAAAAAGACGTGAAGGATGCGGCACCCGGCCGATCACGCGTTCAAACAAGATCCGTGGGTGCCGCATCCTTCCGCCGTTTGGAAGGGTGCGGCTTTTGACTTGCAGTTCGCGGTTGGGGGTTAGCTCGGCATCGATCCGAATTCAAACCAAAACCCGGCCCTTGGAAAAGCGTCAAGGACGGGGCACTCAAACTTCAAAATCGTCACTTCAAGTTGACGCACAGGAGTAGTATTGGCCGCAAAGATTAGGTAAACGCTAGGAACACGAACGGTGGGCCACCCGCCGGTAGGGCGGGAGAAACTGCGGGAGGAACTGCGGGAGGAACTTCCGGATGGCTGAAGAACCCTACTCAATACCTCCTTGGGGCAGCAAGGTCCTTCGAGCCATCGGCAGCGCGAATCTGTGGCTCGCTACCATCGGTTTCCTAGCGCTGGCTTTAAAGGTGTGGGGATTTCATCGGGCGCTCTCCATTCCGCCGTCCAACTTTCCGCCCGAAGTTCGCACCGCTTTCCGCAGCGAATGGATCGCCTCTGGGATTTTGCTCTTCGCTCAAGCCTACGTGGGTTGGCGGCTCTGTCGCGGCACGCGCGGGATCGCGGCGGGCATGGCGCTTTTCTGTGGTTTGACTCTTTACTTCCTCGTAGTCTGTAGTTTCCGGATATGGGGCTCTGGGATCGTCCACACAGCAGTCCTAACCCAGCCGGGATTTGTTCTGGATTGGGAGATGGTCACCGGATATCCCGCTGCGGCAGCCGTTCTCTTGTATTGCGTTCGGAGGAGTAGCAAGGAAGCGGGACAATGAATAGCGAGAATAACGAACGCCCGCTGAGACCGACTTCGGGGGCGCTGGTGTTTCGCCTTCTTGGATGGGGTAACCTAATCCTCTCGTTCCTTAGCCTTTCCGCGATATTCTGGAAGATCTTCATATACCGTGAGCTGCAAACCCACGAGGCAGGCTCCGAATTTGCTTACGGGGTCAGCGGCAAATTTGAGATCGGCTTCTATCTTTTATTGATCGTTGGCGCCATTTTGTTCCTTCTTCAGGCCTACACGGGGTGGCGTCTACTTCGTGGGGACACTCGCGTCATCAGGACATGCATCGCCGTTTTCTCCTTGGAGATCGCTTATTTTGTTTCAGTTTGGGTGTGCGCATTTTACCTTAGTGTGGGGCGAATGCTAGGCCTCAGTACGTTTGATCTCCCTATTGTCCTTCGCTCCCTAACCATGCTTTACCCCGGTATCGTCCTTGATTTGCAGATGATAGCTGGCTATCCTGCGGCCGGAATTGCTCTCTTGCTTTGCCTCCATAGGCCCCATCTAGGCGCGGATCCCCCGGGAAAAGGTTGCGCCTAGGTGCGTGTGCCGATCCGGGTCAACATCCATCCCGGAGGGACCGGGCGCTACAGCACCCCGTGGTCGTCTGCGTGAGAAGGCTCCTCAGGGTTTAGGGTTCTTTCCTGTGAGCCATTTCTTTCCCATGGCGTAGAGCGCGTCGGCCTCCGGCCCTTTCAGTCCGGGCATGTCCGTTTTGACCTTGAATCCGAGGTTGGACTGGAGGTACGCGAGGTGGCAGTAGCCCTCGGGGAATTGCGCCAGGATGTCGGGATCGAGCTGAACGTTCTGGGACGGATCGACGGGGTCCATGCGGTCCTTTTCGTAGAAAAGCCTGCGCAAGACGATGGCCCAGCGGCCTTTGCGCTTCTCAAAGAAATCGTAGAAGCGGCCGGTGCAGAGCACGTCCACTAGAACGTCGTGCACCTTGGCGCGCTGAGAAATCGTCATCTTGGTCTGAGCAATGGCGCGCTTGCCCTTGATCTCGACGGACGTTCCCCCGAGCAGGTGCAGAATGCTGACGCCGCGTTTCCAGCCTTCTTCATTGACGCGGATGAATTCCTCGTACGGCCCCTGGAACCACGTGGCCATCATCACGCCTTCTTTGTGCCAGACTTTGCGGAATCGCTCCCAGTCGCCCGAGTCGCGAGACACCACCCAGTCCTCGACGACTTGCTTGATCGCCAGCGTGTCGTTCATTTGTCGATCCATATTCAGCTCCCCGGGGAGTCAGCTCCCCACGTAGGTTGCGAGGAACCGAAGGACGAGTTCCCACGCCTGTTTCGCCGCGGTTTCTTTATAGCTGGGCCGCGCGTCGCAAAAAAATCCGTGATCGGCGTCTGAGAATTCCACGTTCACAAATGTCTTCTTCGCTTGCGTCATGGCGTCAACCACTGCACGAACCTGGTCAGGTGTAATGCGCGAGTCGAGACCTCCCCAGAAGAAAAGGGCGGGCGCGTTTTGCTGGGCGGCGCGCGGCAGATGCGCGGGGGCGATGGCCGTTCCATAGAACGAAATCGCCGCCTGCAGTGGCAGGGCTGAATTTGCGAGGAACGAGGTACGCCCGCCCATGCAGAAGCCGATGCTCGCCGTCGCATTCGGTCGAACGCGTGGATTCTTCTGCAGCCAGTCAAATGCCGCACGCGCGTCCGCGATGTTGCCGGCCGCAGTCATGGCCTGCATGTGCGGCATACAAGGCGGCAGATTCGCGTAGTCTCCGACGAACCCAGGCGCGGTGCGATGAAAAAGTTCCGGCGCAATCGCCACAAAACCAAGCTTAGCAAAGCGCCCCGCGACGTCGCGAATGTGCGGGTTTACGCCAAAAATCTCTTGAAACACGATCATTCCGGGCCGCTTCGCGCCATCGGTTGGATCTGCCACGTAAGCGTCCATGGAAGTTCCATCCGCAACTTGAAGCGTGACTTTTTCCTCGCGTATCGTCTCCACGGGTTTTCCTCGTACATCAGAGCAATTCGAGCCGACACATGATAGCCATTTTGGTTGCGGGCTCCAAGTACTGCCGAAAAAGTGCCTCGTCGTGTCATCCCGAGCGAAGCGAGGGATCTGCTTTTTGTTTTGGTTCACACGAAAAGCAGGTTCTCCGGTTTCTGGAGTCCGGTGGACTCCACCGGAGTCCGAAAACCGGACCTCGTCGCTACGCTCCTCGGAATGACAAACCTACGAGCTGAACGTTCGTCGGTCTCTTGAGTCTCACGAAAAATGCAAATCGACAGGATGAATCCTGTCCTACTCAACCCACCTGTACGGAGCCGGAATTCGACCTGTCCCGACGTACCATTGACGGTGCCGGTGCGCCCTCTTACCATTTTCGCGCGCGGGAATGTCCCATCCCTCTAGGATCCGGTCATTCCTGCCGATTGCTCGAGGGGGCCTGGGATGACCGAATTTCGGGGCAAACGCGCCCTGCGTGCTCCGGGCAAGGCTATCCAACCACTTGTAAATGTGGTTCAACACGCTGACCGGGCAAGACGCCGGGGTGTGCGGGTCAATTCTCGAGTTCCCTTGGCCGTTCAGTGGGCTGCAGGCGGGGAAACACTCAAGAAGGACGGGCAGACCCGCATCGTCGGACCGTATGGGTGCCTGCTGGTTCTCGCCCAGAATCTGGAAGTGAAGCAGGAGATCAAGCTCACCAACCTGGTCAGCAAGGAATCGAGCCCAGCGAGGGTGGTTTGGCGCGGAGTCGAGCGGGCGGAAGGCTGGGAGTTGGGAATCGAGCTGATCAATCCAAAAATGGGATTTTGGGGGCTAGACCTGTGATCCAATCGAGAACCCAGCCTTCGAACGGAAACGCGCTGCTGCACGGCGAAGAGCGCCGCCGAAGCCACCGAGTCATCATTCGCCTTCCACTCACTCTGGAGATCGCCGAGGACAACAAGACAGTGCAAATTGCCGTGCACACGATTGCGGTGAATGTCCACGGCGCCATGATCGTGTGCCCGCGATCCTTCGAGGCGGGCGCGCAGATGCAAGTCACGAACGAGCGGACACGCCAGAAGACGGCGGCCCGGGTCACCCGCACGCCGAGGGACAGCGCCGAGGGCTTTCTTGTACCAATAGAATTCACCTCGTCGTCGCCCAATTTCTGGCAAATCTCGTTCCCTCCAGATAACTGGAAAGCCTCCTAACGCTGATCGCGCCGGTCAGGTGAGAACTTCATTTCGCAGGGTTGTGTAGCGCCAACCCCGCTTTGCGGGGTTGGCATTCTTGGATTGAGCGGACGCCCGCCTGATGGTTCGCCCGCGGTTGCGGGCCTACCACAGGAGGCGGGTGCTACAAGGCCCATCTGATTTGTCACGCAGGCCAGGTGGCGCGTTGTTTCAGACTCCAGCCCATTAACGAGTGCGGAAATCGCCACAATTGCGCAATGGCATGGCCCGGCGCGAGGGCGTAGCCTTGAAACGTATAGTGTTTCGGGAATCACAAGCCGCTCAGCCCGCAGGAAAACCCGGAACCAAATTTTGCATCCAAAGGAATTGCATTGGGGCCTTGGAAGTTGCGTGGAGACCTTACGCAGCATGCTCGGCGTAGGGTTCGTGGGGTTTGATTTGCATTTCATACTAAGTAGGGGCTAGAGGGGAACGTGAACCAACCATTCGCTAGTAGTGTCCTCTTACATGAAGCTGAGCGCGGCGAAAACCTTCTTGCGCGAGCGATTCTTGGGCGCTGTTGGGCTTTCGGGCGCCGCCGCCTCACCGTGACATGTGTCCTTGCGCTGATCCTCGGCCTGCCGGTCGTCGCCGCCGCGCAGGGCAATACGGCCCGCCCCAGGATTACGGATCGAGTGGATAATTCCAGGCTGACGACTCTCCGCGGCAATACGCATCCTTTGGCGCGGGCTCAGTATGACCAGGGCGCCGCGCCGGCCGATTTGCCGATGAATCGCATCATGCTCGTTTTGCAGCGAGGTGCCGATCAAGAGGCCGCGCTGCAAGATTTGCTGGTGCAGCAGCAGACTACGTCGTCGCCAAATTTTCACAAATGGTTGACGCCTGACGAATTTGGGCAGCAATTCGGGCCAGCCGATGCGGACCTTCAGACGATCACATCGTGGCTTGCGTCGTTTGGTTTCCAGTCGATCAAAGTTTCAAAAGGGCGCACGGTTGTAGAATTTTCAGGCACAGCCTCTCAGGTAGAGGCCGCGCTGCACACGGCAATTCACCGGTATGTTGTGAACGGAGAAGCTCATTGGGCGAACGCGAATGACCCGCAAATTCCTGCGGCGCTGGCCCCGGTTGTAGCGGGTGTCGTCTCTCTCCACAACTTTCCAAAGAAGCCGGCGTCCGTTAGGTCCGGGCGGACGGCATCTCTTACCAGAACGCCCCAAGGCAAGCCCCAATTCAGTCTTTCTGGCGGGGGAAACGCGATTGCGCCAGCGGACTTCAACACGATCTACAACATAGGCTCGTCGATGACTGGAAGTGGCGCAACCATCGGCGTCATTGCACGATCAAACATCAATCCGCAGGACGTCGCAGACTTTCGCAGTCAATTTGGATTGCCCGGAAACAATACCAACATCATCGTCAACGGTCCTGATCCTGGCAACTTTAACGTCGGAGGAGGCGAAGAGTTTGAGGCAGTTTTGGACGCCACCTGGCCGGGCGCGGTTGCTCCTGGCGCAAACGTGGACCTGGTTGTTTCCGAGTCGACGAATGCTGTGTCCGGCGAGGATCTCTCCGAGGTTTATATCATTGACAACAACCTGGCCGATGTCATGACCGAGAGCTTCTCGGTTTGTGAGGCGGCCTTTGGCACTCAACTGTCTTCGGCTGCGGCGTTCTATTCTGGCGCGGCGGAGCAGGCGGCTGCCCAGGGAATTACGTATTTGGTGGCCTCGGGAGATAGCGGCGCAGATGGATGCGCCGACCCGAACGTTGTAGCTGCGTCCGGCCTCGCAGAATCGGTTAACCTTCTGGCGGCTACTCCGTTCACGATTGCGGTGGGCGGGACACAGTTCAACGACACGGCGAGTCCCAGCAGCTATTGGGATTCAACAACCGGAGCCGCCAAGTCCTACATTCCCGAAAAGGTGTGGAACGAAAGCTGTACCGTAGCGCAATGTGGCGCACTGTTGGCTGGGCTCTGGTCGAGCGGCGGCGGGCAAAGCATAATTTTCTCAAAACCATCATGGCAAGCAGGCGTCACGGGAATTCCCTCCGGCAACCGAGCCTTGCCTGATGTGTCGCTCACTGCAGCCGATCACGACGGGTACCTCCTTTGTATCGACGCTTCGTGCCACACGACACCCGCTACGGCCACGTTCGCGATCCTCAGCGGTACCTCGGCGTCGGTTCAGGCGTTTGGCGGAATCATGGCCTTGGTCGCTCAGCAGAAAGGCAGGCAAGGCCAAGCTAACTACGTTCTCTACAAGCTCGCTGCTTCGCAGACTCCTGCGAGCTGCAATGCGACCGGCCCTCCTGCCGGCACCTGCATCTTTAATGATGTGACCATGGGCAACACGAATCTTACGATCGTCGGTGAAAATGGCTTCGCCGCTACGACTGGATATGACGAAGCTACCGGCCTAGGATCGGTGAACGTCTCGAATCTTATCGCCCAGTGGAGCACGGCCATTACCAAGGGATCAACAACGACGCTGACCTTGAACAACGGAGCGGCTGTCAACATTATGCATGGCCATGCCGTACCGGTGAGCATCACTGTTGCCGCGACAGTGCCTCCTGGAACTCCGACGGGCGATGTATCGCTGATAGCGAACAGCAGCACCGGTCAGGGTGTGGATGGGTTTACGTTGTCGAACGGTTTGGTGAACTCGAGCACGATTCTTCTGCCGGGCTCGGGCGGAACGAGCTACAGTGTCCACGCGCACTACGCGGGCGACGGCACGTTCCTCGGAAGCGATTCGAACTCGGTTCCAGTAACGGTTAGTGCCGAAGCAAGCCTGACTAGACTGGCTCTGGTGACGGTTAACTCTAATTGCGTCACCTCAATGTCGGTCCCCTACGGCTCGGGATATGTTCTCACCGTCGCCGTCACCGACCCTGCTGGCCTGGGAGGAACAATCTGTCTCCCGCAGCCGACGGGGGCCGCTCCGACTGGAAGCGTGAAAATAACAGATGGCACGACAACCCTTGGAACATTCCCGCTGAACATTGATGGATACCTTGAGGACCAAACGGTTCAGCTTTCCGTGGGGACGCACAACATCCAGGCGGCCTATCTTGGGGACCCGAGTTTTGGTGCCAGCAGCAGCAACGCGCCAACGATGACCGTTACCAAGGCTACGACGAGCTCAACGGTTACGAGTCCCCCGTCGGTCACCGCAAACCAGGGCTTCCAAGTGAGCGTAATGGTCGACACGCTGTTTTCCTCGAATCCGGCTCTCGGCAGCACTGGCGTGTCGCCCACAGGTACGGTTACGTTCTTTGCCTCCACAAGCGCGGCGTTCCCCACGCAACGGCGCGGGCCGGGACCTACTCCGCTTGTCCTTGTTGAAGTTTTCGCTGCACTTGCGTGTCTCTCGCTAATGCTCATGATGAAAAGGCGCCGCAGCCTTGCCTTGCTGGCGACGACAGTTGTTCTGGTGATCGCCGTGGGCACGAGTTGCAGCAGGAAAACATACAACTCCAACATGACGACCACCACGCTAGGAACCGCAACTCTGAGTGGCATCACAGACGCAAACGGCTTCGCTGCGGCAACGGCGACGTTGAGTAACGCCATGATGACGAAGAGCGGAACCATCACCGCAACGTACAGCGGGGATGGAAACTATAACGGCTCGACGTCTTCAGCGGTTAGCGTCACTGTGCAATAGGCAACCAGTAGGACAGGCTTCAGCCTGTCGGGTTTGACTTGCAGAAATCAATGCAAAACAAAATCCGACAGGCTGCCCTTCACTCGGCATCAGGATAAAAAAGCCTGTCCTACTCAATTACTTCGCGGGGAGGGAGTCTGGGTCGAGATTTCCACCTGACAAGATGATTCCGATGCGCAGGTCTTCGCCTTCGATCTGACGGTGAAGCGCGGGAGACGCTGCGACCGCGCCCGAAGGCTCGACGGTGCAGCGCAGGTGCTCGGTGATCAGGTGCATGGACTTGATGATTTCGTCTTCGGTCACCAGCAGGATTCGGTCGACGCGGTCGCGCAAGATTGCAAAAGTGCGGGTCGATAGCGTCGCGCGCAATCCGTCTGCAATGGTGAACCTGGTCGAGCCCGGCTCGAGCTGACCGGAGGCCAGCGACCTCGCCGCGTCGTCCGCGTTTTCCGGTTCGCAGCCCATCACCACGATTTCCGGCCGCAGGCATTTGGCCGCAATGGCGGTGCCGGATAGCAGTCCTCCGCCTGAAACCGGCGCGCAGATGATGTCCAGGTCGGGAATTTCCTCCAGGAATTCGAGCGCGGCAGTGCCTTGCCCGGCGATCACGCGATCGTCGTCGTAGGGATGAACGAGCGTCGCGCCCGTCGAGCGCAGCAGCTGCGCGGCGGCAGCCTCGCGCGCCAAGAGGGTCGGCTCGCAAAATGTGATTTCCGCCCCGTAGGCCTCCACTGCGCGAATCTTCACTTTAGGCGCGTTGCGCGGCATCACCACCCAGGCGCGGATCCCGCGCATCTGCGCCGCAAGCGCCAGCGCCGCGCCGTGATTTCCCGAGGAGTGGGTTACGACGCCGCGCGCCGCCTCCGCCTCGCTCAGCGAAAAGACCGCGTTGGCCGCGCCGCGAATTTTGAACGAGCCGGAAAGCTGCAAATTCTCGCACTTGAAAAACAGCAGCGCGCCCGCCAGCTCGTCGAGCGGGTAGGAGATCATTACCTGCGTTTGCTCGATGTGCGGAGCAATGCGCCGCCTCGCTTCGCGGATCGCTTCGAGGCCAGGCCCTGCGAAAGACGGACTGTTGGCTGCGCTCAATGTTTTTCTTCGTTGCGTGCTGCCCCTCGTGCCTCGGGATAACCCCCTGGACGCTCAGCGTGAACCCTTCGAAAATCAGGCTCAACACGCTTCGCAAAAACCACTCAGCGTAAAAGTACGGCCCACACCCGTTAGAAACCTCTTAAGATCGGCGCATTATGGCACAACTTGTCCCAGCTTGGAGCAAGGCTCTCGAACCCTGCGCATTTTCCTTGCGTCCGCCGTGCATGCCGCTAAAATCGATTTCACCCCCTTCCTACTTTATGACCGCACGCACTCATTCCAGCGGGCGGGTCTGCCACCTTGGCAGGCAGGAGGAAATCATGAGCTCTAGCGAACGCCGCAACGATACGCGCGTGAATGTCCGCGTGCCTTTGCGATTCCGCGTGCTTAACAGTTTGTCAGCGACCGAGCAGACCGCGGTGTCGGAGAATATCTCGCAGCGCGGCGTCTTCTTCTGGACCCGCGTTCCGCTGCATGTCGGGACGCCGGTGGAGCTGTCGCTCCGTATGCCGCAGGAAATTGCCGGAAAGATCTCGGCGGATGTGAAGTGCGTGGCGCGAGTGGTACACGTTCAGAGGAACTCAGGGCTGGGCAGCAAGTTGGGAATTGGCCTGCACATCGAACGCTACGAAGCGAGGGCATCGGTGCAGGAACGCTGGGCGAGCTGAGGAGTCAAGTAGCACAGCCACTCTTGGCTGTGCGGTTTCGTAGGCTGCGGATACGCCACGGACCCAGCTGCGATTGCAAAACCCCCACAGGCTGAAAGCCTGTGCTACTAGAACCTTCAGTTTCCGCTACTGGAGACTCGCACCGTCGCCTTGGCGCTGGAAACGTTTTCGAATTGGTCGTACACGCGCACCGTGACCGTGTGTTCGCCTGGGGAAACCTTCGGCAATTCAAAATCGTAGTTCTCGCGAGCGGCGTCGCTCAAGCCGCCCGCCGGGAAGACCAGCGTCCAATCCCCCGCGTCCAAACTGTACTGCGCTCGCGCTACGAAGCTCACCGGCGCGCTGGCCTGAAAGCGCACACGCACACCCGCAGCGCCCGCCGCGTCCGCTGTGAGTCCGGTGATCCCAGGCGGGGTGTTGTCGACGACGAAGCGGTCTGACTCGCGCTGCGAGGTCAAGCCTTCTCCAGTTGGGTTGGCCGGCGCGTCGCTGGCGACGATCCGAAGGTAGTAGGCGCCGTCCGGCATGGTGGTTGTGTCCCAGGTGTAGAACCGCGTTTCCAGCTTGTCCTTGAGCAGCTTCCACGCAGTTTCGTTTTCACCGCGAAAGTAAATGGCGAATTCGAGCTGGTCGTCGTTGGCGTCGTCCGCTGTCCACAGGGCCGACTGGTAGCCCTTTTGCGCGAAGCCCTGCGGCATCGGATCAAAATGCGCGACGCCGGATGGCGGCATATTCGGCATGTTCGCTGGGTTGAAGGCAGGGTTCGCGGAAGTCGGCGCCGGTGGCTGCGGCATCCGCAGCTGCGCGGGAGTTTGCGGGCCGGTGCCTGGCGTCGGCAGCGCGATTCCCTGGACTCGTATGCCGGGATCTTGTAATGCGATGGCAGTCACTTCAGGCGCAATGTTCTTTGGGAGATAGGCGATGCTGAACCAATCAATCGCGGGTGCTGCACCGCCGCTCGAGCCGCGCAGGACGGCTTTCCATTGCACAAAACGCGCGGCAGGGCAGTCCAGCTTGTCTCCGGCAGGATTTGCGTATGGGCCTGCCCAATCGCTCCAATTGGCGCCGGGGTCGGACGTGTTGCCTGAGCGGGCGTAGATTGCGATGCGCTGTCCGCTGCTGCTTGCTGTGGACGAAACGTTTTCGCCCCACCACGCCGTGCGGCCCCAGCGCGAAAAAATGTGAGCGTCGAAGGGCTGGGATTCGAACGTACCCTCGGGCTCGCTGTCAGGTCCTAGCGTGAAAATCTTGCCGGGATTGGCCGAAGCAAGAAACAGCTTCCCGCCTGGCCCGGTAGCGATCGAGGTC
>JACXTT010009458.1_pt1 | contig 13307 bp, 13 predicted proteins | sample 9270951 | NCBI WGS metagenome assembly JACXTT01 (sample SAMN15532306, study PRJNA645909) | rock metagenome | isolation source: weathered quartz diorite | place: Puerto Rico | collected 2017-06-21
GTCCCTACGAGCGAGAGCGCATTCAGGAGTGGCTCGACGCCGGGGTCGCGATGCCGACCTGCGATCCGCCGTGCGGCGGCATCCTCAAGCCGCGCACCATCATGTTCGGCGAGGCGATGCCCCGCGTGGAGCTGGAGGAGGCCGAGCGGCGCGCGCGCGCCAGCGACCTCTTCGTGGTCGTGGGCTCGTCGCTGGTCGTGTATCCCGCCGCTTACATGCCGCGCCACGCCAAGGACGCGGGCGCCACCCTCGCGATCGTGAACCTGACCGAGACGCCTCACGACGGCCAGGCCGATCTGGTGATCCGAGGCAGCGCGGCCGCCGTGCTCGCCTCCGTGGTGGATCGCGTGGCGACGCGGCCCGCGTCCCGTTGACCGCTCCGTGACCGCCTCGCTCGTCGAGCATCTCCTCCGGGGGCGTCTCGGCGGTGAAGCGGTGGACCCGCTGAGCGAAATCTCGTCGGACCTGACCTTCGAGCGGGCCTACGGCCTCCAGCGGCAGCTCGAGCAGGCGCTGGTCGCCCGCGGCGAGCGGGTCATCGGCTGGAAGGTGGGCTTCACCAACGCGGCGCTGCAGGAGCGCCACGGCGTGACCGAGCCGGTGCTCGGCTTCATGCTGGGCTCCGGCGTGTTCGGGGCCGGCGACCCGGTGCCGGTGGCCCGCTTCGTCGCGGTCGGCGTCGAGGTCGAGGTGGCGTTCCTGCTCAAGTCGGATCTGGCCGGGCCCGGTGTGACGGTGGCCTCCGCCCTGCTCGCGGTGGAGGGCGCGATGCCCTCCTTCGAGCTGATCGACTTCCGGCTTCGCGGCGCGCCGCGCGGCGTCGACGTGGTCGCCGACGGCGTCTACGCCAACGCGATCGTGCTCGGCCGGCCGTTGACCCCGGTCGCGGGTGTCGATCTGGCGCTGGAAGGCGTGGTGTTCGAGCAGGACGGTCAGATCGTCGCCACGCGGACCGCCGCGGAGGTCCTGGGTAACCCGCTCGTCTCGCTCGCCTGGGCGGCCAACCACCTCGGCAAGATGGGGCGGGGGTTGCACGTGGGCGACGTTGTGCTCACCGGCTCCATCTCGAAGGTCCTGCGGCCCTCGGCCGGTCAGTCCGTCCGCGCCTCGTTCACCCGGCTCGGCAGCGTCTCCTGCCGCTTCGTGTGAGCGGCCCGATGGATCTCGAAGCGCTGCGTCGGCGTCTCGACGCAGCCCTGAGTCGGCGGCCGCGCCTGGCCCTCGACCGGAGCGATCTCGTCTCGGCGGCGGTGCTGGTCCCGGTCACCGATCGCGGGGGGCCTCACGTGCTGTTCACGAAGAAGACCGGGAGCGTGCCCCACCACAAGGGCCAGTTCTCCTTCCCCGGCGGCGTCGTGGAGACGCGCGACGGCTCACGCGTGGAGACCGCGCTGCGCGAGGCGTGGGAGGAGATCCGGCTGCCCGCCGAGGCGGTGGAGGTCCTGGGGCTGCTCGACGACACCGAGACCCGCGCCACCAACTTCGTCATCACGCCCGTGGTCGGCATCGTGCGGGACGCGGTCGAGTTCAGGCCGGACGGCCGCGAGATCGAGCGGGTGCTGGAGGTGCCGCTCGCCACCCTGCGCGACCCAACGATCTTTCGCACCGAGGTGTGGGAGCGAAACGGCGAGGCGCATCAGGTGCTCTTCTACCAGGTCTCGGCCGAGGACGTCGTCTGGGGCGCGACCGCGCGCATCCTGAGCCAGTTCCTGGCGCTCCTCGACGAGGACGAGCCGACCCGGTGAGCGCCCCGGTCCTGCTCGTGGACTTGGCCGACTGCGTGGCGGGCTACTCGCTGGTCGCGCTCTCCGACGATGCGCGCGAAGGCATCGCCGCCTTCTTCGAGAAGCGGCCGCCACGTTGTAGCGGCCACAGGCCGCGTAAACCGCGGCGCGGAACATGACGGAAACAGGCGGCACCCGACCGTCGGAGCGATCGGCCCTCGACGTCGGCCTCTGCGCCACCTGCGCGCACGCCCGGCGCATCGTGTCAGGACGCGGCTCGGCGTTCTGGCGCTGCGCGCTGTCGGACCGAGACTCGGCGTTTGCGAGGTATCCACGGCTCCCCGTGCTACGCTGTCCCGGACATCACCCGAGGTCCACGGAGGTCTGAGCGTGCCCAAGATCGTGCCGGCGGCCGTGCTGGGTGTCGTCCTCGCCGCCGGCGCCGCCTGGGCTCAGCCCAAGGAGCTGCCGGCCAAGATCGTCACCCTCGGCGGCCCAGCGGAAACGCATCGCAAGGACACGTCCGCGTGGGCTCCCGCGACGCTGCGCGCCGAGATCGGGGAAGGCGACAGCGTGCGCACCCAGTTGGGCGGGCGCGTCACGCTCCGGACCGCGAGCGGCCAGGCGCTGCGGCTGGGCTCGCGCTCGCAGCTCGCGCTGCTCGCGCCGGAGGGGGGCGCCAATCCCGGCCCGACGCGCGCCAGGTTGGACAACGGCTGGCTCTGGGTCGCGGTGACGCCGGGCAGCGCGGATCCGACCCACGTCGAGGTCCGCGCGGGACCGGCGGTGATCACGGTCCGCGGCGGCGGGGTGGGTCTTCGACGGAGTCCGGACGGCGCGCTCCTCGTGCAGGTCCATCACGGGACTGCCTCGTGCGCGAGCCCGGATCGCCAGTGGGAGCGCACGCTGACCGGGCCACAAGAACTACTCGTCCCGGCCGCGGGCCCGCCCGGCCAGCCGGCCAAGCTGACCGTAGACAAGCTCGAGACGACGTGGATCCGGTGGAACGCGGACCAGGACTTCGCGGGCGGCTACGGCGGTCAGAAGCCCACGCCGTGAGCCTCGACGCCCTGGTCGTGGGGACGGCGCTCCCCGAGTATCGGGTCAGCGCCGTCGCGACCAGCGACGCCTGGGAGAACAAGATCCACGAAGACGGGCTGGCCCGGGAGTTCGGATTCCGGGGCGGGCTGGTTCCGGGGGTGACGGTCTACTCGTGGATGACCCGGCCGGTGGTGGCGGCGCTCGGCGCGGCCTGGCTCGACCACGGCACCTTCTCGGTGCGCTTCGCCAAGCCCATCTACTTCGGTCAGCCGGCCACCGTGCGGACGAGCGTCGCCGCGCACTCCAGGGACGAGGTCACGATCCAGGCGCGCGCGGTCAACGACGAGGACGAGGTCTGCGCCACGGCCACGATGGGCCTCCCGCTCGTCCCGTTGCTCACGCGGCCCGACCTGGCCGCGTACCCAGCGGCCGCGCTGCCCGCGGTGCGCCCCTCCGCCAGCCGCGCCTTCCTCGAGAGTCACCCGGTGCTCGGCACGCCGCGGCTCATCCTCGAGCGCGGCGTGATGGACGCGTTTCTCCTGAAGGTCGGCGAGACGCTGACCATGTATCGCGGCGCCGATGCGGCCGTCCACCCCGGCTTCTACCTCGACCAGGCCAACCGCGCCTTGGACCGGAACGTGCGAGTCAGTCCCTGGATCCACGTGGAGAGCCACGGCCAGCACCTGAGCGCGGCACGGGTGGGCGAGAGGCTCGAGACACGTGCTCGGGTGAAGGGCCTCTTCCAGGGCAAGGGCCACGAATTCGTCGAGCTGGACCTGCTCCTGGTGGCCGAGGGCACGCGTCCGGTGGCCTCCATCCGCCACGTCGCCATCTACCAGCTCCGGCCGTTGGGATGATCCGGTGACCAAGATCCTGGTGGTCGACGACGAGGCCGAGATCCGGTCCCTCCTCGGCGCCGTCCTCCAGAACATGGGCTTCCAGGTCGTCACCGCGGAGGACGGCGCCGCCGCGTTGCAGCAGGTGCAGCGGGAGCGGCCCGCGGTGATCCTGATGGACCTCAGCATGCCGCGCATGGGCGGCATGGACGCGCTCCCCGAGATCAAGCGCCTAGACGGAGAGGTTCCCGTCATCATCTGCACCGCGCACGCCGACCTGGCCACCGCGGTGCGGGCGATGAAGCTTGGCGCCTACGACTACCTCACCAAGCCCTTCGACGTGGAGCTGCTCGGCTTGACCGTGCAGCGCGCGGTGGAGCGCCAGCAGCTGCGGTCGCGCATCGAGGAGCTGAAGCGTCAAGGGCAGGGCACCTCGCTGGCCGAGCGCATGGGAGGGAGCGGCGCGATCGCCCAGGTGATCCAACAGGTGTCGCAGGTGGCCGAATCCAACTTCACGGTGCTGGTGCAGGGCGAGACGGGAACGGGCAAGGAGCTGGTCGCGCGCGCGATCCACCAGCAGAGCCGGCGCGGGCAGGCCACGTTCGTGGCGGTGGACTGCGGCGCCATCCCGGAGACGCTCGTCGAATCCGAGCTGTTCGGCCACGAGCGCGGCGCGTTCACCGGCGCGCAGAGCCGCCGGGAAGGGCACTTCCAGCTCGCGAAGGGCGGCACCCTGTTCCTGGACGAGATCGGCAACGTGCCCATCGCCACCCAGGCCAAGCTGCTCCGGGCGCTCGAGCAGCGGGAAGTCCACCCGCTCGGGAGCGCGCGCGCGGTGCCGGTCGACGCGCGCATCATCGCCGCCACCAATGCCGAGCTGGACGAGGCGGTCAAGGCGGGCCGGTTCCGCGCCGATCTCTACTACCGGCTCGGCGAGTTCACGATCACGCTCCCGCCGCTTCGGAGCCGGCGCGAGGACATCACGCACCTCGCCCAGCAGTTCCTCGACGAGGTGAGCATGGAGCTGCGGCGCCCGGTTCGGAGGATCTCGGACGAGGCCATGGAGATGCTTTACCGCCACGACTGGCCCGGCAACGTCCGCGAGCTGAAGAACGTGATCCGGAAAGCCGCGCTCCTGGCGACGGACGTGGTCACCGCCGACCACGTTCCGGCGCTGAGCGCGTCGTCTCCCGGTCCGGCGCGGTCCACCGCCGAGCCGGGCGCCGGCGACCTCTCCCTGCGGGAGGTGGCGGAGATGGCGGCGGGGCAGGCGGAGCGCGAGCTGATCCGACAGGCGCTCGAGTCCACCAAGGGCAACAAGAGCCAGGCCGCGCGCCTCCTGCGCACGGACTACACGACGCTTCACGCGAAGATGAAGCGCTACGGAATCTCCGCCCGCGATTTCACGCCCCGCTGATCCGGCCCTCTCGGACCGACGCTATAGCGCCTCCGCCATAGTCCGGGAGCTCCCGTGATACCCGGATGGCTCCCGGGCTGGACCGTGCGCTCGCCACGTCCACCCAAGTAGTCGCCGGCATTGGCGTGGTTGGGCTGGCCGGTCGGCCCCCGCCGCGGCCGCTGCGTGGCACCGCCCTTGCCCCTGGATGAGAGCGCGCTCGCGTCATCGAGCCAGGAGGAGGGAACGCATGAGCACCGTCGAAGTCGTCTCGCCGTGGATCTCCCGCCCCGGGGATGTGGCCACGTCAGCCCGTCGGGAACTGACCTCGCCCCGCCCGTTCACGCCCCTCGCGGATCGTCGCGCGGCGGCGGAGCATCCGGCGCCGGCCATGCCGCGCATGAAGGTGGGCGTGTTCTCCCTCAGGCAGATCGTGGACGGGGCGGTGGCCGAGGCGGAAGGCGAGGCCATCCGCCGCGCCCTCGCCGCCACCCGCGGCAACAAGAGCCAGGCCGCGCGGCTCCTGCGCACCAACTACACCACGCTGCACGCCAAGATGAAGCGGTACGAGATCTCGCCTCGGCAGTTTCAGCCGTAGCCGGCTCCATCCCGGTCGTCGCGGGAGCGATCATGAACGGGTTCGAACCGACCGCCGGCTCCCCGCTGATGGAAACGGTCGTGGCCGGGGTGGCCGGACTGCGCCACCCCCTGGTCGCGCGGCGCGCGGCGGGTCCCGCCGACGCGGCGAAGGACCAGACGGGCGCCCTCCCGGCCGTCCAGATCTGCTCCTGCTGCAAGAAAGTGCGGAACGACGAGAACTACTGGGAACAGATCGAGAGGTACGTCTCCGAGCGCTCCCACGCTCAGTTCAGCCACGGCATCTGTCCGGACTGTCGCGACGGCGTTGTCCGGGACCAGCTCGAGCGCTAGCGCGAGAGCGCATGAGCGGCCCCGGTCGAGCCCCGCTACGCCTCGTTCCCGCGGATGGGATCGGCGCTGCCGCTCCCGCGGCCTGGGCGGGCGGCCTGGCCCGGCTCCTGCTCGATTCTCTTCCGGCCATGACCATCATCCTGGACGACGGGGGAGACATCGTGGCGGCCAACGAGGCCTGGCGTCGCTTCGGCCGCGAGAACGGGGCGGGACCCGCGGTCGCCGAGGGTGTGGGGCTGAGCTACTTCGCGATCTGCCGCGACTGGCGCCATGACGGGGTGCCCGCAGGACGAGCGGGCCGAGGCCGGGGTCCGGCGCGTGCTTCGCGGCGAGCTGTCGATCTTCACTCGGGACTACGCGAGCCACGGCCTGGCCGATCAGCGCTGGTTCATGCTGACCGCCACGCCGCTCGCGGGGGGCGGCGCGGTCGTCACCCAGACCGACATCACGGCCCGCCGCCGCACCGAGATGTCGGCGGCCGAGCTCATCAAGACCGGCCGGGAGCTGGCGGGGGGACTCGAGCCGGCGGACGTGGCGCAGAACGTCGCGAGCTCGGTGGTCCGCGTGTTCGGCGCCCACGGCTCGGCGCTCTACCGGCTGGACCGGGAGGCGGGCCAGCTCGTCTGCATCGCGGCGGCGGGTTGCGACAACCCCGCCCAATGGCGCGGGCGAACGCTGCTCGTGGGCGAGGGTGCCGCGGGCCGGGCCGCGGCGGAGGAGCGCTGCGTCTGGACCCCTGACGTGCTCGCCGACTTGAAGATCAACCTTCCGAATTGGGCCGCGGACCTGGTGCGCGCCGACCGGTTCCGCTCCGTCCTCGCCATGCCGCTCAAGGCGGGTGATCGCGTGATCGGCGTGCTCGGTCTCGGCGACGTGGCTGGCCGAACGTACACCGAGGACGAGCTGGCCTTGCTGGCCGCCTTCGTGGGCCAGGGCGCGGTCGCCCTCGAGAACTCGGCACTGTACCGGGAGATCCGCGACGCGCGTGACTTCCTGCAGTCCATCACCGACAACTCACCGGACGCCATCATCACGACCGACGGCAAGGGGCTGGTGACCTACGTGAGCCGTGGCGCCGAGGCCATGTTCGGCTATCGCGCCGAGGAGATCGTCGGTGCGGCGGTGGCGCGCTTCTATCCGGGCGGCCTCGAGGAGGCCCGAGCCGTCAAGCGGCGGCTGGCCCGGGAGGCGGGCCAGCTGCGGAACTACGAGTCCGGGTTCCTCGCCAAGGATGGCCGGCGCGTGGAGGTCAGCGCGTCGATCTCCGTGCTCCGGGACGCGGCGGGCGCGGTGGTCGGCACGCTGGGCATGCTGAAGGACATCGGGGAGCGTCGCCACCTGGAGGAGCAGCTCCGCCAATCGCAGAAGATGGACGCGATCGGGCGGCTCGCCGGCGGCATCGCGCACGATCTCAACAACCTCCTGACCGTGATCGCCGGTCGTGCCCAGCTCATCGTCTCGCACCTCCATCCCGAGGAGCCGATTCACCGCGACGCCACCCTGGTCCGGACCACCGCCGATCGGGCGGCGGCCCTCACGCGGCAGCTGCTGGCCTTCAGCCGAAAGCAGGTCCTGCAGCCGCAGGTGCTGAACCTCGATGCGGTGGTGACGGCCATGGAGCCCATGCTGCGCCGGCTCATCGGAGAGGACATCGATCTCGCGGTCAGGCCGCACGAGGGGCTGGGCCGGGTCAAGGCCGATCCCGGCCAGATCGAGCAGGTCATCGTCAACCTGGTCGTCAACTCCCGCGACGCCATGCCGCAGGGCGGCCGACTCACCATCGAGACCGACAACGTGGAGCTGGACGAGGCCTACGCGAGCCGTCGCATCGGCGTGCCCGCCGGGCCCTACGTGATGCTCGCGGTGACGGACACCGGTTCGGGGATGGACGAGGAGACTCGCTCCCGCGTGTTCGAGCCGTTCTTCACCACCAAGGGACCCGGGAAGGGCACCGGCCTGGGACTCGCCACCGTCTACGGCATCGTCAAGCAGAGCGGCGGCGACATCCGCCTCCACAGCGAGCCGGGCAGCGGCACGACCTTCACCATCCTGCCGCGCGTCGCGGAGATGGCCGCCGAGACCGACGACACGATCTCCGAGGTGGCCACGATGCCGCGGGGCGACGAGACGGTGCTGCTCGTGGAGGACGAGCCCGAGGTGCGCGATCTCGCGCGGGAGATCCTCGAGGGCAGCGGCTACACGGTGCTCCAGGCCTGTGACGCGCAGGAGGCCCTGCTGATGGCCGAGCGGCACTCGGGCCCGATCGACCTGCTGCTGACCGACGTCATCATGCCGAAGCAGAGCGGGCGTGCTCTCGTGGAGCGGCTGCGGCCGCTACGACCGGAGATGCAGGTGCTGTTCATGTCGGGCTACACGAACGAGGCGATCGTGCGTCACGGGGTCCTGGATCCCGACACCCTGTTCATCCCCAAGCCCTTCACGCCGCTCGAGCTCGGTCAGAAGGTCCGCGCCGCGCTCGACCGGGGCCAGGCTCCCGCCTGAGTCCGGGCCGTCTCCGGGCTACGGCCACCAGAGATACAGGAAGCGCGGACCGCCCCCGCCCAGCGCCGCCGCGAACTGGGCCAGCGTGCTCTCGGCGGTGGACGTCGTGGGGGTGGCCGAGTAGATGTTGGCGCGGTACTCCTTGGGCCGGTGATACATCACCACGCGCGCCTCGCTGAGCCCCGCCGACTCCCGGGCCAGGGCCACCACGTCCTCGAGATAGCCGATCCGGTCCACCAGGCCGAGCCGGAGGGCCTGCTCGGCGGTGTAGACCCGACCGTCGGCGAGCGCGCGCACCCGATCCTCCGGCAGCTTCCGCGCCTTCACGATGAGGCCCACGAAGCGCCCGTACATCTCGTCGATGATGGCCTGGAAGACCGCTCGCTCCGACTCGGTGAGGGACCGGAACGGGGAGCCGGCGTCCTTCATCGGGCCGGACTTGATGGCGAGCGGGGCCACCCCGATCTTCTCCATCAGCCCCTGCGCGTTGACCGTGACCATCACCACGCCGATGCTACCGGTGACGGTGGTCGGATTCGCCACGATGGTGTCGGCGGCGAGGGCGGCGTAGTAGCCGCCGGAGGCGCCCACGTCCATGATCGCGGCGATGACCGGCACCTTCCGGCGGGCCTTGAAGGCCAACAGCTCGTGGTAGAGGATGTCGGAGGCGGTAATGGTGCCGCCCGGGCTGTTGATCCGCACGATGAGCGCGCGGACGCGGTCGTCCTCCTCGGCCTTCCGCAGCTCCTCGCGCACCCGCGCGAGGAGGGGGACGCGGGGCGGCGGGGCGCCGAGCGAGAAGCTCGGGAGCTCCTCGGAGAGCACCCCGGAGAGGTCGAGGAGGAGGATCTTGCTCGAGCCCTTGCCCTCGACCGTCTCCTCCTCGAGCGGCTTGATCTTCGGCTGGAAATCGAGGGTGACCAGCGAGCACCCGGACAGGGCGATGAGGCCGGCTAGGCTCAGAGCGTGGAAGCGGCGCATGACGGCAGTATACGGGGGCGCGCGCCGCGCGCGAAGCGTCAGCGGCGATGGTACTCGGGGCAGACGTGCTCCGCCACCGCGCCCAGCTGCTCGAGCATGCGCTCCGGCGCGCAGAGGGGACGCAGGATGAACTTGGAGGCGCCGGCCTTCACGTACTGCTCCACCTTCTCCAGCAGGCGGCCCACCGGCCCGAAGGCGGTGCACTCGCGCATGGTCGTTTCGTCCACGCGCCCCCGCGGGATGAAGGGCCGCGCCATCGCGAGCGCCGCGTCCTCCGACTCGGCGATCGCGAAGTTGATCAGGGTGCCGAAGTGGTCCTCGGGCACCTGCCGCCCCTCCGCCGCGGCCAGCTCCTGCACCTTCTGGACACCCGGCCGCATCTCCTCGGGCGTGATGAAGGATGGGATCCACCCGTCCCCGAGCCGCGCGGTGCGCCGCATGGCCGCCTCGCTCTTGCCGCCGATCCAGATGGGCGGCGGGCTCTGCCACGGCTTGGGAAAGACCGAGATGCGATCCAGCTTGTAGAACCGGCCGTGGAAGGTCACCTCGTCCTGCGTCCACAGGAGGCGGATCACCCGGATCGCCTCGTCGGTGCGCTGACCGCGCTCGGTGAACGCCACCCCGGACGCGTCGAACTCGCGCGGCAGCTCCACGCCCACCCCCACCGCGGGGAACAGCCGCCCCTTCGAGAGCCAATCCACCGTCGCCATCTCCTTGGCCGCCACGACCGGGGTGCGGTACGGAAGCACCACCACGCTCGGCCCGAACTTCAGCCGGCTCGTGCGCGCCGCGATGGCCGCGAGCGTCGTCATCACCTCGGGCACCGGCACCGGCGACGAGAGCCGGTCGGAGAGCCAGATCGAGTCCACGTCGCCGCGCTCGAGCTGATCGCAGAGCGTCCACAGGAAGGACGCGCCGTCGCGTCCGGTGGGCCACGGCCCCGGCATGATCCCGATCCGGTACTTGACGATCATGGTGCCGCATCGTACGCGTCGGCTCCGGGCCGCGTCAAGGCGCGGCGGGTGCGGGGTTGACAGATCGGCCCTCGACACGTCAGGGTCGAGTCAAAAGTCCCATCAGGAGGCGCGGGTGAGCGGTCACGACCGGCGGGCGTTTCCCAGGGCGGCGGCGGCATGGTCGGCGACGGTGGAGTCGGCCGACGGCCGCGTCGTGTCCGGCGAGGTCGTCAACCTGAGCCTGTCCGGGATGAAGGTGCGCTCCAGCACCGAGGCCGCCGTCGGCAGCATCGTGACGGTGCGCGTGACGTTGCCGGGCGACGCGGGGCGGCTCGAGATGGTGGGCACCGTGGTCCGACGTGACGGCGAGAGCATCGGGGTGGCGTTCCTCAAGAAGTCGGATTCACCCGCCGGGCGGGTGACGCCCTTCGTGTCCCGCGGCGACACCCGGCGCCGGTTCCCGCGCGTGCCCGTGAGCCTGCCGATCCGGGTCGAGGGTGGGTCGGCGGGGACCGCGCAGGGGCATACCGTGGATCTGAGCGCCTCGGGTGGCCGGGTGACGACGGACCAGCAGCTGGTCGAGGGCGATGTCGTGGTCCTGGAGCTTCCGCCGCGCTCCGGCCTCGAGCGCCTGCGGCTGCCCGCGGTGGTATGGGAGGCGTACGGCGGCGGCGCGGTCCTGGTCTTCGCGAACCTCGGGTCGAACGAGTTCACGCGGCTCCAGGAATACGTGGCGAGCTGCCAGCCGCGCGGATCGCGACCAAGTACCGTTTGACAGTCCCGGGACCGACGCATAGAATGAACCGCGGTTCACCCCCTGCGATGCGCGATCCAGACAAGCCCCAGCAGATCATCGAGGCCGCGGTCCGGGTCTTCGCGCGGAAGGGCTACTTCAACTCGCGCGTGTCGGACGTCGCGCGGGAAGCCGGGATCGCCGCCGGCACCATCTATCTCTACTTCAAGACCAAGGAAGACATCCTCATCACGCTCTTCCGCCAGAAGATGGCGGGCTTCGTGGCCTCCATGCGTCGCGCCGTCACCGACGAGCCCGACGCGGTCGCCAAGGTGCGGCGGCTCGTCCACCTCCACTTCCACATGCTGGAGGAGGATCCCGATCTCGCCGAGGTGGTCCAGGTCGAGCTGCGCCAGGGACAGAAGTTCTTCCGCGGGGCCTCCAGCCAAGAGGTCGCCGCGTACTTCGCGCTGATCGGCTCCGTGCTGGAGGAGGGCGTCGGGCAGGGGCATTTCAAGTCCGATCTGCCCCTGAAGATCGCGACCAAGATGCTGTTCGGCGCGATGGATCAGATGGCGACGTCTTGGGTGCTGGGCAAGCGCGGCTACCGCCTGGTCGACACCTCGTCCGCGGTGGCCGACCTGTTCCTGCAGGGCGTGGCCGCCCGCCGGTAGTCTACGCGAGAGGAGGCCCGTCCGATGGCGTACGAGACCCTCATCTTGAGCCGCGAAGAGCGCTTCGCGGTTGTCACGCTCAACCGCCCGCCCGCCAACGCGATCAGCGAGGCGCTCATGCGCGAGCTGAACGCGGCCCTGTCCGAGCTGGAGGGGGACGACGGGGTGCGCGCGGTCATCATCACGGGCGCGGGGGATCGGATCTTCTGCGCGGGCGCGGACCTGGGCTCGGCCTTCCAGGGGGCGGAGGTGGGCGCCTTCATCCGCTTCGGCAACAGCGTGGTCCGCCGCATCGAGCGGTTTCCGAAGCCGGTGATCGCCGCGATCAACGGCCACGCGCTCGGCGGCGGCTGCGAGATCGCGATGGGCTGCCACATCCGCATCCTGAAGGAGGGAGCCCGGATGGGACAGACCGAGTCCAACCTCGGCATCACTCCGGGCTTCGGCGGGACCCAGCGCTACCCGCGCCTGATCGGCCGCGGACTCGCGCTCGAGCACCTGATCCTCGGCACCCAGATCCCCGCCCAGGAGTGCTATCGCACCGGGCTCGTCAACCGGCTCTCCAAGGAGGGCCAGACCCTCGACGACGCGAAGGCGCTGGCCCGCGAGCTGGCCAAGCGCCCGCCGGTCGCCACCCGGCTCATCATCGAGGCGGTGGACGACGGCATCCACGCCCCGATCGACCAGGCCATCGAGATCGAGGTTCGCGCCTTCCTGCAGACGCTCCGCACCGAGGACGCGGCCGAGGGCATCCAGGCGTTCTTCCAGAAGCGTCCCGCCGATTTCAAGGGCCGGTAGCGGTGGACCTCGGCATCGGGGGAAAGACCGCGCTCGTCACCGGCGGGGCGCGGAGCCTCGGTAAGCAGGATTGCCTCGCCCTGGCCGCCGAGGGCTGCCGGGTCATCGTGCTTGACCTCAACGGGGACGGCGCGGTCGAGACCGCGAAGGAGATCGTCGACGCGGGTGGGACCGCGCGGGGCTACACGGCCGACATCACGGACCGCGCGGCGCTCGACGACGCGCTCCGGCGCGCCGAGAACGAGGTGGGCCCGGTCGACATCTGCGTCAACAATGCCGGCTGGATCTACACGGTGGGCCAGCTGAAGGACACCGCGGACGAGGACTGGGACCTCAATCTCCGGATCAACCTCACCGGCACCTACAACGTCACCAAGCGAGTCTTCCCGGGCATGCGCGAGCGCCGGTGGGGTCGGGTGATCTGCATGGCCTCCATCGCCGGGCTCATGGGCGGCTTCGGGCAGACCGCGTACTCGACGGGGAAGATGGGCGTGGTCGGGTTCGCCAAGTCGGTGGCGCTCGAAGGGGCGCGGTACAATGTGACGTCCAACGTGATCGCCCCCGGCATCGTGGGGCCGAACGCGAATCTGTCGCCGCTGTACGACCGCATGGTCAAGCGGGTGGCCATGCAGCGGGAGGGGCAGCCCGAGGACATCGCCAGCGCCGTCGCGTTCCTGTGCTCGGAGCGCGCGCGCTACATCACGGGGGCCGTGCTCACCGTCACCGGGGGCATGGA
>JACXTT010009459.1_pt1 | contig 13306 bp, 12 predicted proteins | sample 9270951 | NCBI WGS metagenome assembly JACXTT01 (sample SAMN15532306, study PRJNA645909) | rock metagenome | isolation source: weathered quartz diorite | place: Puerto Rico | collected 2017-06-21
CGATGCGGAAAGTCTGATTGACGGGTGCCTCTTTCGTGGCGACTTGAGTCGGGCTGAAAAAGAAAACCAAATTGTTTTTAAATGCGCCGAGCACGAGCCACGTCGCCAAACCCAGCGCGGCCAGACAACACACGATAAAGATAATTCTTTTATGACGCCTTTTCATTGCACTCCTTGAAGCGACGTATTAAGACGCGATTCCGAAGTCTCGGGTTGCGGCGCTGCTCGCTTCGCAAGGTTTCGCTTCCGCTTCCAAAGCATGAGCACTTCACCAGCCAGCAGTACGAATGCGACGCCGTATGAACCCCAAACGTAGAGCCCGTATCCACCCATCGAAAAGAATTTTGACCAGTCCATATTAGCCTACCGCCTCCGCCATCCATGGCGCTTCCTGCTCGCGTTCGCGAATGATGTAACGCACGCGCGCAAGCACCACCGCAATGGAATACAACCAACACGCGCCGAGCAGCAGAAACATCGCGGCGGCCATCGAGGGCGCCATCTTAAAGCTGTTCTTCGAAATGGTCGCGCCCTGGTGCAGGCTGTTCCACCACTGCACTGAGAAATAAATGATCGGCACGTTGACGACGCCTACCAGCGCTAACACTGCGCCGGCCCGATCGGCACGACGCACGTCATCGATCGACGATTGCAGCGAAATGAATCCAATGTAAAGAAACATCAGGATCAATGTCGAAGTTAGTCGCGCATCCCAAACCCACCAGACTCCCCAGGCTGGTCGACCCCAGAGCGATCCGGTCACCAGCGAAATTAATGTAAAGATCGCGCCGGTGGTCGAAATCGCTTGCGCCATCATCGAAGCCAGGCGAGCGTTGAAGGCCCAGCCAATTCCGGCATAGATCGCCATCAAGACATAAAGGAACATTCCCATCCATGCCGCCGGAACGTGGATGAAGAGGATGCGATACGACTCGCCCTGCTGAAAGTCAGTAGGTGCGACAAAAAACCCAACGTACATTCCGACAATGAAGAGAATCGCCGATGGGACTGCGAACAGCGGGATCATCTTGCCGGCGAGTGGGTAGAAGTTCGCAGGCGCTGCGTATTTGTACCAGTTGATTCCGCGGTTACTCATTAAAGTTTCCCAACGTCGTAATCTTGCGCGTCGGATGCCTCGCTATTACAAGTGCTATTCCATACTCCCTATTTGCAGAGAGGACTCGCTAAGCTCAGTCATCAAGTGCCTGTTCTTCATTCCACAGATATCTTTAGGGCCGCGCTGGTTGCCCAGGGTGCAAAGACCAGAGACACAATCAGCGTTGCTCCTAATAATAATAGCCACGCTTGCGGACTCGTCCCGGTAACGCTGGCCTGGACTGCGCCGCTGCCAAAGATCAGAACCGGAATGTAGAGAGGCAAGACGAGCAATGCGACTAAAACATTGGCGGCGCGCAATCCCAACGTTAGTGCCGCGCCGATTGATCCGATGACGCTCAGAACCGGAGTACCCAGCAGGAGCGAGACCATCACCGTCAGCAAAGTATTTTGCGACAATCCGAACTGAAGGCCAAGGACTGGAGCAATCACTACCAAAGGAATCTCGGAGACTACCCAGTGCGCCAGCACTTTGGCCAGCACGACGAGATAGGTGGATTGTGGCGTCAACATCAATTGTTCAAGCGTGCCGTCCTGATAATCATTGCCGAAAATACGACCCAGCGAGAGCATCGAGGCGAGCAAGGCGGCCACCCACACAACGCCGGGCGCTATGCTCCGCAGCGTTTCGCGCTCGGGTCCAATGCCGAGCGGGAAGAGACTAGTGACGATGATAAAGAAGAACACGGTTGCTAACACATCAGCTCGCCGGCGCCAGGCGAGCATCAAGTCACGCCACACCAGCCAGCCAAACATCGATTGAACCGAGGCTTCAGCCATCAAGAAAGTTCGAGGCGCTTCACGGTCGAAGCCGTCAGATTCAAATCCTGATGGGTGGCGACGATCGCCGCGCCGCCATTTTTCAAATGCTCCGTCATAAAGTTCCGTGATAAGTCCATCGCCGTATCGTCGAGCGACGTCAGCACTTCATCCAGAATCCACAAGGTTGCGTTTGACGTTAACAAGCGCGTCATCGCTAATCGTCTCCGCTGTCCGGCTGACAGTACGCGCGCCGGTAAGTTCTGTTGTTGAGTCAGACCCACTTTAGCCAATACATCTTGCGCCTTACCTTTGTTCAATGCGCGACCAGACACGCCGCAGGCAATGCGCAGATTTTCCATTGCGGTCAGTTCATCTTTGACCGCGTTCTGATGACCGAGATAGGAGACCACCGACGAATACTCTTCGCCAAGCGACCGAATGTTGGTTCCATCCCAAAGGACATCACCTCCGGCCGGCGTGGCCAGGCCGCAAAGAATCCTTAGCAGACTCGTTTTGCCGCTGCCATTCGGCCCGCGTAGTTCGACTAGCTCGCCCCGTTCGATTGTAAAGTTCAGATCCCGAAAAAGGCGGCGCGTACCGCGAACGCACGATAGGTTGATGGCTTTCAGCATTGATAGCTCGATTACCAGCAGGACTGCAAAAGCAAAGCGGACTCGCATGATAGTCGAGTTGTCGAAAGTTGTCACAACAGATAATTGAGACTTGCAGATTCGGAGGTCGATTGCGCAAAACCACGCTGACGATCTGACTACTCAGAGCTCAAACGCAAAGCGTAGCGCGCCCCGTTCCAGTAGATTAGACCACGATGGTTGTTGATTGTTTCCCTAATGATGTCGCCGGCCGCAGTGGGAATTGCCGAAGTGGTGGGCGCCGATGATCGTCTCGCGGGTTCGACGACTGGGCCCTTGCCGAGGGCGTTCCGAAGAAGAAAAGTCTGGCGGGCCTGGGGGTTGCGCCAACCCTTTTCACCGACGCCGTGGATAATCGCGATCAATTCATCATCCTTTTCCGCTTTCGCCGGTTTCGGTTTCGTGGGCTGTTCGTTGTCCCGCACGTCTTCGAGCGTCCAATTCGCCAACTCATTATTAATCTCGGTTAGCGCACTTGGATTCGGTTTTATGACGATGGCGATGTCTTCCGATCCGTCTCCATTGAAATCGCCTACCAGCACGCTCGGTGTGTAACTCTCATCCACCGTAGCCGCCTTGTTGAAGACCCGTGCGACCGCGCCGACAACTTCATCAGTTTTTGGGGCGGCGGTTTCTTTTACTTGAGCGGGCGTCGGCGTGCCTCGCGCAATTGCCGGCAGCGAGGGCGTCGATATCGGGTGCGGTTGTAGCTCCTGTGTTTTTGCCGGGTCAGGCGAATTGCTGCAAGCGGTAAGCATGACCGCGGTGAACGCCGCGAGGAAGAGAACCAGGATCCGATCGCGTGCCACCGTCCAGGAACCCCGATCGGTGCTGATGCTCATACTTCGACGAGACGGCGAAAGATGACGGGCCGTAGGAGGATTCGGCCCGTCAAGGTGAAAGCCGCGTCACAGAGAATTCAGAAAGTCGATCAACTGATTCTTTTGTGTCGTGGACAGATTGCGATAGTTGTTGATTACTCCGTTGGCTTCGTTCGCATGACGAAGGATGGTTTCGTTACGCGTGTAGTTCAAACCGTCGTGCATCAGTTCGTTGCGCGTGCGCATGCCCCAAAGTGGCGCCGTGCGCATCTTGTTCCTCATCGACTGGTCTAGCTGGCCCGTGTTGGGATCGATCACTTGCGCGATACCGTCACCAGTGCCGACGTCGTGCAACAGAAAATCACTATAGGGATGAATGATCTTGCTGCCTAAGGCATTCGGCACAGTGAACGCTCCGCCGTTGATTAGAGTTCCGGGCGGCGCCGTGGTCAGAGTCGGAATGTGACAAATGTCGCACCCGATTTGGTGAAAGAGTGAAGCGCCGGCCTGAGCACTGGCAGTCGCCGCCAATCGAGTATCGCGTGAAGGCGCCTTTGAAGCCCGCATGAATCGGGCGAAGACATCGATATCGTTATCCGGATCTTCGCCACAGCGGATCTGTGGGTTATTCGTGCACGGCGTGGTATCTGAAACATCATCACAAAGTGTGGTGACTTCTGTCAGAGCTAGACGGTTAGTAATGCCCATCTCGTTCAAGTAAGCACCACTCGCAAAAGTCAACAGGCTGGCGTCCTGACTCTTCCAGCCAAAGCGCCCAATTCGGAGTGCGTTGTTCGCCTCGGCTACCGGAACAAAAGTGACTTGACCTTTCATCCCCGAGGGCTGGCCGTTGGGAATGTTCTGCAACGTGGTGTTGGAGACGCACTCCACAAATCCCAGACCTAGCAGATTGGTAGTCATGCGACGAGCGCGAATCGTCTCGGCCCCGGGTACGCGTTCCTGGGCTTGTTCGTTCGGGTGGTTGTAAACGATCGCATGTGTGATCACATCGGTAACCACACCCGGACAAGTAGCCCGCTGATTGATGAGAGATCGATTGGCGATTGTCACCCCTGGCAATCCACCACCATCATTTATGATAACGGTGGCCGGCACGAAATTGCCGAACCCGTCGCTGTGTCCGGCGCGCAGCTCGGATATCTGGCTGATGCCGCCGGTCACCGGGTTCTGGTGACATGCCGCGCAGGACTGGGCGTTAAAGACCGGTCCCAGCCCCTTAGTAACTTCGTCAACTTCTTGAAACGTATCTCTGTCGGCGTCGTGGGTGGCCTGGCTGACAAAGGTCGCGTCATTGGTTAGAGTATCGAAGCCGGTAGGAGCTTCGGTGGCTGCTTGGCTTTCGACAGTCCTCGCACTCCATACAGGCAAGGCGAGCGCAACCGCGAACAGAAAGAAGATCAGAATCTTCAGATAGGTAGTCATCTTAGTTGGCCTCCTAATGTGCTAGAAGCAGACCTTGAGTGGATACACCTAGGTGTTCATTGCCGAGGCAATCTCACTCAGTTTCAGTTATTGTCCCGACCCTGGTTCGAAAGCTGGTCAAAAGAGAGGTGGGGGAAGTCGTTGCCAGTGAATTGACCAGAATCTGTTACGAGTGGCGAATGCCAAACTAGCTAACTCGACAGCTTAGGCTCGACTGTTGCAAGGTCGGCGGACTTAATTACGAAAGATTCATTGTGTCAATAGCAAATATTTTGCGAACTGAGCTTTTTTGGGAGCTACTTTGGCAGGGTAAATGCATGTGGCAGTCCCGCGCTCGCTTTGCCCCGACCTTCCATTTTCAGACTGGCTTTTGAGTAAAGGCGATATGACCAGTTTCATCGATCGCGATCGCGCAATTGCGGCGATCACCGAGCAACTTACCGAAATTGAGGAGCGCCTCATTCCTACCGGTCTCCACGTATTCGGCCGCGGATCTGAACTGAAGGAGAAAGCCGCGATGTTGCAGATGATCGCGTCGTTTGATCGGCCGGAGCATAACGCCCAATCATTGCCGCGGTTGGTGGCCGAGGCGTTAGGCCTTGAGAGTGATCTTTTGAGTGAGTCGCCGGCGAACGAAACGCGAGCTTTGATAACTGGAATTCTAAACGAGACGATTGCGCAGTTTTGTGAGCGAGGCGCGGATCACGCCGGTGCTTATTTGAATGACAAAGCAGGCGTGAAAACGGAGGACTCGCGCGCAACTTTCGCGCTCTTGGAAAAAGTCTCGCGACAACTGGATTCAAATCATGAAATCGAATCGCTGGTGCGCGCCTTGCGCGGTGAGTACATCGAACCCGGGCCGGGCGCGGACATTATTCAGAATCCTTTGATACTGCCGACGGGAAGAAACACCCACGCGGTCAATCCTTATTCAGTTCCATCACGCGCCGCCTTTGATCGCGCCAAGCACGCCGCCGACGCGCTGCTGCACCGCTATCTCGATGAGCACGGTCGTTATCCCCGTTCGATCGCATTGGTGCTCTGGGGCTTGGATAACATCAAGACGCAAGGCGAGGGAGTGGCACAGGCGCTCTGGCTTCTCGGCGTGAGGCCGGTGCGCGACGCGTTGAATCGCGCGACCGAAGTGGAAGTGATTCCGCTCGACGAGCTGAAGCGACCGCGCATCGATGTGGTGATGACGGTGTCTGGCATCTTTCGCGATCTGTTTGCGCCAACCATGGCCTTATTGGATAAAGCCGTTCGCCGCGTCGCTTCGTTAGCAGAGCCGCACGAAATGAACTATGTGCGGCGCCACGTCTCACAGTCCGTTGACCATGGCGCCATGGAATATGACGACGCGGTGACCCGAGTCTTTTCAAATGCCTCCGGCAACTATGGAACGAATGTGAATTTCCTGGTGATGCAGTCCGCCTGGGGAGATGCAGCGTCACTGGGCGATCTGTTTGTGACCCGGAAATGCTTTGCTTACACGCGTGACTCGCAGGGTCGAACGATCGAGGGGAGGGAAGCGCCGCACTTGATGGACGCCGCGCTGTCCCGTGTCGAAGCCACCTACCAAAACATCGACTCGTTTGAAGTAGGTATCACGGACGTCGATCACTACTTCGAATATCTCGGCGGCATTTCCAAAGCCGTTGAGACGCGTTCGAAATCTCGCCCTTCGATCTACCTGTCCGATTCGCTCTCACCGCAAACGAAGATTCGGTCGCTGGAAGAAACTGTGCAGTTGGAGACCCGTACGAAAACCCTGAATCCAAAATGGTACGAAGGAATGTTGAAGCACGGCTTTCGCGGAGTAGCTGAAATCGAAAATCACGTCACGAACACGTTCGGTTGGAGCGCGACCGCCGATGCGGTCGATCCGTGGATATACACAGAAATCACCAACACGTTTTTGCTCGACGACGAAATGCTGAATCGATTGACGGAGCTAAACCATTATTCGGTTCAGTCTCTCGCGAAGCGTTTGCTGGAGGCGCACGAGCGAGGGTATTGGAATCCTCAGGAGGAAGTCCTCGAAAGACTGCGAGAGATTATGTCTCGAATGGAACTGGGCATCGGCAAAGCCGTTGAGCACCACGCATGAAAGTCACTGTCCTTTACGTCGGATCAAGTTTGCTTGCGCCGCTGCGCAATGCCGAGCGCGAGCTGAATCAAAAGCATAGCCTCGATCTCTCTATCGAAACCCACAACTTCAGCGCGGCTTTCACTGATGATGAATGGCGAAAGATTGAGACTGATCTGAATGAGAGTGAAATCATCTTCGTCATGCACGTCATGGATGGCGAGAATAGCGCGCGCCTTCTTTCGCTCCTGGACAGGCTTCGAAACCATCGCACGGTCATCGTTATCAACTGCATGCCGGCGCTGATGAAGCGAACGCACATGGGCAAGCTGGATTTTGCGAAGTTGCGGGGCGCTTCCCGCAATGAATCACGAAAAAGCAGCAAAGCGCGGGAAGACGAAGATCACACGGACACAAGTTTGCTCAGATCGGTTACGTCATGGATTGGGGCGCAGTCGAAACGAAACGGAAAGAATGATGGTCGCGCGCACGGCCGTGCGGACTATTTGAAATGGGTCCAACGCTTGCCCAAATTGGTTCGCTATGTTCCCAACGCCGGCCCGCTACGTGATGCAAAGATCTATCTGGCGCTCATGGGCTATTTCCTGCAACCGACGCCGCAGAATATTCAGTCAATGATTCTGCTGGCGTTGAAGAGTTACGTTGATGATGAGCGACTGAGGATCTTGGAAACTCTACCCCCAGAGGGCGTCGCGGCGGTCGCGATTTATCATCCCGACGCGCCGCGCCTGTTCGAATCGTACGACGATTACGAACGGTGGTACCTTGACGATACTTCAAAGGCCAGGGGCCAAGTCCCAAGGTCCAAAGAGTTGTCCTTGAATCCCACCACGACGATCGGCTTGCTTTTGATGCGTCCACAGATCGTGAGCAATTCGCGCAAGCATTACGACGCGCTAATTCGTGCGATTGAGGCCGAGGGCCTGAGCGTGATTCCGGCCATCTCGACTTTGATGGACAACCGCGAGGCTTGCGAAAAGTTTTTCGTAAGCCCGAAGTCAGAAGTCGGCATTCAGGAGTCAAAGAAAAAACCACGCGTCAGCCAAATCGTCTCGCTTACCGGATTCAGTTTCGTCGGGGGCCCGGCCATGAACGACAGCGAAGCAGCCGCGGAGTATCTGAGGGGATTGAATATTCCGTATCGATCGCTCGTCAGCCTCGACGCGCAGACGATCGAATCGTGGCGCGAATCGTTTACCGGGTTGAATCCGGTACAGACGGGAATGCAGGTCGCAATTCCGGAAATTGATGGCGCCACTGAGCCCTTCGTCTTCGGCGGTATTCCGTCGCGCGGAGTCGAACCGGCGCCTTTGGAAGATCGCTGTACGCGCATGGCGAATCGCATTAAGCGATGGAACCGTTTGCAAGTCGCCAACAGAAGTGAATTGAGAATCGCACTCGTCGTCTACTGCTTTCCTCCAAACAAGGGGAACATCGGGACTGCGGCCGATCTCGACGTGTTCGTCAGTCTTCTTGATGTGCTAAATGAATTGAAAGCGCAGGGTTATGACGCCACGGTGCCTCCCACCGCGGACGCTTTGCGCGACCAATTGCTGAACGGTAACGCCGATCAGTTCGCGAGCACCACCAATGTCGCTTATCAAATGTCGTTGGATGAATATCGAAGGCTATGCCCCTTCGTCATCGACATCGAACGCGAATGGAATGCAGCCCCCGGCGCGATCAATACAAGAGATAGCGAATTGCTCATTCAGGGAATTCACCTCGGTAACATCTTCCTCGGCGTGCAGCCTACGTTCGGTTACGAAGACGATCCTATGCGTATGCTCATGTCGAAGGGCGGCACACCGCACCACGGATTCGCGGCTTTCTATGCCTATCTGAATCAGGTCTTCAACGCCGACGCAGTCGTGCATGTGGGCACACATGGAGCGATGGAATTCATGCCGGGTAAACAGGTGGGGATGTCGGGTGAATGCTGGCCCGATCGTTTAATTGGAGACCTCCCGAACATTTACATTTACAGCGTAAACAATCCCTCGGAAGGGACGATTGCGAAGCGACGCTCTTATGCTGAATTGGTTTCCTACCTTACTCCGCCGATTGAGAATGCGGGATTATATAAAGGACTCGCGAATCTCAAAGATTTGATCGGGAGTTATCGGATGGCCACTACTGAAGCAGATCGCGAAGGTCTCTATCAGGCGATTGAGACGGCACGAAAAGATCTGAATCTCAAAGTCGCTCACGTCTGAGCATCAGCCACCGCAGTAATATAGGCGCGAAACTCTTCGGGCTTGAGTCGGTGCCGAAAGGCCTCAACTCCATCGATGCACAAGACTGGAATCTCAAATCGATAGCGCGCGTAAACTTCCGCATCGCTTTCGATGTCTACTTCTTCCAGGGTGTACAAATCGTCACAGCTCGCCAGCGCCATCTGTTCCTTCATCTCTTCACAAAGACTGCAATTCGATTTTGTGTAGAGCACAACCCGCGCCTTCAGTTTCATCGCCGCACCTCAAAACATCGCAAAATTGCCTTGCCAATTTGTTCGTGAAAATGTATAAAGAGCCTTCTGTCGGGACACTTTATTATTCTTTTAGTTGTAACCGCACTTCTAGTGAGCAAGGCAAATTCGGTTTTCACAGAGATATCAGTCCCTGTGTCGCGGGTAATTGTATAGTTATCGCGCAAACCTGCGGCGTTGAAGTGTGAGCGATCGTCAATGTGATCGCCATTACCTAGCAGAGCGAGGCCCTCGAAGTGGACAGCGGCGTGAACCAGCAGAGAGGCGGAGTTCCGGCACCACCAACCAGTGATGTGCCTGCGCCGAAGGCTCCGGCAAAACCGGCGGTCAAGTCGCCGTCGGTGGTTGTCGAATCTTCGCCTGAGCCGGCGGTTAACAAGACTCGCCGCCGCATTGTTTGGGCGAGTGTCGCCGGATTCTTAACCACGTGCTTCCTGATGTTCGTGCGCTTTTTCCTGCCGCGCGCGATCTTCGAACCATCCAGCACATTCAAGATCGGATTTCCGGGCGACTACGCCTTGGGAGTCGATACCAAATATCAACAACAGTATCGCATCTGGGTCGATAAGACTTCCGATCGATTGTTCGTAGTGTATGCCCGTTGCACTCATTTAGGTTGCACGCCGGACTGGAAAGCGAGCGAAAACAAATTCAAGTGTCCGTGTCATGGTAGTGGCTACGATAGCGAAGCGATTAACTTCGAAGGTCCCGCGCCGCGACCAATGGATCGGGCTGAAGTAAAACTGGATGCCGAAGGCCAGATAGTGGTTAACGTGGCGAAGCTGTACAAGTGGCCCAAAGGCGATCGGAACGAATTCAACGATCCCGGCGCTTATATTCCGCTGTAATGAAGTCAGTACTACCGGCGGTAGCGGGTGGTTAGCCAATGGCAGATAGCGATCAAAAAGAAACCAAGCAACTAACCGGCGAAAAGACTGACGTCGGATTGGTTGAGCGCGCCAAGGATACTGCGATGTCCTTAAAGGATCGCGCGCTGGAGGAAGCCAAGGACTACAAGGATCCGCAGCAGACCCAGGTTTGGAAATCAATCTTCCGCGTTTCTCACGAACGATCCGATCCGCGCAATCGATCACTGGCGATTCTTTCCAACGTCTTTCTGCATCTGCATCCGGCGAAGATCAATCGCGATGCGGTGCGCTATCAGTACACCTGGGGCATGGGCGGCATCACGTTCTACTTGTTCATCGTGCTGACGTTCACCGGCGTGCTGCTGATGTTCTATTACCACCCGTCGAAGATCGTCGCGTTCCGCGACATCCTTTATCTCGAGCACGACGTTCCCTTCGGCAAGCTCTTGCGCAACATGCATCGCTGGGCGGCCCACTTGATGGTGATCACGACGTGGCTGCACATGTTCCGCGTAGTACTGACCGGGTCCTACAAGAAACCGCGCGAGTTCAATTGGTGTGTGGGCGTGGTGCTTTTGGTGCTGACGCTGCTGCTTTCGTTCACTGGATATCTGCTGCCTGACGATCAGTTGGGATTCTGGGCGGTGACCGTCGGGACGAATATGGCGCGCGCGACACCGATGCTGGGCAACGAAGGACCTTTCGGCGCGCAGCTCGGATTAACTCCATACAACGATGTGCGATTTGGGTTGCTGGGCGGGTCAATTGTAGATGCGAACGCTTTGCTGCGCGCGTACATCTGGCATTGCATCGGCATTCCCCTGGTCGCGTCAATTTTCATGGCGGTGCATTTTTGGCGCATCAGAAAAGACGGAGGTATCTCGGGCCCGGCGCCCGTCATGCTTGAATCCGAGATGAAAGTCCTGAAGAAGAAATGAGCGCAATCGTCGAGCGACAACCACAAGCATCTTCTCGCCGCAATAAGATTATCGGTTGGGCGGTGGTGATTGTCTTGCTCGGCCTCTTCATCTATTCGGTTGAAGACTGGCATCAGCTTTGGAAGGTTGCCTCCGCGCCGGACAATGTTCCGATCGTCGCGATGCTGTTCCTGGTCCCGTTCTTTACCTGGCTCGGGATCAAGCAGGCGAAGGCGAATGACAAGCTGATTGTCGATCTCGAAGACGATAAAGACCTCGCCAAATCTCATCATCGCAAGGCGGAACCGTGGCGTCCGGGCTGGGCGAAGGAATTGCACGTTTGGCCGTATTTGGTGCGCGTCGAGTTTCTGGCGGCCGTCATTGTGACGGTCGTTTTGTATATCTGGTCGATCACGTTGAACGCACCGCTGGAAGAACCTGCGAATCCGAACCTCACGATGAATCCGTCGAAGGCGCCCTGGTACTTCCTCGGATTGCAGGAGATGCTCGTCTACTTCGATCCATGGATTGCGGGCGTAGTCATGCCGTCAATCATCATGATCGGATTGATGGTTTTCCCGTATGTCGATTCAAATCCGCTGGGCAATGGTTATTACACGCTGCGTCAGAGACGTTTCGCGGTGAACATGTTCGGTTGGGGGTTCTTGATGTGGATTCTGCTGATCTTCATCGGAACTTTTATCCGTGGGCCAGGCTGGATTTGGTTCTGGCCGGGACAGACCTGGGACCACAACACAGTCGTATTCGATCGCAATCGCGATCTGCACGAGATCGTGGGCGGCATTCCCGGTCTGGGAATTCTCAATACCAACTGGGTCGCCAAAACGATCTTTGGTGCAATCGTGGTGGGCGCGTTCTACATTGTCGGCGCAATGTTCTTCCACTGGTTGATGCGGCGCGGGCCGCTCAGGCCAGGCTACCTGATATCACCAAAGAAGCTGATCGCGTGGGCGCGCGAACCAGATCCGTTCGAAGAGAAGCTGCTCGCGAACACCAGTCTTCTGCAATACGTTACGTTTCAGTTCTTTGCGATCAGCGTGCTGCTCGCGATGCCGGTGAAGTTGTTTTTGCGGTTGGTATTTACGATCAAATACGTCTGGGTAACTCCCTGGTTCAATATCTAGTCATAAGGAATCATAAACTGTGGCTGAATCGACCGATCGAATCGAATCGCTGGTAAAAAAAGACGCCGAGCCGCAACGCGATCCGATCGTTAGCCGATCGACCAGCGCGATCATCCTCATCTGCACGGTGCTGCTAATGTTGTCCGCCGGCTGGGCCTTGTATGACGAAGGCTTCGGCCAAAGACCGTGGCGGCCGATTCAACGCGAATTCGTTCGGCGGTACTCGGCCTATCTGCGGAGTTTGAGAGCCAGAACCCGGGAAGACGAGGCAGGGGTAAAGCAGACCCCGGAATATCAGCAACTTGATGAAGAAGCAAAGGCTTCCCTCGACAAAGTCAAAGGCGACGTGGCGGATATCGACAAGCGAGTGGGAGCGATTCAAGCCAAACTCGACGCCGTAACCGATCCCTTCCAAAATCAGCGCGGCCGCATGGTCGTCATCACGTTCAAGCTTGAGACTTCGCGCAAAGGCAGCTTCTGGGAGCGTTATTACAAAGGTCAACTCGATTCCAAAAAGAAAGAGCAAGTCACTTTTGAGATGCCGGACGACAACGGAAAGATGAGCCGGCAGAAAATGGATTTCGCGCAGCTCGAGAAGACCTTCAACGATCTGCGCGACGAAAAGGCGAAAGTGCTCGGCGAGAAAGCTGAGTTGCTGAAAGAGCCGACCGAGCTGGCGAAGAAGCGGGATGAGTATCTGAAGAATCACGTGGCGTTGCTGCCGCGTAAGAACATCGACGATCTAATCAAGAAGAATCAGGAAGCATTTGACTACACGATTCTTGGACACCAGCTCAACGTCAATGAATTCGGCATCGTCGATCGCTGCGAGATTTGTCACCTCGGCACGCGCGAACCCTTGCCGATTAAGGCCGGCGATATGGCGCCGAACGGCCCGGGCAAAAAGCCTGACGAACTGGCCGCGGCCTTTGTCAGCCATCCGCGCAAAGAACTGCTCCAAATTCACAATCCGGAAAAGTTTGGTTGC
>JACXTT010009460.1_pt1 | contig 13306 bp, 13 predicted proteins | sample 9270951 | NCBI WGS metagenome assembly JACXTT01 (sample SAMN15532306, study PRJNA645909) | rock metagenome | isolation source: weathered quartz diorite | place: Puerto Rico | collected 2017-06-21
TGCCGCGCCGCTCGAAGCGCCTCCCGCCGTTGTGGCGAGGGTTCGCGCCTGGCTTGACCGCAATCCGGTCGACGTCACTCGCGCGGTGCTTGCTCCTGGCTACATCGGGTTTTACCTCATCGAAATCGAATTGCCGAAGATCGTCAACTACGGTCCGGCGGAACTGTATATCGAGGCGGACGGACGGGAAAGCAATCGCGTCCGCTTGTACATCGAGCCGTGATCTCCCCGACCGTAGAATCAGCCGAAACAACTTCAGCGAACTAATTCAGAAGGACTTGCAATGAATCGTAGATCCATCATCATGGGGCTGGCCGCCGCAGCCATGCCGATCCTGCTGCATGCGCAACAGAAAGAACAGAAAGAGAAAGAACAGGCGGCCGAAAAGCTCGCGCCCTACTATCCGACGCCCGAACTGGTGGTCGAAAAGATGCTGCAACTTGCAGGCACCAAGCCGGGCGAGAAGATGTTCGACCTTGGCTCCGGCGATGGCCGCATCGTGATTATGGCCGCCGAGAAGTTCAAAGCCAACGCCGTGGGCATCGAATTCGACAAGGACCTCTACCTGCAAAGCTCCGAACGGATTAAGAAGCTGGGCCTTGAGTCCCGCGCCAAGATTATCCACGGGGACATACTCAAGCAGGATTACAGTTCCGCCGATGTCATTACCGTATACCTTTTGCCGTTGTCCAACGACAAGGTCAGGCCTATTCTGGATAAGCAGTTGAAGAAGGGCACGCGTCTGGTAGCCCATGACTTCGAGTTCTCCGATTGGACGCCGGTCAAGACGATGGATATCGACGACGACGGAGAAGGCCGTTCGCACCGGTTGTATCTGTATCAGAAGTAGAAAGTAGGCGCAGCAGTAAGAGCTCCATAGGGTTAGGGCGAACCCCGAAGGAGCCACGAAGCCCATATGATCCCGCACACCTGGCGCCTGACAATCTCCGCCGCACGGGTAGTGGTTGCCTCGAGTTTTCTCGTGATCTACTACCTGTCGATTCGCAGCTTACTGCAGTTGCCGGCGTTGATCTTTTTGGGCTATTTTCTGTACGGGGTCGCGGTGTTGTGGTGGCGGCCTTATCCGAGCCGCTGGGGCGCTGTCGCCACGATCATCGGTGACGCGTTCCTTTCCCTGTTCTGGGTTGCGATTTATTCCGGGGCATTGGGTAATCCCACGCTGTGGTTCTGGGTCAGCGTCGCGAGCTGGGTTTTCGTGCTGACCAGCGCGCAAGCCGCGCACGAAATCTGGTTCACCCTCGGCATCACGCTATTCGCGCTTGCCGTTCTCTTTCTCATCCCGTCGGCGAGTTCCACCAACCTCACCGCCGTGGTCGTCGCCGGAGGCGCCATCGCGCTCGTCTCGTCCTACCAGCGGCTCTACTTTGAACGGCGGATGGCGCATATGGCCCGGCAGAATGTTCTGTTGCGTTCCGACGCCCAGCGGGCGCGCGAACTGGAACGCCAGCGCATCGCCGCGGACTTTCACGACGGCCCCTTGCAGGCCTTCATCGGCTTTTTGATGCGGCTCGAACTGCTTCGCCGCCTGGCGGGCAAAGATCCCAAAATGGCGATGGACGAGCTCCTGCAACTGCAGGAAATCACCAAGCAGCAGGTGAACGATCTTCGCGCGTTTGTGCGCAGCATGCGGCCTTCCGACGTGGATGGCGATAGCCTCGCGGCATCCGTGAGCCGTTTGGTCGAGCAGTTCCAGCGCGACACCGGCATCGCCGCGACGTTTTCCAGCGCCGACTTCGACGAGCCGCCTGAAACCGAGGTGGCGCTCGAAATCATGCAGATCGTACGCGAGGCCCTCAACAACGTGCAGAAGCATTCCAAGGCGAGCCGCGTGATGGTCTCGATCGGCAAGAACAGCGGCGCGCTCGAAGTCACGGTGGACGACAATGGAGGAGGCTTCCCGTTCAGCGGGCTGTACTCGCTGGACGAACTGGATCTCATGCGCCTGGGGCCGATCAGCATCAAGCGCCGCGTCCGGACCCTGGGAGGCGAGCTGACGCTCGAATCCCGGCCGGGAGAAGGATCAGGCCTGAAGGTACGCGTTGTTGCTTAAAATCCTCGCCGCCATACTTCTGTTCACAGTAACCGCCTGTAAGCCGTCGAAGCGGTTTTCGCTCCCCGTTGCGTCCGGGACGGGGAATGCGCATGCAGCCTTCGAATGGCAGGAACGCCCCGATCCCGTCCTGCCCCGTGGATCCGCATCGTCCTGGGACGGTATCGACACATTAAACCCATCCGTGGTCCGGTGGCAAAACCGCTACTGGAACCTCTATTCCGGCTTCGACGGCAAGACCTGGCACACGGGCGTTGCATGGTCCGACGATGGCGGCGCCACCTGGACCAGAAAGCAGCGCATCCTCTCACCTGATCCCGCGACTTGGGAAGGCGCCTACATTGCTGCAAATGGATCCGCGGCGGTCGATGGCGACCAGCTTCTCTATTGGTATCAGGCAGGCCGCACGGGCGCCGCGCCGGCCATCGGACTCGCCCGTTCCAGCGACGGCTTTCAATGGCGGAAAGAACCGCGTCCCGTAGTTGAACCAGGACCGCGCGGCAGTTGGGACGAACGCGGCGCTGCGGACCCCTATGTGATCCGGCAGGGCGACTGGTTCTATCTCTACTACACGGGAATGGATCGCGCCCAGCGCCAGCGCCTCGGCCTCGCCCGTTCGCGCGATGGCGTCGATTGGCAAAAGTCGCTCGACAACCCGCTTCTCGACATTGGCGGACACGAAGCGTGGGACGAGGGCGGCCTCGGCGAACCCGCGGTTTGGAAGAGCGCGCAGGACGGCTGGTATTGGATGCTCTATACCGGACGCGCCTGGGACGAGAAGCGCCGCATCGGGCTCGCTAAGTCCAGGGACGGCGTCCATTGGCAAAAGCTCGCGAACCAGGTTTTTACGGGCGCCTCCGCCTGGGATTCGAAGGTCATCTGCGATCCCACGGTGGAGCCCAACGCGGATGGTTCGGTCAAAGTCTGGTTCGGAGGCGGTGACCAAGCCAAGCCCGACGAGCGCCTCAATGGCCAGATCGGGTTCGCACTGCTACGGCCCGCTACCTCCAATCGTTGATTCGGAACTTCGGTATCTCGAGGCGGACCGTGTGCTCGCTCTCGAGTTTGTATGTTGTCATGTGGACCGCATCCATCTCGCCCGCGATGTCTCCGCTCATGAAGCGAAACACCTCGCCGGGCAAAGGCTCGAGATACCCGGGGCTGCGAGACCGAAGCCCAGGCGCGAACTGAGAACGCCCGGCCGATAGGCAGTGAACGGACCGGTATCCCTGACGCGCGACGGCATCGCACAAGCCGAGATCTTCAATCTGGCGGCGCGGTTGGCCTACGGCGATTTCGGCAGTTCGCGGGCGGAGCCTGAGTAAAGAGAAATCGATGACCGCTCGCCCTTCGAGTGCTCCGTAGTCCTGCCACACACTCTTTTTCTCGAAGAAGAACGTCTGGTAGCGGAAGCCTAATGTTGTGTTCGCAACGAACACGGGAGTCGCCTCGGACTCCACCCACTCGCCACTGGGGTATTGGATTCGGAGCCGGATATAATTGACTGCGACCGCAAAATCCTGGGAACCCGATAGACCCTCGATCGAAACCGGGACGTGGACCGCGCTCGAATAGTTGTCATACTTACGGAGGCTCTCCGGCCGGAAATTGCCCCGCTCCGGAACAAAAGTGACCCGAAACTGTTTGCTCGATTCGCGATCCAGCCGTTGGCGTTCCAGTTTGGAGGCCGCCGCAATGCTGCCATTCGTTGACAGAACACAAAGTACTGCAAGCGTGACAGCCATTGCACGAGCCCACACGGTTCTGCGCAAGAAATACTGGAACGTGACGATTGCGGCGCTGGCCAGGAAAACCGCCGCCAATAGACCAAAGCCTATCAGCCAAAAGTAATGGACCGAGTGCGGCATGCTGGTGGTGTCGCCGATCAATGTCTGCGCGAGAAGGACTGCGGTAAGCATTAGAATGCCTGCGACCACCGCTTCTCCGAGGTTCGCCGTGAAAGTTGCGATGCCGAGGACGGGTAGAGCCATGCAAAACAGAATTGTCGCGTGCAAAAAGGCCGCCGGAACGATCACCCCAGTTGAAAAACCAAGGGCAACACCGAAGAGCAAGTCGGCAACAAGCACCGGGCCCACCACTGCAACGGCCGTGAACAGCAGCTTCGCCGCCAGCAAATGCCAGCGGGGAATCGGGCGAATCAGCCAGTCCTGCCGGTCGCTCGTCACGTTGTCCGAATGGACCAGCGCAACCAACAAATAGAAAGCCGCCATGAAAGGTACGGGGCTGGCCACCGAAAGCAGCAAAGGTCCTGTCGCATCGGTTTGCCATACCACGCAGGCAATGACAACCCACTGCGAAAGCGCCACCGCGAGGGCTGTCTTCCAGAGTAATTGCAGGTCTTTTTTGAAGATTCTCAGAATCACAACGCGCCTCCCTGTTGCTGCTGGCTCGCCCGCGCCAGCGCAACGAAAATCGAACGCAAACCCATCCGCTCCGCCTGAATCGATCGCACCGCTCCAAGCACGCCGCGCACCCGATCTCCCAGCGAACTCTCTTCAAATTGCGTTTCCACAAAGTGCACGGCGTTGCCTTCCGCATGCAGGCCGCGCCAGCTTTCCGGCATCGACGGAGTTCCGGGCGGCGCTTCTCCTTCCGGCAGCGTCACGCGGACCTCTCGAAACCGGCTGTTCAGATCCGCAAGCGTCTCCGAAAACTGCAGGCGGCCCTGATCGAGAAACGCGACATGCGTGAGCGAACCTTCGATTTCCGCGAGCTCATGCGACGAAACGAGCACCGTTGTTTCATCCGCCTGCTGCAGCATGCCCTCCATGAACTCATCGCGCGCCAGCGGATCGAGGCCGCTCAAGGGCTCGTCCAGAATCAACAATTCCGGCCGGAACGGTAAGGCGCAAGCCAGCGCCAGTTTCATGCGCGCGCCGTGCGAGAGGTTGCCGATCGCCGTCTTCGCAGGCAGGCGCATCTCAGATCGCAAGCGCGTTTCGATTGCGCGATCCCACTTCGGATACATTGGCCGGATGTAGTCGAAAAAGGCCTCGACGCTGAGCCCTTTGGGCAACTGCTGGTTTTCCGCCACGTAGCCGATGCGCGCGAGATCCGCGGGCTTCAGCCGCCGCGAGTCTTTGCCCAGCACCGTAGCGGAACCCGCGTCCGGATGCACGATGTCGAGCAGCATCTTGAGCGTAGTCGTTTTGCCCGCGCCGTTCGCGCCAATCAATGCAAACGCGCTGCCTTGCGGAACCTGCAGCTCGAGGTCCAGAACCGCGGCATGTCCGCGGAACTTCTTGGTCAGCCCGTTGGTCTCAATGGTCATCATGGTTGCCGTCCTTTTGCGCGGCAGTTGCCGACAGATTCTCCCAATGCGAACGCACGGCGTCGAGCACATCGTCGATGCCAAGGCCTACGCGGCGCGCCTCCACCACCAGCTGTTCCACTTCCTGCTTGAGCAGCCTCCTGCGGTCGCCCGCGCGCGCCTGCGGCAGTTCCGCGACCACGGTGCCAATCCCGGGGCGCGACTCGAGGTAACGTTCCTGAATCAGATGCTGGACGATTTTGTGGGCGGTGTTGGGGTGAATCTTCAAATCCGCGGCCAGCGCACGCACCGATGGAAATGCCTGCCCCGCGCGGAACTCGCCCGCGACAAACGAACGAACCGCCGCGTATACGACCTGATCGAAAATCGATTGCCCGGGCTCGAGTCTGAGGCGAAAGAGTGCCACAGCAGCAGTGTGACACTTGTGACGCCTCCCGTCAAGAGCTTTTTCGCAAACGATGCGATGATAGCGGCCATGGAACCACGCGTGCGCCTCCGCGCGCCTCGCCTCGACGACGCCCCGTTTCTCGCGAATCTCATGACTCCGGAAATCAGCCAGTGGCTGGCGATCTGGCCTGCCCGGCCTTCTGCCGCCGAAGTGGCGTCGCTCCTCGAAGCAACCATCGCGGCCATCGACAACAACCTCGCCTTGGCCTTCGTGATCGAGACGGCCGGCGACGGCGAAATCATCGGCTGGACCAAGGTCGCAAGATGCACCGGAGAAGGCGCCAGCCGGCGCGGGGAACTAGGATATTGGCTCGGCGAAGCACATCAGGGCAAAGGTTATGGCTTCGAGGCCGCCTCAGCCGCGGTGGCGATTGCGTTCCACGATTTGGATCTTGATGTGATCGAGGCCGGCGCGCAGCCGGAAAACCCAGGCTCCCTGCGGGTCATCAGGAAGCTCGGCATGCAGCCAATCGGGGAACGAATGATCTGGACGCCCGTGCGGCAGATCTACGAACTCTGCTGGTACTTCGAGGTCCCGCGGCCATCCTGAGTGCACGTTATTCCATCGGCAGCACGATCGAAAACGTCGAACCTTTGCCCGGCTCGCTGCGGACCTCGACTGTGCCGCCATGCTCTTCCGCTACGTGCTTGACGATCGTCAGGCCGAGGCCGGTTCCCGCCACTGCTTCGCCTTGCCGCTGCCGCCCGCGGCAAAACTTTTCAAAGATGCGTTCCTGTTCCTCGGGCGGGAGGCCAAAGCCAAAATCCTTCACCTGAATCGCCGCGTGCTTGCGCCGCTGCAGCAGGCGGAGTTCAATCTTCCGGGATTGCCCGGAATACTTCATCGCGTTCGTCAACAGGTTCAGGATCGCGCGCACCAGCGCATCCGCGTCCGCCCGCACGTCGCCGATTTCCTCGTCAATCTTCACTTCGAGCGCGAAACCCTGCTGCGCCAGCGGCTTTTCAAGCGCGCGCACCGCGGTGCGAATCACATCCTGAAGTGCGGTGGGACGCAGCCGGTACAGCCGCCGTTTGCCTTGCTCGATCTTCGCGAAATCGAGCACATTGTCGACCAGCCGGCCCAGCCGCTCGCCCTCGGTCAGAATGATGTCCGCGTATTCCTTTTGGGACGTCGCATCGGTCATCCGCCCCATCGAAAGTGTCTCGGCATACATGCGGATAGCGGCGAGCGGCGTGCGCAACTCGTGTGAAACGCCGGCGATAAACTGCGAGCGTTCCTCGGCGGCCCTCACCTCGCGGTTCACGTCGCGCCATAGCAGGTAGCCTCCAAAGAGCGACACACCGAGCACCATCGCCAGCGCGCTCGCGTAAAACCACCACAAAAGCGTCCATTTCTGAGTCAGCGCCCGGTCGGTCTCCGAAAACAATTGCAGGCTGAGTTCGGGAAAGTCGGGCGCCAACGGCTGGCCTGCATCGCTCTGTTGCGCGAGAATCCGGCCTGGCAACGACAGTGTGAGCGGCCGCAGCCGCACGCACAGCGCCTCTTGTTTGGTGCGTTTCACCAACCACGTTTCGATCCCCTTGGATTCGTCGCTAATCACGCGCCAGTCGTCCGAAGCCGGAAACGCCAGCGCGCGCCGAACCGATTCCGCATAACGCTGCCGCATGTCGATGCGGTCCTCGAGCGCGCGCGCCTGATCCGCGCTAGGGCCGTGCTTTGCCAATTGCCGTGCGATCTGCCGGAACACTGCGTTCACCGCGGGCGAATGCGGAGTATATGAAGACAACTCAATCGTCAGCAGGGCGTTCACTTCCTGCTGCATGATTCCCGACAGCGCCAGTTCCCGCGCCGCCAGCCAGCGGTAAGGAATGCCGTTCTCATCCACCAGTTGCGGAACCCCTTTCAGCAACTGCGGAAAAACCTCGAACGCCTGGGACGAACGTCCCGCGGCCGCCATTTGCCGGGCCTGCCGAAGCCTCGTTTCGGCGCGCTGCGCAGGATGATGCGAGAGCTGCAGCGCCTCTTCAAACCGTCCGGCTTCGAGCTTTTCACGAAACTCCGGCTCGGCGAGAAGCCGTCTCGCGGTCCACGCGTCGCGGTTTTGGTCCCATGGCAGGCGCGCGCCGCGAAATGCCAGCGGCTTAGCATCGTTGAGCGCGCTGGACCACCAGCCATCCTCCGGTAGATCCTCGATCTGGGCCAGAATCTGCAACCGGGCCTGATTGGCGAACTGCCGTTGATCGTTGCTGATCCGCTCGCCTGCGAGGTTCCGTTCCTGGGATAGCATGCGCCAGCCGAGCACCACCAGAATTGCGCATGGCAGCAATACGACGAGTGCAAACAGGAGGTACTGCCGGCGGTGACGCATCCGATTTCATGGTACAGGCATCCAACGGGGGTATGATTACCGGATTGCACCATGTAACGGCGATTGCCAGCGATCCTCAGAAGAACGTGGACTTCTATACGAAGTTCCTCGGCCTGCGGCTCGTGAAGAAGACGGTCAACTTCGACGATCCCGGTACGTATCATTTCTACTTCGGGGACCAGACCGGGTCGCCCGGAACCATCCTGACGTTTTTCCCGTGGCCCGGCACCTTCCGCGGCCGCAAGGGCAACGGTCAGACCGTGCGCACGGCGTACACCGTACCGAAAAACTCGCTGGGCGCCTGGATCGATAAGGCGCGCGCCGCGGACATCCCTGTGGAAGGTCCGCAGACCCGCATGAATGAGGAATTCATCACGCTCACCGACCCCGACGGAATGCTCATTGAACTGTTCGCTACCGGAGATGGCGAAGGTTTGGGTAAGTTCCATTCCGTGACGCTCGCCGAGCGCGAGGCAGGCAAGACTGCCGACGTATTGTCCAAACTGATGGGCTTCCGCAAGGTTGGCGAAGAGGGCAACCGCGTCCGCTACGCTTCCACTGAGGCCGGCGTCGTGGACCTCGACATCTCGGATGCTCTGCGCGGCACTTCCGGCGCAGGCACGGTGCATCACATCGCGTTCCGCACGCCGGACGCCGCGGCGCAACTGGGTTGGCGCAAGAAGATCGAGGACTTCGGCCTGCATGTCTCGCCTGTAATGGACCGCAACTACTTCACATCGATCTACTATCGCGAACCCGGCGGCGTGCTGTTCGAGATCGCAACCGACCCGCCCGGCTTCACGGTGGACGAGACCGTTGCAGAGTTAGGTCACAATTTGAAGCTTCCGGCTCAATATGAACCGATGCGTTCGCGGCTCGAAACCGTGCTCCCGCAGGTGACCTTATGATGACCACCAAAACCGCCGGCTTCGCCCACCGCTGGATGGAGGGCGAGAATGGCCACACACTGCTGCTGTTGCATGGCACGGGAGGCGACGAGCACGACCTGCCCGGCCTCGGCCCCGCGCTCGATCCGCAGGCGAATCTGCTGAGCCCGCGCGGCAAGACTCTCGAGAACGGCATGCCGCGCTTCTTCCGCCGCCTCGCGGAAGGGGTCTTCGATCTGAAAGACCTCGAGTTCCGCACCCAGGAACTCGCCGAATGGATCGCGGCGGCGCTCGAAGAGTACGAAGTGGACCCTGCCAGGCTGACCGCAATCGGCTACTCGAACGGCGCGAACATCGCGGCGAGCTTGCTCGTTTCGGGCAAAGCCGCGTTTTCACGCGCCATTCTGATGCGGGCAATGGTTCCCTTCGAACCGCCGGCGCTACCCGATCTCAGGGACAAGCGCATCCTCATGCTTTCCGGCACGCGGGACCCAATCATCGAGCCGGCCAACAGCCAGCGCCTGGCCGACCTGCTGCAACAGGCGGGGGCCCAGATCACGCTACGCTGGAGTGAGACCGGTCACGGCCTCGAACAGCGTGAGATCTCGGGCGCGCGTGACTGGCTCGCCTCCGGCAGCAAATAAGCATTGAGCCAACCGTCTACAACTGCCGCAATAGAAGAAAACGAACCGCCGCCCCAAAAACCGCATTGGGCGCCGTTACGCGAACCGTTGTTCCGCGCCTTTTGGCTGGCGGCGTTCGCGTCGAACGTCGGCTCGTGGATGCAGAGCGTTGCGGCATCGTGGCTGATGACGACCTTGACGGTGAGCCCGCTGTTTGCGGCGCTGGTGCAGACGGCGGGTACGCTGCCGATGTTCCTGTTCGGGCTCCCGGCGGGCGCGTATGCCGACTTCCTCGACCGCCGGCGTGTGCTGCTTTGGACGCAAACGGCGATGCTGCTCGCGGCGCTCTTGCTCGGCATCTTCACGCTTCTGGGCATCACCGGACCGTGGACTTTGCTGCTGCTGACGTTTGCGTTGGGTGTGGGCGCGGCGTGGAATGCTCCCGCCTATTCCGCCAGCATTTCCGACCTCGTTGCGCGCGAAGACCTGCCCGCGGCTGTGACACTCAACTCCGTGCAGTTCAACGCCGCCCGCGCCGTCGGTCCTGCAATTGGCGGACTAATGCTGATTGCGGTGTCTCCCGGTTCGGTTTTCGTGATCAATGCCGCGTCGTTTTTGGTGGTGATCGCGATCATTCGCGCGTGGCCTGAAAAAGCCAAGCCCAAGGCTCGCATGGACCTCGCGCCGTTCATCGGGGAAGGCCTCCGCTGGGTGTTTCAGGACGCAACCATGCGCATGGTGCTGCGGCGCGCGCTGTTCTTTGTGCTCGGCGGTTCCGCGATGTGGGCGCTGCTGCCGTCGGTCGCCAACATTATGATTCGCACCAACGGCGGAGGGTTCGGCCTCATGCTCGGTTCCCTGGGCCTCGGCGCGGTTCTGTCGGGAGTGTTGCTCGCACGTGGCCGTGGGACGCTGAGCGTGCGGCAGTTGCTCGCGCTCGGCACGCTGGGCTTTGCCGTGGCGACGTTCGGCATCGCGTTCACAAGAAGCCTCGGGCTCGCCTTTCCGCTGTTGTTCCTCGGCGGCATCTCGTGGATGACTATGATGTCCACGCTCAATGTGGCGGCGCAATCCGCCATGCCCGACGAACTGCGGGCTCGCGGACTTTCGGTCTACATGATCCTGTTCAACGGGTCGCTCGCGTTCGGTAGCTGGTTTTGGGGGCAAATCGCCGAACGGTTTACCTTGCCACACGCCTTGTGGGCAGCCTCCGCCATGCTGCTGTTCTCGCTCGTGATCGCCGGTCGCGGAGTCATGACGCCGCCTTCGAACGATCCCGCTGTCGAGATCCCCGCGAAATGATAACAGCGCAAAAGAAGACCATCGTCATCGCCGGAGGAGGCGTGGCCGGGCATCGCATCGCCTTCGCCCTGCAGCGGCAGGCGAATGTCGTCCTTGTCGATCCGAAAGAGTATTTCGAGGTTCCGATGGCGGCGCCGCGCATGCTGGTGGAACCGGGCCGGGCGCGCCACGCGCTTCTGCGGTATGCCGAGTTTCTACCTGGTGTACGGCATGTACGTGGGCGGATCACCGAGGTTCATGAGGATCGCGTCGCTACGGATGCCGGGTCCATCCCTTTCGACTACCTCGTGCTCGCCACAGGATCGAGCTATCCGGACGATCTGGTGAAAGCCATCGAAGGCGATGCGGCCGGGCGTGAGCGCCACTATGCGGATTGGGCGGGCCGGATCCGCCATGCCAAAAGCATCGCGATACTCGGCGGCGGCCCGGTGGGCGTCGAACTCGCGGCGGAAATCCTCGAAGAGCAGCCAGGTAAAGATCTGACGCTCATGCACACAGGGACAGCGCTTCTCGAGTCCACGACAACGGGCCCGCAAAGATACGCGGAAGGTTTCCTGCGGAACCGCGGCGCGAAGATTGTACTGGGGAGGCAAGCTGACGTGGACGCGGATCTCACCATCCGCTGCTTCGGCTATCGCATCGACGTATCCTACCTGCGGAACCTGTCCGGCGCGCTCGATCCCCAGGGCCGCGTTGCCGTGACGCCGTCGCTGTCTTTGCCTGGTCATCCCAACATCTTCGCGGCCGGGGACATCACTGCGTTGCCGGAACTGAAACTCGGCATCTGGGCGGGCAAACATGCGAAAACCGTAATCGCGAACCTGCGGGCGCTCTTGCAAAACCCGGCTCGCGCGAAGCTGCGGACCTACAACCCGGCGACCGGCAACCGGATGATGCTGGTGACGCTCGGCCGCCGTCATGGAGCGGGCCATGTGCCGGTGTTTGGCGATTTCTCAAATGCCTGGCTCGCCAGAAAGCTCAAGTCCGAAGACGTCTTCATCGGACGTTATCGCAAGGGCGTCGGGCTATTATGACCCAAGTATGAAGAAGCGGACCGCACTGCCTCTCTTTTTCTTTGCCGCCGTTGCAATCGCGTTCCCGCAAACGGCCTCGGAATGGATCGTTCGCGGCATGGCGCACTTCCAGGCCGGGCAAGTGGAGGAGTCGGTGAAAGACTTCGACCGCGCCATTCAGGCGGATGCCTCCGCCGCTCCGCACCTCTGGCAGCGGGGCATCGCGCTGTACTATCTAAATCGCTTCAAAGATTGCAAAGCCCAGTTCGAAATCCACCGTACCGTCAATCCGGAGGATGTCGAAAACTCCGCCTGGCATTACCTCTGCACCGCGCGTGCGGAGTCTCCGGCGAAGGCAAAATCCATGCTCATTCCCGTGGCCCGCGATGGGCGCCCGCCGATGACGACCGTGCTCGCGATGTTCGCCGGCAAAGCCACGCAGGGCGACGTTTTGCGCGATGCCGGGCGCGACGGTGCGGCGAAGTTTTTCGCCTATCTCTACATCGGCCTGTACTGGGAAGCGAACGGCGACCGCGCGAAGGCCGGCCCCTGGCTGAAGCGGGCCGCGGAAGCCTCAGAGGGTCAGGACTACATGGGCGCCGTGGCTAGAATCCACTGGGCGCGGCTCCATCCGCCAGGCGCCAAGTGATCCATTTCTCGCAATCTTTCCGCATGAGTGTGCAGAAGAAAGAGTGACCCGCAGCCATGCCTTACGCCATCATAGTTCCCCGCGTTGAGATGTTCCGCGATATGTTCAATATCACGCAGCCGCTCGTTCCCGGCGAAGGGGCTCTCAACGCCCCGCCGTTGGACGTGAAGCTGGTGCAGTATCTCCTCAAATGCTGGGCCACTGGGGCCGATCACGAACCCTCCACCAACCGGTTGGAAGCGGCGCGGATCGTCTCGCAGCCGGACTTTGTCGATGGCGTCTACAGCCGCCGCACCCTGCGCGTCCTGCAACTCTTCGAAACCGAATTCGACCTGCCGGGTGACGGCGTCATCCATCCGCTGCCGCTGCAGCCCAAGTCGACCGGGTACTTAAGCCCTGTCGAATACTTTCGCAGCAAGCTCGGCATGCTGAACTGCTATTTTCTGCACCAGGTGAACCGCTACGGAACCGGCCGGAAGTTCGACGAGATCCGCAAGGAAATTGCGAAAGTCATGCCGCGCGATCTGGCAGAGACCCTGTATCCCAAACTAGCCCCGCCGTCGACGCTGCGAAAAATCCGCCCTGTCGATCGCTCGATCACCATGTAATCGGATACAATCCGTTTTGCCGCTACAGGACTTCGAACTCACTGCATCCAACGCGAATGAGTACCTTGCCGGGCGCGGATTCCC
>JACXTT010009461.1_pt1 | contig 13305 bp, 14 predicted proteins | sample 9270951 | NCBI WGS metagenome assembly JACXTT01 (sample SAMN15532306, study PRJNA645909) | rock metagenome | isolation source: weathered quartz diorite | place: Puerto Rico | collected 2017-06-21
TCCGCCAGCAAGGGCTCGATAGGGCCAAGGCCCATGATTTCATCTTCGATGCGGGTTGCAATGCGTTGGCGTGCCTGCACGGTCAACGGCATTGACTCGCTGCTCATCAACTGTTGAACCGCGGCACGGACCTCTTCACGTGCAGTGGTTTCATCCATCAGGCCGATCGCGGCAAGATCCAGTCGCTTGAGGACTTTCTCATGTACGCGATCACGCCAATACGCATCTGCATCAACCGTCGTCGTGACGACGGGTGCAGGCGTTTCTTCCTTCAATGCATTAAGCACGGGCTCCTGCATCACGGATTCATTGGATTTATCAGCTGGACTACCACCATTCCAGCGCTTGAGACGGCCGAATAGTTCCTGGTTCATGGGTCTCATCTCCGTAGTGTGCTGGTGAGTACCGAGCGCAAGCGGCTAGGCTTGGGTGGCGGCGGGGGCGCTTCGCTATGTGCCGATGGAGAATTGTTGACGAGCAACACCTCAGCCAGATCCTGCAAGGCTTTTGTCAGCGGTGCGTTGCGTGCGCAGTTCAGCAATGGAATGCCGTTGTTCAGTGATTGGGAAACCAGCCGGAAATCACTGGGCAAAGTGAAATGTGAAGGTGGTGAAATCACCTTCATGATGTCCTTGAGTGTGATGGCCTCTGCATCACTGTGGCGATTCACCACCAGGATGACCTTGTCACGTGGAACGCCAATGCCTGTAGTGATGACACGCAGCATGCGTATGGCATCACGAACATGCGCAATGCTTTCTTCCATTACCACCAGCACTTTATCGGCTTGTGCCAAAACGGTACTCGTGAGTGGATCGATCTGGCGTGGGAGATCAACAATCACGCGCGGGTAGCTTTGCCTCATGAGTGCCAGGAGGCGGGTAAGCGAATCCGTCGAAATTTCCCAGGGCAGTGGCATCTGGTCAGACATTGCGCTGAGTACATGAACGCCGCTCGCATGCTTGGTCATGTAAGCGTCCAGCGCGGTTGAATCCAGATGTTCTTTTGCTGAAAGCGCCGTCAGCAATGAGTTGCGCGGTTCAAGATCCAGGGCCAGCGGCAGCATGCCGAATTGAAGATCCAGATCGAGCAGGGCCAATGGCTCGCGCGAATGCGTCGCCATGATATGGGCAAGATTGACCGAGATGACGGATCCACCTGATCCACCTTTTGCATTGATCACAGCGGTCATGGATCCGGAATGAGCGCCAGCATTACTGATGCCTTTTTCCTGTCCTATTGTCCGCACTGCACGCAGAAGCTCCACGGGAGCTACAGGTGGTGCAAAGTAATCCCGAACACCAGCCTGCATCGCGCGGCGCATCACATGAGGATCTGCAGGGTGGCCAACCACGATTGTTGGTGGGCGCTGCGAGACGGGGCGTGACGCCAGTGACTGGAGAACCTGCTCCCAATCGGAATTAAGGACAACAATCAGCACATCCGTGGATGGCATAAGATTCAGCAGGGGATCATTCTGTTCGACGGCGTTCACACGGCATGTCGCTTCAATGTCTGGCTGTTCGCTCAGCATGCGACGCACGTCTTCGCACAATGCAAAGTCGTGTCCTGAAATTACCGCGTTGATCTTCGTCATATAGCGCTCTCCATGTGCTACTTGTGCCGGCGTTATTAGGGGATTCGTGTGCAGACTAGGTACCCATGCATACGCTTGCTCCCGTATCAGGTATATACCCGAGGCTTTCAACCGGTACAGTCGTTCTGAAAGATGGCGCGGAGATCGTAGGGGTGATGTAGGGAATGAAAAGGGTGTAGGTGTATCCAACAATTTCGGCACGTACAAAATTTATGCTGGCGGGATCGGCCGTGGCCGAGCCAGTACTATCAAGATAGGTCAGCACGATGTTTGCAGTGCTGAGGCCAGTCAGCGGTGTGCTGGTGTCGCCACTGCCGCCGACATTCAGCATGGCGTCGCGACGGATCTTCGGATCATTCATGGGGCACACTGCCGCAAGGCGTGCGGCGCGGCGCGTGGATTCCGCCAATGAGTTCCATACAAAGAATATGCGGCCCATTTCCAGGCAGCCGATCAAAACGGTTAGGGCAACGCCGCCTACGATGGCAAATTCCACTGTCGCCAAGCCGCGTTGACGGTTCTTTTTCATAGCGCTCTTGCTCGGCATGACGCGCTCAAGGTTACCGGTGATGCAATGCTGTTGCTTTGCCCTTGCCCGAAAGTTGGAATGCCGCCAAGGAACAAGGGAACGTAGGAATAGGCAGCACTGACCTGCACTTGCGTGGTCCCGATGGCGACGACCGTAACGCTCCCAGGTGCGAAATTGGGCAGCACTGCGCTGCCACCTGCCGTCGGTGTGCCAAAGACCGTCACATTCTGGGCTGAGGCCTGCTTGCCTGCGGTCAGCGCCATGGTGTGTGTTCCTGGATCCAATGCGACCTGGCCTGCATAGATCGCTCCATTGCGTACCGCCTTGGTCAAGGTGTTGTACTGGTACATCGCGCGGCCGAGTTCCGCACAAGCCAGCAACAGGAACAGTACGACCGGTACGACAATCGCAAACTCCACGGCCGCCAAGCCAAGGCTATGGTGGCGCGAGACAAAATTCTGATGGGCCGAGACGTTCATGATCCCCTTGGATGATCAGGATCCTGGAAGAGAACGATCTTGATGGGGCCCAGCAATCCGCCGCCACCACCGCCACCCGAAGGTGGGCCTACGGTTCCCGAAGCTTCGCAGTTGGGCAGCAACTGTCCATAGATTTTTCCCTTGCTGCTGTCGAGCGGTTGCGTCAGGAAGAAGCAGGCGCCACCGATCACATTCACATTGGTGCTGCCATTGATGCCCGTGCCGCAGTCAATGATGGGTATCAGCACGACGCGACGCTGCGGTACGCCAACGCCGAGAGGAAAATCGTAACTGCCAGGGTTTGCGAGACGAGACCTGTAGCTGCCTGCGCCTGCGTTGTAATAGATCACCGGATTGTTGGAGGTAATCACATCTGGTGGATAGTCCGATTGCGAAACAGGGCCGCTGTATTTTCCAAAGCGCGTATTGAAACCTTGCTCCGCCGGTCCCGAAGACTTGCCGGGTTTGGTTGGCAAGGTGCCACCTGGTTTAAAGCAGAAATTTCCTGCGCCTGCCAATTGATCGCGCAGGCAGGAACCGCCATTGCAACCGCCAAATTGAACGAAGCCATAATTTCCCGGACCTAAAGTGGTGTTGCTGTCCTGGATCACGGTTTCTGTTGTCGGGCCGCCGTTGATGCCATAGCACTTGTAATCCGAGCAGTCCGGATCTCCACTGGTGCCGCAAACTGCAACAGGAAATGCGCCGCACAGTTGTCCGCCCAGGGTTTCCGGACCTGCTACTGCTGTGCCACTTGCATTGAGTACGGATCCCATGCCCGGCAGTATTTGCACGATGTAAGTCGTGATGGGCAGGGCAGCTACGCGCACTCTCACGTAATAGCGTGGAGTGGCTGCGCCACCTGGTGTAAATGGAACCAGCGTTTGCGAAGTCTCTACTGTCGGCGTAATGCCTGTGAACGTGCTGCTGAACTGGGTGGTCGCATTGATCCCGAACGAGGTGTTTGCAGCCGTTGTTGCCAGTGTCGGGCTACCTGTTTCGTAAAGTGTCTTTGCGCCATCGAGCGCTGCTGCGTCCAGGGCATTCTGCAGGCGCGTCTTGGCCATATACACGCGCCCAAGATCCAGAGCCAAACCGACCATGGCAAGCACGGCAAGTGCGCCAACCGTGAAAAGAATCATCACGATCCCGCGCTGTGCGCGACGCCGCATTTCACGGCCACGCAAACGAAATGTTCGCGGGCTCGTCATGCTCAGTGACTCGACGTGGGCATCGCGGCGGTAGGCGTCTCGATTGCCGTAAAGGATTCTTGTGGAGTGCCGGACTGCTGCGCTCCGCTCTTGTAAGCCTTCACGGCTGCTGCCGCTTTGGCGCCCATCAAACCTTCCTTGGGGATGGCGGTTCCTTGCGCTTCCGCGTTTGGGTTATAGGTTTGCTCACGCACCATTTGTCGCACTGAATCGCCAAAGTCGGAGTTGTCGACCGCGGCATTCGTGCTGCAACCGGAGAGGCCAGCCAGTAAAAAGGCGGAGACGACAGCGATATGAACTTTCATGGACCGTTCTCCTTACTGTGCAGATGAAACATCGTGGCCGAAGCTGCCTTGGGGCGGTTGCGCTACAGATGCATTGCCCGATGCAGAATTGTCCGACTTGGAATCGCCATGTCCTTGCAGGCGACCGAACAGGTAGAAATCCATATCTCCCGGCGGCACATAGGAATCCGTAGGAAGCTTGATTTGCTTCGAAGCAATCGGCTGGGCCAGGCGCGGTGTTACGAACATCACCAGCTCTGTTTGTCCGGATTGATATTGCTGGCTGCTGAACAGGGCGCCTAGCAAGGGAATGTCACCGAGGCCGGGGAATCTTTGTATCGACGATTGCATGTTGTCGTTGATCAGGCCGGCGATGCCGATGGTTTGGCCGTCGCCCAGTTCAACCGTGCTGGAGGCACTGCGCTTGGTCAGTGATGGAATGACGAAAGTGCTGTTGCTGCTGCCTCCCTGCAAAACAACCCTGTTGTTCGTAGACAGATCACTGACCGAAACCTTGATGGCCAGGTTGATGCGGCCACTTTCAAGTACGACGGGAACGAACTTCACTGAAACGCCAAATTCCTTGAACTCGATGGTCGTACTGTTGCTTCCGCCACCCTGTGGAACCGGGATGGGGAATTCACCACCTGAAAGGAATTGCGCTTCCTGTCCGGTCATCGTGGTCAGTGTTGGCTCGGACAGGATGCGTGCCAATCCGTTGGTCTTGGAAACATCGAGGATTGCATCAATCAGCGTGGTTCCGGAGAGATAACTCAGGAACGCGCCGGTGCTGTTGATGACCGGCGTGTTTGGCTGGAAGAAGGTCAGCGGCGGACCAAGATGTGGTGCCGTGAGCAATGTTGGAGTCAGTGAATTGTTGTTGTTGACATCCAGCGCATTGGGAAACGACGCGCCACCAGCGGTGCCGCCACCTTGCAGGTGCGAGCCAAAATTCATGATGCTGAGATGGCTGTCCAGGCCGCGCATGACGGTTCGCGACATTTCGGCAACGGTCACCTTGAGCATGACCTGATTGGCGCCGCCAACCTGCATCATGTTGATGACTTTTGCCTTCTTGCAGTTTTCATCGCAATCGGATTTCGCCTGGCGCGATGCAACAGCAGTGGATGCACCTTGGCCGTCGGACTGGTTGGGAATCAGTACAGGCAGGAAGCCGGCTGCCAACTGCAGCGCTGTATCCATGTGTGCTGCACTTGAGACCTGTCCAGCCAGCACCAGCTGGTTTTGCGCAGAGAAGACCTTGATGTTTTCGTCGGGCAGAAGTTCATGCAGCTTGACCTTGAGCGTTTCAAGATCGTGCGTCACTTCCACGTCGAAACGTGCGAAGGCATTGCCGGCGCCATCCCACACCACGACGTTCGTGGATCCCAACTGCTTGCCAATGACATAGAGCTCGCGGCCACGCACCAGGATATCCGCGACGCCCGGATTGGCCACGGATGCGAATTTCGCGGCTCCTGAAAGTGGTATCGAGATCGATTTGTACAGCGCTACGGGATAGCTGCCAGACTCCGAACGCACAGCCATACTGCTGTTGACCACCGCAGGCGGATCCGATGACGGAGTCGCACTTGCACTGATGGCCAGCCCCATGAACAACCCCGACAGCAATACGTGCAGCTTTATTTTCGTTTTCATTTTTCGAAGCTCCTTAATGCATTGCAACTCTTATGTAAGGCTCCGGCTTGAATCGAACGTGCAGATAATGGCTAAGGCTCTGCAGTGGCCTGTCCCATCTGGGCGCCCCGGATCACCGAGACGGATGGCATGGGTTCCGGACGGCTCTGGGCTTCGCCCTTGCTCCTGGACACATGGCGATGGGAACGTACAGGGGCAGGGGCACTGTGGGGTGCGGCTTCTGCCACCGTTACAGGTTGCGGTTCGGTATTAAGGCCCACGACGCCGCGATCGTCCGGATTGCGTAGTGCCAATTGAACCGTGCCTTCTTCGGTCGCGCGCGCCAGGTCAACCGCTTGGGATGGATCAATCTCAAGCGTCACCGCGCGTACAACAACGGGCTGGTCTTTTTCAGTCTGCGCAGTCTGGTCCACGGCCAGAACCTTGACGTTCTGGAGGAGCGTGTGCGTTTCAGCCCGATGAGTGCTTTCAATCATTCGCGTCGCTAGCACATCGACGCGATTGCCTGGCAACAGGAATCCGGCAACGCCGATAACGTCGTTCACGCGAACGGTGACAGCGCGTTTGTTCGGCTCGACCTTGGCGGCAAGACTGCTGCCACCGCCTTCAAGTGAAACGCGCTGGCGCAAGAAAAGCTCGCCGGCAACGATGCGTTGATTGGCGACCTTTCCAATCACATCATCCTGCGCGTGTAGTGCCTCTTCGGGCACGCTGCTCTTCGGCCAGGTGGCCGCCTTGACTTGCTCCGCCTTGATCTTCTCGCCGAATGCAATGTCAGCCGTGGCAACCAGAACCGGAACGCCCCCACGCGTATCTGCTTCGGCAGCGGCAATGCGGGATTTCATCCAGCTTTGCGCGAATACTGCTGCAGCCAGTCCAAGTACTACGGCAATCAGAATTGGGAATAGCGATTTACTTAGCACGAGACGTCTCCCTTGGTAGTCCTTTACAAATGTCCGTACCTTATTTTTTCCTCTCGCTTACTTATGAGCGACTTCTTGCCACCTTGATCTGCAAATCCTCAAGCTATGCACGGTTGCTCAATTCCACCAAGCCCGCGGCGACGGGCAATCTGCCCGTCGCCGAGACTCTGTCGGCTGTTGCTGGTTTAACCAGGCAGGGCAGCCGTGATGCCGTTAATGATCGTAGTCACATTTTGTCCAAGCAGTTGGAATGCTGTAACGACAGCTGCGGCAATCAGGCCGCCGGCCACTGCATACTCAACGGTCGTAAGACCTTTCTGTTTGGTCTTGAGGCAAATTGCCTGCACATAGAGTTTTGTAAGCATCTGACATCTCCGTTTCGATTGATGAACCCACCCAGCCATTGGATTTCAGCAAATGTCGACTCTCTCTGATTGCAATAGGAATCCACATCATGTAGAGCCAAAACCGCTGGGTAATGTTTTGCGCGTTTTTTGGGTGATCGTCAACCGCTAGTCAGCTTTTTTGATCATCTCAGCCATTTAATGATTCGGTTTTGCAAGCTAGCTCACAAAACCGTGGTATGCGGCCCCCCGAATCGGTGAGTGGCTTCCTAGGCAAGACTGGCAAAGATGATTTTGGTGACAATTTCTACAAGATCATGTTGGAATATGCAGAACAAATAACATTTGATTGTTTCTCACAGTGTCTTTGTGGCATTTTCACGTGATTAGAGGAGCCAGGTTTTGTCCAAGACTGCATTTGTCACAGGCGCCACGGGCTGTGTAGGCCTGAACCTGATCGAGGAACTCCTCGCCCAGGGGTGGGAAGTGACGGCCATGCATCGTGCGGGCTCCAACACTTCACTGCTGACACGGTTGCCGGTAAAGCGCGTTGTCGGCGATGTCACTCAGGCAGACAGTCTTGTCTCGCTCATTCCTTCACAGGTTGATTGCGTATTCCATGTTGCAGGCAACACCAGCATGTGGTCGCGCATTCATGCCGAGCAATTGCAGGTGAACGTCGAAGGCACGCGCAATGTCGTGCGTGCATCGCTCAATGCAAGCGCGCAGCGCTTTGTCCTCACCTCCAGCATCGTGGCTTACGGGCTCCACGGCGGCACAGTGAGTGAAGAAACGCCAACACGCGGCACGGCTGCACGCATCAATTACATTCGCAGCAAGGCATTGGCAGAACGCGAAGTGCGGCAGGCCATCAACAGTGGCCTGAAGGCAGTGATCATCAATCCATCCAATATCCTTGGCGCATACGACACCAGGAACTGGGCGCGCATGTTCAGGCTCGTGCAGAGAGGACGTTTGCCTGTCGTGCCCGCGGGTGGTGGAAGTTTCTGTCACGTGCGCGAAGTGGCACGCGCACATGTTGCTGCAGCGGAGCGCGGCCGCGTCGGTGCAAATTATTTGCTTGGCGGTGCAGAAGCCAGTTACCTAGGGCTGGTGCAGGAAATGGCACGCATGCTGGGCGTAAAGCGCAGTGCCAGAGTGCTTCCGCAGAGCATGCTGCATGGCTACGCGTTTCTTGAAGAAATGCTGGCGCCGGTTTTTGGCAGGGAGCCTGACGTAACGCGCGATGCAGTCGAGCTGCTTTCGCAAAACATTTATTGCGATACGCGCCGTGCAGTGCGCGAGCTCGGTTACAAACCGCAGCCGATGGAAGCCATGCTTAAGGACTGCATGGACTGGATGCTCGAGCAGGGCCTGCTCGAACCAAGAATATTTGCTACCTGAAGGCTTTGCGCTAGACCAAAGTCTTGCTTGGCTTCCAACTTGCGGGCAATGAGTTGCGTATTTCCTGACGCTTCGCCACCAGGCGTGCGCGGTCTTGTGGGCTCAGCTTGTCCCAGCGCAGGCCTGCATCGATTTGCGCAATCGCGTTGCCGGCATCGCCGCGCAGGAACATGTAAGTCGCCATCTGGTACGAGGCTTCCGCGATATTGCCGTTCTCCTTCGCAGCCTGCGACAGCAGGCTGAAGGTGTACATGCGCGGTCCCAGCGTTTGATCGCGGGAAATGAGCAACTGGCGTGCATCTTCCGCGTGGCCTGCGGTAATCAGGGCATCAGCATCTGCAAAGATCGCCGCGGAACTGTGCGGATACATGCCGAGCGTGCGGGCGAGGGTGGACAGGCCTGTGTCCTGCTGATGCAGGGCCAATTCAATTCGGCCTTTCAGCAGATTGATGTTGATCTGCCTGGGCAATTGATCGAGTGCAGGCTTGAGTGCGGCAAGTGCGTCGGTGTTGCGGCCCAGCTCGGAGAGGGCCATCGCATAGCCGTAGTGATTGGCGGGAGAGTCGTGGCCTGCTGCAATTTCGCCTGCGAAAAAGTCGACGGCATCACTTGGCAGGTCCGCGGCAAAGACGCGCGTGCGTGCCTGGATGATCGAAAAATCCGGAGAGTCCTTGTAATTGACCTTGGGCAGCGCTGCAGCACGTGCGCGCGCCTCTGCCATGCGTGAAGTGTTGAGCGGATGCGTCAGCAGGAGTTCTGGCACCTGGCTGCCGTACAGTCGCGTTTGCTGTTCAAGACGACCAAAGAAACTCGCCATGCCATTCGGATCAAATCCGGCCGCAGCCATGGTCTGGATGCCGATGCGATCAGCTTCCTGCTCATGTGCGCGCGTGTAATTGACTGAACGTTGCTGGTTGATGGCCTGGCCTGCGCCAATGCCGGCAATGATGAGATCAGGATTCGCCACCGAGCCAGCGAGGATTGCCGCGAGCACGGCGGCCCATGTCAGGATGTTCGAGACCTTGGTGTCTTCTTCCGCGCGTGCAATGTGACGCTGCGTAACGTGCGCCATTTCGTGGCCCAGCACGCCAGCTATTTCGCTCTCGTTTGCTGCCGCGAGCAAGGTGCCTGCGTTGAATCCGATGAAGCCACCCGGCAATGCAAATGCGTTGATGCGATCGTCTGCAACGACGAAGAACGTCAGTGGCGGCGGCGGCGTCGCGCTGTGCGCGGCGAGCTTGTAGCCGATGGTGTTGATGTACTCGTCCAGCTCGGGGTCATCGACGGTGAAGTCGTGGCTGTACAGCTCCGCCATCACTTGCTTGCCGAGGATTCTTTCCTGCGCAGGTGACATCGAGTTGTCAGCCGGCTCACCCATCTGTGGCAGGTCAATGGTGTTGACCTGCGCGTACAGCGGCGTCACCGCCAGGGAAACGCAGAGGCACAGACAGGTCAGGATTCGGATCATGGAGTCGTATCGTTGGGCTAACGCTTAGAACGCAGCGCCAGCACTAAGTTCTAGCGGCCGATGGCTTGACCCATGCGAACGGTTGCGCCCGGCTGGGCAACGCCGTCCCACTGCACGGCGCCCGGTGCTGTCAGCAGGATCACGGTGGAGCCCATGTTGAAGCGGCCCATTTCCTCGCCACGCTCCAGCGTAATCGGCAGGTCGGTCATGAAGTTGCCGCCTTCGGTTTCGCGCTTGTGCGGCGGGCTGATCTGGCCGGCCCATACCGTTTCCATGCTGCCGACAAACAGGGCGCCCACGAGCACCATGGCAACGGGACCGATGTCGGTATCGAAGATCGCGACCACGCGCTCATTGCGCGCAAACACGCCGGGCATGGCGCGAGCCGTGGCCGGATTCACGCTGAACAAACGGCCCGGCACATAGCGCCAGTGGCGCAGTCGGCCATTCACCGGCATGTGGATGCGGTGATAGTTGTAGGGCGCCAGGTAAATCGTGTTGAACTGGCCGCCCATGAATTCACGCGCGGTGAGTGCATCGCCGCCGAGCAATTCGACCACTGAATAATCGTGGCCCTTGGCCTGGAAAATGCGGCCTTCCTTGATCGTGCCGAGCTGGCTGATGGTGCCATCCACCGGGCTCAGGAATGCCGGGGCGGGAGCAATACTGCGCGCGCCAGGTTTCAGTGCGCGGGTAAAGAAATGGTTGAAGGAGCGGTAATCCTCGGGGCGTTCATGTTCGGCTTCGGCAAGGCTGATATCGAAACCGCGCATGAAGATGCGGATGAAGGCGTTCTTGAACCAGCGCACTTCAATGCGCGTCAGCAGGAACATCAGCCACGACAGGAAGCGGGTCGGCAGGCGCAGCTGGATGGCTGCGAACATCAGGTCGCCGCGGCTGGCATCGGTGTCGTTTTGCGGCTTCATGCCGTCCACCCACTCAAGCCCTTGGCAACTTCATCCTTGTTTGAAATCATGGTCATATTTTTCTTTAGAATATTAAATGTAACAATTGAGCCTTCTGCTCAAGGCGCATTTTTCACGACAAAATCCGCTTTCAGGCGTTTTTTGCCCCCGCATGAAAATGCCAGCTGCAGTGTATCGCCAGCCTTGAATGCGCGCTTGGGCTTGAACATCATCAAGTGCATGCCATTGGGCTCGAAACGGGCCTGGCTCCCGGCGGCAATGTCCACCGTTTCCAGATAAATCATCTTTGAGACGCCAGCTTCAATGACGGTCTTGTGGATTTCTATGGCATCGAAATCCTTGCTGCTCACTTCGCGAAGCGTGCGCGTTTTGGTTCCGGTGTTTTTCACTGCTGCGTAGCCTGCCATCATGGTGGCGCCGGGCGGAGCGGTACGAATCCAGGCGTCGGTAACCTGCAAGCCATCACAAGCCGCCCACGCCGGCAGCGTGCCGAGCATCAGTGCGGCAAATACAAAACCCTTCACGGCTGGCCCTTCATGATCGAGAGCAGGTCGGCATTCATCGCGTCGATCTGGTGTGGCGGCGTGAAGTAGGCCGTGATCCGCGCTTCTGGATCCACCAGGATCAAGGCAGCGGTGTGGTCCATGGTGTAGTTCTGCGCGTCCTTGCCCGGCACCTTGGTGTAGGCAATGCCCATCATCTGCGTAAAACGAGCCAGCTCAGGTTCCTTTGCAGTGACGCCAACGAAGCCGGGGTTGAAGAAATGCACGTAATTGGCCAAACGCTCCGGCGTGTCGCGATCCGGGTCGACGGAGACAAACACCACGTCCAGCTTCTTGCCTTCGGCGTCGAGCTTGGCCGTCAGGTTCTTGAGAAAGGCCAGCGTCGTGGGGCAAACGTCGGGGCAGGTGGTAAAGCCGGGGAATACGAGCGTCCAGTGTCCCTGCAGCGATGCCAGCGTGAACGGCTGGCCGTTGTCGCGCAGCAGTGAAAATTCCGGCAGCTGCCGCGGCTGCGACAGTAAGGTGCCAGACTTTATTTCGACGCCAGAGGGACGAAGCAGGAAGCTTGCGGCGGCTAAACCAAGGACAGCGGCGGCTACGGCACTCGCCACGGTAATAAATCTTGAGGACACGGGGACTCCGAAGGTTCGGGCTGCGTATAATTGCAGCCCAACGATTATCCCATACTGCATCTGACTCATGGCCACCCAAAACGACACTTCGGTGCTGCGCACCGTGCGGGATTTTGTGCGCTGGGGTGCCAGTGAGTTCAAACGTGCAGGTCTGCACTTTGGGCATGGCACAGACAACGCGCTGGACGAGGCGTTCCATCTGGTGCTGCATGCACTGCATCTGCCGCCGGACCTGCCTGCGATTTACCTCGAAACCAATGTCACCAATTCAGAGCGCACCGCCGTCCTGAAGCTGCTGCGTGCACGTGTAAAGACACGTAAACCCGCGGCTTACCTGCTGGGCGAGATCGATTTCTGCGGTTTGAGCTTTGAAGTGAATGAGCACGTCCTCATTCCGCGTTCGCCGATTGGCGAGCTGATCGACAGGCAATTCCAGCCTTGGCTGCAGAACGAGCCTGCCCGGATCCTGGACCTCTGCACCGGCAGCGGCTGCATCGGCATTGCCTCTGCGTTTGCTTTCCCGGATGCCACGGTCGATCTCGGCGATATCTCGGCCAATGCGATCGCCGTGAGCAAGCGCAACATCGCGCGCCATCACATGGGTGAACGCGTCACGGCGATCAAGAGTGATCTGTTCAAGTCGCTCAATGGTCCTTACGACCTCATTGTCAGCAATCCACCGTACGTGCCAACCAAGGAGTGGAAGGCGCTGGCGGCCGAGTTCCAGCACGAGCCGAAGCTGGCGCTGGAAGCGGGCGTTGATGGCATGGATATCGTCGCGCGTATCCTTCGTGAAGCCCCGGCGCAGCTCACGCCCGGTGGCCTGCTGGTTTGCGAAGTCGGCGGCAGTGTCGAAGAATTCGAAAATCGCTGGCCGGATCTGCCCGTGACCTGGGTGGAATTCGAGCGTGGCGGAGATGGCGTGTTTGCCATTACTCGTGAAGACCTAATCAAGAGTCTCTAGAAATGTCTGGGAATACTTTCGGGAAACTGTTTGCTGTAACCAGCTTTGGCGAGAGCCACGGCGCGGCCATCGGCTGCGTGGTCGACGGCTGCCCGCCGGGACTGACGCTCAGCGAAGCAGACATCCAGCCAGAGCTGGATCGCCGCAAGCCTGGCACGTCCAAGTACGTGACGCAGCGCAAGGAAGCCGATCAGGTTGAAATCCTCTCGGGCGTGTTCGAAGGCAAAACCACCGGCACACCGATTGCACTCCTGATCCGCAACACCGACCAGCGCTCCTACGACTACGAAAAGATCAAGCAGGTCTTCCGTCCCAATCATGCGGATTACGCTTACGTGCAGAAGTACGGCGTGCGTGATCATCGTGGTGGCGGACGTTCCAG
>JACXTT010009462.1_pt1 | contig 13305 bp, 17 predicted proteins | sample 9270951 | NCBI WGS metagenome assembly JACXTT01 (sample SAMN15532306, study PRJNA645909) | rock metagenome | isolation source: weathered quartz diorite | place: Puerto Rico | collected 2017-06-21
TACGGTTTGGGTCACCAACTTTTCTTTGGCTTGTTCAAGTTCGATCACCTGCTCATCCTTTGCTCGAATGGCGGCTTCAGCTTGAGCCACTGCAATGGACAAAGCTGCCGTACGCTCAGCAACAAGCTCGGCGAGATGATTGCGATGTTGCATTAATTCTTGCTCAGCATTTTTCTGTTTGGTGATATCAACGCTAATTCCGACCATGCGTACAGGAATATCTTTTTCATCGCGAATAATTTGAGCGATGGCTCGAATACAATGAAGGCTTTCATCAGCCCAACGAATTCTAAACTCCGTATTAAAGTCGCGTTCCCCGCGAAGGGCTAACTGCACATCAAGATTCACCTTTTCAATGTCTTCTGGAATCATCATTTTTGACCAGGCAGAAACGATGTCTTTAAAATTCTCTTTTGAAATTCCATATTGCTGGTACATGGTTTCATCCCAAATTAAAACTTTATTGACGACATCCCAATCCCAGATTCCAAGATTTGCGGCATTGGTCGCAAGTTGTAATCGCTTTTCGCTGGTTCGAAGACGTTCTTCGCTTTCTTCAAGCTCATGCTCGCGGTGCTTTCTGATTTCAACCTCTCGGCGCAATTGATCGAATGTTTCTTGAAGCTGGAAAGCCATATTATTAAATGAAAAAGATAAAGATCGTAATTCTTCAAGACGGCTACTCGGAACCCGCTGAGCCAAATCACCTTGTGCTAAAGCTTGAGTGACACGAGAAATGCGACTAACGGGAGCCGTAACCATGCCTGCCAGAAACGCAGCAAAAACTAAAGACATCAAAAGTGCAATCGCAGAAATCATTGCAGACAAACTATTTCCGATACGAATGCTCTCTAAGTAATAAGTGGATGGCATTGCTGTCATTAAGATCCAATTTCGGTGGCCGCCCCCTTTATCTTCGTACATTGTCGCTTGAGCGAGCCAAATTTCTCTCGCCAAGGGTTTAGCTGTAACGACGTTGAACTGAAACTGAACATCAAAGTTTAGTTTTTGAAGACTTCCTCGAGACAAAATCAAATTTTGAATAGTCGATTCGATAACCAAATCTTTAGGGCCCGAACTGGCCACAACATCACCCTGACGATTGATGATAAACACCCGACCGCTGCTAGAGATTTGCTGCTGTTGCAGTAAAATATTAATTTCATGAATTTGAGTCGCTTCACTTTTTTGCGAAGAATTTTCAAGATAATTATCCAATTGCAAGTTCACATTATTGGCAATCTCTTGATGAAGTCGGCTCGCGAGTTTATTTGCAGTATTTTCGGAGCTACTCAAAGTAACGTAAGCAGTTGCTGCAACCATAACCAAGACAAGAAAAATAAAGGGTGCGACTAAAAAAAGCCGAATCGGCAATCCTGTTGGGTAGAAACCTGTGCCGGTGTGAACTTCCCCGCGGCCACTTTCCCAATTCCAGGTTTTTAAACCAATGTTGCGCTCTTTAACATGTCCTGGAATCTCGGCCCAAAATAAACCAAATTTTCGCGCCAGCGGTAAGGCGACCAACATTGCAAAGGGTGCCAAAATCCAAGTGATCGTTGTCGTGAGAAAAAGAGCTGGTGTGATATTTCGATAAGAAACTTCAGAAGTGAATTGCCCCGCGCAAATGTATCCCCACATTTGCGGTTCCAGACTCATAAAAATAACTACAAAAATCAGATACCATAACCAAGTATGCTTTCGCCTAAAATTTGGATCTTTACCAATAAACTGATAAGCCACCCAAAAGCATGCAGGATTGGCAAAATATCCAATGATCCAATCCCATAAAAATGTTGGCGGAACACCTTCAATCAAATCTGAAATTCCATATGCAAAAGGAACCATCAAGAGTGCGGGATAACCGAACAACACTATACAGAGAAAAACTGAGAGATCTTTGAGGGACTCAAAAGTTTGCGCTCCCGGCACGAGCACAATGAAGGAACCAATATAACCCATCGAAACGATGAGCACGAGAGTCACGATCATCGCGTGCAAGGCCTCAGTATCCCAAGTCTGCACTTCTCGACCGAATCGCCAGCGACTACCTTGTCTGAAAGTAAATCCACCAAAAGCGCAGACCATCAGAATGAGGCCTAACAGATAGCCAAATCTTCCCCACACCTCTAAAAGTTGTAAGGGAATTTGCTCGAAAATTGTCTCGAGCCAGTTCAGCACATCGTTCATCACGGCATCCATTACGAAATCTCCGCTTACAAATTGCCTCTGCACCACCATTAGCAAGGCTTTCGAAGCTTGGCATTATATGCCGCTTCAAATTGGCACTTCTGTCATTTATGTAATATTTAAAAATTTCATTTGGATTTGTCGCTCAGGCTCGAGCGATGTCAAATTGAGCCCATTTGCGTCACCTCATTTGTCAAAATTTTAGGAGGGTGCTTTTCAAAGGCGTTCGGTTTCGAAATCGAGTAAAGTTAAAGATGCGAATTTAATAAATGGAGCCTGTCTCTATGAAAAAATATAAAAAAGATTCTCTACTTATTATTTCTGGGTTTTTAATTTCTGCTAGCTTCTCGTTTGCCGAAGAAGTTGCGAACATTCGTGAAATTGGTGAGCACCAAAAAATTTTGGTCGTCGAAAAAAATGTCCATCCTCAAAATAAATTAATTGTTTATACAAGGGTTGATGCAAAATGCGATTTTATTCTGGATCAACATCAGTCACCGGTTTTTGACTTCTATTGGCTGATGGATGGCCAAACTTATAAACCGATGAACTCCTATCTCAAATCAGAAATACAAAAGCGTTTAAGCCTTCATAGCCAACCTGGCGCCGAAGCCACAAAAGAATTTTATGTTAGCTTAAATGATCTTCAAACATTGAATCATGATATCCCCGATCCTCGTCTGCTTGTTATCACCACATCGAAAGGGCACGTCTGCGATACAAAATCGCTTTTGCGGCTGGGACCATCAAATCATAATGCTTTGATTCAAGTGCAATCTTTTTATGGAGAGGGCGTCGGGACGTTTAGTCCAAAAATAATTTCAGTAACGATCAAAGGCATCGACCTTCGCACAGGCGAGCAAATCACCGCAACTTATAAAGCTAAGAATTAGTAGACCTCGACGATCTACAAGAAGTTGACAGTCGACCTAGCCTAATAAGACAATATTAAGCTCACCATAAAAATGGCAACTCAGATTGAGCTCAATGAAATTTTTGTTTTTATATTTAATTTTTCTGTCAACACTCTCTGCCCGCGCTGAGCTTTGTAATCCGCAAGAAGAATATTGTCCTGATGCCTACAATAGTCATCAGGGAAGCTCTCCGGCTTATCCCTCAAAAAGCTCAAGCATCACGCTCAATCCTTCGGCTGTACCTATTGAAAAGGGCTTTGGTGTCGAGACACTGGTTTATAAAAATAGCTTAGACTTCTCAATCACCAGAGGTAACGGCCGCATTGGCGCTGCCATCTCGCCTTCAAATAATGAAGAAACTTTTTTTGGCCCACCGGCCCTAGAACTCGACTCCGACTATCTCACTCGCATGAGCGAAAAGACCAAATACAATTCGCAAAAAATAGCTCTAGCAACAGCCTTCGCAATCTTAAAAAACAACAGTAGTGGCTATAGTCACGCGCAATTGAATTTAGGAGTTATCGCAAAGTACAACCAAGTCACAAAAAATGTTTGGCCAGGGGCTGGACTGAGCGCCATCGCAGGTCCCTTGAGCCTTGGATATTCTTACAGCCAAGATGAACAGGCTTTCGATACTGGTCTTGTTGGAGTCCCGCCCATCAGTGTGAAATCTTGGACCGAAACTTACTCTGCCGGCCTTTCACTCAGTAGTTTAGCTTTGGACTATTCGCATCTCACTTTGCATTTAACAGAAAATGATAATCCTATTATTATTTCTCAATTCGTCGCAAGTTTGACGGCAAAGCAATTCATTCTGACTGCTGCTCAACGCATAGAAGATTCAGCGCGACCAGCTTTTGATTTTTCGAACAAAATTCTTATCACACAGCAGATTAAAAAAGAAATTTTTGGTGGCGTACAATTTTCGGCAACTTCGCATATTCTTCTTGGTGCCTTCTATAATTATTATCTTTTGAGAGAACTCTCTTTTGGAGTAACACTCTTTCTCTAATTCTATTGACTCAGAATTCGCCCGTCAGCCAGATGAATTTGTCTTTGCGCCATTTGCGAAAAATCGGGGTCATGAGTGACCATGACGACAGTCATTCCATTTTTTAGACTGCAGTCGCGCAAGATATTCATGACGACCTCGGCATTCGTTGTATCCAAGGCGCCAGTCGGTTCATCGGCAAAAAGATAGTCTGGATCCATAATGAGAGCTCTTGCAATAGCTAGTCTTTGTTGCTCACCTCCTGAGAGTTGCCTGGGGTAGCGATCCAGTTTGTCGCGAATACCAAACTGCTCAAGCAAATTTTCGGCTTTTGGGCGACGCTTTTCTTCTTCTTTTAACTTCATGGCCGGCATCAAAACATTTTGAATCGCTGTCAGCTCCGCAATGAGATAATGAAATTGAAAAACAAAACCCATTTTTTGATTGCGAAAACGGTGGAGCTCATCGGATTCCATTTTTGTAATTTCCCTTCCGTTGATTTCAACACTTCCGTCTGTTGGATTATCCAGACTACTCAGAATATAAAGGAGCGTGCTTTTTCCGGCACCTGATCGTCCCGTTAATGAGATAAACTCTCGGTCTTTAATTTCAAGCGAAATATCCTTGAGCACTTTTACGGCGGGTGTCCCAAATGATTTATTGATATTTCTCGCAATGATCCCCATGTCATCCTCCTAGACGAATCACTTCAATGGGTGTGAGTCGGCTGGCTGCACGTGCCGGGAGAATACTTGCTATAGAGGTGGCAAAAAGAGCGAGTGCCGTTGCCTCAAGATAAATAAAAATGCTAATCGAAATATGAAGGTGGCCATGCATATTGAAGGGTGCGACTGTCATAAATGAAATGGTCTGAAGATATCGACAGAAAATATAACCGCTGATTAAGCCAAGAATGGTGCCGCAAATCCCAAGAATTAAACCTTGAAAGTAAAATAGCATAATAATATCAAAAGTGTCATAGCCAAGTGCTCGCAAAATTGCAATATCCTGACGCTTCTGATGGACCGTCATATTGAGAATATTGTAAATGCCAAATCCTGCGACGACAAACACCGTCATGATCATTGAAAAGCGCAGAGCATTTTGAATCGCAAAAATAGATTTGATACTCGCATTTAAGGTGGACCAACTCTCAACTCGTTCGGGACCTAGCCGAGACCAGGTTTCAGCGAGAACATCCGCTTGCGTATAGTCTTTGAGTCTGACACCAATTTCGTTGACGTAATTGGGAGTTTGATTGAGCTTCTGAACATCTGAGAGCGCGCCAAAAGCCTGAAGGTCAGCACCGCGGTTTCCGGTGAGAAATCGTCCAACAACTTTAAATGGCACGGGCGCATGGGTTCCTGTTGAAACAAGAATGCTTTGCTGTAACCCAACTCCTAATTGCTTCATGAGCTCAGCGCCCATGATCAGACGATTGCCGCCGGTAGCAATGTCATTGAAGTTTCCGGAGTTCATATAGTCGGCAATCGTTGTAACCTGAGCCTGCTTTACAGGATCACAACCAATTAAGCTGGCAGCTACTGAAAAGGCTCCGAGATTAAAAAGCGCCGCCGCTGTCAATGTTGGAGAATAAGCTTCTACTCGTGAGTCAGCATTCAAGCGTTTATACCAGCTCTGCGGATTCTGCACATTGAGATAACCTTTCATTCCGGCGGGAGGTGAAATCCAAAAGATGTGATAAATTTGAGGACCAAAAAATGCGATATCGAGATCATGATCGGTGAGATAATCTTGACGAGCTTCAATATGAATTTGTGCGCTATTATTGACGAGTTGTTGAACAAGGTATCCTTGAAATCCTAAAAAAAATCCCGATACAGAAACAAAAGCCATCGTACCAAAAAAGACTCCCAGCAAAGTCAAAAATGTTTGTCGCTTTCTTTCAAGTAAGTAGCGAACCGCCAGAAAGATCATGATCCCTCCGTTTTGCGAAATAAAACTCGATCACCTTCTCGCAAATCACCCGAAACTACTTCAGCCATGTCTCCGTCGACAACTCCCAACACAACTCGGACCTGAAAAGCAATTCTGTTATTGCGCTTGACCCAGACAAAATCATTTTCAAGCGCTGCCGTTGGCACCAAGAGAACATCGTTCAGCTCTCGAATAATAATCGCAACATCAGCCGTCATATCTGGCAAAATTTCGTCAGAGAGAGACGTGACATGAATGCGCGCAAGAAATTTGCTTTCATAGGAGTAAATGGTTTCAACAAGTCCGCTAAAACTTCGGTTGCGAATCGAATCAAAACTGAGTTTGACTTGTTGCTTTGGTCTCACCCGCAGCGCTCCTTGCTGCTCAAGTGAAACAATCACATAACGATCGGCAAGATCTGTGAGAACCATCATCGGAGACTGCGCAAAAATATTCTCACCAACTTTAAACGGAAGGTAATTGACTACTCCCTGAAAAGGCGCGCGATAGACAACCTTATCGACGAGTGCAAGCTTTGCTCCCCTCTGTACAAAATCTCCCTCCTGAACATAGAGCCGAGTAATAGTTGAAATCACTCCAGGACGAATCGAATAACTTCGTCTGGCCGTCACAGTTCCGATGCCATAGACGGCGTCGACAATTGAGCCCTTGCGAAGTGGATTAGAGAGAACACCTTGTGACCGATCAACGATATGTCGGATAACCCCTATCACAATCACCAGTCCAAAGAGCATGAGCAGACTCAAGACTCGGTGTTTTGAAATCCAACTCACTATTTTTCGAAAGTTCTCCATTTTCTCTTTCTTTGTTGTGAAAGACTAAATTCATTTTAGGCAAATTGAGTGCCAGGCAATTTGACAAAGACAAAGGAGGAATAAACCAAACCTGCCCCAAAGCAGATTCTGAAAAATGCATGCTTGCCAAGCACCAGCAGGCTGGCAATTGGCAAGCATTTTGAACTTGTATTAAGAACGAAGGATTGTTCCAAAAATCAGGAGCGATGAAAATGAAACCCAGCATCTTATCTCTTCTTTTCATATTTCAATTTGTCTTTGCTCAAGGACCCGCCGACGATCCAAATAGACCAGAGTTTGCTCAGGTCAGACAATCGGGACAGCTTGTCTCGGTTCGCATTTCAATGGGCCAACCCATCAAAATATTTGTTGTCGGAAATGACGAGGCCCACCTCGATTTGTCGCAGCTCACACTCAGAGTCAGACGCCTGAATCCACCTGAGAAAACTTTAAGTATCTCACAGCAGAAAGATTATTTTACAATTACTGAGCCTCTAGAAAAAGATACTGATTTAGAGGTATCGACCAAAATTAAAAATAAAACTGAGACTTTTCGTTTCAAGATCAATCCCAAATAGGTCAATATTTATTACTATTTTAGTAAGTATTATTCACTTTTTATTTCTTTCGACTTAACGTATGAGTGGCTTTCTTAAAAAGGAGATAACTCATGCAATTGAACAGTTTCAATAAAAGTGTCTGGCAGGGCTCAGCTATCTTAATTATAAAGCCAGATAAGATTGCCGCATTCAAAACCGCCGTTTCAAAAATTATTGCTCCGACTCGTCAAGAAACCGGCTGCATCAGTTATGATGGCTATCAAGTCATTGATGAAAATGGCAAAGAGACAAATCGCTTCGAATTTCATGAGATCTGGTGCACGCGAGAAGCTATGTTAGTGGACCATAAAGAAAATTCTTCTCATATGAAAAACTTTTTTAAAGAAATCATGGCAAATACAAGCGAGTCCTATCTAGAATCATTTGAAGTTCAAGGCAAGACCGTTCAAATGATTCCACTTCCCCTTGAGAAATGAGCTCTCATGAAAAATTATGAAAATTTATTCAAAAGCGAAATTCAAAAAATTGCGACAAATGAAGATCCTGCGCATGACCTTCTTCATTTTATAAGAGTTGTGAAAACAGCCAAGCAGCTTTGCGAAAGAGAGTCGGCAAAAGCTGAAGTGGGGATTCCCGCAGCCTGGCTTCATGATTTTGTTATCATTCCCAAAAATGATCCGAGACGTTCTCAAGCTTCTCGTCTATCCGCTGAGGCGGCTCTGAAATTTCTAGCTTCAATTGATTATCCCAATGAATATTTTAATGAAATTGCTCATGCGATCGAGTGCCATAGCTTTAGTGCCAACATCGAAGCGAAAACAATTGAAGCGAAGATCGTTCAAGATGCCGACAGACTTGATGGCCTGGGTGCCATTGGTATTGCACGATGTTTTGCTACCTCTGGCATTTTAAAACGGCCATTTTATTCATCAGTTGATCCCTTTTGCAAATCTCGTGATCCAGATGACAGCCAGTTTACTCTTGATCATTTTTATCGAAAGTTGTTCAAAACGGCAGATTCTTTGCAAACCGAAGCTGGTCGCAGAGAAGGTGTGAGACGAGTTCAAATCATGAAGGATTATCTATTCAATCTGTCGGCTGAGCTGGAGTAACTAACTCTGAAGAAGCCGAATCATCTCGAGCTCGGCTTCGCTTAAGAGATTTTTATCTCTATAAATCGCAAGTACCTTGTAAGTGTGAGTGAATTTAATTTCGCGAATGTCTTTTTGAAAATCTCTGGCGAATAAGTCGGGAACTAGGCAACTTCCTCCAATGATCTCTGCTGTCTTCTTACAAACCGACCAGCTTTCAATTTGCATATGTGATGAGACAGATTTTTTAGTTTTCTTCAGCACTTTTAAAAGACTCGCGACTTCGGGCCGCGCTTCAGTCGTAATTAATGGTTCTATGAATCGACCCGTCTTCGATCGAAGCACGAATTTACCACTTTTTAAAAAAGTTGATTCAAGTCCAAAGGTTTTCTCATCATCGATAATCAGACCGAGATTTGCTTCGCCGTCCACAATGAGCTGACGAACCTTTGATGTTGTTCCGATTTGAATTTGAACTGGATTGAACGATTTCAATTCTTGAAGAACTGGAACGACGAGATGCTCGGCGAGACTTGCTGAACAGGCCAGGCGCATTTGCCCTGAGTTTTGCGATACCTCAGAGAGTGCGCTACTAAAAAGAGTGAGACTTGCCTTTGCCTTCTGATAGAAGGCACGACCTTTCTCGGTCAATTCGAGTTTGTTTTTAGAGTGAGAAATAACTTCAAAACCAATCACATCCTCAATCCTGCGAATGGACTGACTGATTGCGGGCCGAGAGACATGATTTTTTTCTGCAGCAAGGGTTAAGCTCCCGAAATCAATCGTATCTACAAAATATTGCAAAGCACTTAAGCTTAAATCTGTCCACTTCATGATAAGTATTTATTACCTCTTGGTTAACTATTAGTCACTTTTTATTTCTACATAATGAGCGTATCACATGCATCAACAAAACCGCTCAATTTAAAAAAGGAGTCTCTATGAAAAGTATTTTTATATTATTATTCGCCCTTGTAACCGTCTCGGCACAGGCCCAGACACTTCACTTCAATTGCATCGCCGATAAATCTGATTCTTCAGATGGGACAGATCAGATTCACCTGGTCTTCTCAGAAGCTGGCCAAATTCAGTCGGCCCAATGGGTAATGAAAAAAACTATTAGCACTCTTGGTATTCATATTATCGATTTCAATTTACAAAACTCACAGGTCAAAATCGTAAAGGATAATAATCCTTATAATCCGACCCAAAAAAGTTGGCTTTTTCTTACTCGAGTTTTGGGTTCCGGCATCAGCGTCTCAATTGCCTATCCAGTCACTGATTTTCGCGGGCGCAAGCTCTCACTCACTGAATCTCTTATCGGACAAGAGATTCAGGATTCCGATTCCGAAACGAGGATGGTTGGCAAATTAAAATCCATTTTTTATAACGAGAACTTCCCGGCAAAATGGACTAACTCTCTGGAGTGTCACCCGGCTCCCTAGGCGTTAGCTATTTTGCTGGAATCAATTTTTTATAAGTATAACCACCGATCAAATATCCCACGAGAATAAGCGCGCTGAACTTGATATACCAAGAAATTTTACCGCGAACCTCATGAGTTGTTTGATCGACTTTTTCGACAAGATGGTCCATTGCAGTTTCGAAATGGGAAAGGCTTGAATTCACATTTTCTTCTGCAATGACGACTTCGGATGATTCCATTAAATACCGCCCTGTATTGCTTGGGTAACTTCGCCCATTTTATTTTTGACTACATCACTAGCTTTTTTAATTTTTGCTTTTTCAGCATTGATCTTAAGTTCATCATGCTTAATTTTCTTTAGTGTACGCGAGACCATGAATGCGCTCATCACAAGGCAAATTACCCCGACGATGAGTGAGCTGAGCCAGTAGCGACCGTCTAAGAGAATGCCGAGTCCAATCACTGCTGAAGCTAAAATCGGGAATCCGCTTAAGAGCGTCAAACAGGCAAACAGTGTGAACTGCTTTGCATCTCTTGAGAGACGCTCAACTGATGCTAAAAACTGTTTCTCTAGAAGAGTCAGTTCACTTTTAAAAAGCTCTTTAGCCGTTGAGGCGACTTCACCTAAAACAGAAGTGAGCGACTCGTTTTTGATTGCATCATCTGATTCCATATGGTCCCCGTATCCACCAGCTAAACGAATTTTAGGACTTGAACTGCATCTCATGTGCCAACGATAGTTTTCTAAGCGAACGCAATGTTTCTGAGAAGCGTCCTCCTTTTAGAAATTGCAAGCTAACTGATAACCAACCTCAAGAAACTTGCTTCAAAACTTAAATCTCAATTATATATTTCTCGGTGTCTAAAAAATATCAAGATGGGATGAGCCTATGAACATAACTGATAAGAAATTGATTTCTGAACTGGTCGAACAACTCAATAAAATTTTGGAAGCTGAACTAGCTGGCGTTGTTCGATACACCCATTACTCACTGATGGTCTTTGGTCATAACCGAATTCCAATTGTAAAATGGCTGCGTGAACAAGCGACGGAGTCCCTCACTCACGCAGGCATTGCAGGTGAACACATTACGACTCTCGGTGGGCATCCCAGCCTTAAAATCGGCAAATTAATCGAGACGCAAAAGCATTCGCTTCATGACATCTTGACTGAAAGTCTTGCACACGAAGAGTCACAACTTGAAAATCTTTATACTTTACTCAAACTCACAGAAGGTACTTCTGTTTATTTAGAGGAGTATGCCCGCGGTATGATTGAAGAAGAAGAAAATCACGTTTCAGAAGTGAAAAAGATGTTGCGAGTTCAGCCGAAATAGAACGAAATTCAAGTGGCATCAGCATTCATTTGCAAACGCCACTCTATGCTTAATTTGGACGAGCTTGAGTCGTCAAAAGTGGAAGAAAATAAGACCGGTAAGAATATAATAAAAATAGTTCTAGCACCGAGAAGACCGCGCCCGGAAGAATCCCTGCTCCATTCATCAAGCAGATATGAAAAACTAAAATATTAACCAGAACCGGCGCAAGCAGCGCAAGTCCAAGCGGCGCCATTCTGCCAGTCAAAACCAAAAGCCCACCCACGGCTTGAAAGACCCCGACAACAGCCATCCAATGAGTCGGACCCATGACCGTTAAAAACTGCGCGACCAGCGAGCCCTCAGGAGGCGGCGGCTGCGGCAAAAAAGGAAAGAGAATATTGAGTCCAAAAATAAGAAAACCAACTCCCACGAGCACACGACTTACCATAACTGCTATTTTCATAAAATCTCCTCAGTTATAAACCTTCACTGACTTATCTTTTATTATAAATGAGAAGTTGCCAACAATAAAATGCGAATGGAGCACGCGCTCGAAAATCTATCGTCGGCATTCATTTGCTGCCCGTCTGCAAATCGGTTATTTTAAACCTATGACCTCAATGAAATTTGAATCAAAACTGTCAGCCTCTCGGGAACAAATTTGGAATTGGATAACTTCTATCGATGGAATCTCCACTGAGCTTTCACCTTACTTTCGCATGACCGCCCCAAAGCACATTCGAAATCTGAGCGATCTTAAGCTTAGTCCTGGAGCGCCCCTCTTTCGTAGCTATATTCTGTTCTTCGGTTTTCTGCCTATAGACTATTCTGATCTGACACTTCTAAAACTTAAGAAAAATGAAAGTTTCACCGAAGTCTCGCCAATGGGCTCAATGAAAAACTGGAGGCATGAACGTCATATTCAGAACTGTGCCTCTGATTCTTCAAAAATCCTTTTAATTGATCAGCTCACATTTGAACCGCGCTTTGCAAGCTCACTTGTTGTTTGGATGATACGTAAAATATTTGAACACCGTCATAAAGTTCTTCGCGAGAACTTCGCAACCACGAACGGCTTTACTTAATTTTTTCTGCGAGACGAGACAGTTCACTTTGAAACTCGCTCGAGACGGGTCCGACGGTCATATCTAAATAAGGATGCGAACGCGGCGGGCGAGGCGCCGAAAAGCCATGTCCAACTCCCGGGATGAGGCTCACCTGATAATTTGTTTTGCCTGCCGCCTTCATCGCAGCTGCAGCTCCCAAAGCATACTCGGGTAAAGTTTGTAGATCTTCGGGTCAATTTTAAATTTAAACATCTTGTTTGAGTGAAGCCATCTCGTGATAAATCGGGGACCTATTCCATACGGCTTTCCATATCGGCAAGTTTTGCATTTGATTATAATTCGCCTTGAGATCGGGGCGCGATCTCATATAATTTTGAAGCTCTTGAATCGAAACGCGCTCTTGACCTTGTGGCCACTGCCACTGCGTTGCTACGGCAAATTCGGGCCACTGGCTCGCCTCTTCGCGAGTGATGTAGCCGTCATGATTCGCATCGACACTGGGTTCGACAAAATATTGGATGGGTCGAATAAAATCTTGAAAGTCGATAATCCTAGACATACTCACAGCATAGTACCCGAGCAAAATAATACCCTTAACAGACGAATGTTTTTGAGCATAGTCCACGGCAACCTGAGTACCCTCTGAATGCCCCAGAATATAAATTTTTTCTGGATCAACATTCGGCAAGGTCTTAGCAAATCGAACCGCCTCATCGAGATTTTGAATGAGGTCCTTCCACTGAAGTTGCAGATAGAGATCTCGGTCATAAAAGTGAACCTGAAAAGGCTGATCTGTTGGACCCGCAAAATCAATACCGGGCTTTCCTAAGGCCAATGTGTGAATGCCGGCTTCATGAAAGGGCTGCGAAAATTGCGAAAAGACAGCTTCAGATTTGCCCGTCAAAGTCAGTGTACCCGGTATAAGTTCCTAAGGACCATTCGGGCCGTAGCCTGCAACTAACAATTCAAAAGGATCTTATTCCGTCGATATACGCGC
>JACXTT010009463.1_pt1 | contig 13305 bp, 11 predicted proteins | sample 9270951 | NCBI WGS metagenome assembly JACXTT01 (sample SAMN15532306, study PRJNA645909) | rock metagenome | isolation source: weathered quartz diorite | place: Puerto Rico | collected 2017-06-21
GGGGGTGGGGGGGGGGGTTGTGGGGCAGGGGGGAGGGGCCCCGCACGGGATTGCGGGGGGACCTGAGGCGCGCGGTGGAACGGGTTGAGGGTGGGGGTGGGTGCCGGGGTCAAGCCCAGGGCCAGGGGGACGGGGTGGCCCGCCCCCGCCGCCCACACCCGCCGGAGGCGGGGGCCGCGGGGCAGCATCGTGAAGCCGCCGACCGCGACGGCGGCGAAGAGGCTCAGCATCAGGACCGGGACCAGGAGGTAACGCACGATCACGGAGAACCCCGAGAGGCCCGTCGCGAGAAACGTGAAAACGCCCGTGCAAAGAAGGACCAGAGGGATCATCGCGCGAGTCGGGTAGCGCCACACTGCGATCGCCAGGCCGACCAGGCCGGTGAAGTACACCGGCGTCTTGGTGAACTCCTGCATCTCCGCGGGAAGGGCAGACAGCACGCCCGAGCTCGACTTCTGACGCTGCAGGGCCGCCGCAAGGTCCTTGGTCGACGTGAGCGAGAACAGGGGGTGCCCGGTGACGATCAGGTCCATCGCCATCCAGCCGACCGGGGCCAGCGCGGTCAGCACCGCGTAGCGCCAGCGATCCCGCCAGGGCGCGTTCCAACTCATCCACAAGAAGTAGAGACCCGACAGGAGCCAAGCCTCAGGGCGCATCAAGCCCGCCGCCGCGAGCAGCAGGAAAACGGCCGGTCCCCGCCTGGGACGCGCGGCCTCGAGCGCGGCGGCCCAGATCACGACCGCCAGGAACGGGATGTCGATGTACCCGCGTACGGCCAGCGACGGAAAGTCGAATCGCGTCAGGATCAGAAACGCAGCGACTGCGCCGACCACCGGGTTGAAGCAGAGGCGCGCGAGCCTGTAGATGCCGGCCGCGAGCGCCACCAGCGACAGCAGCGTGAGCAGCACGAACAGCCGGTCGCCGTTGTGCCCGAAGATCGAGAACAACACCCCAAAGGCGACGGCGAGCGGATGCTCCGTGGGCGCGTGATAGGCGCGGAAGCTCGGCAAGTGCCCGTGGAGGATCTCCCGTCCCCAGATGAGCGAGTAGTAACTGTCGTAGTTGGGGTAGGTGACGCGCAGGAAGAACCCGGCCACCGCGACGATCCCGAGACCCGCGAACGCCCAAACGGCGATCGCGTCTGCGCGCAACGCGCGCACTCGGCTTCCGAGGCCCGCGTAGCCCGCGAAGGGGCGATGAACAGTTGCGGTTTCCAAGTCGGCGTAGCGGAGGGCTCGGCACTCGCGAGCAAGGGCCAATAGCGCCCTCCTGGCCTTGCGCGATAATGAGGCGCCGCCAGTTTACGCAATACCCCTGCTGTGAAGCTGATCATCCAAATCCCCTGCCTCAACGAGGAATCGACGCTTCCAGTCACATTGTCGGAGCTGCCCAGGAGCGTCCCCGGCTTCGACCTGGTCGAGTGGCTGGTGATCGACGACGGATCAACGGACGCCACGGTCGAAATCGCGCGCGCGCATGGCGTCGACCACATCGTGCGGCTGACGAACAACAAGGGACTGGCCCAGGGCTTCCAGGCTGGGCTCGACGCGGCGCTGAAGCTCGGCGCCGACGTGATCGTCAACACGGATGCAGACAATCAGTACCGCGCCGACGACATCCCGAAGCTCGTCGCGCCGATCGTGCGTGGAAATGCCGACATGGTGATCGGCGACCGCGAGGTGATGACGATCGAGCACTTCTCGGGCATCAAGAAGCTGCTCCAGCGGCTCGGCAGCTGGGTCGTCCGGCGTGCGTCGAACACGACGGTGCCCGACACCACCTCGGGCTTCCGTGCGTACAACCGCGAGGCCGCGCTGCAAGTCCAGGTCGTATCGCGCTTCACGTACACGTTGGAAACGGTGATTCAGGCCGGGAAGATGCTGGTCGCGATCGACCACGTCCCGATCCGCACCAATCCGAAGCTGCGGGATTCACGCCTCTTCGAGTCGACTTCCTCATACGTCAGCACGAACGCCGCTTCGATCTTCAGGATCTACGCGCAGTACGAGCCGCTCCGGGTGTTCCTCGCCGCGGCCGCGATCGTCGGGCTCGCGGCGCTGATCGTGTGGGGCCGGTTCGCAGTGCTGTTCATCAGTGGTCACGGCCAAGGCCACGTGCAGTCGGTCGTGCTGGGATCGATGTTGTTCGTCGTGGCTGTGCAGCTTGCCGCGCTTGGTGTGATCGGGGACCTGCTGGCGGCCAACCGTGTGCTGATTCAGCGCACGATCGAGCGCACGCGGCGGATCGAGCTGAAGCTCGGAGTCGAGCCATCGCACTACGAGCCGGGGGAGCGCCGCGAGGTACCGAGGGGTCGAATGGAGCACGAGCCCGCACCCGAACCAATCGCCGGCATGCCGGCGGACGAGAGTCGGTCGGTACCCCTCGGAGGCGGCAGGTGACGACGGGCGGCCCCGCGGCGGCTCTGGAGTCAGTCCCGACCGGCAACACCTATGACAAGTACGGCTCCACGAATCCGCTCGTGCGCAGGCTGATGGCCGGCTTCGAGCGAGACACGGCGGAGCTCCTGGAAGTGGCGAAGCCCGCCTCCATCCTCGACGTCGGTTGCGGGGAGGGAGTGCTCGCTGAGCGGTGGGCGCAGGCCCTCGACCGACGGGTGGTGGGCGTCGACCTCGACGATCCGAAGCTGCGTGCGGAATGGAAGCGGCGTGCGCGGCCGAACCTCGAGTTTCGCGCCGCCCTCGGCGACTCGCTGCCCTATGCGGACGGCGAGTTCGAGGCAGCGACGGCGATGGAGGTGCTCGAACATGTGCCCGATCCGGACGCGGTGCTCGCGGAGATGTCACGCGTGGCCTCGCGCTGGCTGCTGGTCAGCGTTCCCCGCGAGCCGCTCTGGCGCGCGCTGAACCTCGCGCGCGGGGCCTACCTCCGGGAGCTCGGCAACACGCCCGGTCACCTCAACCACTGGTCCCGGCGGAGGTTCGTGCGGCTGATCGGCCGCTACGGCGACCCGGTCGAGGTGCGGTCGCCGTTCCCCTGGACGATGGCGCTCTTGCGGCTTCGCCTGGCGTGAGCGCCGGGCGGGCGACCTCGAGCACCGGCCACTCACCGCCGCCGGAAGGCGGCATGTCATACGGCCGTGGAGCCGCCCTGCTCTCGGCGCTGATCGCCGTGACCGGACTCCTCACGTACGCATTCCTGTCGTTGACCGCGCACTCGCTGGGACGCCAGGGATTTGGCGCGATCGGCGTCCTGTGGGCAGCGGTTTTCCTGACGGCCTCGGTGATCTATCGCCCGGTCGAGCAGCTCCTCTCGCGCACGATCGCCGAGCGACAGGCGCGTGACCGGTCGATCGGCTCGGCGCTGCGCGTGGCAGCGACGATCCAAGTCGGGCTTGCGATCGTCTTCCTCGCGATCTCGCTGCCGCTTCGCTCGACGATCGAGGACCAGCTCTTCTCCGGCAGCAGCACGCTCTACTGGTGCATGGTTGCGGCCGTCACCTTTTACGCGGCCAGTTACTTTGCGCGCGGGTTCCTCGCGGGCCAGCGCCGCTTCGCGCTTTACGGCGGTCTGGTGATGATGGAGTCCGCGTCGCGCGTCGTGTTCGGCGTCCTGCTCGCCGTCGGGGTGCTCCATGGGCAGAACGCCGCCGGCGTCGCGATCGCCGCCGCCCCGTTATTGAGCTTGATCGTCGTGCCCTGGGCGCTCGCTGGACAGGTCAGGCGCGTCTCGGATGAGCGGCGCCGGCCGTCCGACCGGCCCGAGCCGGAGTTCACCCTCTCCCACGGGTTGGGTTTTGCGGGCGCAGTGCTCGTGATCATGTTCTCCGAGCAGGCCATCCTGAATTCCGGCGTGCTGATCGTGAAGGTCGACTCCGGCAGCGACTCGCTGGCCGCCTTGATCTTCGCGGTCCTGATGATCGCGAGAGCGCCGCTGCAGCTCTTCCAGGCGGTGTCGACCACGCTCCTCCCCCACCTCACGCGCCTGATCGTGACCGAGCAGGGGGACGCGCACTCAGGTGACTTCGGCCGCAGCGTGCGGCTGACGGCGGCGGCGTGCCTCGCGTTCGGCGGGCTCACGGTGGTCGGCGTGCTGGCGGTCGGTCCGCCGGTGATGCGTCTCCTCTTCGGCTCCGGGTTCAACTACGACCGCGGTGGCCTCGCGATGGTCGCCGCCGGCATGGGGCTCTATCTGGCCGCGACCACGCTCAACCAGGCGGTGCTCGCGCAAGGGCGGGCGCGGGTCGCCTCGGCTTCTTGGGCGCTCTCCGCGCTCTTCTTCGTCGCGTTCCTCCTGATCGCCCGGATCAGCGAGGTGCGCGAAGTCGAGATCGCATTCCTCGCGACCGCGGGACTGCTATCCGGCCTTCTCTACGCCACCTACCGCAGGCCGGTGCGAACCGTCGAGCCTCAGATCCGCCCCGGATCGCCCGAAGAGTTGGAGGCGGTGCTGGCCGCCGCGGACGAGGGTTCGTAGGCGCCGCTCAACGCAGCCACTCCCGCAGCCGGACCCGCACCTGCAGGTGGTCGAAGTCGCCCCGGTCGCGAATGCCCTCCGCGGCCGCTGCCATCGCTCCGACCGCGACCCATGCCAGGGCCCCGCCCACGCTGATGCGCCGGCCACCCGCTTCCGCGATCTCGCTCATCGACATGCCCGGGCGGGCCAGCACGTTGAGGGGCTTGGACGTCGCTGAGGCAACGGCATTGATCTCCTCTGTCGTCGTCAGGCCAGGGGCGTACAGCACATCGGCTCCCGCGTGCTCATAGGACTGCAGGCGCGCGATCGTGTCATCGATGTCCGGATTGCCGCGCACGTGGTTCTCCGCTCTCGCGGTCAACATGAACGGAAAGTGCTGGTGGGCAGCCGCCTCGCTCGCCGCGGCAATGCGCTCGGTTGCGTGCGGGATCGAATAGATCGTGCCGCCCGGGTCGTAGTCCTCGATCGATCCTCCCACCGCCCCGGCGCCCGCAGCGCGAGTGACCGCGAGTGCTGCGTCTTCGGGGTCCGGGCCAAAGCCGTTCTCGAGGTCGACGGATACCGGAAGCGAGGTTGCCTGGTCGACGATCCGAACGTGCTCGACCACCTCATCGAGCGTGACGCCGCCGTCCAGGCGGCCCAGCGTGAACGCGAACCCCGAGCTCGTGGTCGCCAGTGCCTTGAACCCGAGCGCGGCCAGCACCTTGGCCGAGCCGGCATCCCACGGGTTCGGGATGAGGAACGGCTCACCCTCGTGGAGGACGCGAAAGGCGGCGGCTTTCTCGGCCTGACTCATCTCGAGCCTGGCACGTTACGCTCTCTGACATGTGTCGCAACATCCGCACTCTTCACAATTTCGAGCCACCAGCCAGCCAGGACGAGGTCCGCGCATCCGCGCTTCAGTACGTGCGCAAGGTGAGTGGGACTACCAAGCCGTCCCGGTCGAACACTGAGGCATTCGACCGCGCAGTCGACGCCGTGACGCGAGCGACGACCGAGTTGCTCGATGCGCTCGTGACGTCCGCACCGCCCAAGAACCGCGAGGTCGAGGCGGCCAAGCGGCGGGCGCGCGCCGCCGAGCGGTACGCGGCTTAGCTCAGAGCCCGCGCGGGCGAAGCCTGAGCGGCCTGGGCGAAAGGGCGTTTATCGCGTAATGCACATCGGCACTAGCGTCGTGCTCCGGTCGCCCACGGCGCCTAATCGCGAAATCGCACTCACGCCCCCACCACTTCGGCGATCTCCCGGTAGGCGGCGGCCGGATCGGGCGTGTGGAAGATCTGCGAGCCTGAGACGAACAGCGTCGCGCCCTCCCGTTTCACGAGCGGCGCGGTCTTGGCAGAGATGCCGCCATCCACCTGGATCGGGATGCCCGGGCCGAGCACTTTTCGCAGCTGCCTGACCTTCTCGGGCGAGCGCTCGATGAACGCCTGCCCTCCCCAGCCGGGATTGACGGTCATGCAGAGCACCAGGTCGACTACGTCGACGAGCTCCGACACCGCCTCGGGCGGCGTGCCGGGGTTGATCGCGAGTCCGGCGAGGCAGCCGTGATCCCGGATCTGCATCAGCGCGTAGTGGATGTTCGGCGTGGCCTCGAACTGGATCGTGATCGAGTCCGCACCGGACTTCGCGAATTCGGCGACCTGCCGCTCCGGGCGCTCGATCATCAGATGACAGTCGATCATTCCGCCGCCCTCGTGCACCTGGTTGCGAATCGCCTCGACGATCACCGTCCCGATCGTGATCGGCGGGACGAAGTGTCCGTCCATGACGTCCACGTGGATGCCTCTCGCGCCCGCGCCCATGACCGCGGCGACCTGCTCACCGAGGCGTGAGTAGTCGGCCGACAGGATCGACGGCTCCACGAGCTTCTCCTTGATCAGTTGCGCGGCTTCCACGGACGCTGGTGGCGGAGTCTGACACCATGGGCGGCATGAACACACGAACCCTTGGTGACGCGACAGTCTCGGCGATCGGTCTCGGCTGCATGGGTATGTCGGAGTTCTACGGAGGCCGAGACGACGATGAGTCGATCGCGACCATCCATCGCGCGCTCGACCTCGGCGTCACACTCCTCGACACGGCCGACATCTACGGGCCTCACACAAACGAGGAGCTCGTGGGGCGGGCGATCGCGGACCGCCGCGCCGAGGTGGTGCTGGCGACGAAGTTCGGGATCGTGCGCGACCCCGAGAACCGGACGACGCGGGGAATCAACGGACGGCCCGAGTACGTGAAGCAGGCCTGCGACGCCTCGCTTCTCCGCCTGGGCGTCGACCACATCGATCTCTACTACCAGCACCGCGTCGACCCGCGAACGCCGATCGAGGAGACCGTGGGGGCGATGTCGGAGCTCGTGGACCAGGGCAAGATCCGCTTCGTCGGCCTGAGTGAAGCCGGAGCGGACACGATCCGCCGGGCCAACGAGGTTCATCCGATCACCGCCGTTCAGAGCGAGTATTCGCTCTGGTCGCGCGACATCGAGGACGAGGTGATTCCCACGCTTCGTGAGCTCGGCATCGCGCTCGTCGCGTACTCGCCGCTCGGCCGCGGGTTCCTGTCGGGCAGGATCAAGACGATCGACGATCTCGAGCCGGACGACTACCGGAGATACTCCCCGCGGTTCCAGGGCGAGAACTTCGGCAGGAATCTCGCGGTCGTGGACCGGATCTCCGAGATCGCTGCCGAAAAGGACGTCACGCCTTCGCAGCTCGCGCTGGCGTGGGTACTGGGCCGGGGCGAAGACGTCGTCCCGATCCCGGGCACGAAGCGCCGTGTCTATCTCGAGGAGAACGTGGCCGCGACGGAGATCGAGCTCACGCAGGACGAGACAGAGCAGATCGCCTCGGCCCTGCCCGAGCCGGCGGGCATGCGTTACACCGAGGAGATGATGCGCTCCATCGGGCGGTAGATCCCGCTCAGGCGGGCTCTACGGAGAACGGGACGGAGCCGTCAGGCGACGTCACTGACATGCGAGCCGGCGTAGCCGGCTTTCACTCTCAGACCGGCTTCAGCATCGATCCGCCGCAGCGCACGCACGTGAGCTCCTCGGTGTCACTCATCCGCATGATCGTCGAGTGCTCGCCGCACGACGGGCAGTACGACATCAGCTGAAAGCGCTGTAGGCAGTAGACACAGCGATAGCGACCCGGCAGCTGGGTGGGGCGCAGCCAGGGCTCCCTGCACGATGGGCAACTCGGTCCTAGGTCTACCTGCTCCGTCTTCGTCATTGTGCTCCAGCCGTGGTCGCTCAAGCGATCACCCCGTCCGCTCGAGCGCCGCGATGAAGAACCCGTCGGTTCCATCGCGGTGTGGCAGAGTTTGAAGGAAACCGGAAACGGAACGGCCCGCCGAGGACGCGCGCGCGAGCTTGGGCTGCCAGGCAGTTAGATCCCATACGCGGAAGTTCGCGCTTGCACCGAGGAAATCCTGCAGCTGGCCCTCGTTCTCGGCGGCGCTGATGGTGCACGTCGAGTACACGAGGCGGCCGCCGGGCCGCACCGCCCTCGCCGCGGCGTCGAGGATCCTTCGCTGGAGCGCGCGCAGCTCCTCAACCTGCTCGCTGGTCTTGCGCCAGCGCGCGTCGGGGCGGGATTGCAGTGTCCCCAGGTCGCTGCACGGCGGATCGACGAGCACGCGGTCGTAGTCCTCCCCGAATGCGGCCTCGGTCGCGTCGCCGACAACGACGCGGACGGAGCCGGCTCCGAGCCGGTTCGCGTTCTCGAGGATCGCCTCTGCCCGGGCGGGATCTGCCTCGACGGCGACGACCTCGCCCTCGTTTTGCATGAGCGCGGCGAGATGCGTGGTCTTCGCGCCCGGGGCCGCGCAGAGATCGAGCACCCGCTCGCCGGGCCGCGGATCGAGTGCTCGCGCGACCAGCATCGAGCCGCGCGCCTGCGGCATCACGAGTCCCTTCGCGAAGAGGTCCGACGCGTGCGCGTCGTACGGTGCGTCGAGCACCACCGCCTCGGGCGCCATCACGTTGGTGTGCGCTCCCAGCCCTTCGGCCGCCAGCAGCTCCACGACCGCCGCCGCGTCGGACCGCAGCCGGTTCGCTCGCAGTGCGCTCTCCGCCGGCTCGTTGTCACGCCGCATGAGGGCGCGGGCGGCATCGGGGCCGAGCTCGTCGAACCACCGTTCGACCACCCAGAGCGGATGCGAGTAGGCGAGCGCGGCGCCTTGGGGTGTCGAGTCGTCCAGCTCGGAGATCAGCGCGGGTGCCTCGCGCGCGGCGCGACGGAGCACCGCGTTCACGAACGCGTGGGCCGGCGGCGTCGTCTGCTTCACCAGCTCGACGCTCTCTGCAACCGCCGCGCGGTCCGGGGTGCTCATGAAGAGGAGCTCGTAGAGCCCCAGTCGCAGCGCGCCGAGGACGGGCGCGTCCAGCTTCTCCAACGGTCGTCGCGTGAGCGACTCGAGGACCCAGTCGAGCGTCGCCTTCCTCTGCACCGTCCCATAGGAGAGGCGCATCGCGAAGCCACGGTCGCGCTGCCCGAGCCCTGCCCGCTCCGCCTCCGCGCGAAACGCCCGGTCGGCGTAGGCGGCCTGCTCGAAGACGCGCCGCACGACCGCGTACGCGCACCGACGAGCGGGTGTGGCGCTCACGCGGGCGCGACCACGCGGTCGGCTACGCGATGCCCGCGCAGATAGTCGGCTGCGCGCATCCCACGCTTGCCGGGTGGCTTCACCCGGACGAGCTCGAGAGCTCCTTCTGCACACCCGAGCAGCAGCCTGCCTCCTTCAGCGGACAGCCGGCCTGGCGCAAGCTCGGCGGGCACGACGCGGGCCTCCTCGATCACGATCCGAGCGCCGTCCGCGAGCTCGATGTGGGCGCCGATCGTGGGCGTCAGCGCGCGCACCACGCGCTCCAGATCGGCCGCCGGGCGACTCGGGTCGAGCTGGCGCTCGGTCACAGCGATCTTGTCCGCGTACGTGACGCCTTCCTCGGGCTGGGGCGTGAGCTGCGATGCCCCGGCCTCGGACATGTCGAGGGCCTCGACGAGCAGCCGCGCGCCGAGGGGCGCGAGACGCGCCGCGAGCGTGCCTGCCGTGTCGTCCGGACGGACCGGCTCACGCCGAGCGAGCGCGATCGGACCGGAGTCGAGGCCGGCGGTGATCTGGAAGATCGTCACGCCGGTGACCGCATCGCCCGCCATCAAAGCGCGCTCGATCGGCGCGGCGCCGCGCCAGCGCGGAAGCATCGACGGGTGCACGTTCAGGATCAGGTAACGCGACAGCAGCGGCTCCTTGATGAGTTGCCCGAACTCGCAGACAGCGATTGCCTCGGGTGCAGCCTCGGTGATGCGATCGAGTGTTTCCCGGTCGTTGACAGACTCGGCCTGGTGCACCTCGAGTCCCAGATCACGCGCGGCCAGCGCGACCGGCGGAGGCGCGAGCCTGCGGCCGCGCCCCCGTGGGCGATCCGGCGGGGTCACGACCAGGTCGGGCCTGTGCGGCGAGACCGCCAGCGCGCCCAGCACGTCGACCGCGAATGTCGAGGTGCCGAGGTAGACCGTGCGCACGCCGGTGGCGGCTCAGCCGGTCGCGACCCGATCGCCTCGACGCCCTGAGCCGTCCCGTCCAAGCGATCGCGGCTCGAGCATCTCTCCGCCCTCGCGCAGGATCCTGAGCGCCGCCCTGCGCTGGTCCTTGGGGATGCGGTCGATGATCAGCACCCCATCGAGGTGGTCGATCTCGTGCTGGAGAACTCGAGCCTCGAGCCCCGACGCCTCGATCGTGATCGGCGCTCCGCGCCCGTCCTGGGCGCTGATGCGAGCATGAATCGGCCGCTCGACGTCGACCGCGACACCGGGGACGCTCAAACAGCCTTCCTCGGCGGTCTCCTGCCCCTCCGAGGACCATTCGAGCCGCGGGTTCACGACCGCCACGAGGGGCGCATCGATCCCCACGCGATACACGAGCACCCGGTGCATGACCCCGACCTGCGTAGCGGCGAGACCAAGCCCGATCGCGTCGTGCATCAGCTGTCCCATCCGCCGGACCTCCTCGGCCAGGGCATCGTCGAAACGAGTCACCTCGAGCGCCTTGCTGCGAAGCGACGGATCGCCGAACGTCCGGATCATGGCAAGCGCGCGGCGTCGCTTTTCCCGCGTCTCCGGGTCGAGCGCCGGACGCTCCTCGGAGGCCGTGGCGTCGCCGTTCAGGGGTCGGTCGCGATCTTCGTCACTCACGAGAGCGAGTCTACTAACGGGTTCTGAGACCGCCCGCGTGACGGCCCTGAACGGCCTTCATTGCGGATCGACGTCGATCGCGAAGCTTGCGCCGCGAAGCTCGCGCGCGGCGGCGGCCGCGTGCACGACCTCACCGATCGACCCAAGGTCGACTCCGTCCGGCCGCCCCTTGAGCAGCAGCATGAATCGGTGGCGGTCCTTGAGCCGGAACAGGGGCGCCGGCCCGAGCAGCTCGAGCCCGTTCGTCGCGAGACCGGCGCGGATGCGCGCGGCTGCGCGCCCGGCGATCTCCTCCGCACGCGCGGACGTCACGACTCGCACCAGTTGCGAGAACGGCGGATAGCGCAGATCGCGGCGGCGGGCGATCTCCTCTTCGAGGAAGGCCGCGGCGTCGTGGGCGGCGGCGTCGCGCAGACACGGTGACTCCGGCACGAGCGACTGAACGAGCACGCGGCCGCCCCGCGGTCCCCGGCCGCTGCGCCCGGCGAGCTGCGAGATCAGGGCAAAGGTCCGCTCCTCGGCCCGGAAGTCGGGAAAGCGAAGAGCTGCGTCGGCATCTTGGACGACCGCCAGCTCGACCTCCGGGAAGTCGTGGCCCTGGGCCACCATCTGCGTCCCCACGAGCACGCCTGACGGTGCCGAGCCGAACGCCTCCAGCACCGCTGGGATGCCGTGCTTGCGACGTGCGGCGTCGGCGTCGAGCCGGAAGACCGGCAACGGCGCGAGGGCATCAGCGAGCTCCGACTCGATCCGCTGGGTGCCCGCGCCGTGCCGGGCGATCGTGGTCGAGCGGCATTCGGAGCACTCGCGCGGCACGCGCTCGCGATGCCCGCAGTGGTGACACACGAGCGCTTCGGAGTCGGCGCTCCGATGAAGCGTCAAGGTCACGTCGCAGCGCGGGCAGCTCCAAGCGTGCCCGCACGACCTGCACACGCAAAAGGCGGCCCAGCCACGCCGGCTCACGAGCACGATTGCCTTGCCGCCGCCCGCCTTGACCTCCTCGAGCGCCGCGCGCGAGCCCGGATGGAGCGCATGGCGAAACCCGCGCATGTCGAGCAGCTCGACCGCGGGGAGGCCGCGCGCGGCTCCGACTCGCTCCGGGAGCGTGAGCCGCCTCATCGCAATCCAGCTCTCCGGTCGAGGCGTCGCAGTCCCGCAGAGCAGCACCGCGCCGGAGGCCTCGGCACGCCTGGCGGCCACCTGGCGCGCGTCATAACGCGGATCGCTCTCCTGCTTGTAGGCGGGGTCGTGCTCCTCGTCGACGACGATCAGCCCCACGTCTCGGAGCGGCGCGAAGACGGCCGAGCGTGGACCGACGCAGACGCGGGCCTCCCCGCGCCGAAGTCGCCGCCACTCGTCGTAGCGCTCGCCGATCCCCAGTTTCGAGTGCAGCACCGCGACCCGCTCCCCGAAGCGTTCCTCGAAGCGCCGCGTCGTCTGGGGCGTGAGCGCGATCTCCGGGACGAGGATGATCACGGAGAGCCCGCGTTCGAGCGCGAGCGCCGCCGCCCGCAGGTAGACCTCGGTCTTGCCGCTCCCCGTCACACCGTGCAGCAGGATTCGCTCGAAACGCCCTTCACGCAGCTGCGCGCTGATCTTCTCGAGCGCCCGCGCCTGGGCATCGGTCAGGGCGTGGGGGCCCGCGATGGCGCGGATCGCCCCCCCGCGCTCCACCGCGGCCGGCCGCCGCTCCAGCTGCCGGGGCGAGACGGTCACGAATCCCCGTTTCGTGAGGCTCGTCAGAGCACCGTGGCCGATCCGGGCACGTGCAGTCAGGTCGGCTACCAACACGGGTCCGTCGACGAGCGCCTGAAGCGCGGCATGCTGGCGCGGCCCCAGCCGCGGGCCGCCCGGACCGAGGGCCCGCCGACCGTCCTGCGTCAGCTCGGCGGAGAGCAGCTCTCGCGACCGTGCGCCCGGGGCGGTGCCGGTCGTACCGGTGCCAGGCGGGAGCACGAGCGCGAGCCCCCGAGCCGGCGTCGAGCAGTAGCGGTCCGCGACCCAGAGGCCGAGCTCGACCAGCTCGGCCGGCACGCCTGCCTCCAGGCACTCGAGCGGCTCGACCAGGCGCTCGGGCGGCAGCTCGCTGGTGGGCACCACGTCGACCACAAGTCCCTGGATCCGGCGGCGCCCGAAAGGCACCAGCAACACCGAGCCCACGCCGACACCCTCCATCTCGACGGGGATGCGGTAGTCGAACGGCCCGCGCAGCGCACGGGCCGTGGTGAGCGGCTCGACTTTCGCGATCGCCATTTCCCCCGGAAGCTAAGCCGAGGGGCGGACGGGAGCATGCGAATGGAGGCGGTTCGGGAGTCCGGGGGCTCGAGACAAACCCATACCGAGCGAGAGGGGTTCGGGGGCGGAAGGCGTTCCGCAGAAAACCTGCACCAACTGGGAGGGTTCGGGGGCGCTGGTGGCGGCCGCCGGGAAGCGCACGAGACACTGATGTGCTTTTGGGGTGGGGGCGATCACGTTCATTGCGGTTTCGCGACTGCTTGAGAGCGGCAAATCGAGCAACGCTGTTTTGATGGGGCTATAGAGGCTGTCGCAAAAACGTCGCCGCTATGACCGGCGAGCTCTCGGGGGATGAAGACGGCCTGTATGTCCTGGGTGCCTAGCCGACGGCTGGGGCCAGCGAGTGCCGCCAGAGCTTCAGCAGGTTGTGAGTCGCGGTGATGAGGCG
>JACXTT010009464.1_pt1 | contig 13304 bp, 7 predicted proteins | sample 9270951 | NCBI WGS metagenome assembly JACXTT01 (sample SAMN15532306, study PRJNA645909) | rock metagenome | isolation source: weathered quartz diorite | place: Puerto Rico | collected 2017-06-21
CGTATGATCGGCCACTATGCACCGGCTACCCTGAAAAGCTTTTTACAGCTTACTCATCTTGGAGAGCTTACTGAAAGATCAAACAATAGTCTTGGTTTTATCCGCGAACTTGTTGAAGACCATAACAGCATTATCGAATTTATACGAGGTAATATCAACCTGTTTGCTAATGAATACGGCGATGCCGGCACCAGCGACTTCGTTACCGGCCTAATGGAAACTCACGAGAAAATGGTGTGGTTCCTGCGCTCACATCTGAAATAAACAAAAAATATAACATGCATAAAGGCCGATAACTGATTGGTTATCGGCCTTTTTATCTAATGCCCTTGCACTTTATTATACTTTGGAGGAATGGATCGTAAATAGGCATAAATCACATCCACATCGCCATCTTTTAACCTGTCAAACCTTGGCATTGGTAAATGTAATTTTCTATGGGGCGATTCGCCATCTTTTACAGCTTTTCTGAATTGCGACCTTGTGTAGTCGGCTATTCCAGTTTGCTTGTCAGGAGTAAGATTTGAGGCATAAATCGCGCCCCCCTGCGGCGTTTTGAATTTCATGCCGCCTGCCATATAGCCTTTGGACTGTTCAGGATCAAGATAATTTAGCTTGGTGAGGCTTTTTGAATGACAATGAAAGCAGCCAATATTGTCAACCAAATACCGCCCCGCGGCAATTGAATCGCTTTCTGGCGGTCTTTTAATATTCGCGTTATAGGGCAGGGGCTTTGCCATCATATTCATCGCCATTTTGCCAACTAACGTCAAGTGACTAATGCCAACGGTAGTGTCCCCGGGAGCCACCGCCGGATCGTCAGAGCGAAGGTAAACTACAATATCATTAAGGTCCTCATCGGCCATATTGGGGCGTAGCATATAGGGTATAAAGCGCCCATCGCGGGCTATACCAGTTTTAAGCAAATACTTTAACTCTGCATCTGAATAATGTGGCGGAATACCATTGGATTTTGAATTCGTCAAATTTGCCGAATATACTTTTCCAACTATACCCGGCACTTCGTGAATGCGCGTACCGATAAACTTATTGACCGAAGGATCGTAATGGCATCCCCCGCAAATACTATAAACCAATACCTGGCCACGCTCCAGGCCCGGTTGTGAACGTGAAACTATGAAATTTGATTTAGTTGTGTCAAATTTGGTTTTACAACTGCCAATTATAACAGCAGCCGCTAAAACACTTATCGCCGATATCCAATGAAATTTTCGCACAACCTGAAGCTATCTATCTTACTCATTAATACACAATTGCATCAGCAATGTTTTAACGAATAGGAATTAATATCAGCGGCGAATTATTGCCACCATTTCAGCGGGAATTTTATTTTATCTACCGAACTCACTACTAAATCAGGTTTAAAAGCGTAATGGTTCAATGTATCTTTATCTGATATTCCGGAAAGAACCAGAATGGTTTTATAACCCATCTGCACACCGCCCTGTATGTCAGTTTCCATGGTATCACCCACAACAGTAGTCTCTGCCGTTTCAAGACCAAGATATTTTCTTGCAGACCGCATCATTACAGGGCTGGGCTTACCGGTCACGAATGCCTTTCGTCCGGTCGCTTCTTCAATCATTGCTGTAGTCGCGGCGATACCCAGATTATTCCATCCTGGTTTTTTGGGTGATGGGTCACGATTGGTAGTAATAAATTTCGCTCCTGCCAAAATCATATCTACGGCACGTTGCACCATTTCGAGGGTAAAATTCCGGCCTTCGCCCAAAACAACAAATTCCGGATCACTATCAACTAATGTAATACCATTTTCGTGCAGGCTGGTTAGCAAGCCGCCTTCGCCTAAAACATAAGCCGTAGTGCCATTAGGGCTTTGGTCGCCGAGGAATTTGCCCGTAGCCATTGCGCTGGTATAAATATGATCTTCGGTCACTTCAATACCCAGTCTTTTTAGCTTACGTGTAGCTTCAAGCCTTGTACGCTGACTGTTGTTAGTCATGAAAGTGAAAGGAATATCGTTTTTAAGTAAATAATTTATAAACGTATCTGCCCCGGTAATTAAATCCTCGCCGCTGTAGATCACGCCGTCCATATCAATTAAAAGTCCGTGTTTCATAATAGTAGTTTTTATATTACAGTAGTCTAATGGCTACTGATTTTACACATAAAGGTAAGCATAAATTACCTAAAATTGACTTTTGTTAACATAAATTCACCCAAAAGTATCTTGTATTGACGATATTGTTAATAATATGTTGATTTGTTAATAAATCGATAATATCGATCTTCGGTTTTATCATTTTACTTGCTGTGAAAAAATTATATACATTTAACTTATAAATGGAAGTTAAAAATAACAAACGCACCATACGTGCCTGGGCCTTTTTTGATTGGGCCAATTCAGCCTATAACCTGGTTATCACATCCACCATTTTTCCGGCTTATTACGTTGCGATAACCAGTAATGCCGATAGCGGAAACCATGTTTCCTTTTGGGGACATAGCTTTGTTAATACTGCTTTATCTGATTACACGCTTGCAGCAGCCTACCTCATCATTGCATTGCTATTGCCCATACTTACCTCAATAGCCGATTACCGGGGCAACAAGAAAATATTTATGCAGTTTTTTACCTGGCTAGGCGCCATATCATGCGGCATGCTTTATTTTTTTAAAGCTGACACTTTGCAAACCAGTATGGTGTTTTTTGGACTTGCGGCTATAGGTTATAGTGGTGGTTTTGTGTTTTATAATTCCTATCTGCCCGAAATTGCCACATTGGATATGCAGGATCGCGTAAGTGCCAAAGGATTTACCTATGGTTATATTGGTAGTGTGATACTGCAACTTATCTGTTTTGCATTTGTTTTGGAGCCTAATTGGTTTGGTATAGTTGATAAATCATTCGCGCCAAGGCTGTCATTTTTATTGGTAGGTATATGGTGGATCTGCTTTGCCTATATTCCTTTTACTGTGTTGCCAAAAGGCAGCCCAAATGCACAAAGTCATCATAAAAACATTATTAAAGGAGGTTTCATTGAGTTAGGCAATGTTTGGCGACAGGTGAAAAACATGCCTGTGCTGAAGCGCTATCTGCCGGCTTTCTTTTTTTACTCCATGGGCGTACAGACCATTATGCTGGTCGCAACCAGTTTTGGGGCAAAAGAGTTGAAAATGGAAACAAGCTCATTAATATCTATTATCCTGATCATCCAGCTAGTGGCAATTGGTGGTGCTACGCTGATGTCCCGACTTTCTGACCAATTCGGGAATATAAAAGTGTTGGCAGGAGTAGTTTTAATCTGGATAACAGTGTGTATTGCCGCGTATTTTACTACAAATGCAACTGAATTTTACATACTTGCCATCGTTGTTGGATTAGTAATGGGGGGGATACAGTCGCTTTCCCGGTCCACTTATTCCAAGTTAATTCCGCAGGACATACCTGATTCGGCATCGTTCTTCAGCTTTTACGATGTGACTGAAAAAATTGCCATAGTAGGAGGAATGTTCAGCTTTGGTTTGGTGGATGATATTACTAACAGCATGCGCAATTCTGCATTGGTATTATGCATTTATTTTGTTGTAGGCTTAATATTGTTGCTCTCTTTGCTGAGTTATCAGAAAAGCCAGAGTCGGATTCAACCAAGTTTTCATTTTCAAAATTGATGAAGGTCATTTTTTAATGAGCGCTCACATCGCAATTTTGCGTGCGATGATTATTTATAAAAGTTTCATATTCGATTCAGCGCATTTTTTGCCTAATGTTCCCGACGGACATAAATGCAAAAACATGCATGGCCATACCTATAAGTTAACAGTTTTTATTGATGGAAAAATTATTGAGCCTGATGGGTGGGTGATCGACTTCGCTGACCTGAAAAAACATATCCGGCCGATTATCGACCAGCTCGACCATCATTGCTTGAACAATTTACAAGGACTTGAAAACCCAACAAGTGAAAATTTGTCGGTATGGCTTTGGGATAGAATAAGGCCTTTAATACCTGGTTTAAAAAGAATTGAACTGAATGAAACGGCAACTTCAGGAGTTATCTACGAAGGTGAGTAATAAAGGATTGAGATTTATGTGCCCTTTTTTACAATATATCTCCCCTTTAGCACTCGGAAGTTAAGCACAAGTTTTTTCTTTAAAAGCAATGAACGCCAGTCAATAAATATAATAACGGATATAAAAAACATCCCAAGCATCAAACTGATAACTGATGGCCAGGAAACCCCCTTTTCAATTATAGTTTCTATATTCTCTGATGCATATTTGCCCAAATGTACCGTAATAGCATCGCTTGTAAATTTACCGACAAAAAAGACAGGGATTACATAAATCGCGTTGATACGCGCCATGCCACTGGCTAAAAATATCGGCGTAGTGGGTAGAGGCAATAAGGTGTAAGCTAATATAGCCGCCTGTCCGCGCCAACCCAGGTCTTTCATCCGTTGTCCCAGGAATTGGACGTCTTCATTCTTGGCCTTTTTAAATATCCGGTCAGCCAGCAGCGGAACGTATAAAGTAAGCAGGTATCTCCCCAGAATGGAACCTGTAACACCTATGCCAACTACCCACCAAATATCTAGTCCAAATACTATCTGGAAAAAAACCATAATAGTAAAGGCCGGTGGGAGCGGAAATGGCACCACATCAAATAAGAAAGAACCAACGAAAACCAAAAGGTATTGCCACCACATATATTGCAAAAATTACTTTTCAATAATCAGCAAGATACACCCTAGGTTGGTGCCGATAAATGACTTAGATCACGTAAGATACAGAGTGACGTCATTTGTGGCTGTATACCAGAGTCGATAAAAATCAAAGACTTTTCTTCAAAGTGTCCATAAAGTTTTCTTAATATAGCATTACAAACAACAACTCCTATCCTTTGTAGATACATCAATTATGAAAAAAATCTTATTCACATTGTTATTATTAGCACCGATAGCCGTTTTTTCGCAAAAATTGAAAGAATACCGTGCATCCAATGGTATAACTTATCATCCCGGTGATACCATTAAAGTAGGCTTAGGGTCAATGCCTGACGGTAACTTCAAATATATCCAGATCAACCAATTGCTTCCTGGTCCGCCTGATCCCCGCCGGAGTAACGGCATGACTGCACATAAAGATATGTCTGGCAGCGGATACGTGATCAAGAAAATTCAGACTATAAGGCAGATGGCCGGCGGAGAGAAAATTGTGATCACCATTAGAACCGGAGGCATACCCACTTGTGATATCTGGATAGAAGAAGCTATTGCTGCCTGTGAGGTAACACCATGTAATGATCAAAAATCAACTCCTGCAACCAGCGTAGCTGACGAGATCCTGAAACTCAAAAAACTATTGGATGCAGGCGCCATTACCCAGACGGAGTATAATGCGCAGAAAAAGAAGTTACTGGCGCAATGAAGGGAATCATAAGTCTGTAGCTCTGCGTTTTAAGTCAGCGAAGCCAATCCATAATTTCAGATTATTTCTATAATTTCAAGCACCAATCATAAACATTATGCCCAATAAACCAGGTAAAAAGGATTCAGGCCGCAGAGACTTTTTGAAAAGCGTTAGCGTAGGCGGAACAATAGCTTTTATCCCGCTAAATATCCTGAACATAGCGGATGCTAAGCCGGAACCAAAGCCAGCTGAACTATCAAAAAAGAACCCGGCCGAAAAACGGAAATATAACACACCTTATACCGGCGAATTTCTAAACCGTGTGGCCTTCCCGATAGGGGGACTGGGTGCTGGAATGTTTTGCCTGGAAGGTTCGGGTGTTGTTTCGCAGATATCGGTACGTAACCAGCCTGATATGTTCAATGATCCGGGAATGTTCGCTGCCATTTCGATAAAAGGTATCGAGAATGGCGCAAAATTATTAGAGGGTCCTGTGCCTGATTGGAAAAAATTTGGTTTGCATGATGCGGGCAACGGCCTTAGCGGCTCTACCACTGGGCTGCCGCATTTTCATAGCGCCAGTTTCAAAACAGAGTTCCCTTTTTGCCATATTGAACTTGCCGACAAGGACATTCCCTTATCGGTGCAAATCACCGGATGGAGCCCTTTCATTCCGACCGATGACGACAATTCGAGTTTGCCGGTTGGAGCTATTGAATACCAGTTTATCAATTCCGGTAATACCGCGGTCGAAGCCGTGTTCTCCTTTAATGCCAGGAATTTTCTAAAGCTCGATAACGGGAAAAACAGTATAAAGCCAATTAAAAATGGATTTATCTTATCGGAAGCAGGGACAAAAGAGAAATCATATCCGACGGATTTTGCCCTTTTCTCATCAGAAGATGATACCGAGGTTGATCATTGTTGGTTTAGGGGTGGATGGTGGGACCCATTCACTATGGCCTGGAACGCTGTAAAAAACGCTGAGGTAAAAACCAATCCCCCTGTACCAAATGAAGCCCCGGGGGCGAGTTTATATGTGCCATTTAAGCTTGCAGCTGGGCAAAAAAAGGTGATCAGGGTAATGATGGCCTGGTATACGCCGGATTCTGAGATCACTTTCGGTAAGATGGGCACACGCAAACAAAACTGCGATGCTGCCACCGACTGCTGCAACACCCCAGCCGACCTGGGACTGGACAAATATGATAAAGGCTTTAGCGGTAAATTTTATAAGCCCTGGTATAGCAGCCGGTTTGATAGTATAGACGCTGTGGCAAATTATTGGATGGAGAATTACGATGCTTTGAGAAAAAAGTCAGTACTGTTCAGCACTGCGTTTTACAACAGTACCTTACCGCCCGAAGTGATTGAGGCGGTTGCCGCTAATCTTACCATCCTGAAATCACCAACGGTAATGCGCCAATATGATGGCCGTTTGTGGAGCTTTGAGGGTTGCGGGGATTCCTGGGGCTGCTGTCACGGATCGTGCACTCATGTCTGGAATTATGCCCAGGCTATCCCGCACCTGTTCCCTGCATTGGAGAGAAGTTTGCGGCATACCGAATTTTGCGAAAGCCAGGATGAAAGTGGTCATCAAACTTTCCGGGCAAATCTGCCAATAGGGCCTGCGACACATGATTTTCATGCTGCCGCAGATGGCCAGTTGGGCGGGATTATGAAAGTTTACCGCGAATGGCGCATCAGCGGAGATAATAATTGGATTAAAAAGATGTACCCCATGGTAAAAGTGAGTATGGATTATTGCATCAGGACCTGGGATCCGCGTCACAAAGGAGTGATAGAAGAGCCACATCATAATACTTATGACATTGAGTTTTGGGGACCTGATGGGATGCATACCAGTTTTTATATTGGCGCGCTCAATGCATTTAGCGCCATGGGCGAATTTCTGGGTAAGGATGTAAGGTTTTATAAAGACCTGTCCGCCAAGGGCAAGAAAATACTGGAAAGCGAATTGTACGATGGTGAATATTTTATACAGAAGATAACCGTCGCTGGCTTGAATGCTAAAAACCCGGCCACGGAACAGTCTTTTGGCGGCGAATATTCAAAAGAGGCTCAGGCATTGCTGGAAAAGGAGGGGCCGAAATACCAGTATGGCAAAGGCTGCCTGTCAGATGGCGTACTTGGTGCATGGATAGCGCAGATGTGCATGGTGCCCGAAATCATTGATCCGCAGAAAGTGAATAGTCACGTCAGGGCGGTGCATAAATACAATTTTAAAGAAGACCTGAGCGAACACGCCAATCCTCAACGGCCGTCCTATGCTCTTGGCGATGAGGCAGGCCTGTTGTTATGTACCTGGCCAAAAGGAGGAAAACTATCCCTGCCATTTGTTTACAGCGACGAGGTATGGACCGGAATAGAGCACCAGGTGGCATCGCACCTAATGCTGATGGGGAACGTAGAAGAGGGCCTTCAAATACTTCGCGCCTCGCGCGACAGGTATGATGGCCGTATCCGCAACCCTTTTAATGAATACGAATGCGGGCACTGGTATGCCCGGGCGTTAGCCAGCTACGGTTATCTGCAGGCACTTACCGGCGTACGCTTCGACGCCTTGGCTAAAACACTTTATATCGATTCGCAAATAGGCGACTTTACCAGCTTCCTAAGCACCGAAACCGGCTTTGGAAATGTGAGCCTTAAAAGTGGCAAACCATCGCTCAATGTAGTATACGGTAACATAAAGGTGGATAAGGTGATGGTCAGCGGGAGAGAAGCGACGCTGTGATATTTAAACGAAGCTAACCACTCACCACCAACTTAATCAACTACTTAACTACCTCAACCCATTTTCCTTTCTCCATTGCACTTACCGATACGTCGTACATCGCTTCACAGCTTATCGCCGGCAGATAGTATTTGCCGGTATAAGCAGCGTTCAGCATCACATAAAAGGTTACTTCTTTACCTTCTGGCAGGCTGAAATAGGTATTTACCCTATCGTCTCTTACATCACGGTAATCTGACGGGGATGATTTGAAAGCCTCATCATCATTCAGCATACGGGTATTCAGTATTTCCCAGCCCGAAGGGAATATCTGTGTTAAAGCGAGGTTATCATAGCGACCACGATGCCCCGGATTTTTTATGTTCACCTGTGCCACGAAGTCCGTCCCTTGTTTGAGTGAGACAGGGTCGACAGTCTTTCCACCCAGAGTGAAATAACCGATACGCATTTGCAATATATCCGGCTTGCTGATCGATTGTATATCCTGTGCCGCTGACGGTTGGCCTTTTTGTATCAACCTGACATATAATTTATTAGAACCATTGTCCTTAATAACTACTTTGCCGCCGTTTGATGCGGCTGCCGCCTGCCATAAGTAGGACCCTGAATTGACACTCGTTCCGTTATAATTAAACTGAAGCTTACTGCCCGACTTGTTTGCACCACAATATTCAGCTATAGCCAACAAGGAATAAGCTGTGGTTTGTGTACTGTACCAACTATCCTGCGACAAGCGTGCAGCAACAGTGCGTAACATAACTGATGCTCTTTGTTGCTGATTTAATAGCGTCAGGGTTTCCAGAATCATGGCCTCATCACGGAGATCAGAGCCGTAAGTGCCATACAGCATATTGTAAGGTTTTATATTAGTCGGTAAGCCTGCTATCATCTGCTGACCAATCTCTGGCTGGCCTGATAGTTTATAAGCTGCTGCCAAACGCCATTTGGCTTCTACGCTGATGTATCTGAATTCACGCAGGCGGTTCATAGCTCCAAGCTCAGGTGAACGGGCCATCGCCAGTAAGTACAACCGATAAGCCTGTACCAGGTCAGACCCATAGAAGCTGCGTGTATCCGGTGCCCAGGCCACGGCTTTGGCTTTCTGGTATTTCTTCCAGCGTTCAATAAAGCCTATCGGCAAGCTATAACCTTTTGCCTGTGCAGCCAGCATAAAATGACCTGCATAGTTGGTGCCCCATTCGTCAGATTCACCCTCGTTAGGCCAATAGCTTAAACCGCCATCGGAAACCTGGAAGTTATTTAACCTGTTGATGGTTGCTTTGATGTTCCGTTCTGTTTCTGTTTTCTGCACCGGGTTTAAATCCAATATCTGACCCAAATACAACTGCGGGAAGGCTGACGAGGTGGTCTGCTCTACACAGCCGTAAGGATACTCGATCAGGTAATCCAGGCGCTTTGAAAGGTTCAACGGTGGGATAGAGGCTACTTCGACGGTTGCCTTGTTTGTACCGTTCATGCCGATGGCTGTATAATTGGTTACCCATGTTTCGCCCGGTTTTAATTCCTTTTCCGTTATTTTGGTAATAGGCGGATTCGGGTTGCGTACATTCAGCTCAATATCATAAGCTGCTTTCTCACTGCCGCTTTGGGCTAGTATCTTCACTTTTCCTACACCTACAAAATCCTTCACATTAAAATCAAAAGTCACTAACTGATCGCCCGTTTTTGTAAAAGTAACCGTCTTTCGATTATTACCATTCAGGTTGCTGAAGGCGTTGGATTGTACACTTACGTTCACCGTTTTTACATTAGGCTCTAAAGCAAATACCGTCACCGGTAACTGCACTTTTTCTGTCGGTCCTACTACCCTTGGGAGGGTAGCCAATATCATCAAAGGCTTTTTAACAGGTACGGCTTTCTCTGCAAAACCATAGCTGCCTTCATGAGCCGCTATTACCATGGCCTTAACTGAACCGATATATTGAGGCAGCGTAAAGCCATGCGTTTGTTTTTCACCCTTAGCTAAATGGAACGGTCCCAGGAACTTCACCACGGGTTTAAATCGATTCACAGATACATTTTTCTTGATTCCATTCGTACCATCACCGCCTATGCTCAGGATACGTTCCAAACCGCCACCATAAGCACCGATCACGTAATCAAACAAATCCCAGGTTTTTACTCCTAAAGCCTCTTTGGCATAGAAGGTCTCATGCGGATCGGGAGTTTTGTAATTGGTGATATCCAATAAACCTTCATCCACAATCGCTATAGTGTAGGTCATTTCTTTGCCCGATGCTTCTGAGACGGTAATGGATGATGGCGTTTCAGGTTTTAACTTAGCAGGAAGACCGATGACCGGCTTCAGTATCGTTTCCGGGTTATCCACCTGTAATGGGATAGCGCCATACATGCGTATAGGCAAATCGTTTACTGTTTGTGCATGACGTTGCAGCAGGGTCACATTCACAAAAATATTAGGCGCCATGCTCTCGTCTATCTTAAAGCTGTATTGTGTCTGGCCCTTCTTAGTGTCTATCCAAACTGTTTTGAGCACTTTGCTGCCATTCTCAAAGCTGATCAGTGCCCGTCCGTCCGACATGGTGGGGATGGTCAACGTTGCCTGTTCGCCCACTTTATAATTGGTTTTATCCGAAGTAAACGACAACATCGACGCTTCTGTTGGGTTGGTTTGCTGTAAACGTTCCGACCAGTTTGGCCAGTCAACATAGATAATCTTTCCCGCTGAATGCCCGGTTTGCTGGTCAGATACTTTGATAAGGTAACGTCCCCAATCTTCCGGGGCAATGTTCAGATTCCATGTGCCTTTGCCGTTGGTCAGTCGTACAGTTTCTGTTTTGATCAGTTTATTATACTTGTCCTGTGTAAAGTTGCTTATCGCATCCCCGGTCTGATCCCACCACCAGCGCCATTGTATTTTGTATAATTCCAACTGAACTTCGCGTGTGCCACTTATCGCGTTGCCCCTGGTATCCACGTTAACTATGTCGATCTGATTATCTCTGCCTGTAAATAACATCCCCGACAGGTCGCTTCCCTTTGGCGTTTTTATGCCTACATAACCCGGATAAACATTATAAGGTAACGACAGTGTTTGCAAACTGAAATTACCTCCCGGCTCAAATACCTTCAGCACAAAATTTGCTTTCAGCTGGCCCGGCGCTTGCTTTTCTATATTGATATCAGCATTAACAGCAGCTACGCCATTCTCATTCAGCTTGCCGTCAAATACCGTTTGTGTTTGCGTATTGAATGCCCGTGTAGGGTCGTCAAACGTATAATCAGGATAATTTTTGAAGGATGTTGTTTGTGCCGACAGAAAGGCATCAACCTTTGCCTTCAGGTTTTGGGCTATACCGCCGAATAACCAATGCGCCTCCAGCTTGCCATCCGTATTACTGCCTTTTGATAGCTCAGTTGCCCCGTTAAAGCTTAGGTTAAGCTTTAAGCGGTTCGGCATAATGGTTTCTATCTTGATGTTCTTCTGAAATACAGCACCGCCCACCTTTACTTTAGCCATCCAGTTACCTGTACGGGATGAGGTCTCAGTGGCTGTATGGAAACTATAAAATCCATCCATCGATTTAGTTTGCGTAATGCGCCTATACAGCTGTCCGTCCGGATTATAGAGCTCAAACTCTACCGGGTGATCTGGTGGCAAGGTCTTCAGCTTATCTTCTAAAATGAACGACAGAAATATCGAATCTCCGGGCCGCCAAACACCGCGTTCGCCATAAATAAAACCTTTGAGGCCGCTTTGAATCTCGTCACCGCCAACGTTAAAGCGCGATAATGGGAGCGAGCTGCCATCATCCAGTTTCAGGTATCCCTTTTCGGCTCCGTGGGTTGCAACTAACAGGTACGGCTTGCGTTTCAGGTCGAAGTTAGCCATACCATCACCATCGGATATGCCTTTGTATAGCACTTGCTTTTGGAAATCCAGCAATTCAAGGGTTACGCCCGACATCGGCTGAGCCGTCAGGATGTTGGTTACCGCCACAGTCATACTATTATTATTGCCGCGCTTGGCTATCAGGCCGATGTTGGAAGCAATTATATTCCTTTTAGCCCAGCGGTCTTTGGTATAATAAGAGCCTTTGCAGGGGTCAAAACGCTCGTTCCATGCATAGTTTTCAGGGTAATAGTTATCATAGCGCTGCCAAAAGTCGTCATCCTCGTCTTTTATTTTGGATGAATTACTATCATATTCCTCGTTATATTCATCGTCTGTCCCATCATTCTTCTTCAATACCGGCGAACCCAGGCTACAGTTATACAACGAGTATTCCTGCCTGAAGCCGATCACCACCCTATAAATAGCGCCCGGCTCTGCACGTAACAGCTGGTCGATATCCAGCATAAAGCAGTTCTTCTTACTCAAATTAAGACTCTTATCCTGGTCGAGCCGTATGGTTTTTTGTACAACGGGCCTGCCTACCGAGCGTAACTCCTGACCGCCATTAAAATCGTTACTCTGGAAAAACTGCGGCACGTTGTTTTCATAGATCTTAATAATGCTCACATCCACGGCGCTCAGGTTCACCGCCTCAAAAGGCATCGTGAGCTTGCCTGAGTCGGGTAGGATCACACCCTTACCGGGAATAGTAACCGAAGGCATCCGGTTCTCGAAAAACACACTGGCCGAGTAAGGCTGCGTGATCTTTTTATGTGAAATATTCTCGACGCCTTCATTTACAAAAGCGCTGTAATTGCCTTGTAACCGGTCGGGAGCGTATATCTTAACCGTACTGCCCTCAATAGTATAAGCAGGGTCTGCCACATTCTTTATGCCGACTAATCCCTTCAGTTCCTGGCCCACCAGTATCGCATCTGAGAACTGCACCAGCACATACTGGTCCTGATCCTGAACAGCTGTAATAGCCAATACCTTAAAATCGCCAATGGCAGGTATCTCAAACTCCTGTTTGCCTTTTTTATCCACGTGCGGACTGCTACCATCCCAGTTCACACCCAGCTTATTCACCTGGTTATTGCCCCTTGCTACATCGGTAATGGTAAACTTATGGGTGCGCTGCACGTTGTTATGCTGCCAGCTGATGCGGGTTGGCGAGGCATAGTTAATGCTGATCAGCTTTTCTATATCGGCATTGTTCTCATCATCTGCCGTTTGTACCTCGCCCTCCAGCTTCATCTTATCCAGCGAGGTGC
>JACXTT010009465.1_pt1 | contig 13304 bp, 10 predicted proteins | sample 9270951 | NCBI WGS metagenome assembly JACXTT01 (sample SAMN15532306, study PRJNA645909) | rock metagenome | isolation source: weathered quartz diorite | place: Puerto Rico | collected 2017-06-21
TCGAACCAGCCTCTCGACCCAACCTAAGAAGACTGCTGCGTCACGATGTGCACATCCACCGGCGGAGCGTCCCGAAGGAACTTGTGGATGGCGTTCAGGTACAGGTATCGCTTCCAACCCTTTACCGCCGAATGCCCGAATACCACCTGCGTGATGTGTTTCTCCCGCACGAAACCGGCCACCGCCTTGGCCACAGTCGGAGACTTCAGCCTGACCACCTCCGCTCCCACTGCCTCCGCAAAACGGATATTCGCGGCCAGTGTCCGCTGGTTTTCTTCGTTGCTGTCCACCCCGATGTCCACGTAAACCACGTAGAGCTCACCATCCATTCTCTTCGCCATTCGTGCCGCGCGCGCGACCAGTTGCTGCGCCGCTGGATTGGAACTGATGGCGACGGCAAACCTCTCTCGCACCCCTAACTTTCGCTCTCCGCCTTCCTGGTCAAGGTAGGTTTCCAGACTGCGGTCCACCTCCTGCGCAACCTCCTGCAGCGCCAATTCGCGCAGTGCAATTAGGTTGCCGGGACGAAAAAAATTAGAAAGCGCCTTCTCCGCGCGATCCAGCGGATAGATATCACCACGCCGCATGCGGGTCTGGAGCGCTTCCGGCGTGAGGTCGGCCATCACCACCTCCCGCACTCGCTTCATGACCCAGTCGGGAACGGTTTCGCGCACCGTGATGCCGCTGATCCTCTGCACGCTGGGAGCTACGCTCTCCAGATGCTGCACATTCATCGTCGTCAGTACGTCGATGTCATCGTCCACCAACTCCAGAACGTCCTCGTAACGCTTGCGGTGGCGGCTGCCCTCAATGTTGGTGTGCGCCAATTCGTCCACCACCACCACGGCAGGCTTGCGGGCCAGAATGCCGTCCAGATCCATCTCCTCAAACACAGTACCTTTGTATTCGACCTTCTTTCTTGGAACGGCCTCGAGTTTGGCTGCCAGCTCAACCACGCCTTTGCGTCCGTGCGTCTCCACCACGCCGATGACCACATCTTCTCCTCGGCTCTTGCGCCGGATGGCCTCGCTCAGCATGTTGTAGGTTTTTCCCACGCCCGGCGCATATCCCAGAAACAGCTTGAGCGTGCCGCCCTTCCGTGCGGGTGCGGCTTCCTCCAGCCATTGCTCGGGGGTTTTCGTCATCGCCGACTATTGTCGCGGACAGCCTTCAATTTGTCGATATCGGCTACAATCCTTGAGCGTGAATCAGCCGGTGATCAGGGCCGCTCTTCGTTTTTTTACGTGCGCCGCCGTCCTATTCGTAGTCGCGCACCTCTACACCTCCACGATTACGGTGAACCCCACCACTGTGGCGCTCACCTTCCTTGTGTTCATCCTGATCGTCTCCGCCCTGTGGGGCTTGCGCTACGCTCTGTTTACCGCATTCGTGGCGACGGCGGCGTTCAATTATTATTTTCTCCCGCCGATCGGCACCTTCACCATCGCGGGAACGCAAAACTGGATTGCACTGCTGGCTTTTCTGACCACGGCTGCCATTGCCAGCCAACTTTCAGATCGCGCCCGTAAGCAGACGGAAGAAGCTATCAACCGACGTCGCGAACTGGAGCGACTCTATAGCTTCAGCCAGCAACTTCTCACGGCCGACAACGTTCTAGAATTACTGAACGCCATTCCGCACCACGTCATTGAATCGTTCGACGTTTCCGCTGCAGCTATTTACGTCCCCGAAAAGGGAAACATTTACCGCGCCGGGGTCGAGGCTCCCGAGCTTGAGGTCGACCGCCTCAAGTCCATCATCGCGCGGGGCGAACCTATGATGGATCGCCAGCGCAACCTGAGTTTCGCTCCACTAAAGATGGGTGTTCGGACAGTCGGCGCGCTGGGTGTCGCGGGCAATCTTTCCCGCCAGACGCTCGACGCCACGGGAAGCATGATTGCGATCGCGGTCGAACGCGCCAATGCCGTCGAGACTCTCACGCGCTCCGAGACCAATCGTGAGGGCGAGAAACTGCGTTCTGCCATTCTCGATTCCGTCACTCACGAGTTCCGCACTCCTTTGACTTCGATTAAGGCCTCGATTACCAGCCTGATGTCGAACACCGGCTTAAGCGGGGACGACCGGCGCGAACTCATGACCGTCATCAACGAAGAGAGCGACCGCCTGAACCGCCTGATCGGCGAAGCCGCCGAGGTCGCCCAACTTGAGTCCCACGAGTTTCAGCTCGATCTTCAGGCCTGCCGTGTGATCGATCTCGTGAAGGCCGCCGTCGATGAGGTGAAGCAGGCCACAGGCCGGCACCCGATCGATCTTCGCGTGCCTGAAGACCTCACGGTGCGCCTCGATCCTGATCGCATGAAGGAGGTTCTGGTCCAATTGCTGGAAAATGCCGCCAAGTATTCTCCGCCCGAATCCCCCATACGCATCACTGCCGAAATGCAAAGTTCCGATCTGCCATCCACAGAGGCGCATTTCGAATTCAGTGTCGCCGACCAGGGCGCCGGCATCGACGACATGGAACAGGCGCTCATTTTCGACAAATTCTACCGCGGCAAGAATCAGCGCTATCGCGTCCAGGGTACCGGCATGGGGCTAGCCATCGTAAAGGCCATCGTCGAAGCCCATGGCGGAAAAATCGGTGTGACCAGCCAACTCGGTTGCGGGTCAGTGTTTCACATTTCCCTGCCGATGAAGTCCTAGCCCACCATCTCCGAGCACTTCTGCGCGAATTAATTTGCCTTCCGCTTGGTCAAGCCTCGCCATGCGCAAGTGCCTCAAGTTCATTGAGCGTGTGTGGCGATGGTTGCAGCTTCCTCGACCGCCGGACACCCGAAATGACCACACCGAGACTTGCCGTGCTGGTTTCTCCGGCCAACCTTTTCTCGAGGAAGAACCGTGGAACGAATTTGTCATGACCTGAAGCTGTCTGAACGGACGTGCCCCGAGCGAGGCATAGGTTCGTGTACGCACATGGCGGTTACGAAACCGCATTCCGGGTTGCACACCGGACGAGACCTTACGCCGCGGAGGGGCTGCTCGCGGCGCTTCTGAAATTACGTCCGGGAATGGCTACCTATCATCGCTCAGCTTTCGACAAGACGCACTCGACGAGGGCCGAAAGCGATGAGCTTGCCCGGCAGGTCGCGCAGAACCGGAATATGGACAAGGGCACGCAATTGCCAGGGGACTCGAGCGGGTTGTTGCGAAGCCAGCACATTCGCGACGAGGTTCTTCTGGAAAAGTGACTGCAACCTTTGAATCACACGCGTGGGCCACTCGCGCAGGCGTTGCACCTCCGCCAAGTCGGATTCGGAAACGCGTCCCGCTTTCAGGGGGTCGGCGAGAATGTTTGCCGCCACCACGGCATCCTGGATGGCGTAGTTGATCCCGACCCCGCCTACGGGCGACATCACGTGCGCGGCATCTCCAATGAGCAAGAGCCCCGGCTTGTACCAGCGGGTGCAGCGGCTGGCCTCGACGGAGAGGAGGGAAACCTGCTGCCAATCGGTCAAAGATTCAGAGTGCCTTGCTAGTCGCGGCTCGATCTCCACGATGTTCTTGCGTATCGCGTCGATCCCTTGCGCGCGCAATTGCTGGTATTGGCCCTTGGGAAAGACGAGGCCCGTCTGCCAGTAATCAGCGCGGTCGAGCACGACAAGCATCCGGCCGCGGCCGATGCCCCCATAGACTCCACTGGGGACTTCCAAGTCTTGGGGTAGACGCGGGAGTCGGAACCAAAGAACATCCATGGGCGGGGCAGTCTTGACCGGTTCGATGCCGGCAAGCTGGCGCAACTGAGAGAACCTTCCGTCGGCCCCGACGGTCAGCGGAGCACGTAGCTCGTGCCAACCATCCGGCCCGAGGTACCGCACTCCGCGGACGACACCATTCTCTTCGACGAGCGTCTTCACGTTGGGCGCATCACCAGCCGAAACGAGGCGTACTTGGCTGCCTCATTGGTGATGAACTCCAAAAATCGCGCTTGCGGGACCATCAGGATGTATGGGAATCGGGTCTTAAGCCGTCCCAGGTCGAAGGGGCGAAACGGGCCGTCGGGAAACTGGAGCGTGAGGCCCGAAGCCTTGCTATGCGGCATTTCATGGAGAGGCTCGGCCAGACCAATCTGATCGAGAATCTCGAGAATGGCGGGATGAATCGTGTCGCCGCGGAATTCGCGATCGAAGTCCTTGTGCATTTCGAGCAGCGTCACGGGAACTCCACGGCGTGCAAGGAGAAGAGCAAGCATGGCGCCACCCGGCCCACCGCCGACGATGCAGCAGGAAGTTGTTTCCACGACATGAATCGCGTCGGGCTGCGCCTGCCCGTTGGCGAGAGCGGATAGCGTGGTCATGTTTGATCTCCTTGTTGGTCTACAACCCGGAAAACGGCTAGCGCGACATGCACGTGATTACCCAGCAACCTGACCGATCGACATCTGACCTATTGCGTTCCTGTCAGTCCATGGGCCTGGTCAAGTCGCTCGCGAAAGGCTTTTGCCCAGTACTTGAATGCAGCCTCAACGTCGCCCCACTTCTTCACTCCTCGCAGTCCACTGAAGAAGCGGCGTCCGTGCTTGCTAGTTACAAGGGCAACGATGCGCTCACCCGATTGAGAGTCAACCATTTCGGCTTCGATTGATGCCCGTCCAACGCTCAGCCGAGGCATGACAAGGCTGGCACCCGGAGCTACAGTCGCAGATGCTGCAGCCGCTCCGGCCATGACTGCTGTGTTCGCCTTGGCCCGAGTGGGTTCTACGTCGGTCAGTGCAGCCCGCAAATGAAGCACTCCTGGCCCGGGATCCCTAACTACCTTATAGCGGCCCGAACCCTGCAGCTCATCAACCAGCGCTTGACGGCAGTTATGTGCCATCAGCTTCAAATCGTCAGGATCTAGAGCACGGCCCTGGGCTTCGGGTAGGAGATAGACGGTTACCGGATCCACGATGAACTTGTCGTAGTTCTTCAATATCCCTCTCTCCTTGACATACAGTAGCAGGTCACCATTGGCCTGGTCGGGAAACAATCCGGCATAGTCACCGAGAAACCCGGAGACCTCGTGAGATTTAGTTGCGGGTATAGTGTTTGCCTGCTGCGCTGACCCACTACTCAGGAGCACAGCCAGGACGATGATGAGCAGAGTGACCGACGATGAATATGCAACTCGCCTTCCTGAGCTCCATAGAGTAATGTTGCGCGGAACTGAAGAACGACGATCCCTGCGCAATAACCATCGACTCCAAGACATGATCCTCACCTCCATTTTGAAATATCAAACATGGCGTTGGAAGTTATTCCCTATCATTTGTGCGCCTGGTCAAGAACCTGCAAATCCAAAATAGAGATCTTGCCCTCGGATCTCCTCTACTCCATATCAAATGAAACGAACTGATATGTTCCCTGTCGTTCGACTTCCAAAACCACCGGATCTCCGGTTTTGAATCGCGCCAGCTCAGAACGAAGATCATCTGGGCTAGTCAGCAGGATTCCATTGACCGACCGGATGACATCTCCAGCAGTCAAATCAGCGTCAATCGCAGGCGTGTAATCGCCTTTGCCGGCCACAATGACGCCTGAAGAAGAACGCAGGCGGGGCAGGGAATCGGCAACGGACTTGTCCAGAGCGAGGGCGAATATGCCCAGCGGCCCGATTAGATCTTTCTGGGGATCGATTAAATCCAGCAAGTTCTCCACCCCGCCGTGCGCTTCGATCGCGGGAATATATAGCTTCGGTGTTTGGTCTCTCCGCAACACATCCATCTGAACAGGCTCGTCGTGCCGGTGGAGGAACAGGGATGCGGCGAACTTCGGCAGCGAGTCGATCACTCGATTGTCGATGGCCACCACAATGTCTTTGGGCTTCAGGCCTGCCTTATCGGCGGGCCCACCCGGAACCACGTCCGAGATAATCACGCCCCAGTTTTGGGGAAGCTTGAGACCTGCAGCAAGCGTGGGCGTAATGGTCTGAGCATTAGCCCCGATGATCGTCTGACGCACCCGCCCGTATTGCCTGAGTTCCTCGTAAACGAATCTCACTGTAGGTTCGGGAATCGCAAAACCCAAACCTTCGCTGCCGCCGCCCTCGGTATAAATGAAAGTGTTGATCCCCACCAGATTGCCATCTCGATCTACCAGCGCGCCTCCGCTGTTGCCGGGATTAATGGGAGCGTCGGTTTGTACGTAGATCATGGGGTGATCGAGTTGCTGCTGCCGTCCCAGTGCGCTCACGATTCCCTTGGTGACGGTGTGGTCAAGTCCCTTAGGCGAACCGACGGCAAGCACCGTTTGTCCGAGCCTGGCCTTGTACTCCTCCTTAAGCGGTATGAATGGCAGCCCTTTCTCTTCGATCTTCAGCAGAGCCAGATCGGTGAACCGATGCATGCCGATAAGCTTGGCTTCGAACGTGCGCTGCCTGTGCAGCAAGCTGGTCTTGTAGGGGACCAGTTCTGTGGTGACGGATATCATTGCGACCTGAATGCGCTGGGCTCCCCTGACCACATGCGCGTTGGTGACAATGTAGCCGTCCGGATCAACGATCACGCCCGATCCGATTCCACGCTGCCTCTCAATAACGCTTTCGCCATCACGTTGCCCGCGGGATGACCCAAGTCCGCTCACTAAAATCTGGACCACGGCCGGCAAGACCCGCTCGGCAACGTTATCCATGGCTCGATCCAGCTCACGCAGAATTTCGGTGTACGCCGACCTTGAGTCGTGCGCAGTTGCTTCACGGCCACCGCGCCCAGGAGCGAACGACCCGACTTGAGCATGTAACTGTAAACTCGCGCTCCACGCGACCGCCAGAACGACTCCCTTGGGAACGAGACGCATCAGTACAACCTCGAGTCACGGTCAATTAAAGCTTTGGATTTACGCCGATAGTTTCGCATCGTCCACTGTTAACTTGACGGGCAAGTCGACCAGCTACAGCCGGTAGTCGTAGGTGAAAACCCGCACCTCGAGTTGCTTGGGGTCGGACGTGACGACAGGTCTCACCGGATAACCTGACCCCTCACGATTCTGATCAAAAGCCAGGAAAGGGAGACCTTACACCGTGCCATCCGCTGCGCCACAGGTGGAAGGACGCGCCCGAGACTAGTAAATGAAAACCGTGAGGCTCCCCTGCTTTTGGATGACATCAACGATTGAAGCAGGCGCTGACGCCGCGAACAGGGTTGGTCAGTTGCACCTGAATCCTGGATCAAGGCAAGATCAAAAGGTCAGGGGCGGTGAATGGATCGAGGCTGGGATCGAAAGAAGGGTTCTTAACTGATGACGACCGTCATCCACAACAATCGTTCCTCGTGTTTTGGGCGGAGAGACACGGTGTGCCCGCGCCACCAGAGTGTCAATTGATAGCGCGGCGAGCAGACGCCTTGGGACGGCCCTCACATGCCGGGCTGCGTTTAGAGACTGAGCGGCAGGATGAATCAAGTCGCGCTGCAATAAATCGTCATTCGGAGATCACGCCGAGAGCGTGAGGGCGAATATTCCCAGACTGCCGAGGCAGAAGATAAGTTGACCCTGCAAACGCCGGGTAAACGTCACACATATCCGAAAAGCATGAAGTGCCAGGCCCAGCAAGAGAAATACCGAATTTGCCACTGCCTGCATGCGGCGAGCCTCACGGGTGGGCTTTCGATTGGGACCCCAGCGCAACAAGCGCGTACAGATTATGATCAGCTCCGGCCTGTGTCAAGTGGTCTAACGGAGGTGCAAGACTCGTTAGAAATGTCCCCTTTCTTAACTCATTAGAAATGTCCCCTGGTTGTGAGATCGAGCACAGTGGCGAGTATGCCAATGAGTAGTCGCTTGCGTCGATATGGAATTGCAGGCTTGTTTCGTTTCATAGAGGAAAACATGGCGCCGCAGGTGAGGGCGAAAGGGCCGCGAATAGCCGAGTAAGCCCTGAGAATCGCGCCGGTTCGCCACCATGACCCGGAAAAAACGGAGCGCGCCCCGGGAGCGGCGGCGCTATAATTACCAGAGCTGACCCTACCTTCACCTTAAACATCCGGGCTACTGCCTCCCACCTGAAAGGAGGCCCACAATGCCGTTTGATACGCTGGAGATCCGGATTTCCCTCCAAAAGCTACTGATCGGACTGATCCTGATTATCGTTCCACTCAGCGTCGTTGGGTTATACCTGACTTCTGAAGCCGAAGCTTCTCTGAAAAAGACCGTAGGTGCTCACTTCAGGAGCATCGCACAAACCGAGGGTGCAGCGACCTCTCAGTTCATCCATGATCGAATCCTCGATGTGGCCGCACTTGCGAGGAACCCATCCGTGGTCGATGCGACGACGGCGCAGCGCGCCCGCAAGGGTCCCGACAATGAGGCGATCGCGGCAAGGGTTGCGAAGATCGAAAGCACGTGGGAAACGCCGCAAGTCGATCCCTTGGTCAGGGAGATACTATCGTCGCCAACATCACAGATCTTGTGGCACAACCGCGAAGCCGACCCGAGAATCCTCAAGATTGTTGTTGCCGACGAGACTGGGGCGACGGTGGCCGCGACAGATAAACCGCTGCACTACGTTCAACCGAACGAGGCGTACTGGCAGGCTGTGTATGGCGAAGGGCGAGGGGGCATTTACATCTCCGAGATTCGATACGACGATCAAACCAAGGCCCACTACCTTCAAATCGGTATGCCTGTGCTCGAGGAAGGCACGCGGCGATTCATTGGCGCGGTCAATGCACTGGTGGATGTTTCCGATCTCCTGGCTCGTTTCCAGAGAGAGGAGATCGGTCAGACTGCACGCACCATGCTGATACGGGACGACGGCACGGTGATTAGCGCGCCGAACATGGACCCGTCTCTCAGGTTGAAGTCCGAGGAATACCCTACTGTTCACGATGTACTCGGGACACCTCAGGGAAGGCAGATGGGGTATGTTGTCGCCAGTATGCGGGGGGGAAATCGGATTGTCGGTTTCGCTGATACTGGCCTCAAGAGGGCCTATTTCAACTTGGGCTGGCTCATCCTGGTGAGCCAAGACGAACGGGAGGCTCTCGCCCCGCTGCTAGGCTTGGGTCACTTTGCTTTGCTCATGGTGGTTCTCGCGTTGCTTATGTTGACGCTTCTTACGGTTTACTTCTTCTTGCACCGAAGACAGGCCTTTGAAGACATCGAGGTGCAAACGGCCGAAGAACCGCCGAAGAGTGGAGCGGCCGCGGCCTGAGCCAAGCTGGCCTGTCCGGGTTGGCACAGTCTTTTGGGGCAGTGGCTTGGGCGGGCTAAGGTTCAGGTGTATGCTTGAGGCGCAAAAATGGCGCAAGCGAAGTGGTGTTACGCAGCTTTTCTCGGGAGATGGACGGGGCCTCGCTAGACTGATCCGGTGCATGACCGGACGCAGAACCGCGCGGGCCCTTGCAGATGAGCGAAGAATGTCGGCCGACCACGGGCGGCACGTCTTAAGACATGAACGGTGAGGCGTCGGCTCGGTCGGCTTTCGCGTGGAGACTCAGCCATGAAACAGACCTTTGCCATTGGTATCGGTGGCGCTGCCGGCCAGGGTGTCGCTACACCGGGCGACATCTTCGCAAAGATTTTCAGCCGCCGCGGCCTACACCTGAATGCCTACAACGCCTATCAATCAATTATTCGGGGCGGCCACACTTTTCTTACCATTCGCACCGGTCCGGAAAAAGTCACTAACATGGGCGACCGCCTTGATTTGCTGATCCCCCTGAACCAGGACGCCATGAACCGTCATCTGGGACTGCTTACCCCCGGTGCGGCATGTATATATAACGGTGACACGATCAAGCCCGGCTCTGCTGCGGAGGGTGTGCAGCTCTGCGCGCTTCCAGTTTCCACGCTGGCCGACATCACCCGGAACAAGGTTGCCCAGAACACCCTTGCGGTAGGGGCAGGTCTCAGCATGATGGGCATCGGCTTCCAGGCATTAGCCGAGGTTGTCAGCGAGCAGTTCAAGAAGAAAGGAGAATCGGTGGTTGCCGAAAACGTCGGAATAGCGCGCGCTGGTTATGATTACGCCACTTCAAATTTCAAGCCTTTCGCACGGCCAGTTCCAATGACGGAGAACCGCTATGCGGTGCTCAGCGGCAACACGGCGATGGCCATGGGGGGTGCCGCGGCGGGGGTGAAGTTTTACTGCGCCTATCCCATGAGTCCCTCGACCGGTGTGCTGCACTGGATGGCGGCGCACGCCCGCAAGGCCAACATCATGGTGCGACAGGTGGAAGACGAGATTGGAGTTGTCAATATGGCAATTGGTGCCGCCCACGCCGGCGTTCGCGCGATGTGCGCTACCTCCGGCGGCGGCTTCGCTCTAATGAGCGAAGGGCTTGGCATGTCAGCCATGATGGAAACGCCGGTGGTAGTAATTGACTGCCAGCGGGCCGGTCCCTCCACGGGGGTTCCAACCAAGACCGAGCAGGGTGATCTTTGGCAAATGTTGGGTGCCGCCTTCGGCGACTATCCACGTGTCCTGGCCGCCCCACTCGATATTGGAGATTGTTTCAAGGTCATCCCAGAGATTTTCAACATCGCTGATCGTTTCCAGTGTCCGGGTCTAGTGCTCTGCGATCTATTGCTGTCCGAAGGCAGGCTTAGCGTGGATCCGAAGGACTTGGACTTTAGCCCACTCATCGATCGCGGCGAGCTCATCACCACAGCCACACCAGCATCCGTCACCGATGGCAACGGCGGCTACAAGCGCTACAAAATCACGGAGAGTGGTATTTCGCCGCGGGCCGTTCCGGGCGTTCCCGGCTACACCCACACTGCCGCGACGGACGAACACGAAGAAGACGGCGTCTTGATCAGCGACGAATTCACCAACCCGACCAAGCGCCGCGCCATGATGGAGAAGCGTATGCGGAAAGTCGCCGGCATCGAAGCCGCGGTTCCTCTCCCGGCGCTCATGGGCCCACGCGATGCCGAGGTTACGTTGATCGGCTGGGGGTCCACGAAAGGGGTGATCGAGGAGGCCTGCGAGATCCTCATCGAGCAGGGCATTTCGGCCAATCAGCTCCAGATCCGTTGGCTCGTGCCTCTGCACGGCGAGGCGATTCTCGAAATTCTGAAAGACTCGCAGCATACGTTCATCGTGGAGAACAACTACAGCGGCCAGTTCGCCCGCTACCTGCGCAGTGAAACCAGCTACGTGCCGAGCGGCTACATCCGAAAGTACGATGGGGAACCATTCATGCCGCACCACATTGTGGAATCGGTAAAGGAACAATTGAGCGGGAAGTCCAAACTTTCCGTGCCCGTGCATGAAATCATGGTTTGAGGAGATGAAAATATGGCGACAGTTCTAGCGCCCCCCAAGAGCCTGACGGTGGCCGATTTGAAAGGCAAGGTCGATCCCGACTGGTGCCCCGGATGCGGCGATTTTGGCGTGCTTGCCGCGGTCGAAAAGGCCCTGGTCGAGTTGCAGATTCCAAATCACAACGTGGTCACCATCAGCGGCATCGGCTGTTCGTCCAACTTTCCCGGCTATATCAACACCTATGGCATGCATACCTTGCACGGCCGGGCGTTGGCGGTGGCCACCGGACTGAAGCTGGCAAATCATGAGTTAACCATCCTTGTGACGGGCGGCGACGGCGATGGCTTTGGGATTGGCGGCAATCATTTTGTCCACACCATGAGGCGCAACGTGGACCTCCTCTACATAGTGATGGACAACCAGATCTACGGCCTCACCACCGGCCAGACTTCACCCACCAGCCGGATAGGAATGAAGACGAAAAGTATGCCCTTTGGCAACATCGAGGCACCGGTCAACCCGATTTCGCTGGCTCTGGCCGCCGGCGCCACCTTCATCGCGCGCGGCTTCAGCGGTGAACAGAAGCACCTTACCCAAATGATCAAACAAGGCATCCAGCACAAAGGCTTCTCATTCCTGGATGTCTTCAGCCCATGCGTAACCTATAACCACGACAATACCTACCAATGGTTCCGTCCGCGCGTGAAAAAACTAGAGGAAGATCCGACTTACAACCCCGCCGACTGGATGGCCGCGATGGGAAAATCGTTGCTCTGGGGCGAGGAGATCCCCATCGGAAAATTTTTTGAGCGCACCGATCTACCCACCTTGCACGGAGCAGAGCCGGTCTTAGACACCGGGCCGCTGGTGCACGGGGACATACAAATTCCACCCGATGCAGCCCGGTCGTTTATTGCGGAGTTGATGTAGCGCGCGGACATAAGCGCCGAAAGTGCTGACGTAGTGATCCCCAGACTCTGAGATTAGGACCGTTCGCGAATACCCCTCGGGACAAAAGACGTTGCCGGAGATCGCCTTCGTTGCCCCGACAAGAAAACGCCCCTAGCCGAGTCGTTGATCCATCGGTCCTGTTAGCAGGAATGGTGGGATTCGAATCGCCAACGACATCCGCCGTCTTGAATCACGGACAGCGCGCGCCTTGTTGTCGGAGCCAGTCTCCAGCGGTGCAAACCTACCTTTGTCACAAGTCAAGGGTCTTCCGCATGTACACAACGAAATCCGATGCCGGGGGCCCGCGGGAAATGCAGGCCCGCCTGTGGGACAAGAAATGGACAATACGATTGCCGACGATTGGGTGCTCTTATCTGCAAATAATGAAAAATGCGCGTCGCTCGGCGGCAAGGCGATTTTGTTGCACCTAAGGCAGGCAGCGGAAGTCCCCGCTAAGGAAAGGCCACCGCGGCAGAGGGAATTCGAACGGCGCGATTCCGACTTACGCGCAACCATTCCCGTCCAACGACATTGCCTTCGTACGCTACCGCGCGAATCAATAAAGTCGTGAAAGACGCGATGCCCTCGTGATATACGGGCGGTAGAAAAGCACCTGTGCAGTCTTCTCACGCCCTTCTCAACGACTGCGGCGGGTCCGGGCCGTTATTTCGGGGGGAGATAGCGGCCCGTCAATCCGATGCACCCGGGCAAGTCCAGGCTCACCAACACGCGCCAACCGATGATATGAGCGCGCGCGTCGCCGCCTCGAGTTTCAAAAAGGACGCCATTCAACTCTGAAGCTCACCCGTTCGCCGTGCCAATCCCAGTGCAAGCTCTCGCAAGTGAGTCCGGTGATGTTCAAGAAGTGAAGGAGAGGTGCTTCAGATCGCTGGGAGTGAATGGATTTTCGCCCCGGAAAACTAGGACTCCTGTTGGCGATGGCAACGCCCGCAGGCGCCACATACGGCCTGCCTGCGTGACGTTGGGTATCAGGCTGCTGACTGACGCGATTTCTGTCATAGAAACCGGACTTGGGCGGGGCGCCGCGCGATGGCGCACACCTTGCTGAACCGAGGTGGCCTAGAGCATTAGATAGACAGATATTCGTGAGTTTTGGCAGAAAGAGGGCTTCATTTCAGCACTATGTACTGGCG
>JACXTT010009467.1_pt1 | contig 13300 bp, 11 predicted proteins | sample 9270951 | NCBI WGS metagenome assembly JACXTT01 (sample SAMN15532306, study PRJNA645909) | rock metagenome | isolation source: weathered quartz diorite | place: Puerto Rico | collected 2017-06-21
GCCCGGCGCCGGGCGCCGGCGACGAGCGTCGCGGCTCAGGAGGGCGCGACGCGAACCGCGAGCGCCGCGAGCCGAGGCTACCCTCGAATCCTCGCGAGGCCGCGCTGCGCATCGTGTTCGCGGTGGACACGCGATCGGCGTTCAGCGACCGTCTGCTCGACGCCGCCCACGGCGGCGACACCGACATGGCGCCGGCGGATCGCGCCCTGATGCACGAGCTGGTCAAGGGCGCACTGCGCTGGCGCGGCAGGCTCGACGCCGCGCTCGAGCCGCGGGTGCACATCGGGCTCGCGCAGCTTCCGCCGTGGATCCGCAACATCCTCCGACTCGGCGCCTACCAGCTCCTGTTCCTCGATCGCGTACCGGTGCATGCCGCGGTCGACGAATCAGTGAAGCTGGCGAACCAGTACGGTCATCCCGGCACGGCCGGCCTCGTGAACAGCGTGCTGCGCCGGCTCGCCGACGAGAAGGACTCGATCGTCGTGCCGGAGGGCGACGACGCGGCGTCGCTCGCGGTGTGGGGCTCGCACCCGGTGTGGATCGTCGAGCGCTGGCTCCAGCGCTTCGGTCCGAACGACACCCGCGCGCTGCTGCTCGCGAACAATCGCCCGGCGCGGTTGGGGCTGCGCGCGAACCCGCTGCGCGCCTCACGCGACCAGCTCATCGCCGCGCTGGCCGCCGACGGCGCGATCGCCGTGCCCGCGCCGCTCGCGCCCGAGCTGGTGTGGGTGGAGGGCCATCACCCGCCGCCGTCGCTCGCCGCGTTTCGCAACGGGCTGTGCACCACCCAGGACGAGAGCGAGTGCCTGGTCGCGCGTCTGCTCGCGCCGCAGGCTCACGAGCGCGTGCTCGATCTGTGCGCCGCCCCGGGAGGCAAGTGCACGCACGCCGCGGAGCTGATGGGCGACGAGGGTGAGGTGTGGGCCATGGAGCGGCAGGTCGCGCGGCTCGCGTCGCTCGAGCAGAACGTCGCGCGCCTCGGGCTCCACAGCATCCATGCGGTCGAGGGCGACGGCCGCCACTACGCGTTTCCCATGCCGTTCGATCGCGTGCTCGTCGACGCGCCGTGCTCGGGCCTCGGCGTGCTCGGGCGCCGCGCGGATGCTCGTTGGCGCAAGGGTCCGTCGATCCTTCACGAGATGCCGCCCGTGCAGCTCGACCTGCTGCTCGCGGCCGCGAAGCGCGCCCGCCCCGGCGGCGTCGTCGTGTACAGCGTGTGCTCGTTCGAGCCCGAGGAGACCGAGGCGGTGGTCGATCGCTTCCTGCGTCAGTCTCCGAGCATGGTGCTCGAGTCCGCCACCGGAGTGCTGCCCGACTCCGTCGTCGACGCGCAGGGCTTCATGCGCGTCCTGCCGCACGTGCACGGCTGCGACGGCGCGTTCGCCGCGAGGTTCCGCCGCACATGAGCGACGCCTCGCCCGATGCCCCTTCGAGCGCGCCGCCGGCGTCGCCCGCACCCCGTCGGCGGCTCAAGGCGTTCGGCGCCGTCGCGGGGCTGGCGGTGGTCGCGTTCGTCACCGGCCTGTTCCTGTTCAACAACGTGGTGATGCCCCGGCTCGTGCATCGCATCAACGAGCAGCGCGTCCCCGATCTCACGAACCTGACGCTGCACCAGGCGGAACAGGTGCTGCGCGGGCGGCAGCTGGCGCTCGTTCGCGCCGGGGAACGGTCCGACCCCACGGTGCCGAGCGGCTTCATCGTGTCCCAGGATCCGCCGGCGGAGACGCCGTTCCGCGGCCACCGGCGGGTGAGCGTGATCGTGAGCCTGGGCGAGGAGTTCAGCTCGGTCCCGGAGCTGTTCGGCGAGTCGGTGCGCACCGCCGCGTACCTGCTGTCGCGCTCGGGGCTGAGGCTGGGCGGCATCACGCACGCGCCGTCCGAGGACGTGGGCGAAGGGCTCATCGCCGCCACGGATCCGCCCGCGGAGGTCGTCCTGCCGCGCAACACTCCCGTGGCGCTGATGGTCTCGACCGGCGGCGTCGAGGAGAGCTTCGTGATGCCCGACCTGTTGGGGCGTGAGATCGGTGGTGCGCGCCGCCGGCTCGAGGCGTACGGCTTCCGTGTCTTCACGCCGCCCGCCGCGCCGTCGATCGGCACGATCGTATACCAGGATCCGTCGCCCGGCTCGCGCATCACGCGGCAGACCCAGATCCTCGTGCAGGCCACCGGCAGGTTGATCCGATGAGCGCCGCGCCGCATCCGCTGCGCGGCCCGATCGCCGCGGCGTCGATCCTGTCGGCCGACTTCACCCGGCTCGGGGAGGAACTGGAGGTCATCGACCCGGCGCGCGACTGGGTGCACTGCGACATCATGGACTTTCGGTTCGTTCCGAACCTCACGTTCGGCCCGTTGGTGGTCGCCGCGGCGCGACGCGTGACGCCGGCGTTCCTCGACGTGCACCTGATGGTCGAGCATCCCGAGGCGATGCTGCACGCGTTCCGCGAGGCCGGCGCCGACCAGATGACCGTCCACCTGGAGGCGTGCGCCAGCCCGGGTGGGGCGCTGGCGGCGGTGCGGGCGACGGGCGCCCGCGCCGGGCTCGCGTTGCGGCCCGCCACGCCGTTCGACGCGGTCGCGGCGTGGCTCGACGCGATCGACGTCCTGTTGGTGATGACGGTGGAGCCCGGCTTCGGCGGTCAGAAGTTCATGCCGGCGATGCTCGACAAGGTGGTCGCGGCCCGTGCGGCGCGCGCGGCCGGGCGCGGCACGTTCCTGATCTCGGTCGACGGCGGCATCGGCCCGGGCACCGCGCACCTCGCGCGCGAGGCCGGGGCCGACGCGTTCGTATCGGGCAACTCGGTGTTCGGCCAGCCGGATCCCGGGCAGGCGCTGAGCGCGCTGCGCCGGGAAATCGCGGAGTGACGGCAGCAGCGGCACCGTACGCGATTTCGGCCGCGCCGCCGCAATGTGTTATCGTCGCGCGCTTTCGCGGGGCCCTTACGGGGGCTCCCGCGCGCCCAGCCGCGCGTGATCACGTGCCGAGCGGCGCCTGCAAGCCACCCGAGACGCCACAGTGTTCGAGAACCTCGCCGAGCGAATCCAGGGCATCGTCCGCAACCTGACCGGACAGGGGCGGCTGTCGCCGGACAACATCCGCGAGAGCCTGCGCGACGTGCGCCGCGCCTTGCTCGAGGCAGACGTCCAGCTCGCCGTGGCGCGGGACTTCGTCGCCCGCGTCGAGCAACGGGCGGTGGGTGAGGAGGTGCTCAGGAGCCTGTCGCCCGGTCAGCAGGTCGTCGGCATCGTTCACGAGGAACTGATCGCGCTGCTCGGCAAGACGCCGGTGACGCTCGCCGGCTCGCCGCACCTGCCGACGGTGATCCTGCTCGCGGGCCTCCAGGGCTCGGGCAAGACCACGTGCGCCGGCAAGCTCGCGCGCTGGCTCAAGGCGCGGGACAAGCGCGTGTTGCTCGCGAGCGCCGACGTCTATCGACCGGCCGCGATCGACCAGCTCGAACGACTGTCGGCGCCGGCGGGAGCCGCGTTCTGGCGGGCGCCCGAGGGCACGGCCCCGGTGGAGATCGCGCGCCAGGCCTACGAGCAGGGCCGCACGCGGGGCTTCGACTTCCTGGTCTTCGACACGGCTGGCCGCCTGCACATCGACGACGAGCTCATGACGGAGCTGGACGCGATCCGGCGCGTGCTCAAGGCGCACCAGGTGCTGCTGGTGGTGGACGGCATGACCGGTCAGGAGGCGGTTCGGATCGGCCAGGCGTTCGCGGACCGGATCGGGATCGACGGGTTGGTGCTCACCAAGATGGACGGCGACGCGCGCGGTGGAGCCGCGCTGTCGCTGCGGCAGGCGACGGGCAAGCCGATCCTGTTCCTGGGCGTGGGCGAAAAGCTCGACGGACTCGAGGCGTTCGACCCCGCGCGCCTCGCCGGGCGCATCCTGGGCATGGGCGACGTCGTGGGCTTGGTCGAGCGGGCGCGCGAGGCGGTGGACGAGCAGTCGGCGGCGAAGCTCGCCGACAAGCTGCGCAAAGCGGAGTTCTCGCTCGAGGACTTCCTCGATCAACTCCGCCAGCTGAAGAAGATGGGACCGCTCGAGGACCTGCTCAAGATGCTCCCCGGCGTGTCGCCGGCGTCGCTCGAGAAGCACCCGCCCGACACGGGCCGACTCAAGCGCTACGAAGCCATCCTGCTCAGCATGACGCCGCGCGAGCGCCGCCATCCGCGGGTCATCGACGGCAGTCGGCGGCGGCGGATCGCCACCGGCAGCGGCACGGCCGTCTCGGACGTGAACCAATTGTTGCGTGATTTCGACCAGGCGCGCACGCTCATGAAGCGCATGCGCCATGGCCCGCGCGGACTCGCCGCGCTGCGCGGGAAGCTTCGATAGCGGCACTCCGCCCGCAACGCCGGGCGGTCATGAGGAGGACGTTTCATGGCAGTCGTGCTTCGTTTGATGCGAGCGGGCGCGAAGAAGCGGCCGTTCTACCGGGTCGTCGCCGCCGATTCGCGCCGCCAGCGCGACGGGCGATTCCTGGAGATCGTGGGTCACTACGATCCGCTGCGCACGCCGTACGAGCTGGTGATCGAGAAGGACCACGTGGAGCGGTGGCTGGCGCGCGGCGCGGTGCCGTCGGAGCAGGTCGCGTCGTTGCTGCGCAACGCCGGCATGACGCTCGGTCGGCCCAGCCCACCGAAGAAGAAGCCGGCGGCGCGCGTCGCCGAGGGTGCACCGAAGGCGACGAAGCCGGCGAAGCGCGCGGTGGCGCGCAAGGCGTCGGCGCGGAAGACCCAGCGGAAAGCCGCGCGGAAGGCGGGTAAGGTGGTCGCCGCCAAACCGGCCAAGGCGAAGTCGTAGCCCGGGGGGCTCGGTGCGCCGAGGGCTGGTGCTGACGATCGCCTGCGTGCTCGTCTGGGGATGCGCCGCGCGCGCGCCGCAGACCGACGCGGAACGGAGGGCGCGAGCGCAGCAGCTGATCGAGGCGGGGAACGCGGCGTACCAGCAGGGGGATTACCGGCTCGCGGTGCGCCGTTACGCGGCGGCGGTGGTGGAGCGCAAGGACGATCCCGCCGCCTACTACGGCATGGGGATGGCGCTCGGCAAGCTCGGGCGCGACGAGCAGGCGCGCGCGGCGTATCAGCGGGCGCGCGAGCTGACGCAGGCCGCTGGAAACAAGCCCGCGGGGAGCGCCGCGGAAGCGCCTCCGCCCGGGCACCCTTAAGTGTCGCGACGAGGCAAGCGATGCACGATCTGAAGTTCCTGCGACAGAACCGCGAGCGCGTCGAGGCCGGCGTGGCGCTGAAGGGCATGTCGGTCGACCTCCCACGCTTCTACGCCATCGAGGAGCGCCGTCTCGCGGTGCTGCACGAGACCGAGCAGCTCAAGGCGAGGCGCAACGCCGAAAGCGAGACGATCGCTCGCAAGAAGAAGTCGGGCGAGAACGCCGACGCCGAGATCGCGGCCATGCGCGAGGTGGGCGATCGCATCAAAGCGCTCGACGCGGAGCTGCGCAAGCTCGAAGAGGAGAGCGAGAGCCTGGCGGCCTGGATCCCCAACCTGCCGCACGAGTCGGTGCCGCCGGGCGGGGACGCCTCGCACAATCAGCTCGTGCGCACGTGCGGCGAGCCGCGGCTGTTCGACTTCGAGCCGCGACCGCACTGGGATCTCGCAACGAGCCTCGGCCTGCTCGACTTCGAGCGCGGCACCAAGATCGCGGGCGCCGGGTTCCTGCTGTTCACCGGTCGCGGCGCGAGGCTCGAGCGCGCGCTCATCAACTTCATGCTCGACTTCCACGTCCAACGCCACGGTTACAAGGAGGTGTGGCCGCCGCACGTCATCCGCCGCGCCTCGTTGTTCGGCACCGGCCAGCTGCCGAAGCTCGAGAGCGAGATGTACCTGATCGGCGAGGACGACTTGTTCTTGAATCCCACGGCCGAAGTGCCCGTCACGAACATCCACCGCGACGAGATGCTCGAGCCCGGCATGGTGCCGCGCTACTACACAGCCTACTGCGCGTCGTACCGGCGCGAGGCGGGCGCCGCCGGGCGCGACACCCGCGGCATGGTGCGCGTGCATCAGTTCGACAAGGTCGAGCTGGTGAAGATCGTGGCGCCGGAGACCAGCTACGACGAGCTCGAGGCGCTCGCGCGCGACGTATCGGACATCTTCGAGGCGCTCGAGCTGCCCTATCGCGTCATGCTGCTATGCAGCGGCGATCTGAGCTTTGCCGCCGCCAAGTGCTACGACTTCGACGTGTGGTCGCCGGGTGCCCAGGGCTGGCTCGAGTGCTCGTCGTGCTCGAACTTCGAGGAATTCCAGGCGCGGCGCATGAACCTGAGGTTCCGCCGCGAGGCCGGGGTCAAGGTCGAGTACCCGCACACGCTCAACGCGTCGGGCGTCGCCCTGCCGCGCACCTACGCGACCCTGCTCGAGAACCACCAGACGGCGGAGGGAGGCGTGCGCATCCCGCAGGCCCTGCGTCCCTACCTCGGCGGCCTCGAGGAGCTGCGGCCCGAGGCCTGACCGCGCCGTGACCCAGAACCGCGCGGGCTCGCGCCCGACGTTTTCCCAATGGCTGCGCTTCGGGTTGTTCCTGGGCGGCAGCCTGATCGCGGCGACGGTGTTCCTGCTCGCCCACTGGGCGATCGACCGGCTGTCGCGCGAGGTGGCGACGACGTCGCGCGTGCTCGCGCGATTCTGCGCCGAAGCCTCGTATCCGGCGACTCACAACCCCGAGATCGAGGAGGTCATGGGGGACCTGATCGCGCACATCGACTTCCCGATCGTGCTCACCGACTCGCTCGGATTGCCGCGGGCGTGGAAGGGCATCGACGTGGAGCCGTCGATGGTGACGGTGGAGTCGCTCGACAGCCTGTCCGCGGGGCTGCCCGTCGCCCCCGTGATCGCGGGGCGCGTCGAGCGCGTCCGCCGCATCGTCGCACGGCTCGACCGCCGCAACGAGCCGATCCCGATGATTCGCTCCAAGCCGCTCCTGCCGCGGATCGTCGGCATCCCGCTTCCGCGAGCGCTGATGCCCGACACGATGGGCGCCGTCCACTACGGCGAGCCTCAGGTGCTGGACCTGCTGCGGTGGACCCCGTACGTGTCGCTGGGAGGCACCGCGCTGCTGCTGGCTCTGGGGTTCTGGGGTCTGGCCGTGATCCGCCAGGCCGAGAAGCGTACCATCTGGGTCGGCATGGCGAAGGAGACGGCGCACCAGCTCGGCACGCCGCTGTCCTCGCTGATGGGCTGGAGCGAGATGCTGCGCAGTCGGTTGCCCGAGCCCCTCGCGGGCGAGGTCCACCTGCCCGCCGCCGAGCTGTCGGAGACGGTGGGCGAGATCGAGCGCGACGTCGAGCGGCTGCGCAAGGTGGCGTCGCGGTTCAGCAACGTCGGCTCGGAGCCGAAGCTGCAATCCGGCGATCCGACGGACGTCGTACGCGACGTCGCGGGCTACATGCGACGGCGGTTTCCGCACGCCGGGCGCGAGGTCGAGCTGCGCGAGCAGTATCGGCCCGTGCCGGAGGCGCGTTTCAACGCCGAGCTGCTCGAATGGGCGCTCGAGAATCTGATCTCGAACGCGCTGTCGGCGCTGGACCGGCAGCCGGCGTGGATCGAGGTCGGCGTGGCGCCGTCGGCGGACGGTCGCTGGGTGGAGATCACGGTCGCGGACAACGGCCGCGGCATGTCGACGGGCGAACAGCGCCGCGCGTTCGAGCCGGGGTATACGACGAAACGCCGGGGGTGGGGGCTGGGGCTGGCGTTGGCTCGGCGGGTCGTCAACGACTCGCACGGCGGGCGCATCTGGATCCGCGCCAGCGCTCCCGGTCAGGGCACCACCGTGGCCATCCGGCTCAGGGCACATCGCTCCCGAGAGGCGAAGACATGACTCCCACCGAACCGCGACGCATCCTGTGGGCGGACGACGAGATCGACCTGCTGCGCCCGCATATCCTCTTCCTCGAGCAGAAGGGCTTCGAGGTCACGCCCGTTCCGAACGGCGAGGACGCGCTGGTCGCGCTGGAGGAGCGCCGCTTCGACGTCGTGCTGCTCGACGAAATGATGCCGGGGCTCGGCGGCCTGGGCACCCTGGACGCGATCAAGGCGCGCGACCTTCCCGTCCCCGTGATCCTCGTGACCAAGAGTGAGGAGGAATCGCTCATGAACGAGGCGATCGGTCGCCACATCTCGGACTACCTGATCAAGCCGGTCAATCCCTCGCAGGTGTTCCTGGCCTGCAAGCGGGTGCTGGACTCGACGCGGCTCCAGGGCTCGCAGCTGCATCGCGACTACGTCCTGGAGATGCAGCGCTGGCAGCAGATCGACCTGCGCGCGCTCGATCCGGCGGGGTGGATCGAGCTCGCGGTCGAGCTGGCGCGCTGGGACGTGCGTCTCGACGCGGTCATCGAAGAGGGTCTCGATCAGGCGCACGCCGACTTCCGGCGTGGGCTCAACGTCGAGTTCGGTCGTTACGTCGAGGAAGCCTATCCGGCATGGGTGCGGGGCGCCGCGGGACGCCCGCTGTTGTCGTCCGACGTGGTGCGCACGGCGGTCGCGCCCCATCTGAAGGCCGGCCGCCGAGTGGCGCTCATCGTCATCGATTGCATGCGGCTCGACCAATGGTTCGCGCTCGAGCCGCTGCTCGAGGAGTATTTCACGATCGATCAGGGTTACTACTATTCCGTGCTGCCGACCGCGACTCCGTACTCGCGCAACGCCATCTTCTCGGGTTTGCTGCCCGCCGAGATCTGGAGGCATCACCCCGAGCTGTGGCAGGAGAGTGGCCCGAACGAGCGCACCAAGAACCGCTACGAGCGCCAGCTGCTCGAGCTGCAGCTCAAGCGCCTCGGGGTAATGCCCGATCGCGGCCCCAAGTACTCGAAGATCCACGACGCCGAGGAATCGCAGCAGCTCCGGCGTCAGATCGGCTCGCTCCTCGACGTGCCGCTCGTGAGCATGGTGTTCAACTTCATCGACATCGTGGCCCACGGCAGGTCGGAGAGCCAGATCTTGCAGGAGCTCGCCCCGGACGAGGCGGCGTTCCGGGCGGTCATGAAGGCGTGGTTCACGCACAGCGCCCTGTACGACATCTTCCGAACGCTGGCCGCGCAGGATTGCGTCGTCGTGTTGACGTCGGACCACGGCGCGGTGCTCGGACGCCGGGCCGCGCTGGTCTACGGCGACCGCGACACCTCGACGAACCTGCGCTACAAGTTCGGCCTGAACCTGAACGCCGACTCGAAGCAGGCGGTGATCCTGCGCAAGCCGATGGAGTTCATGCTGCCGGACGACGGCGTGAACAAGAATTACCTGCTGGCGCGCGAGGACTTCTACTTCGTCTACCCGACCCGGTTCCACGAGTTCGAGCGTCATTTCCGTGGGACGTTCCAGCACGGCGGCATCTCGCTCGAGGAGATGGTCCTGCCGCTCCTGACGCTGCAGCCGCGGCGGGGGTGATGGCGCGGGTGGTTCCGGACGCGGTGGACACGCGGCGCACCCGCTCACCCGAGGGCACCGAGGCGCTCGGCGCGGCGCTCGCGCCGGCGCTCGTCGCGGGGGACGTGCTGCTGCTCGTCGGGCCACTGGGTTCCGGCAAGACGCGTTTCGTCGCCGGACTGGCGCGGGGCGCGGCCGCGCGCGGCCGCGTACGTAGCCCGTCGTTCACGCTCGTCAACGAGTACGCGGGTGGTGCGGTCACGCTGTTTCACCTCGACCTCTATCGGCTCGAGGCGTCCGAGACGCGCGGGCTCGGAATCGAAGAGATGCGCGAGCGCGGCATCCTGGTCGTGGAATGGGGAGAGCGGCTCCCGGCGGACGAGAGGTCTGAAGCGCTGGAGCTGACGTTCGCGCTCGCGGGCGAGTGCGAGCGAACGATCGCCGCCCGCGGGCGCGGCGTGCGGGGGCGCGAGCTGCTCGATCGGTGGCGCGCCATCGTTTCCGGACGAATCGCATGAAGGGGCTGGTGCTCGAGACGGCGACCGAACACGTCGAGGTGCTGGTGTGCGGTTCGGACGCCGCCGCGCTCGCGCACCGCGTCGAGGACGTCGGGCACGGCCATACGCGCCGGCTCGCGGCGTTGACGGGTGAGGTGCTCGCCGAGGCGCGTGTGGCGGTCGCGGACCTGGACTGGATTGCCGTGGACCTCGGGCCAGGCTCGTTCACCGGCGTTCGCGTCGGGCTCGCGACGGCATGCGCGCTGGCGCTGGTATCGGGCGCCCGCTGCGTCGGCGCCTCGTCGCTCGCCGCACTCGCGATCGGCGCACGGGTGCGGCGCTCGTTGGTGGTGCCGCTGGTGGCCGCGGGGCGGCGTGACGTCTACGCCGGCTGGTTCCGGGCGGACGCGCGCGCGCACACGAGCGTGCTGACCGCGCCGCAGGTCGGCCCGATCGAGGCGGCGATCGAACGCACGCGCGAGGCGCTGGGGCTCGTGCCGCGTTCGCGGGTTCGGTTCGTGGGTCCCGCCGTGCCGCGGGAGCGTGAGGCGCTTGAGCAAGCGTTCCCGACGAGCACGGTCCCCGGGTTTCGAGAGGGTGGGCTGTCGGCGCTCGATCTGGCCGGGGCGGCGCGGTCGGGGCTGGGCCCGGCGTCCGGGCTGCCCGCCGCGAACGGACTGCTCGAGCCGCTGTACGTGCGGGGGGCCCACGTGGAGGAGCGGGTGCGGCATCGGGTCTCGGGCCGTGTACCGGTCGTGTTAAGGCCGTTCACCCTGGCCGATATTCCGGCGGTGAGCGACATCGAGCGCCAGGTGTTTCCCGATCCGTGGCCCGAGTCGTTCTTCGCCTCGGAGGTCACGGCGGCGATGGCGCATGCGCGCATCGCCGAGCGAGGCGGGGAGCTGGTGGGCTACAGCGTGGCATGGCTGGGGGTCGGGACGGGTCACCTGGGGAACCTGGCCGTGGCGCCGGGGGCGCGCCGCCATGGCGTCGCGGGGATGATGATCGACGACTTGAAGGCCGAGGCGGAAACACTCGGGGTCCGAACGATCACGCTCGAGGTGAGGGTATCGAATTTCGCTGCACAATGGCTTTACCGTCGGCATGGCTTTCGTTTGGCCGGGCTGCGCCGCCGGTATTATCGTGACACGGGTGAGGACGCCTTGGTCATGGAGTGGAGTTCCGACGCGGCCGGCTAGGCCGCAGTCGACGGGGCGGCGAGGAGATTCGACAGCATGTCCTGGTTGAAACGCGAGCGCGCCGGCATCAAGACCGACCGCGACTCGCGACCCGAGATCCCCGAAGGGCTATGGACCAAGTGCGAAGGGTGCGGCGAGGCGCTGTTCCAGACCGTGCTCGAGCAGAACCTGTGGACCTGCCCGAACTGCAACTACCACTTCCGCGTTCCGGCGCGCAGCTACCTCGCGTATCTCACCGATCCCGATTCGTTCGAGGAGCGCGACGCCGACCTCGAGGCCGGAGATCCGCTCGAGTTCCGCGACGCGAAGATGCGCTATCCCGACCGATTGCTCGCCGCGCAGCGCGACACCGGCATGAAGGACGCGGCGTTGTCCGGGGTCGCCGCCATCGGCGGCAAGCCGGTGTCGGTGACGATCATGGATTTCTTCTTCATGGGCGGCAGCATGGGCTCCGTGGTGGGCGAGAAGGTGGCGCGATCGATCGAGCGCGCAGTCGAAGAGCGCCGCGCGCTCGTGATCGTCTCCGCCACCGGCGGCGCGCGCATGCAAGAAGGCATCCTGTCGCTGATGCAGATGGCGAAGACGTCGGCGTTGCTCGCGCGACTTCAAGACGCGCAGCTGCCGTACGTCTCGATCCTCACGGACCCGTCAACCGCGGGCGTGCTGGCTTCGTATGCGTCGCTCGGCGACGTGATCGTGGCCGAACCGGGGGCGCTGGTCGGGTTCGCGGGCGCGCGCGTCATCCGCCAGACGATCGGCGAGGAGCTGCCGCCGGGATTCCAGCGCGCCGAGTTCGTGCTCGAGAAGGGATTCGTGGATCGGATCGTTCATCGCAAGCAGATGCGCGAGGAGATCGGCCGCCTGCTCGAGTTCTTCTGGCGCTCGACGCGGGGTTTCGCATCCGCGGGCGGCGCCTCGCCCCACGCCGGCGCGCCGCGCTCGGCCAGCGCTTCGTCCTCCGGGCCGGCCGCCTGACCCAGTGAGTTCGGGGCTCCAAAGCGCGGTCGAGGCCCTGTACGGGCTCGAGCGCCACCGCAGCGACTTCCGAGTCGAAGATACGGCGCGGCTGCTCGCCGCCCTCGGGGACCCGCATCGCCGCTTCCGCGCCGTGCACGTCGCCGGAACGAACGGCAAGGGTTCCGTGTGCACGCTGGTCGAGCGCGCGCTGCGCGCCGCGGGCGTCCGCACCGGCCTCACGACCTCACCCCACCTCGTCGACTACCGCGAGCGGATTCGGATCACGGGCCGCTGGCCCGAGGCCGACGAGCTGGAGCAGCGGCTCGAATCCATTCGTGGTTGCGAAGCGGCGCGCGGCCGCACGTTCTTCGAGATCACCACGGCGCTGGCGTTCGACGCGTTCGAGCGGCACGGCGTGGAGTGGGCTGTGGTCGAAGTGGGGTTGGGCGGGAGGCTAGACGCGACGAACGTGCTGGTTCCCGACGCGTGCGCGATCACGTCCGTGGGGCTCGACCACACGGAGATCCTCGGCGGCACGCTGGCCGAGATCGCCCGCGAGAAGGCGGGCATCATGAAGCCCGGAGTCCCCGTGGTCGTGGGGGCGCTGGCGGAGGAGGGGCTCGCGGTGGCCCGCGCGGTGGCCGAGGCGCGTGGCGCGCCGTGGGTCGACTCCGCGCAGCGCGCGCGCATCCGCCACGTGGAGACCCATGCCGGGGGTGCGGCGTTCGCGGCCGATTGCGCGCCGTGGGGGACCCTGGAGCTGGAGCTCTCGCTGCGCGGCGCGCATCAGGTGGAGAACGCGCGGGTGGCGCTGTCGCTGCTGTCCGTGCTCGTGGAGCGGGGCGTGGCTGTGCCCGCGGCGTCCGTGCGCGAGGGTTTCCGCGCCGCGCGCTGGCCCGGTCGGCTCGAGCCCTGCCCCACCGAGCCGCGGCTGTGGTGGGATGGCGCGCACAACCTCGACGGTTTGGAGCGATTGGGACGGGCGTGGCGCGGCGATCTCTGCATGCGGCCGCCGGAGGCGATCGTGTTCGCCGCTTCCCGCGACAAGCCGGTGGCCGAGATGCTCGCGACGCTCCGGCGGCTGGCGCCGGAGGCCGCGCTGTTCGCGGCCCAGACGCGCAACGAGCGCGCGCTACCGGCGGCGGTGATCGCGCGGATCGCGCACGAGTCGAGTTGGGAGGCGCAGCCGCGCGACGACGTCGCCGCGGCGGCGATGGAGGCGCTGGACGCCACCCGGGGTCGCGTGCTGCTCGTGGGAT
>JACXTT010009468.1_pt1 | contig 13300 bp, 10 predicted proteins | sample 9270951 | NCBI WGS metagenome assembly JACXTT01 (sample SAMN15532306, study PRJNA645909) | rock metagenome | isolation source: weathered quartz diorite | place: Puerto Rico | collected 2017-06-21
AGAGTAAAAACACAAACGGTATCTTTTTCAAATTTTCCTCGACTTGTAACGAAATTGAAACATTCAGTTGTTTTGATTTGGGCCTTCCCGTCATGTCTGAACGTGAGCATACCAGTAAACACTACGAGCATCAGTTGCGCCTCCTGAAAGAGAAACTTCTCCTGATTGGGCACAGAGCTGAGACCGCGATTGCTGATGCGACACGCGCCCTGGTCGAGCGCCGGCCCTCATTGGCGCAGCGCGTCGTTGACGATGATGACGAGGTCGACAAACTGGAACTTGAAATCGACGATATTTGCTTTGAGATCCTGGCGCGAGAACAACCTGTAGCATCCGATCTTCGGTTCATCACGACCGCAATGAAGATCGTTGGAGACATCGAGCGGATCGGAGATAACGGCGTCAATATCGCTCGGCGGGCTCTGGAAATCTTTCACGAGCCCGAACTGAAACCCATTATCGACATTCCTGTCGCGGCTAGAGCTGCGCAACGCATTCTCAAGGAAAGCCTCGACGCGTTCGTCAACGGCGATGCGCAATTGGCGAAGCGCGTTATTGAAGGCGATCGGTATATCGATGATGTCTGCGACCAGATGTTGCGTGAGTTACTGACCTACATGTTTGAGGATCCATCGACTGTTTCGCGCGCCCTGAGGCTCATGTTCGTGGCGCGGAATCTCGAGCGAACGGGCGATCACGCGGCAAATATCGCCGAAATGGTGATTTTTCTGGTGGAAGGACGCGATGTTCGTCACCGACAAACAAGTAAAAAAACTCCTCTCCTAACTTAGGAGGGGAGTTCTCAGGGCGGCAGCGGATGCCACAAGTTGAGTCGTTTCCGTAAGAGGCGATGAGCTTTTGACGTCAAGCATGCTTTCCAGCTGGTCTGAAGACTCGCGCACCTTCTGGAGCAACTCCGCGCGTTTTTCTTCCAACTGCTGCAAGGCAGGAATCACGGCCACTTTGTTTCCTTTCCTTTTGGCCCATTGCTCCAGCTTGTCACGAAGGATCTCAATGTCACGGCTGTCCCCCATCACTTTTTGAACGGCGCGCATTGCTTGCGATCGTTCTTTTTCGGCCTCACCCAGCACGGGTTGAGCGGCTTCCATGACGTACCGCAATTTCTTCAAGGCGATCCGCATTGCGTGCAGGGCATCTTCATTGGGTGGTTCGGAGCGCTTGAAACGCCGCTTTTCCTTGAGGAATTGTTGGCGCCGCTGCGAGAGTATACGCATGAGAGATGGGTGAGCCGTTTCCCGATCGACGCCCTGCTGGAACTGGACGAATTCCGACCGCAGATCCTTGAACGCGTTTTCCAATCGTCGCTTTTTGCGCCCTTTGAGTTCTTTTGGGACCTTTTCGATCTCCCGTCGCTCAAGACGCTCCAGACGGTGAGTGAAATCCACAATCGGTTGCGACTTACGGACCTGAGAAACGGTTTTTAGCTGGACTTGCAGGTCCCGCAGCACGCTCATTCCCTTCAGTACTTTCTTGAAGCGCCGTTGTAGTTGGCTGATGTCGTTTCGCTTCGAAAGGACTCTGGCCAATTCGAGGCTTGCAATCAATCGCCGCGTATTCACCGGTAGATTATGGACCGATCTTTCAAACGCCTTGTGGCGTGTCTTGCTCCAAGTCTTGGAAAATTCACTCCAGGACCGATCTAATGAAGAAAGAAGTTCCTCGCGGGGTTTCATGGAAGCTTGGAATGATACCAGGAACTTTCATCCGGAGCGATGGGTTTGGGTTTTCAGTGTCCAAAAATGACACGAAATTGACCACAGTCTGTCAGCTTTATGGACTAAGCGGAGCTCGATCGATCCCAACTCGTTGAATTTACATGAATGGTGGGTTTGGAACGTCTGTTGCACAAATAAGGACAAATCGTTTAGCTCGATTTCCCTTTCAAAACCCCGCAGGAGCCCCGTAAGGGGCTCCTATCCTCCCCAAACCGCTTGCAAGCTATACTCGTTAGATGCTCGCCTTCATCGTTCGGCGTCTGTTGTTTACGGTGCCGGTCGTCTGGATTGTTGTCACGCTTGTTTTTGGCTTGATCCACATCGTCCCGGGAGATCCCATGGCCCAGATGTTCGGGGAAGGAGCATCCATTGCCGAAGTTGAAGGGCTACGGCATGAGTTGGGTTTGGACCGTCCGCTCCTAGAACAATATCGAACGTATATGACTGGATTGCTACGCGGGGATCTGGGTATTTCGTTCCGCAACCAGGAGAACGTGGCGGCGTCGATACTCGCCAGATATCCGGCAACGGTCGAACTGGCCGTTGCATCCATGATTTTTTTGCTCGCCGTTTCGGTACCGTTCGGAGTAATCAGCGCCGTCAAGCGAGGCACGGCGGCGGATCGCGCTATTAGCTTCTTCAGTCTTTTCGGTGTGTCACTTCCGAATTTCGTGTTGGGACCTTTGTTGATTCTTGTTTTCGCGATTGTGCTCGGCCTGCTTCCCGTATCCGGCCGTGACGGATTTCCGCATTTGATTCTGCCTGCCGTGACGCTCGGCGCCGGCTATGCAGCGGTCATGACGCGGATGGTGCGCGGTTCGATGCTGGAAGAGATCCGGCAGGATTATGTTCGTACGGCCCGTGCGAAGGGACTGAATGAGCACAGGGTTCTGTTTGGCCATGCTTTAAGGAACGGCTTGTTGCCCGTGCTCACATTGCTGGGTTTGAACGCTGGGGGATTGCTTGGTGGCGCTCTTATTACGGAAACGATCTTTTCCTGGCCGGGTCTCGGCCGGCTGACCATCCAGGCAATCTTCGCTCGGGATTATCCGCTCGTCCAGGGCTGCATTCTTGCTGTTGCGCTGACATATATTTTGATCAATTTGGCCACGGACGTCCTGTACTCGGTGGTGGATCCGCGCATTCGGTATGACTGAGTTTCTCCGGCACAACAAACTCGCCGCGGCCGGATTGGCGATCATTGCTGTTCTGACGATAACGGCCGTATTCTCGCCGTGGCTCGCTCCATACGATCCAGCGAGCCAGATATTGATGGACCGTCTCGAAGGACCGTCCTGGAAGCATCCTTTTGGAAACGATGAGTTGGGACGTGATATCCTCTCACGCATCCTTTTGGGTACCCGTGTCAGTATGCGGGTTGGTGCTACCGTTGTTTTGCTTTCCGGAATGGCCGGCGCACTGATTGGGGGATTTACCGGTTACGTCGGCGGCAAGTTGGACACATTTGTAACGGTGGTGGTCATCAATTCTTTGTTGGCCTTCCCCGGAATTCTGTTTGCGATCGCGCTTGTGGCTTTCCTGGGGCCGGGTCTTGATCGGTTAATTTTTGCATTGGCCAGCATCGGCTGGGTTGGATACGCGCGACTGGCGAGAGGTCAAGTTCTCAAGGTGAAGACTCTTGAGTTCGTTGAGGCGGCACGCGCGCTGGGCGCATCGAGCGTCAGAATTTTCGTCAGGCACATTTTGCCGAACATTATTCAGCCTGTGTTGATTCAAGCGAGCGTGGGAATGGCTGTCGCCATTCTGAGCGAGGCGTCGCTGAGTTTTCTTGGCCTGGGGATCTCGCCCCCGACGCCGAGTTGGGGAGCCATGTTGAATGACGGGCGCAATCATCTGTTCGATGCGCCGCACATGGTGATCTTTCCTTCAGTCGCTTTGGTGGTGACGGTTTTATCGTTTAATTTTTTGGGTGACGCACTTCGGGATTGGCTGGATCCGAGAAGTTTGGGGTAATTCGGTGCCGAATTACCGGGGAGGATTACATTTTGGCGTGCCTGGCACTTGTTTTTATTTTTTTGATATCTACCCCCCTGCCTGCATTGGCTCAGGGTGAGCGCGGCGGCGAGGTCAACCTTGTTGTTCCCGATCTGAGCCGCGTGACGTTTTTGAGCGGAATCAGCGGGCCGACTTTGTTGATGAGCGGATTGTTGATCGCGCTTTTGGGCATGGTTTTCGGACTTGTCATTTATCAGCGATTACGAAACCTGCCTGTGCATTCCTCCATGCGCGAAATTTCCGAGTTGATTTACGAGACCTGCAAAACCTATTTACAGACTCAAGGCAAGTTTTTGATGATCCTGGAGATTTTCATCGGAACCGCGATCATCTTTTATTTTGGTTTCCTGCAGCATCTGGAAGTCTACCGCGTCGTCATTATCCTGATTTTCAGCGTGATCGGTATTTTGGGAAGTTATTCCGTTGCATGGTTCGGCATTCGAGTGAATACTTTTGCCAATTCGCGCACCGCCTTCGCCAGTCTTCGCGGCAAGCCGTATCCCTGTTATTACATTCCACTGGAAGCCGGCATGAGCATCGGCATGCTCTTGATCAGCGTCGAGCTGTTCATGATGCTTTGCATTTTGTTGTTCATTCCGGGCAATCTCGCCGGGGCCTGCTTCATCGGATTTGCAATCGGAGAATCGCTCGGTGCAGCGGCACTGCGTGTGGCTGGCGGCATTTTCACGAAGATTGCAGACATCGGTTCGGACCTGATGAAGATCGCCTTCAAAATCAAGGAAGACGACGCGCGCAATCCTGGTGTGATCGCTGATTGTACGGGCGATAACGCCGGCGATTCCGTCGGGCCGTCGGCCGACGGATTTGAGACCTATGGCGTCACCGGCGTCGCACTGATTTCCTTTATTTTGCTAGCAGTCCGGGAGCCGGTCGTGCAAGTACAGCTGCTCGTTTGGATCTTCAGTATGCGCGTTCTCATGATCATTGCGTCGGCGCTCAGCTATTTCGTCAACAGCGCTTTGGCGAAAGCCAGATATGAAAATGCCGAGAAAATGAATTTTGAAGCGCCGCTGACGTCGCTTGTCTGGCTGACGTCGCTTGTGTCTGTCGCTCTGACATTCCTGCTATCCTGGATTCTTATTCCGGATGTCGCCGGCGATACGACATTATGGTGGAAGCTTTCGGCGGTGATTACCTGCGGAACGCTGGCAGGAGCAATCATTCCGGAATTTGTGAAAGTCTTCACGTCTACGGAGTCCCGGCACGTTCGTGAAGTCGTTACGTCCTCGAAAGAGGGTGGCGCTTCGCTCAATATATTGTCCGGGTTTGTTGCCGGCAATTTCAGCGCGTACTGGCTCGGACTCACCATCCTGGCATTGATGGGTATCGGATCTGTCGTCAGCAATTCTTTTCCGGCGGGAATAATGCTGGCTCCCGCCGTGTTTGCTTTTGGGCTTGTCGCCTTCGGTTTTCTAGGCATGGGTCCGGTTACGATTGCTGTCGATTCCTATGGTCCCGTAACCGACAATGCGCAATCCGTATTTGAGCTGTCGACTATTGAACAGATTCCGGGCATCGCGGAGGACGTCAAACGTAATTTCGGTTTTGTTCCGCAGTTCGAGCTAGCCAAAGAGTTTCTCGAAGAGAATGACGGGGCAGGGAATACGTTCAAAGCGACGGCAAAGCCCGTGCTCATCGGGACCGCAGTTGTCGGCGCAACGACGATGATTTTTTCCATCATTGTTGCGTTAACCGAGGGCCTGCAGCCGAATCTGATGGCAAACATATCCATTCTTCATCCGCCGTTTCTGCTTGGCTTGATCGCCGGAGGGGCCGTGATCTATTGGTTCACAGGGGCTTCGACTCAGGCGGTCAGCACAGGAGCGTACCGCGCGGTGGAGTTCATCAAGGCCAATATCAAATTGGAAGGCACGACCAAAGCTTCTGTCAGTGATTCCAAAAAAGTCGTCGAGATATGCACGCAGTACGCGCAAAAGGGAATGTTCAACATATTCTTGACTGTCTTCTTCGCGACCCTCGGTTTTGCTTTCCTGGAGCCGTACTTCTTTATTGGATACCTGATTTCGATTGCGCTGTTCGGGTTGTATCAGGCGATTTTCATGGCAAATGCAGGAGGCGCCTGGGATAACGCGAAGAAAATCGTGGAGACCGAACTGAAGTCGAAAGGAACGGAGCTTCACGCAGCCACGGTGGTCGGGGATACAGTCGGCGATCCGTTCAAGGACACCAGTTCCGTGGCATTGAATCCGATCATCAAATTCACGACGCTGTTCGGATTACTGGCGGTGGATTTAGCAGTATCCGTCGCGAATAATCAGGGTGCGGGGCTTACCACGGCGATCGCGGCGGTGTTTCTCGCGATCTCGATGTTTTTCGTTTACCGGTCGTTCTACAGGATGCGGATCGAGTAACTACTTGTATTTCCTGCGGCACTCTTCCGAGCAGAAAAATTGATCACCGGCTTGTATCGCGCTCGCTTGGGGGACATACGTTCCACACACCGGATCCTTCACGAGATGCTCCGGGTTCGCAGACGGGGCGGTGACGTGGCCGGTTGGCGTGAAGGCCAGCAGCAGACGCCGCACCATCGTTAGCGCCGCGTACATCGCGATCATCAAGCCGACGACTCTCAGCAGGAATCGCATTTCTACTTCGATCCTTTCAGTTCTTGAAGCCGTTTTCTGAGCGTCTCCAGGCCTTCGTATTTGGGATCGATGCTTTCCATTTGCTTCAGCGTGTTTTCGGCCGCTACGAGATCCCGTTCCTCCAAGTAAACAATAGTCATATTATGGAGTGTGGCGATGTGTTTCGGATCAATTTGTAAGGCGCTGCGATATTCCGCCATCGCCTTATCCTTCTGACCCGAGTTCCACAGCGCTGTCGCCAAATCCGTTTTTGCGTCCGCGTTATTGGGCTCTAACGCAACAACCTTTTGAAACCAAGTCACGGCCTCCGAGACCCTTCCCGTATCGAACAGGAAATTCGCATACTTCGTCATCAGAGTGGTGTCGTTCGGATTCTTTTCGAGCGCCGCGTTGAACATGGCGGCCAACTGCTCGTTGTTCACTTGAGGATGACCATTCGGCAGGTTGGAATTCTTCGTGACGCCCGACGCCGATCCCATCGCGGCCTGAACCTGATAGAAGGCGAGAATGTAGCCGGACGCCGCCCCGAGGATAATTCCCAGGATTGCGAAATGAATATTGCGGGATGAAAACATAATGGAGGGAGTACTGTAGCGGCGCTCTATGAGCGCCGACAATCCCGCGGGTGCAACATCGTCGGCGGTCGTAGACCGCCGCTACAGTTAACCCTAGTTCTTCTTCTTTGCTTTCTCTTGCGCCGCTTTCTGCTTTTCGGCCTTTTCCTGTGCAGCCTTCTCTTCAGCGATGGCTTTTTCGCTCTTGAAGCCGGTAGGAGCTGCCGCCTTAGCCGCCTCGATCAGCTGCTTAGACGCTTCGACGTCCTGTGCATACGAAGCCTGCTCTTCTTTCGGCATTGCGGACACCAACTGCTGGAATTTTTCCAGAGTCGGAATGGCTTCAGGAATCGTATTCGGCTGGCCGAAATAAGAGATGCCGAGCTGGTAGTACGCCTGCGCCATTTGCGGATTGTATTCGATGGCTTTCTTGAACGCGTCCGAAGCTTCCTTGGTCCGTCCCCTGTTTGTCAACACCGCGCCAAGGTTGTAATAGCTTTGGCCGGCGCCCGGAGGGTTGATTTCAGCGGCCTTCTGTAGAGCTTTGGTCGCATCGTCGATCTTTCCAGCGTTGCCCAGCACGATACCGAGGTTGTTGTAATAAGCAGCCTCGTCCGGTTTCAATTCGATCGCTTTGTTGTATGCCGCCACAGCGTCATCATATTTTTTCGACTGCGAATAGGCATCGGCAAGGTTCGCAAAGATGACGTGTTGCGTTGGATCCTTGTCAGCGGACTCTTTGAAGAGCCGGATAGCCTCATCGTAATTCTTGGCGACGAGTGCCGCGCGACCCTGTTCAAATGAAGCCTTGGTTTCTTCTGCCTTTTTCTTCTCTTCGGCAGCCTTCGCCCGTTGTTCGTCGGTGCCGCCGGGGCCGATGCCTGCAAATTTCAAATCGAAATCTGCCGCCGTGTCGCCGCCGAACCGAACCGTGACGTTCGGGAGCGTCATCAACTTCTTGCCGTCCCTAACGACGCTGACGTTATATGCGCCCGTCGGCAAGCCGGCGTGGAGATATGTACCCTTACCGTCGGTTTTTACCTCAAAGTGTTGGGCAATAGCCTGGCGATCCAGAGTAATCGTTACGCCGACCGCCGGCTTACCATTCTCGTCGACGACCTTGCCGTGAACGTTTCCGGTCTGTGCAAACGCAGGAATGGCCACAAACATTGCCATCACGACGAAGGCCAGGACTTTATTTGTAAACTTCATCGAACCCTCCAAATTAATGAATTCAAGCCGCGTACTCCGGTTTTTTGGAATACGCAATAGGATCTTCAACTCCCGCCTGCTGAAACGCCCGGAGGCGCAGAGCGCAGCTATCGCAGGCACCGCAAGCAATATCGGAATCCCGATAACACGACCATGTCAAGTGAAATGGGGCGCCGAGCTCAACTCCCCTTTTGACGATGTCGCGCTTCGAAAGGTGAATCAGTGGCGTTTCGATCGTGATATTCGTCGTAGGTCGTGTACCCGCCACAATGACCTTGTTGAACGCGTCGTAGTATTCCGGCCGGCAGTCCGGGTAACCGGAACTGTCTTCCCAAACCGCTCCAATGAAGACTTTCGTCGCTCCGAGCACCTCGGCCCACGAGGTTGCAATGGATAAAAAATGAGCGTTCCGAAAAGGTACGTAAGTGTTCGGGATCTCGCGGTTTGCCAAATCCGCATCGTGGATCGGCAGGTTCGAGTCCGTCAAACTGGAGCCACCTATGGCCCGGAAGTGATCGAGCTTTACAGCAAGCCGTTGAACCGCCTCAAAATGGTCCGCAAGCGCGTGAAATGATTGCAGCTCCCTGCGCTCCGTCGGTTGGCCGTAGCTGGCGTGAAGAGCGGCGATTTGGTAGTTCTGCCGGGCGATCGCAGCTGTGACACAGCTGTCCATTCCACCGCTCATCAAGACCACGGCTTTCATCTTGTGTTTCTCGTCCATTCAATTTGTCGTGGGGCCGGTCAAGAGCTTGGATTTTAATAGGGTTAGCGCAAAAAAGTCAAAGGGTCAGACTCCGCGGACATCCGCGCCCCATATGTACTTATGGATCTGAAGCTGAAGCCGCACGGGCAGCCCATCTTCGAGAATCCATCGCGCCAGGTTGATCGCGGGAAGTTCGTCATGCGAGGGCGAAAAGAGAACGGGATTGGGCTTCTCCTGCAGCTTTTCAATGTAGATCTGTTTCGACCAGTCATAGTCGGATCGAGACGAAATCACAAATTTAAATTCGTCGTGCGGGTCGGCAAGATCGATGTTCTCCCAAAAAACCGTGTGGCCCTCGTGGCTGTCCGGGCATTTGATATCGATAACCTTGATTACGGGTTTCGGCACTCGCGCAACACTGATGTGGCCGCCGGTCTCGAGCATGACTGTGTATCCGCGGCCGAGCAGAGAATCCATCAGAGGATAAACTTCCTCCTGTTCCAAGGGCTCTCCACCTGTGACCTCAACCAGCTTTGCCGGATGGCTAGCCACGACCGACAGCACGTCCTCGAGGGACATCTCACGGCCGCCGCCATAGGAATATTTCGTATCGCAATAAACGCATCGGAGGGAGCAACCCGTCAGGCGCACGAAAACACTCGGTCGCCCGGCGTACGTGGATTCGCCTTGAATAGAGAAGAAGATTTCCGTGACGCGCATGGATTGAATGTAGGGAATGCTGCCTCTACTCCACCACTGTAGCAGATCTCCGATACCAGACCCAGGCTACGAAAGCAACCAACACAGCTCCCAGGACTGCTCCCGGCAGAGCCGACGGATACGGCCGTTGGATCCCGTCCCGCAGCGTCGAAAGAATTGCGGCCGCCGCCACCGCAGGAATAATCAGCGCCGGTTGATGCCGGAAAGCAGCAAAATAGGCCAACATCAGAAGCGCTCCAGTCGTGAGGCCGGCAATCAGCCATGACGGAATCGTCTCGATTGAACCGGATCCCGCCACCGCAAGACCCACAACGATCAGGAGCACCGACACTCGGGTTCGCAGCATGAGAGTGTGAACGACCGCGAGCAAGATGACGGCTTGGAGGAAAAACGCGCTCACCGGAGAAAGCGCCATTGTGACAAGAGGAACGTATGCTGATGCTGCACTCATGTTCCCCCACGAGGGGCTGGTCGGAGGTAGCGCGTATCTCGCAACAGCACCAAGGCCGGCGAACACAAGACCAATCGACACTCCAGCCAACACGTGACCCTTCACCAGATCTGGACGCAATGAGCTCCTCTTGGCGGCGAGCAGGCCAGCCGCTAATGCCAGCGCCACCGCAGTGAAAATCCCAAACACGAGCGATACGGATATGAATTCGACAGCTGTCACTGCCAACGGTTGTGCCGTCGACGCTTGCGATGCCTGAATCGGCCAGTTGTGGTTCAGTGCATTCACTGCGCTGATTAAAAACAGCACCACAAACGCCGCTAAAAACGTTCGTGAAGAAAAATCCCGGTGCCGGCTCCAATGGACAACGCCGATCAGCGATGCGCCAAGCACGATCGCAACGAGAATCACTGTCGAGATCGTAGCTATGATTGCCGGCAGGTTGCGTTCTTTCCGTTCGTTTCGCAACCAGTCTTCCGGAACATAGACGTAGCGCGCGCTATCGACGACTTGATCGCCGGCGATCTCGACTGAAACTCTGGCTTCGCCCTCGGGGAGGCCGTAATTGCGAGTGTCTCTGAATACGAATGTCCAGTCTGTTCGAGCCGGTTTCTTGCTTGCTTCCGCCGATATCTCCTGGAATGGGGAGGAACTGTTTCCCGCCGCTTCATCCATTTCATCAAGCGCCTGCAGCGCGATAGCTCGAGCTTCATCCTGCGTCAGATTCTTTCCGGGACGTGCTTCAGGCAAATCGTGGCCAAACCGGAAAATGCGGCCGCTGCCGTCGATCAATAGTTGATATTCTTCGGCGCGCTCGGCGACGTCGCCTTCGAAGCGTGCGAACCGGGCAAACCAGTGCTGGGGAGTCACGTATAACCCGAGCAGTTTTTCGTAAACGCTTCGTCCGCCCTTTTGCCATACAAACCGATTCTGCTCACCCGGTTGTCCCTCAACTCGACTCAATAACGTCCAAGATGAATCCAGTGTGATGCGGCGATCGTTGAGACCTTGTCGTGCCCTCTGCTGCGCCTCGCTTCGGTTGATCCGGATTGGCGGCGCATCGATGTGAAATGGCGACGCCCCTAACCACAAAACAATTCCAATCACGCCCGCGATCGGTAGTGCGCGCAAGACTGCAGGAGATATGAAAGTTTGTTCGGGAATAGCCGAAACTTTCGGCACTGTCTCCGGAATTTCGCGCGGCTTCCACGCGCCATTCCACGCGTCAGCAGGAACTTCCGTCCATGCCTTCAACCGCACGCGGTTCACAATAACAACCCATAACGGAACGAGAACAAGAACTACGACGATTACTTGCTCGATATGGGCTCGCGCCGTCGACGAGACGAAGAGCGGTAGCGCCATCCACGCGGTGTCATATGTGAAATGCAATACGATCCCAGGCAACAGCCCGAATGCCAAATAAAGAGCGCCGAACCCTAATGCGGGAATGATGAGCTCCACAACCCGCGCATAAGAGGGCTGATTCGCATATGGCGCGTGGCCGGACGCAAACACCAGGGCTTGAAGGATCATGGCGCCGCCAATGAACGCCCGCCTTTTGCCGAACCTGTCGCCGATTAATGCCGCACACGCCAGAGGCACGGCTCGAAAAAGCGATTCTTCCCAGAAACCTGCCTGCGCCGCTTGTGCTATGGCCGACAGCGATGGCACATAGTTGGCGAACATGTCTGGATTCAGGAGCGTGTCCGATGGCGTCCACCATCCGAGTCTTTTCTCAGCGAAAAAATAAAGAACGATTTCGTAAGCAAAAAAAGGTGCGACGAGCAGATACCCGCTCAACGTCTCACCGAAAAAGGTCTTCGAGACTGCAATCGGGCGCGACCAGACTTTCCAGAACTGCACGTGGTGAGGGAACGCGCGGCGCGACAGCGTTTCCGCGGCCATAAATGAAATCGTTAATAAAACCGCGAATGCGCCGAAAGTTGCGGCTGCGCCAAGGATCTGCCGGATCGCAAATCCGCTTGCCGGCACTGCCGTGTCGTAGCCCATCCAAAGAAGCGGCCATTGGTTCAATTGCTGCAGTCCGAGCAGAAACGCGATGAAGACTCCCCATAATAGGGGCTGGCGCCACAGCACCCATCGCTGCCGAATCATGAAGAAGAGGCCGACGCCGCAGAACCCGAAAAGGTACAGCCCAAACATCGCGATTTGAGATACCGTCCCGATAGCCTCATTCGCCGATCGCATCTGTTCGTAACGGCGGGAAAATGCCTCTGGAACCTGAAGAAAGGGCGTGACCTCGATCAGCTTATCGCCGCCGACGACGAGGCGGAGGCGGTAATGACCTTCGCCGGCGTGCTCGTCCTGACGTTCGTATACAAACGTCTGGTCGGTGCGGCCGCCCGGTTTGACATCTTTTGAAGATTCGATGAGCCGGTACCGGGCGAAATCGATGTTCCAGTCGCGCTGCGCCGTCGTTTCGGCGATTTGTTGCGCTTCATCGGCCGTTTTGCTGACTCCGGGCTCCTGGTCCGGAAGCCGCACGTAGAATCCATCTGGAGTGCCGTCTGGCGTGAAGCGAACGAGCGCTTCGTGGGCATCGCCTTCTTTGAAATGCCGGACGCGCCATGTGTACAGCGCGAAGATCTTTTCCTTGACGATTCGGCCGAGCTCCTGTTTTCCGCCTCCCTCCAGTTCGATAAAGTTCTGAGCTTCCTGGTTGCCGGTGAAATCGGCCGCTTGATCGAATCCGGCGGGAGGCCAGGCATTCTTCTGGGCCAGCGCACGAGCCGCGCGCATAGCATCAGCCCGATCCATTTTCAAATCGATCGAGACGAGGGGAAAGGCGGTAGAGAAATTCTTGAATGTGAAAATCGCAGCGGCTGTGGACAGTAGAAGGAAGACGATCCAGAACGTGGGTCTTCGGAACATGTTGGGATTCTATAACGGTTAGGCGACGTAGGGATATGAGGGGGTCTTGGACAAAAACTCCCCTCCTCAGCTGAGGAGGGGAGTTTTCTCGGGTTACACCCCGCTTCCCATAAACTCCGCCAGCTTCTCGACACGATCTGTTACTTCGTAATCGGGAAGGCTTTCCATGAACAACCTGCCATACGACTTCGTGCTGATGCGGCTGTCGAGCACTGCCAGAATGCCGCAATCCGAAGTCGATCGAAGCAAGCGCCCCAAACCTTGCTTCAATCAAAGAATTGCCTTGGGCACATGGTATTGCGGAAAGGGGTTGCCGCCTTCGCGCTTGATACTCGCTACCCTTTCGGAACCCGACCAGGTCCAGGGCCACTGTAAACGACCTGTAT